>CDZA01079180.1_pt1 | contig 94660 bp, 98 predicted proteins | sample 554881 | NCBI WGS metagenome assembly CDZA01 (sample SAMEA3182082, study PRJEB8094) | gut metagenome | biome: human; feature: gut; material: Stool; isolation source: human stools | place: Canada | collected 2012-12-04
AAGTGCACCAACCGAGCAGAACAAGTATTGTAATCAGGGGGTGCACTTGTCTCAAGTGCACCAACCGAGCAGAACAAGTATTGTAATCAGGGGGTGCACTTGTCTCAAGTGCACCAACCGAGCAGAACAAGTATTGTAATCAGGGGGTGCACTTGTCTCAAGTGCACCAACCGAGCAGAACAAGTATTGTAATCAGGGGGTGCACTTGTCTCAAGTGCACCAACCGAACAGAACAAGCATTGTAATCAGGGGGTGCACTTGTCTCAAGTGCACCAACCGAGCAGAACAAGTATTATTTGATTGGTGCAGTTGAGACAACTGCACCCCCTAAAAGTGGTGCACTTGAGACAAGTGCACCCCCTAAAAAAAGAAAACTATGAAATACGATTTTGATAAGGTTGTCGACCGCTCTGGGTCGGGCGACCTGAAGCACGAGGTGCTTGCAGAGAGATATGGCAGAGGCGACCTGCTGCCGCTTTGGGTGGCGGACATGGACTTCGAGACGCCGCAGTTTATAACCGACGCGCTGCGCAAGCGTCTCGAACACTCGCTGTTCGGCTACACGATATTGCCGCGCGACTACTGGCAGACGGTGGCTAAATGGATTGAGGACCATCACCAGTGGCGTGTCGACGAGCAGTGGATGCGCTTCATACCGGGCATCGTGAAGGGCATCGGCTTCGTCATCAACGTGTTCGTGAAGGAGGACGAGAAGGTTATCATCCAGCCGCCGGTGTATCACCCGTTCCGACTGACGCCTGAGGGCAATCACCGCAAGGTGGTGTACAACCCACTGAAGGAGAACGCCGACGGATCGTACTCGATGGACTTCGACAATCTGGCGGAAGTGGCTGACGAGAAGTGCCGCGTGCTCATCCTCTCCAACCCGCACAACCCGGCAGGCATAACATGGGATGCGGAGACGCTGCGCCGTCTTGCCGACTTCTGCTCTGAGCATAACATCATCGTCATCAGCGACGAGATTCACTCGGATATGGCTATCTTCGGCAACAAGCATGTGCCGTTCGCATCGGTTTCTGAGGCGGCTGCGCAGTGTAGCATCACGTTCGGCGCTCCGTCGAAGACGTTCAACATTGCGGGCATCGTGAGCTCGTGGTGCATTGTGCCGAACGAGAAGTTGCGCCGCCCGCTGTTCGAGTGGATGACGGCTAACGAGCTTGACGACCCGCATCTGTTTGCACCTATCGCTACGATGGCTGCGTTCAAGAACGGTGAGGAATGGCGTCAGCAGATGCTGGCGTACGTGGAGCAGAACATTCTGTTCGTTGAGGAGTTCCTCAGCAAGCATCTGCCACAGATTAAGGCGGTGCGACCGCAGGCGTCGTTCCTGGTGTGGCTCGACTGCCGCGGTCTGCATCTCGACCACGACCAGCTCATTGACCTCTTCGTAAACCGTGCACGCCTTGCGCTCAACGACGGCGAGATGTTCGGAAAGGAAGGCAAGGGATTCATGAGAATGAACGTAGCGACGCCAAGAAGCGTGCTGAAGGAAGCGCTGGAGCGATTGGCTGCACAAATTCAGAGTTGAGAATTGCATAAAAAACAAAACCGCCGAGCATCACTGCTTGGCGGTTCTTAAACTCTTTTCTTGATTTATCAAACAATTACAAACTGCTTCTTATAAATTTAAACTACACCTCTGTTCCTATTAGAACAGAAGATGTACTCACTTAGTTTTCTTGTTGTTTCTGTTGGTATTGCAAAAGTAGTAACTTTTTTCATACCTTCAATTCCACTGCGTAAAAGAGAAATGTCAAATTGTAAAAACCTTTGATTTTCGTCAAATTACTCCAGCTTTTGACTGTTTGACACCCTGATTTTACCGTTTGACGCTCTAAACTCTATCGGACTCATGCCTTCTCGTTGCACAAAAGCACGGCGGAAAGTGGACAACGAATTGAAACCGGAGTTCATCGCAATGGTTTCGAGCGTGTCGTCGGAGGAGTGAAGAAGCAGTTTTGCGTGGTGTATGCGATAATCATTTACGAAGTCATAGAACGTACTTTCGCAGTTCTGGTTGAAATACTGCGAGAGGTAGGTGCGGTTGGTGCCGAGGAGCATGGCAAGCTCCGAAAGACGCAAGCGCGGATTGAGATAGACATGCTCCTTCTCGAAGAGCAGATACATGCGCTCGGCGAAGGCTGCCTCCTGCTGCAGCTTGAGTTCTTCGGGTTCCGGTTCAGCGGGTTGTTCAGCAACGGGCTGCGGTTCTGCCACCGTTTCCGCTACGTTTTCGGACTGCGTGTGCACATGTGGAACATTCTGGTCGGCATCGGCTGCCTCCAGATGCGCCGTCGCCTTGTCGAGGTCGTTCTCGGCGGCATCGAGGTTAGTCTCTGCATTGTCCTCAGACGGTTCCACGAAGTACGACTTCACGGCGTTGATAACCACCGACTGGCGATAGAAGCAGAAGCAGGCGGCTATCCACATCACGAGTGAGTTGAAGAGGAAGATGTTGTCGTATCGCACGCCCGACGCCATACTGTCGTACACCCATAGCATGAGCAGACAGAAGAAGAGCAGGATGACGCCGCGCAGCCAGTGGAGGTTGATGTATTCGGCGTAGGAATACTCCTCCTTGAGCGCACGCTCGAAGCGCGGCAACTCTCGCAAAGCCCACAGAAGGATGAAGACGGCGCAGAGGATGGCGGCGAAGTGCATGGCATGATAGGCAAGCGGCACGGGATGCACCCAGAATGCCACCATCAGGACGACAAACGGAATGTAGAAACAGAACGCCCTACTCCAGTTCATCCACAACGGACGGCAGGCTTCTACGAGTACAATGGCGTACATGGGCAGCGTGAGCAGGTCGATGCTCGACGCATACTGTTCCTCAAGACGCGAACTGTAGTAGGTGTTGCCGATGAATATGAGGTCCTTCACATATTGCGCCACAATGGTGAGCATAAGCAAACTCACGTATATCTTCAAACGGCTGCAATGTCTGTAGAAGAACATACATGCCATTACAAGATGGAACATTATGTTTGCGCCATATAAGAAGTATAATAAATTTTTACCTATCATATAACTATATACAGAGATTCGTGGTTTATTAATAAATATAGTGAGTGTTGTACTGCAGTTGTTTGATAACAATCTCTAAAGATATTGGCAAAGATAAAGAGAATAATTTAATTTTACCGAATTTATATGGCGTTTTTTTCTAAAAGCCTGCGAAATTGGACAAAAAAGCACGATTTCATCGAGGGTCTGACGGAATGTTCTCCCACAAAATACGCAGAACTCACAGAATTTATTACTGAGTATTCTCCCACAGATTTCAGATGCAATTTTAGGGGGTGCACTTGTCTCAAGTGCACCAACCAAGCAAACAGTGATTCTCCCACAGATTTCACAGAAATACACAGATTGTTAGGGTGCGGATAATAAAAACAACGAAATACGCTCACGTCAAAGATGGCGAAGTCGCCGATAGTATTGCCGTTGAGCACAACGTTCTTGCAACGTTTTTCCAACACTTTTCCACCGACGGCGGACGGAAACCGATCGGACGGCGGACGGAATCTGATCGGACGGCGGACGCAAACTGTGGCACACTTAGGGGGTGCACTTGTCTCAAGTGCACCAACCGAGCAAGAAATGCGCCAACAAAGGAAGTGGTGCAAAATAATTGGATGGTGCACTTGAGACAAGTGCACCCCCTAAAAGGCACCTACAAAAAGAGGTGCACCTGAAACAAGTGCACCCCCTAAAAGCACCCCCTAAAAGGCACCTACAAAAAGGGGTGCACCTGAAACAAGTGCACCCCATTCGTTGTTGCAAATTAAATATTACTTAACGAGTACCTTCTTAACCTTGCCGTCAGCAGAGCGAACGATGTTAAGACCCTTCTGGAGCTTAGAAATCTGTACGCCGTCAACAGTGAAGAGCTGTGCCTCGCCGTTAGCAGCCTCAGCGTTGATTGTGCTGATGCCGTCAACAACCGGCTCTACAACCTTAAGAGTTGCGTCCCAAACGCCACCACCGTCAGAGAGGATACTGCTTGAACCACCAGGGAGGATGCAGTTCCAGTCGATCTTGAAGCGGATACGATATTCGCCAGCCTTAGCAGGAGCCTTGAACGAAGGTGCAACATAAGTATTGCGAGCATCTCCTGTAAGTTCATCACCTACTGAGTTATAACCAGATGCATCGTTCTTTGGGTTAGAGTCGAGAGAGTAGAAGCTGAATGCTACCAAATCGGTGCCAGTCTGATCCCACTGTCCCTCCTTATAAGAGAAGTCGCCGTCGTTGTCGAAGTCGATGTAAACGAAGCTATGCATCCATTCGCCTGTGTAATCGAACGAAGCTGTCAGTTCGCTGCCAGCCTCAACTGTGAACGGTTCGTCTGCTGTATGATCCTCGTAAGCAGCCTTTGAAGTCTTAACGTTCTTTGTCTGCTTGTCCTTGCCTGTCTGCTGGAGAGAGAAGCTGTTGAGGGCACGGCTATTATGTGTGCTGTTTGCGTCCTTGTCGAAGTTGACAGCGTAGTCGTCCTTCGGCTCCTCTGTAGAGAACTCAGTGCCGTAAACGAGCTTATATTTGTAAGACATGCCGAACGAAGGGATTGAAACAACACCAGAAGCGTCCAGATAAGCCTTGTCGTTATTGAACATAACCTTGAGCTTGCCCTCATTAGAGTCAACCAAAGGATAGTCAGCATCTGTGAATGTAACCTCCGGCTTCTCAGCCTCGATAGTTGTGATACCGTTCTCTGTCTTACCTGCGACATTCTTGAAGCTAACGGTACCAACGTTCACGTAGAGAACATTGTATGTGTCGAGGTTAGCAAGAATCACATTGTAGCGGTCGTTGCCAAGCGACTCGATTGTGAGCTTCTGAGGATCGTTTGTGCCAGATGCTGTATTGAGTGTGTATTCGAGCTTGTCGCTGAAGATCTTTGTCTCAACTACTGACGGCGGCTCCGGTGTCTCTGCCTTCTCGCCGTAAACGAACTGACCGTTCTCTGTTGTGAACTTGCAAACGAAGCCCTCGAAGCCGTTCTCGCCTACCTTTACAGAAGCAGAGAAGTCGGTGAAGTCGAGTTCTGTTTCGTCAGCGTCGTTCCAGAAGCCGCTTGCATCAGGTGTTGTGAAGGTAATGTTACCATCTTCGCCCTTTGTCGGCTTGAGGTTCTCGATTGTGAAGTCTTCCTTCTTTGAACCCAAAGTGATCTTCTTGAACTTAACCATATAAACGCCTTCCATGTACTCTGTGAGCACTGCGTCTACATTCTCATAGTCAGTAACCTCATCGCCTGCCTTTACATAAGCGTTGCTTGTGAAGTTATAAATGTTCGGAACGTAAACATCATCACTGAACTCGTAGCTGATCATGTCGCCGTTGCCGACAAGGATAGTGAGTTTAACAGATGCCGAGCCCTTGCTGTCTGCATCAGCAGCAGGAGTTGCGTCAATCATACCACCCTTAATAGCCATAGACTTGCCATCGTATGGTGAACCAGGAGCATTGATTGCAATGTTGCATGCAGGAACATCAATCTCAAGTTTGCCTGCGTTCTCTGTTGCCTCAAGACCTGCGATAACGATATCGCCAAGAGAAACGCGATCTTCGCCTACTACTACATTCTTGAGAGTAGCTGTGTATGTGCCGTTAAGTTCCTTAACGAGCTGAAGCTTTGCATCCTTAACATACTGGTGGAAATCGAGGTAGTCGCCCTCAGCAATTTCTTTCCAGTAAACAGTCTCCACATTGCTTGTAAAATCGTATGTAGCGGTCTCGCCAGGTGTTGTACCACCCTCTGTTACGAGCTCTACAGACTTGTATGTAGCGTACGGATGCTCGCCGCGCAAAGAACCGAAGTAGAGCTGGTTAGCGCCCTCCTTGTAGAGCTGCGGCATAAGAGAAGCCTCGAACACGAGTGTGCCGTCGATATGAACGCCTTCCTTGTCCATTACGATGGTGCAGTTAGAGATGTCCTGCACCTCGTAGAAACGGTTGGTAGCGCCGTTATCGCCTTTATAGCGATACTGAACAGCGAACTTGTGAACATCGGCAGTTGTAGAACCCCAGTCAGTAAAGTTCTGTCTGTAGAAGAAGTGGAGAGTGCTTCCGCTTTCCTGGTCCCAGTTTGCAATATCCGCGCTGTTGGTAGAGATAGCGAAGATCTGCTCGTTGGTGCCGGTAAGACAGTTTGTCAAATCTACATTCGCTACAATCTTCTGGGTAGCCCAGTCGACTGTGATTGCTTTAGGTGTGATGGTACCGCCGTTAGGCTGAGTGCCGTCGGGAATAATTTTCTCGCTTGTTGACTGAGCGAACGCCGTCGCTGTCATCACCAACATAACGAGTAAGGAGAAAATTTTCTTCATAATAAATTTGGTTTGTTATTAATTAATGTTAGTAAATTGTATTAATGTTACTTCACGAGCACCTTCTTCACCTTGCCACTTGCTGTGCGCACGATGTTGATACCGCGCTGCAGGCGCTGCATACGCACTCCACCGAGGTTGTATATCTCGACATACCTGTTGTCGTCAGCGGCATTCACGGTGTTGATAGCGGTATCTATCTTCTTGCCAAACACCACATCCACATCGCTACCCATCGTCATAAAGGTGAGGTCGACGATGAGCTTCGACTTGTCGGCTGAGAGTGTAGCCGTGAATGCACTGATCGACGACTTGCTGCCTTCTTTTACACCACCGATGGCTGCTGTGCTCGTAACGTTGGTCCATGTACCCTCGGTGCTTGCGGTAGAGAATGTCATCTCGCCGGCTGCATCAACGGTTGCCGTCACATCCTCAACGACGAAGTCACCAAAGGTCTTGTATTCCATCGGAGCGAGTTTGCGGAACGTAAACTTGTAGACGTCGTCTGACACCTTGGTCAGCTCCACTTCCTTCTGTGCGTAGTCGGTTGTTCTGCCTGCGCCGCTTGTCACATGCAGGTCGTCGGTGAATACCTGACCGAATGTGCAGAGCGCTGTCATCAAGAAAACCATGAGTGTAAATACTTTCTTCATGCTGATTTTAGTTTAGATGCTTCAAAAATAGTTAAAATAAACGAAATAGGGTGCGTTAAAACGGAATTTAACATTTGCCAATTCCATTTTAACACACCCTATGTATGTTCAATGTCTATTATGTCTTATTACTTCAACACCTTCACTACCTTGCCGTCAGCGGTGCGAACAATGTTCAGACCCTTCTGAAGGCCGTTCAGACGTACGCCGTTGACGGTGTAAACCTCAACCTTGCCGTTCTGAGTGGTAGTGATGCCGTTGATGCCGGCTGCCGGTTTCTCGCCAAACACAGCCTCTACGTTCATTGTAGCATCTTCGATTGTTACGGGGAGAGTCATCTTAGCGTAGAGCTTGCCGTCCTTGCTGTAAGCCTCGACGATCTTCACGTGCACCTTGTTGCCGAGAGCCGCAGCGATGTCGGCGCCGTTGGTGATGACAGCGTCCTTCTCTACGGTGTAGAACACGTAGCCGTTCTTCTCAACGCCCGGTACATCGGTGATTGTAACGTCGCCGATAAGGAGACCTGCGAACGAGAACTGGTTGAGCACGAAGGTGTACTTGCCCTCGCTCTGCTTGATAACGTCGATAGTTGCATTCTCCGGGTCCTGCTTGTCGCCATCAAGAGAGATGACGAGCTGGTCCTTGTAGGTGGTCTTCTCTACGTTTGTAGCCTTCTTGCCGAATGTAGCCTTCACGTTGATAGTCGTTTCGTCGAGTGTTACGGGGAGCGCCATCTCTGCGTAGAGCTTGCCGTTCTCTATCTCTGCGTTCATTGTGACGTGAACCTTGTTGCCGAGCATCTCAGCAATCTCAGCACCGTTGGTGATGGTAGCGTCCTTCTCAATGGTGAAGGTCTGCTTGCCGTCCTTCTCAACGCATGGCACGCCGCTGATTGTAACGTCGCCGATAAGGTTATCGCCGAACGAGAACTTCTTCAGCACGAAGGTGTAGTTGTTGTTACCCTCGCTGCATACGTCGATGCTTGCCTGCTCCGGTTCCATGTCCTCGCCGTTGAGGTTGATGAGGAGTTGGTCGGTATATGTTGTCGGGCAAACAACGTTCACAACGTATGTGTGAGATGTCTGCAGGTCGGCAGATGTTACGGTCACATTGTATACGAGGTTGCCGCTGCCGTCTGTCGGAGCGACAGCTTCTGACGCTACGAAAGCCGACTTAGCGTTTGTCGTGTACTCGAGCTTCTTGTCAGCGTCCTTTGTAGAGTAGACAGTGTAGCTGTACTTGTCGCTTGCGAAGCCCGGCACCTCTACGCCGTCAATCTTCAGCGAGGTGAGCTGTGAGTTGTAGACAAGCTCGAGGTCGTCGATGTAAAGCTCGTCAGGAACGCTTGCATCTTTAGAAGCCACACCCGGCTGGGCGTTTGTAGAAAGCGTCACGAGCATTGCCTTCGGGTCGAGCTTTGCATTTGTGTATGCGAACGGTACAGAGATGCGCTGCCAAACGTTGCCGTTCTCCGCGATTTCCTTATTCTGAGCCTTTGCCAACACATTGGTGTATGTCTTGTCCTCCGGATCCTGATACTTGGTGCCGTCGGTGAGCACAGCCGAGAGGTTGGCGTAGGGATAGTCCTGCTTGTCTGAGGCAGAGAGTGCTCCCTGCTTGTACTTCACCCATACTGCGATAGAATCGGGCAAAGTGTTGATCGGGGCGTAGAACGGGTCGTTGTTTGAGTCTTTATCGGTACCGGCGGGATCGCTTGTAGCGTTGTTGGCTGGGTTTGTCGGCTTTATATGACCTGCGTAAAGACGACCGGTGGTGATAGTGCCGTTGGCAGGTACGCCGAGCACTTTGCTTGAAACGACCTTGACGCACTGTCCCTTAGCACCTGGGCGAACGTCCTTAGAGATAAATGTGTGGGTGTTTTTGCGCGCAGAAGCATACATACCAGAAGCGTGTGCGCTCATGAACGAGTGCCAGCCGTCCGGCTCATCGCTTGTGTTGCCGCTGTACTCAGCCTTGTGCCATGACTCGAAGTCGGAACCGAGAAGCTGGCCAAGTGTGTAGCGTGTCTCGCCGAATGTACCCTGAGCATAGTAAGCTCCGTCGAGGTTGAGGTTGAACTTGGCTGTGATCTTGCCGTCTGCAACCTGACCGAGGAAGAACACGTCGTAGTCGCCGGCGTGCGCTGTTCCGTTGAGGAGCTGGAATTTGCCGACCTTCGACGACTTCACGCCGTCAAGAACAAGGTCGCTAACAGGTGCGCTGGTGGTGCCTACCTTGATGGTTGCGCCACTGATTGTCACCTTCACTGTCTTGCCGTCAGCGTTGTCGACAACGCTGATCTTACCGTTGCCGTTCAGGTCTTTGCCGAACGAGCCGGTGAAATCGGCTGCCGCTGCCGAGAGACTCAGGGCAGCGGTAGCCATTGTAATAAATAATTTGTTCATCTATTATTAATTAAAATTACTTCTTCAGAACCTTCAGCGTTCTGCCGTCGGCTGTGCGCACGATGTTCACGCCGCGCTGGAGAGAAGTAACTTTCGCACCAGTGAGTGTGTAGATGTGCTTAACGGTGCCGTCAGCAGCTACTACTGTGTTTACAGAAGTTGCTGTCGGGTCGTAGTTGAATGTGTAAGCAACAGACTCACCCCAGTTGTCGATGACGAACCTACCTGTGCAGCTTGTCACCTTCTTATCTGCGTCGAAGCCTACGATAAACTCGAGATCAGTGTAGTCGACCTCTGTGTAAGACGGGTGTGCAGCTGTTGTCTTAGCCACGCCCTTCTTGCTTGCAAACTTAGCCTCGCTGTCGTTGCCTGTGCGTGCAACGCCCTCGAATGTAACGGTGTTGAGACCGATGCCGTTAGGAATAGCTACGTTAGAGAACGAGAGTGTATATACGTTTTCTGCTGTCTCTGTGAATGTGAGTGTATTCTCTACGTTGTTAGAGAAGTCGCCGTCGTCTGTTGCTGTATAGCCAAAGAGGCCACCTCCTACAGAGAACGGAGCTGCCGGAACGAACGGCTCCTGATAGTTGAACCATGCTGTGAGCTTGAACGCAGGCTCGTCCTCGTCTGTGAACACGATTGTAGCAGAGAGGTCGCCGCTCTCGTCTATCTTAGCCTCAACGTTTGCCATAAGCTTTGTGTAGCCGAGGTAGAAGTCAGGAAGGTCTTTGATATCCGGCTCTACGGTGCCAGTGTATACCACCTCGCCGTTCACTTCCTTCTTCTCAAGACCCTTGAACAGAACGCCTGACATTGAGCCCTTCTCTGTGTCGATGTGCTCGATTTCGAGGCTGTGTACGCCGTCGCTCCACTCGCAAACCTTTGCTACTACGTTAGGATACTTAACGTTGCCAGACTGACCGCCTTCTAATACAGAAACTACGTCAGCTGTGAACTGCTCTGTATCGGTGATTGTCGGCTTGTCGTCGCCGCCAGTGCTGCCACCGCCGCTGCTTGTGCGCTTGCCTTCAAACACTACATTTCTGTACTCCTTGGTCGTGTTAACCTGGAAGTATTTGAATGTGATGTAAATCTTCTCGTCGTCGATTACAGACTTGCCGAGAGCGTCAGACAACTCGAAATAGTATTTTGTAGCTGCGCCGAGGTTGCCGCCTTCGTTAGAGAAGGTGAAGCTGCCGCCGCCTGCCCACTTATAGTTCTCGATACCGGCGAATGTACACTTGCCGAAGTCGTCGTTGCCGAAGACTATGCTCTCGAACACGAGTGTGTACTTGCCGCCCTCGCCCTGAGTTACGGCTACGGTTGTTTCATAATCGTTAAAGTCGCCCACCTTAGAGTGGAACGATCCTTTGTAATACTGCTGGGCAGACACACATACTGTCGCCATCAAAAGGACTAACAGAGTAAAGATTTTTTTCATAAGCTTGTTATTTGTTTTTAGGTTTAATAATTATTGTTGTTATGGTGAGGTGGTGAGGTGGTGTATGGTGAGATGGTGAGGTGGTGAGATTTGCCATTAAGCTGTAAACTAATGTAATGTCAACATCACAACACATCAACATCAACACATCAACATCTCAACACCTCAACACCTCAACACCTCAACCTACTTGAGCTTGTACAGCACACCGAGCGTAGCATACACGGGGTACATTGTCTGCTCAATAGTCTTGAACTTCTCGCGGAACACGCCCGACATACCCCACTGCACGTCGGCGTATGCGCCGAAGTGCTGCGAGAAGTACCAGTCGGCACCGAAGTCGAAGCCGAAGTGCCAGTGGCGCATATCGCTCGAAAAGTCGTAGTCGCCGCGCTCGCCCTCGTTGTGTCCGAGCTCCACCTTCTGACCCGTCGGGTCGCCCTCGCGCAGATAGCCGTCGTAGGCGTAGCCGGTGAACTCGTTGTTAAGAGCGTAAGAGAAGTAGGGACCGAACTTCAGTCGCACTGCGTCCGACACGCTGAACGTAGCCTGCAGAGGCAGCGTTACGACGAGCTGCTTTGCATTCGTAACTACATTGCCCGTAAAGAGTCCGCTCAGCGACTCGCTGCCCTGGCGCATCTCCATTGAATAGCTCTTCACGCGAGCGTCGGTCTCCATCGCCTTTGTCTGGAAATGGAAGCCTGCCATCATGCCCCACTTCTCGGTGAGCGGCTTGTAGGCGTCGAGTGCTATGGTGAAGCTGGGTTTCGGCGTGTAGCTATTGAGACCGCGTATGGAAGCGGGCATGCCCATCGGCATTGTGCCGCCGATATTGTAGCCGAGACGAGCCTGATAGCAAAGGTTGTCGAATATTCCGATTGCCGACGCGCCCTGCGCGCCGAAGAGCAGCGCGAAGGCTGCGGCTATTATTGATTTCTTCATTTGCTTGTTTCCTTACTTCTTGTATGCAATACTTACCTTGTCGATGAGCAGCGTGCTGCCCACTGCACCCTGGAAGGCTGCGCCTTCGATGCTCGATGTGAACACTACTGCCATGCTGTAGCCGTAGTTGGCGAGTATGGCGGGGTCGAGTTCGCCGCTATAGTTGAAGTCGACGGAGAAGTTATGCCATCCGCCTTCGGTCTTCACGATGTTAGGCACGCGAGCCAACGCCACAATCTGCGGAGATGTGAGCACGTTGTCGCCGGTGAGGTAGAACGACTTGCCCTCGCTGTCTACGTTACGGAACACTACGGCGTAGATATCGCCCTGGTCGATGCGGTCTTCTACCACCTTGCCTGCCTTGTCCTTGAACACTTCGCCCGGCGTGTACTGGTAGTAGCCTGCGAGCGTCACGGGGCGATAGTTTATCTGGTTGTACGAGCCCTCGCCGAAGTGTGTAGCCTTAAGCGGCGCCTTGGTAGCCGACTTCGAGTCGAACACGCCGGTGAAGAGGTTGCCGGCTGCGATGCGCATGTTCACTACCACGCCGAACGGACCGGTATCGCTTGTCACGAGCTTGACGCCTGCTCCGTCGTAGCCCTCTGCGAGAGGTGTAGACGGATACTGGTCGGGCGTAGCAGATCCCTTCGCAATCTTGAAGCCGGGGTTGCCGGTTGCCCAGTTAGAACCGTTCTCGTAGTCGCTCCACACATAGAACTTCGACGATGCGGGGTCGAGGAAGTAGTTCTCGAAGTCGTAGTGTACGTAGCCGAACTGCTCCTCCGGCTTGCCCGGATCGCCCGGATCGGGGGTGGTACCTGCATCCGTCGCCTTTATAAAGACGCGGTATGTGCGGTTGTACTGTCCGTCTTCTGACGTCACGACGTATGTCACGGGACCGTCTGCGAAGTTCTGCACCGAACCGTTCTCCGGAGCGATTGTCGCTCCGTCAGTTACCTTGAAGTAGACCGGCAGGGCTGTAACATCGCTGTTAGGGCGCAGGTCGGGGAAGATAAGATCGGTCTTTGTCGACTCGATATCCGGGAGTTCGGCATTAGACGGCTGGAAGAACACCTCGTCGGGGTTGTCCACCTGAATCCATGCCTTTTCTATGTCGCACTCGTTGTTGAGCGCTTCATCCTTGAAACAAGATGTGAGTGTCGTAGCAAATGCCACGACAGCAATTAGTGAGAATGGCTTTACCATTAATATTTCTGTTTTGATTTATTATATATAGGTGGCGCAATCGTTTTCGCCACATCGTAAAGTCGCCTATGTGCTTGAATTTTAGAAAGCTATATTCGGTGCAAAGTTCGGCAAAAAAAGCGACAGAGCCAAAAAAAAGCCCGAAAATCTATCCTCTCGCACTAAAAAACGGAAATATATTGAACCTTTTGACAAGATGTAAACCCATTCGTGCCATTTGTTTGTAAAAGTTTGAGTAACTTTGCACTCTGAATTTTATCAGGTAACTATTATTTAATCAGATTATTATGCTTGGATTACCCAAAGACCCGATGATGCTCTTCAGCGTCATCAATGCGCACTTGCGCGACACTTACCCCTCGCTCGACGCTTTATGCGACGACCTCCACGTAGAAAAACAACAGATTATTGACCAACTGGCAGCTGTCGGATATGAATACAACGAAGACAAAAACAAATTCTGGTAACAGCACGATAAGCATGGGGCAGCACTACCGCACGCTGCTCTCCATCGGCATCCCCATCATGATAGGTCAGATGGGTATGATTGTGCTTAGCTTTGCGGACACGATGATGGTGGGGCACCACAGCACGACGGAGCTTGGCGCTGCATCGTTCGTCAACAACATCATGAACCTTGCCATCATCACCGGCACGGGTTTCTCTTACGGACTGACGCCTATAGTGGGCGCACTCTTCGGACGCGGCGAACATGCCGGAGCGGGTCAGGCGCTGCGCTGCTCGCTGCTTACGAACACGCTGGCGGCGGTGGCGATGATGGCTGTACTGCTGGTGCTCTTCTTCAATCTGGGCAACATCGGACAGCCTGCGGAACTGCTCGGCTACATGCGTCCTTACTATATGGTGCTGTTTGCGTCGCTGCCGTTCGTGATGCTGTTCAACGCCTTCAAGCAGTTTACGGACAGTATCACGCTGACGCGCACGTCGATGTGGATTCTGCTCTCGGGCAACTTGCTGAACATCCTCGGCAACTACATATTCATCTACGGTAAGTGCGGTTCGCCCGAGATGGGCGTAATCGGTGCGGGCGTATCTACGCTGCTCTCGCGTATAATAATGGTGGTGGTGTTCGCCGCGGTGTTCCTGCGCGCACGCCGCTTCGCTTCATACAGAGAGGGCTTCTTCCGTCTGGGCTGGTCGCGCGACTTGCTGCGCCGCCTCGGCTCGCTCGGCACGCCTATCGCGCTGGAGATGGGCATGGAGACGGCGTCGTTCTCGCTCTCTATCATCATGGTGGGATGGCTCGGCACGATAGCCTTGGCGTCGCATCAGGTGATGTCTACCATCTCGCAGTTCACGTTCATGGTCTACTACGGACTGGGTGCTGCGGTGGCTGTGCGCACGAGCTACTTCCACGGACAGCACGACGTGCAGAACGTGCGCCACACGGTGACGGCGGGTCTGCGTCTTATGGTGATGCTCGAGGTGGTGCTCGGCGGCATCATCTTCCTGCTGCGCAACCATATCGGCGGATGGTTTACGGACAGCGCCGAGGTGTCGGCGGGTGTACTCTCGCTGCTCCTGCCGTTCTTCATCTATCAGTTCGGCGACGGCATGCAGATAAACTACGCGAACGCGCTGCGCGGCATCGCCGACGTGAAGCCGCTGATGCTGATTGCGTTCATCGCCTTCTTCGTCATCTCGCTGCCCGTTGGCTATCTCTGCGGATTCGTGCTGGGCTACGGACTGATGGGTGTGTGGATGGCATTCCCGTTCGGACTGACGTCGGCGGGCGTGATGATGTGGTGGAGATTCAGAAAATACAAATAGAGTTGCTTTAGTAGCGGAGGTCTCCGGTCTCCGCAGCAACTAAAAAGCAGCCTCAAAAAAAATATGCCCAAATAGGGGGTGCAGTGGTCTCCACTGCACCAACCAAGCAAGAAGTGCACCAATAGCTTGGTTGGTGCAGCAGAGACTGCTGCACCCCCTAACAGAAAAAGCCTCGCAAGTGAAAACTTGCGAGGCTTTTTAAATGGCGCTTCAAGATGGACTTGAACCAACGACCCCCTGATTAACAGTCAGGTGCTCTAACCAACTGAGCTATTGAAGCAATCCGATGTTTGCGCTTCAAGATGGACTTGAACCAACGACCCCCTGATTAACAGTCAGGTGCTCTAACCAACTGAGCTATTGAAGCAATCCGATGTTTGCGCTTCAAGATGGACTTGAACCAACGACCCCCTGATTAACAGTCAGGTGCTCTAACCAACTGAGCTATTGAAGCATTTTTCTTGTGACAACTTGGCTTGTTGTCTGATTGCGGATGCAAAGGTAATAAGTTTTTCCGTAACTCAAAAATTTTTCAGCATTTTTTTGTTATAATATGGCAAAAAAATTAAAAATGGGGCTGTTTTGCTGACACAGAAAGGTGTGCGGGCTTAAAAACTCTACATTATTTATATGTATTTGGCGTTAATGTTGTACTTTTGTAGGCTGAATGACGATGTGCCCGAAAAGCGTGACATCGAACCGAAAAAGATTTATAACGAACTCAAAAACATAGAAGAAATGCGAAAACTCATAATCATTGCGCTGATAATGCTGCCTATGCTGGCGGCGGCGCAGAACAGCAGCGACCACAACTACCGCGTGGCGAAGAACCTTGAGGTGTTCAACGCCGTCTACCGCAACCTCGACCTGCTATACGTCGACTCGCTGAACGCCGACGAGGTGGTTGGCGACGCCGTCAACCAGATGCTGCGATCGCTCGACCCGTACACGGAGTATTACCCGGAGGACAAGGTGGGCGAATACAAGCAGATGCTCACGGGCAAGTATGCGGGCATCGGCTCCATTATCTCGTACAGCTTCACACGCAAGAACGTGGTGATAAACAAGCCGTACGAGGGTATGCCGGCAGCGGAAGCGGGTCTGCGCAAGGGCGACATGATTCTGTCTATCGACGGCGAGTCGATGGAGGGAAAGACGACGGCGTACGTGTCGGAGCATCTGCGCGGCGACGCCGGCACGACGATGGTGCTGAAGGTGAAGCGCCCGGCTACGGGCAAGACGCTCACGCTGAAGGTGCAGCGACGCGCCATTCAGATGCCTTACCTTACATACTACGGTTTACAGCCCGACGGCATCGGCTATATCAGCTACAACCAGTTTCTCGAGAACTCGGCTAAGGACGTGCGCCGTGCGTTCGTCGAGATGCGCTCGAAGGGCATGCGCGGACTGGTGCTCGACCTGCGCTCCAACGGAGGCGGATCGGTGCAGGAGGCGCTGCAGATTCTGAATATGTTCGTGCCGAAGGGCAAGCAGTTGCTCGAGATGCGCGGCAAGGTGAAGAGCTCCAACAAGACGTTCTCTACGACGATGGAACCGATTGACACGGTGATGCCTATCGTGGTGCTGGTGAACGAGGAGACGGCGAGCGCCAGCGAGATTACGTCGGGCGCGCTGCAGGACCTCGACCGCGCCGTGGTGATGGGCACACGCACATACGGCAAGGGACTGGTGCAGGTGCCGAACGTGCCCCTACCCTACAACGGCAAGCTGAAGCTGACTACCGCGAAATACTACATTCCGTCGGGCCGCTGCATCCAGGCGCGCAAGTACAAGCATACGGAGAAGGGATTGACGAGCGAGAATGTGGCAGACTCGCTGACGCATGAGTTCCGCACGGCGGCGGGCCGCATCGTACGCGACGGCGGAGGCATCAAGCCCGACATCGAGGTGCTCCCCGACTCGATGCCGAACATCGCCTACTACCTGCAGTTCGCCGACACTACCGACTTGCTGCTCAACTACGAGATTGAGTACATGGCGAAGCACCGCACGGTGGCTGAGCCGTCGGAGTTCGAGTTCTCGGACAAGGACTACGACGAGTTCTGCGCTTATGTCATAAAGAGTGGTTTCGAGTACGACCAGGTGAGCGAGAAGTATCTGAAGGACTTGGAGAAGCTGGCGCGCTTCGAGGGCTACTACGAGGATGCGAAGCCGGAGTTCGAGGCGCTGAAGGCGAAGCTGAAGCACGACTTGAAGAAGGACCTGGCTTATCCGTACAACAAGGAGCAGCTGAAGCAGATCATCGCCAACGACATCATGTCGGCTTACTACTTCGACCGAGGCGCGCTGCAGAACTCGCTGCGCTACGACAAGCAGTTCGCCAAGGCTGCCGAACTGCTGAAGAACCCCGAGGAGTATCGCAAAACGCTTGCTCCCATAAAGAAGTAGCGCGTTGCTTCCCACGGAATACGATTTACGATGAGGATTCTCCCACAGATTGCACTCGACACAGATGCTGCTAACTTCAGGGGGTGCACTTGTCTCAAGTGCACCAACGTAACAAAGGCATATTAACATTGCTCGGTTGGTGCACTTGAGACAAGTGCACCCCCTTGAAGACAACCTAACTTCTGTGAAATCTGTGGGAGATATTCTTGGGGAAAATACAAAGATAATCAACTGAGATATAACAAAGAGCAACATGAACATAGGAAACATACAATTTGGGGAACGACCGCTGTTCCTCGCACCAATGGAGGACGTGACGGACATCGGATTCCGACACCTCTGCAAGCGGTTCGGCGCATCGATGGTATACACGGAGTTCGTGAGCGCCGAGGCACTCGTGCGATCGGTGAACGCCACGCTGCGCAAACTCACCATCAGCGACGAGGAGCGACCCGTGGGAATACAGATCTACGGTCGCGACGTGGAGTCGATGGTGGAGGCTGCGAAGATTGTGGAGCAGGTGAAGCCCGACGTGATTGACATCAACTTCGGATGCCCCGTGAAGAAGGTGGCTGGCAAGGGAGCTGGAGCTGGCATGCTGCAGAACATACCGCTGCTGTTGGACATCACGCGCGAAGTGGTGAAGGCGGTGAACACGCCCGTCACGGTGAAGACGCGCTTGGGATGGAACCACGAACAGCTCGTCATCTGCGACCTGGCGGAGGCGCTGCAAGACTGCGGCATCCAGGCGCTCACCATACACGGCAGAACGCGCGCGCAGATGTACACGGGCGACGCCGACTGGACGCTCATCGGCGAAGTGAAGCGCAACCCACGCATACACATCCCCATCATCGGCAACGGCGACATCTGCACGCCCGAGCAGGCGCGCGACGCGTTCGACCGCTACGGCGTGGATGCGGTGATGGTGGGTCGTGCCACGTTCGGCTGTCCGTGGATATTCCAGGAGATGCGCGACGTGCTCGACGGACGTCCTGCCGACCCGACGCTCACCACTGACCGCAAGATCGACTTGCTGCTTGAGCAGCTGCACATCAACGTGGAGCGCATCGACGAGTATCGCGGCATACTGCACACGCGCCGCCATATCGCTGCGTCGCCGGTGTTCAAGGGCATACCCGACTTCCGACAGACGCGCATCGCCATGCTGCGCGCCACGACGGTGGAGGAGCTGACGGCTATCATGGAACAGGCACGAGAGATGATTCATAAGGTGCAGGGCGTGTAGGTCTGCGCACCGTTATCAAAGCAAAAGGGACTCAGTACGATGCGTACTGAGTCCCTTTTGATTTATGGTCGTATCATTACCGCGCACCGGAAAAGTCATTACCGCGTATCGGAAACATCATTACCCGACTGCGGTAACGGCGTTACCAAGCTGCGGTAAGGAGGTTTACTCGTGGGAGTTCGCCCACAGAATGAGCACTTGGTGAGAAGAACCTGCAACAAAATCCGTTCTCTTGCTTGATTGGTGCACTTCTTGCTCGGTTAGTGCAAGTCTTGTTCGATTGGTGCACTTCTTGCTCGGTTGGTGCACTTCTTGCTTGGTTGGTGCACTTCTTGCTTGGTTGGTGCACTTCTTGCTTGGTTGGTGCACTTGAGACAAGTGCACCCCCTGAAAATAGCATCCGTTTAATCCGTTTAATCCGTTGTTTGTTTTTCACAAGCAGCAGGAATCCGTTTAATCAGTTGTGAAATCAACGCACCCAACGAATCTGTGAAAATCCGTGCAATCTGTGGGAGTCTACTCTCAGCAAGTGGATTCCGTGGTAGGTTCTTCTTGATTGGTTGGTGCACTTCTTGCTCTGGCAAGCGGCAAAGCCGAGCGGAGACAAGTGCACCCCTGAAAATAGCATCCGATTAATCCGTTGTTAATTTTCCAAAGCAGCAGAAAATCCGTTTAATCCGATTAATCCGTTGTTTTTTACAAGCAGCAGGAATCCGTTTAATCAGTTGTGAAATCAACGCACCCAACGAATCTGTGGGAGTCCACTCTCAGCAAGTGGATTCCGTGGGAGGTTCTTCTTGCTTGGTTGGTGCACTTGAGACAAGTGCACCCCCTGAAAATAGCATCCGATTAATCCGTTGTTAAATTTCCAAAACAGCTGAAAATCCGTTTAATCCGATTAATCCGTTGTTAAACATCCAAAGCAGCAGAAAATCCGTTTAATCCGATTAATCCGTTGTTAAACATCCAAAGCAGCAGAAAATCCGTTTAATCCGATTAATCCGTTGTTAAACATCCCAAGCAGCAGAAAATCCGATTAATCCGTTGTAAAATCATAACAAGCAGCGGAATACGCTGTCAAATCACTCGCAGGCAGCGAAGCCGAATGCGCGGTCGTAGTCTTCGCTTACGCCGAGTTTGCCGTTGATAAGGCTCACGAGCTCCACGGTGGCGAGGAAGCAGAGGCGGCCGTCCGACTTGCGGTGAATAGCGTGGTCGAAGATGTAGCGCAGACCCTCCTTGCGCGCGCCGAGCTTCGAGACGAAGACATCGTCGCAGCGTAGCGGCGTCTTGTACTGCAGGTTCATGCGCGCCACTACGGCGTCGACGCCCTTCTCGTGAAGGCGCGCGAAGCTCACGCCGAGCGACGTGAGAAAGAGATGGCGCGTGTGCTCGGTGTAGTGGAGGTAGTTGGCATTGTTCACGATGCCCTGGATGTCGCACTCGTAGTCGCGAACCTCCATTTCTGTTTCAAAGATATAGTTCGGTTTCATAAATAGAATATTCCTTCGGGACCCTCGTTGCAGAGCAGGTCGAGAGCCGACATGTTGGGTTGGAAGCCCTGGCGCAGGGCATGAACTTGATAATACTCGCGCGGCGTGAACGCAGCGTCGGGCAGCGGATGCTTCGGGCGGATGGCGTCGCGGAAGTCGTCGGCGCCTACAGCAGCGGCGTCCATGTACTCGTCTGAGACGCTGATATTCGGACGCACGTCGAGCAGCTCGCAGAGCTTGGCGGTTATCTCCATGTTGAAGTCGAAGAGAAACTCCCAACGGCGCTCGAAGAACGGGCGCAGGTCGTCGGCGTAGTACATGAAGAACGGCGACTCGCCGTAGGCAGACACGATGGCGTTCCAGTGGAGGTGGCGCCACTCGCCGTGGTCGGAGATGCGTATGTCGCGCATGGGGCACTTGGCGCCGTCGTAGCGTTCGATGGGCACGGTGAGCGCCTGCACGCCGTTAGCCGTGGCTATCAGGCAGCGGTTGCGGTAGGTCTGCTTCGTGAAGTTGTCGCAACGCTCCACTATCGCATGTCCGTAGCGATGAAGCTTCTGCATCCATTGCACGGGTGGGAAGTAGGCGGAGGAGAGCAGGCAGGTAGCCGTGCCCTCTTGCCCTTCGGCAGCGGTGTGGAGAGTGGGTTGCTCAATGTTTGTTGACATCTGTCTGAATGGTCGTGTTAGTGATTGGATATACAGCCCTACGATCTGCGTTTATTGCGCTTGCTCTAAAGCGAAAGCACGCAGCTCACGGTGACGCCGGTAAGGAAGTTGAGCACGAGGTAATAGACGAACAAAGCCCAATTGCTCTCGAAGCTATACGCATCGTATCCGAACAGACTGGCGATGCCCATATACACCATGAACGTAACGAAATAGAGAAGGAACTCGACGGTCTTTCTCACCGCCACTTTGCTTACTGCCATAATCTTAGGGTTTTATAGTTACTTGATATTGTCGACGAAGCGGAACAGACGGCTCCAGCGGATGCCGGCGGTGCCGGTATGGTCGGGGTCGCTCGACCACCAGATGAATATCGGCTTGCCCACGATGTGGTCTTCGGGCACGAAGCCCCAGTAGCGCGAGTCGGCAGAATTGTGGCGGTTGTCGCCCTGCATCCAGTAGTAGTCCATGCGGAAGGTGTACTTGTTGGTCTGCTTGCCGTTGATGTATATCTTTCCGTTCTTCACCTGCAGGTCGTTGCCCTCGTAGACGCGTATCGGACGCTCGTAGACGGCGATGTTGTCCATGGTGAGCGTGAGCGTAGCGCCGCGCTTCGGAATCCAAATCGGTCCGTAGTTGTCGCGGGTCCAACGCTTGTTGCCGTTGAGCGGATAGGTGCTCCATACGTCAGCCAGGTTGTCGGCATCGGTCACTGGTGTAACGCTCTCCACCACGTCCTTGCGTGCACGCAGTGCCTTCACGGAAGCGTTGGTGAGCGGCAGGTAGCCGTACATGTTGAGCGAAGCGATGTCCTCGCTGGAGATGCCCAGCTCGTCGATGAGTTCGAGCGGGAGCTGCGCACGCAGCTTCACGTGGTAGCTGTACTGCACGTTGTCGGGCTCCTTGTTCGGCTTACCGTCGAGGTAGATGATGCGGTTCTTTATCTGCAGAGTCTGACCGGGCAGACCCACGCAGCGCTTCACGTAGTTCTCGCGGCGGTCGACGGGGCGTGTCTTTATCGTGCCGAACTCGGAGGGGTTCTGGTCGATGAGCTTGCGGCCTGCGGCGTAGAGCTTCGCAAAGAAGTCGTACTGCTGCTGCTTTGTGGCGAAGTAAGGTATCTCGCCGTTATGCTTCTCAGCCCACTCCTGCTCGCCGGCTCCGTAGGCGATGGCGTAGAAGTCGCGACCCAAGTACTTGGGCGCGGTGAGAACGGTGTCGCCAGCCGGGTAGTTGAACACGACGATGTCGTTGAGCTGCACCTTGCCCAGTCCCTTGGCGCGCTCGTAGCCCCACTGCGGCCACTCGATGTACGAGTCGCAGTCGACAACGGGCAGCGTGTGCTGCGTCAGCGGCAGCGTGAGCGGGGTCTGCGGCTTGCGCGGTCCGTAGCTCACCTTCGACACGAAGAGGTAGTCGCCTACGAGCAGCGACTTCTCAAGCGACGACGACGGGATGACGTAGTTCTGGAAGAAGTAGATATTGATGAAGTAAACGGCTACAAGGGCGAACACAAGGGCGTCGACCCACGGCATGATGGCTGCCGTGACGCGGTTCTCTGAGTCGCGCCACCACTGCCAGTTTATCTTCTTTGTGATGTAGACATCGAATATGAACGGTAGGACGATGAGTCCCCACCAGCTCTTCACCCAATAGAGGAAGAGCAGATATGCCACAACAGCGGCAATGCACTTAGCCCACTGCACCTTCGGGTTGAGGGCTTTCTTTTCTTTTTCGGTCATTGTTATTGAATGGTTAGGAGCTAAGCTCCGATTAGTATTCTTTAGGATGAGGGTGTGTCAAAACTCACAAGCGACACGCCCCGAAGGGGCAGCACCACATAGCCCAAGGCAGCGCCTTGGGTTAAAAGGCACACACGAACCATACGTCCAGTAAGGGCAAAAGCCTAATTATTAAGGAGTTGCCCTTACAGGGCGCACTGTTCAATCATATATCTCAACACCCAGGGCGTTCTTGCTCTGGCAAGCGGCAAAGCCGAGCGGCCCTGGGCTATGTGATTGTTGGGCTTTCAGCCCGCACTAATTGACTTTTGACACATCCGCCTCCTGCCTTAGAACTTGAACAGATCCTTCGTGGTGAGCAGTCCGTCGTGTTCCTTGGTGTACTCGGCAGCGAGCACGGCTCCGAGAGCGAATCCCTTGCGCGAGTGGGCGTCGTGGGTGATTGTTATCGAGTCGGCGTCAGAGTCGTAGCAGATGGTGTGTATGCCCGGCACCTCATCGCGGCGGATGCTCTCGATGGCGAGCTGGTCGGCAGCCACATCGTTGGTGCCTTCTACGGTGCCGTCAGCGAGATGCTGTTCGCCCTTCACCCATGACGTCTTGCGGTCGAGGTCGTCGATAATCTCTTCGGCGAGGGTGATGGCTGTGCCTGACGGAGCATCGAGCTTGTGTATGTGGTGGGTCTCGCTCATGCGCACGTCGTACTGGCTGAACTGGTTCATTATCTTAGCCAGATAGCGGTTTACGGCTGAGAAGATTGCTACGCCGATAGAGAAGTTGGAAGCCCAGAACAGCGTCTTGCCTTCCTCGGTGCAGGCGCGGCGCACTTCGTCGCCGTGGTCTTTCATCCATCCGGTAGAACCGCTCACCACCTTCACGCCTGCTTTCCACGCACGCAGATAGTTGCCATAAGCGGCTGTGGGCGAAGTGAACTCTATCGCTACGTCGGCAGACGCAAAAGCAGCCGACTCAAAGTCGTCCTGATTGTCAACATCGATGATACTCACAATGTTGTGGCCACGCTCCTTGCAGATAGACTCTATCATATGTCCCATCTTGCCGTAGCCTATAAGTGCTATATTCATTGTCTATACGTTTATAGTTAATCTATGCAAAGTTACTGAAAAAGACGGAGTAACAGCAATTAATGTCTATTTTTTAGGGTTTTATAATACAAAAGCTAGAGCAACAAGTTTCCCCCAGAAAACCTAGAATCCCCAGTTTCCCCCAAAAACCTAGAATTCCTAGCCCCCTAGTCTACCTAGAAACCCTAGCCCCCTAATCTACCTAGAAACCCTAGCTCCCCTAGAACCCCTAGCCCCCTAGTTCCTACAGCCTATGCTTCTCTCCAAACTCCGCCGACACATAATTGTATATCCCGGCGCAGCAATCCGCCGAGAACGCCGTTGCGCTCTCTATCAGCTTCGCCCACTCGCCTTCCGTAAGCCCTCGCTCGAGGTCTGCACGGCGGATGTCATGGCGAAGCATGGCGCAGATAAGTCCGGCGTTGAAGTTGTCGCCGGCGCCGATGGTGCTCACGGTAGGCGTCTGCGGCATCGGATACTCCTTGCGGAAGCCGCCGTCAGAGAAGACGGTGACGGGGTGCGGACCGTCGGTGTAGACAAGTCGCGGACAGTAGAACGAGGTCTCGGCGCGGTAGACACGTTCTGCAGAGTCTTTCTTGTAGAGCACCTCGAAGTCGTCGCGCGAACCGCGCACTATATCGGCGTAATCGAGGTTATCAATAAGGTTTGGCGTCACCTTCATCACGTCGCCGCGATGCGACGGACGGAAATTGACGTCATAGTAAATGATGGCTCCACACTCCCGCGCACGATCCAACAAGGCTGACACCTGAGGACGTGTAGCAGGACTCACTGCATAGAACGAACCGAACAGCACGATGTCGTCTGCCTGAATTTCTGGCAACTGCATATCAACGGGGTCGGTATTGGCGTCGCGATAGAATGTGTAGTTGGCGTTGTTGTCGTTGTCGAGGAACGCCAGCGAAACGGGCGACTTCCATCCGTTGCGTACCGACACATAATCGGTGTTCACGTTGTTCTGCGAGAGAAACGTGCGAATAAGTCCGCCAACATGGTCATCGCCGGTCTCCGTAACGAAAGTTGCATTGGCGCCAACGCGTCCCAACGACACGATGGCATTGAAAGTGGATCCGCCGGGCACAGCCTCCATCGGCTTGTTGTCCTTGAAAATGATGTCGAGAAGGGTCTCTCCTATTCCTATTACTTTGCGCATATTGTTGTCTATAGAATATTGGTTTTCCAAAGAATATAGTTTTCTAAAGAATATTGTCTTCAAAATATAGAACGCAAACCTTGTGCCCCGAAAGGTTCAGTCGTCGCCTAACATTTTACCATACAAATGTACACAGAAATTTTAAAGTGTACAAGACGGCATGGCAGATACACTTATAAAACATGGTAGATAGGCTGGAATATTTTGCATTTTTTAGAAAATCTACCAGCTTTTATCGTGCTTATAATGTGAAGGTTACGGCAATGCTGGTAGATATGGCAGATTTTTTCATCAAACAAAACAAAAAAAAGCCTGCCGACCTTTTCGGTCAGCAGGCTTAATATTAAGATAAAGCGATGTGCATCGATTATTCAGCCTTCGGCTCCTCTGCCTGAACAGCCTCTGCAGCAGGTGCTTCAGTTGCCTCAGCAGTTGACTTGCGGCTACGGCGTGTCTTCTTGCCAGCCTTTGCAGTCTTAGCCATGTTCTCGTCGAAGTCTACGAGCTCGATGAATGCGATCTGAGCAGCGTCACCCTTACGTGTGCCGAGCTTGATAACGCGTGTGTAGCCACCAGGACGGTCGCCTACCTTCTCAGCTACTGTGCTGAAAAGCTCCTTAAGAGCGTACTTGTTCTGGAGGTAGCTGAATACAACACGACGAGAGTTTGTGCTGTCGTCCTTGCTGCGTGTGATCAGCGGCTCTACATACATCTTCAAAGCCTTAGCCTTTGCGAGGGTCGTAGTGATTCTTTTGTGCATAATCAGCGAGATAGCCATGTTTGCGAGCATAGCGCCACGGTGAGATGCAGTACGACCTAAGTGGTTGAATTTCTTATTGTGTCTCATTTTGTTTTATTCTTTATCTAATTTGTATTGAGAAATGTCGGTTCCAAACGACAGATTCAGACTCAAGAGCAAATCATCAAGCTCAGAGAGCGATTTCTTACCGAAGTTGCGGAACTTAAGGAGGTCTGTCTTGTTGTACTGTACGAGGTCGCCGAGTGTTTCAACATCTGCAGCCTTCAAGCAGTTGAGCGCACGAACAGAAAGGTTCATGTCTGTGAGCTTTGTCTTGAGGAGCTGGCGCATGTGGAGAACTTCCTCGTCGAACTCCTGATTGCTTTCGTGCTCAGGGCTCTCGAGAGTAATCTTCTCGTCGCTGAAGAGCATGAAGTGCTGAATCAGAATCTTAGCAGCTTCCTTGAGCGCATCCTTCGGGTGGATGGAACCGTCCGTTGTGACTTCGAGAACGAGCTTGTCGTAGTCGGTCTTCTGCTCGACACGATAAGGCTCTACCGAATACTTCACGTTACGGATTGGGGTGTAGATAGAATCGATTGGAATTACGTTAACGTCAGTGCAGTAAGCTCTGTTCTCATCAGCTGGGACGTAGCCACGGCCCTTGTTGATAGTAAGATCGATCTGCATTGAAGCTTTGACATCTAAATGACAAATCACCAAATCAGGGTTTAACACTTCAAATCCAGTCAGATACTTGCCTATATCACCAGCCTTGAACTCTGTCGAATTCTCAACGGTGATACTAACTTTTTCGTTCTCGAATTCTTCTACTACTTGCTTGAATCTTACTTGCTTCAAATTCAAGATAATGTTAGTTACATCCTCCTTTACGCCGGGTACTGAAGAGAACTCGTGCTCAACACCACTAATCTTGATGGTGTTGATAGCGTAGCCCTCAAGTGACGAAAGAAGAATGCGGCGCAGGGAGTTACCGATGGTAACACCGAATCCTGGCTCCAACGGACGGAATTCGAACTTACCGAACTTGTCGTTGGAATCCAACATTACAACTTTGTCAGGTTTTTGAAATGCTAATATCGCCATTAATTTAATGATTATTTAGAGTACAACTCAACGATTAACTGTTCCTTAATGTTCTCTGGAATGTCAGCACGCTCCGGCTTGTGGAGGAACTTACCGCTCTTTGTGGTCTGATCCCACTCAATCCACGGGAACTTGCTGTGGTTGTAACCTGCGAGAGCAGCCTCGATAACCTCGAGAGACTTTGACTTCTCGCGAACACCTACAACCATACCAGCCTTAACTGAGAATGAAGGAATGTTCACTACCTTGCCGTCAACTGTGATGTGCTTGTGGCTAACGAGCTGACGAGCAGCAGCACGTGTCGGAGCAATACCCAAACGGAATACTACGTTGTCAAGACGGCTCTCGAGGTTCTGGAGCAATACCTCACCTGTGATACCGTCAGCCTTAGCTGCCTTCTCGAACATGTTACGGAACTGGCGCTCGAGTACACCGTATGTGTACTTGGCCTTCTGCTTCTCTGCCAACATGACAGCGTACTCAGACTGCTTTCTGCGACGATTGTTGCCATGCTGTCCAGGAGGGAAGTTTCTCTTGGACAAAACTTTGTCAGCACCGAAGATGGGTTCACCAAAACGGCGTGCAATTTTAGATTTCGGACCTGTATATCTTGCCATAATAAATTATATGCTTTATATTGTTTGTATCTTTATTGTATGCAGGTTTCAACAAAAAAGAAACCTGCAAAGGGAATGTTAGACCTTACGACGCTTCGGAGGACGGCAGCCGTTGTGCGGAAGCGGAGTAACGTCTACGATCTCCATAACTTCGATACCGCAGCTGTGTACGCCACGGATTGCTGACTCACGACCGTTACCCGGACCCTTAACGTAAGCCTTAACCTTACGCAGACCAAGGTCGAATGCTACCTTGCCGCAATCCTCTGCTGCCATCTGAGCTGCGTACGGTGTGTTCTTCTTAGAACCACGGAAGCCCATCTTACCTGCAGAAGACCATGAAATCACCTGTCCCTCGCTATTTGCTAAAGATACAATAATGTTGTTGAACGAACTGTGAACGTGAAGCTGTCCGATAGCGTCAACCTTTACATTTCTTTTCTTAGTTGTTGCTGTTTTCTTTGCCATAATTGTTTTTAGTTAAAAGTTAAAAGTTAAAAGTCTGCCGACCACTCACTGGCCTGCGGTGACTTAGCTTTCAACTAAATTTTACTTTGTAGCCTTCTTCTTATTAGCAACAGTCTTCTTCTTTCCCTTACGAGTACGGGCATTGTTCTTTGTGCTCTGACCGCGAACAGGAAGACCGTTACGATGACGAACTCCACGATAGCAACCAATATCCATCAGTCGCTTGATATTCATCTGGATCTCTGAACGGAGATCACCTTCAACCTTGAATTCAGCGCCGATAATTTCACGGATCTTGGCAGCCTGGTCGTCGTTCCAATCGCAAACCTTCAGGTCGCGGCTAACGCCGGCTTTGTCCAATATCTTTGCTGAACTACTTCGACCGATACCATAGATATAGGTCAATGCGATTTCGCCACGCTTGTTCTGGGGCAAATCTACTCCAACAATTCTTATTGCCATTTGTTAAAAATAAAAATTTGATTGATTAAATTAATTAATTCTTTTTGTGAGTGGCAGAACCCGACTTTCTCAAGTTCACGTCCTACAACCCTGCATCGGGATTAACCCTGACGCATCTTGAACTTAGGGTTCTTCTTGTTGATAACGAACAGACGACCTTTACGACGTACGATCTTGCAGTCGGGTGTACGTTTCTTTAATGATGCTCTTGTTTTCATATCTTTAAATTGTTACTTGTATCTGAAAACGATTCTGCCCTTAGTCAAGTCGTACGGACTCATCTCGACCTTTACCTTGTCGCCGGGCAGGATTTTGATGTAATGCATTCGCATCTTACCTGAAATGTGAGCAATAATCTGCACACCATTCTCAAGCTCGACTCTAAACATTGCATTTGACAGTGACTCCACGATTGTGCCGTCTTGCTCTATAGCGGATTGTTTTGCCATAAATATGTATTATTCTGTTTTAGAATTTGACTTTCCCTCCAACACGCAAATCTTATATATCAAAGGATGCCGGGTATTACTGAGGATTTTCTATTAAATCAAACGTTGACAGTATCTCTGCCTTACCTCGCCTTATAGCTATGGTATGCTCGAAGTGCGCTGCAGGCTTACCGTCGCGGGTAGCTATACCCCAGCGGTCTGGCAGGAGCCCAATTCGTCTGTCGCCCATGGTTATCATAGGCTCGATGGCAATACACATTCCTTCCTTTAGCATCACTCCGTTTCCACGCTTGCCGTAATTGGGCACCGCCGGATCTTCGTGCATCTCGCGTCCGATACCATGACCGGTGAGTTCTCTCACCACTCCATATCCGTGCGCTTCGCAAAAAGTTTGGATTGCATCACCTATGTCACCGACATGATTTCCTGCAACTGCCATTTCTATGCCTTTGTACAAAGATTGTCGTGTCACTGTCAGTAAATCTCTGACATTATGACTCACTTCTCCGACACAAAAGGTGTAAGCACTATCTCCGTTATATCCAGCAAAAAGTGTGCCACAATCAATAGAAATGATATCTCCGTCAGTTAAAATTGTTTTTTCATCGGGTATTCCATGAACTACAACGTTGTTGACAGAGGTGCAGATACTTGCGGGAAACGGCCCTCCAAAAGGATTGGGAAAGTTTTTGAAGGTAGGAACGGCTCCGTTATCACGGATAAATTCCTCCGCTATCCTATCCAGTTGGAGGGTCGTCACGCCTGGTTTAATATGTTTGGCCAATTCGGCTAGGGTTTCACCCACTAAGTGGTTAGCCTTGCGCATCAGCTCAATTTCATCTTCGGTCTTTAGAAATATTTTCATTTCTCAAGAGGAAAATCAATACGCAGAAACAGCACCGTTACGTGTACGTCCTGAGTTGAGCAGTCCGTCGTAGTGACGCATCAGCATGTGGCTCTCGATCTGCTGGAGTGTGTCAATGACAACACCAACGAGAATGAGGAGTGATGTACCACCGAAGAACTGTGAGAAGGCCTGCTGAACATTGAGCAGTCCTGCGAGTGCAGGCATTATAGCAATGAAGGCGATGAAGAACGAGCCGGGGAATGTGAGTCGTGACATGATTGTCTCGATATACTCGGCTGTGTCCTTGCCCGGCTTGATACCCGGGATGAAGCCGTTATTGCGTTTCATGTCCTCAGCCATCTGTGTCGGGTTGAGTGTGATTGCCGTATAGAAGTAAGTGAATGCGACGATCAGCGTAACATAGATGACGTTGTAGAGGAGGCTGCGGTTGTCCATAAGGGATGTTGCCCAAGACGAGGCACCGTCGCTCTGGTAGCGTACGAAAGCCAAAGGAATGAACATCAAAGCCTGAGCAAAGATGATCGGCATCACATTGGCTGCGAACAATTTCAGAGGTATGTACTGGCGAGCGCCGCCATACTGCTTATTACCCACGAGACGCTTGGCGTACTGTACTGGGATTTTGCGGGTACCCTGAACCAGCATGATTGAAGCACAGATTACTGCGTACAGAACCAAGATCTCTATGATGAACATCACAAGTCCACCGCTTGAGATAGCTGTGAATCGTGAGCCCAGTTCCTGCACGAAAGCCTGGGGCAGACGTGCGATGATACCAATCATGATGATCATTGAGATACCATTTCCAACTCCCTTGTCGGTGATACGCTCACCAAGCCACAGTATGAACATACTGCCTGCTGCAAGGATAATCGTTGCAGGAATCATGAACATTGTCCATGAGATGCCTGACGAAAGGGCTGCAGCAGCCTGCGCCTTAAGGTTAAGCAGGTAAGAAGGAGCCTGGAACAGAAGGATGAACACTGTGAGTATTCGTGTGTACCAAGTTATCTTCTTACGTCCGCTTTCGCCTTCGCGCTGCATCTTCTGGAAGTAAGGCACTGCCACTGCCAGGAGCTGCATGACAATAGAAGCTGAGATGTATGGCATGATTCCAAGCGCAAAGATAGACGCATTGGAAAATGCACCACCAGAGAACATGTCAAGCAGTGACATAAGACCGCCCGATGTCTGCGACTGAAGTTTGTCCAACATGCCCGGATTGATGCCAGGAAGCACCACAAACGAGCCGAAACGGTAGATAGCCGTAAACAGCAGAGTAATGAGGAGTCGCTGACGCAAATCCTCAATTCTCCAACAGTTCTTTAGTGTCTCAATAAACTTTTTCATCTACTTTTTTAGATAATAGTTGTGTTACCTCCGACTGCCTTGATTGCTTCCTCGGCTGTCTTTGAGAATGCGTGAGCCTTAACCTCAAGCTTAGCTGTGAGCTCGCCGTTGCCAAGAACCTTAACAAGCTCCTTGCCGTTGGTGAGGTGAGCAGCCTTGAGCTCCTCGATTCCGATTACAGTGAGGTTCTTTGCCTCAGCAAGCTTCTGGAGTGTAGAGAGGTTAACAGCGAAGTATTCCTTGTGGTTGATGTTCTTGAAACCAGCCTTCGGTACTCGACGCTGCAACGGCATCTGTCCACCTTCGAAACCAATCTTTCTCTTGTAACCTGAACGTGCCTTAGCACCCTTGTGTCCACGTGTAGAAGTACCGCCAAGACCAGAACCTGGACCACGACCGATACGACGACGTGAATGTGTGGAACCTGCAGCAGGCTTTAAATTATTTAATTTCATAATTCGTTCTTTTAAGATTTAATTAATCAACTACAGTTACCAAGTGGTGAACCTTGCGAATCATTCCACGTGCGCTAGGAGTATCCTCAACCTCAACAACCTGAGAGATCTTGCGGAGTCCAAGAGCCTGAAGAGTTGCCTTCTGATCCTTCGGATAACCGATTTTGCTCTTAATCTGCTTTACTTTTATTGTTGCCATTGTTTTTCCTCCTTATCCGTTAAATACTCTGTCCATAGAGATGCCGCGAACACCTGCGATGGTGTAAGCGTCACGAAGCTGTGACAAAGCCTCGATTGTAGCTTTCACAAGGTTGTGAGGGTTAGAAGAGCCCTTTGACTTTGCAAGGATGTCCTTTACGCCTACGCTGTCGAGTACGGCACGCATAGCACCACCGGCAACGAGACCAGTACCGGCAGCAGCCGGACGCATGAACACCTGAGCACCGCCGAAGCGAGCCTCTACCTCGTGAGGGATAGTGCCCTTGAGCACCGGAACCTTAACGAGGTTCTTCTTTGCAGCCTCTACGCCCTTAGCGATTGCTGCTGTAACTTCGCCAGCCTTACCGAGACCGTAGCCGATAACGCCCTTGCCGTCACCAACAACAACGATGGCAGCGAATGTAAATGTACGACCACCCTTTGTAACCTTAGTTACACGGTTGATAGCCACGAGGCGGTCCTTCAAATCAACGTCATTAAAAACTTTTACTTTATTCATTGCCATAATCGTTTAGAATTTGAGACCACCGTTACGAGCTGCATCAGCGAGCTCCTTAACACGTCCGTGATAAAGATAACCATTACGGTCGAAAACTACAGCTGAAACACCAGCAGCGATTGCGTTGGCAGCTACGAGCTCACCAACCTTAGCAGCCTGCTCCTTCTTAGGCATCTTCTCGAGACCGAGTGAAGAAGCTGAAGCAAGTGTTGTTCCAGTCAAGTCGTTGATAACCTGTGCGTAAATCTGCTTGTTGCTACGGAAAACGCTAAGACGAGGGCGCTCTGCAGTACCGCTGATACGCTTACGAACTCTATATTTGATTTTGATTCGTCTTTCTACTTTCTTTGTTGTCATAATCCTAAAAAAATTAAGAATGTTACTTAGCTGAAGCTGTCTTACCAGACTTTCTGCGGATAACTTCGCCTTGGAACAAGATACCCTTGCCCTTGTACGGCTCAGGCTTGCGGAAAGAACGAATTTTTGCACAAATGAGTCCGAGCAACTGCTTGTCGCAAGACTCCAAAGTGAGGATAGGGTTCTGGTTTCTCTCGCTCTTAGACTCTACCTTAACCTCTGCCGGGAGCTCGATGAAGATAGGGTGAGTATAACCGAGGGAGAACTCGATGAGGTTTCCCTGGTTTGAAACACGATAACCGACTCCGACAAGCTCGAGTACCTTCTTGTAGCCTTCGCTTACGCCAACAACCATGTTGTTAACGAGTGAACGGTAGAGACCGTGGAAAGCTGACTTCTGCTTGTAGTTTACAGGGCTGTTCTCGTCTACCTCGAAAGTTACGTGACCGTCCTCGACCTTAACGATGATTGACGGGTCTACCTTCTGTGAGAGCTCGCCCTTGGGACCCTTAACGTTTACTACTCCGTTGTTGAGTGTTACTGTAACACCTGCTGGGATACTAATTGGTAATTTACCTATTCTTGACATATTCAAATCCTCCAATTAATAAACATAGCAAAGAACCTCACCACCGATCTTCTGGGCAGAAGCTTCCTTGTCGGTCATTACGCCCTTAGAAGTAGAGAGGATTGCGATACCCAATCCGTTAATAACTCTCGGCATATCCTTGTATCCGACGTACTTGCGGAGACCAGGAGTAGAAACACGCTTCAGTGTTGTGATAGCGTTTGTTTTGGTTGCAGGGTCGTACTTCAAAGCAACTTTGATTGTACCCTGAGGACCGTCCTCTACGAACTTGTAATTGAGGATGTAGCCCTTCTCGAAGAGGATCTTGGTGATCTCTTTCTTCAAGTTAGACGCAGGAACCTCTACGACACGGTGATGAGCCATGATTGCGTTTCTGAGTCTTGTCAGAAAATCTGCTATTGGATCTGTCATTTTATATAAAAAGTTTAATTAATCGGGACTACCCCGACAATATTAAAGAAAAAAATTTACCAGCTTGCTTTCTTTACACCAGGAATGAGACCCTGTGAAGCCATCTCGCGGAACTGGATACGAGAGATGCCGAACTGACGGATATATCCCTTCGGACGGCCTGTGATCTTGCAGCGGTTGTGCAGACGGATAGGGTTTGCATTCTTAGGAATAGCCTGCAACTTGCGGGCAGCTTCGTAAGCCTCAGAAGGATCCTCAGTAGTAGCGATTACCTTCTTCAGAGCGGCACGCTTCTCAGCATAGCGAGCAACGAGCTTGGCACGCTTTACCTCACGAGCCTTCATTGATTCTTTTGCCATATTGCTTAATCGTTTTTAGCGTTTTTAAATGGAAGACCGAATGCCTTGAGGAGAGCGTAGCCCTCTTCGTCAGTGTTGGCAGAGGTCACGAATGTGATGTTCATACCCTGGATGCGGTCGATCTGGTCGATGTTGATTTCAGGGAAGATGATCTGCTCCTGAATACCCAGTGTATAGTTACCACGGCCGTCGAACTTGCTCTCGATGCCCTTGAAGTCGCGGATACGGGGAAGTGCGATACGAACGAGCTTCTCGAGGAACTCGTACATGCGCTCACGACGGAGAGTTACCATAACGCCGATAGGCATCTTCTTACGAAGCTTGAAGTTAGCGATATCCTTCTTAGAATATGTAGCTACTGCCTTCTGACCTGCGATAGTAGAAATCTCGTTGATTGCAACGTCGATGATCTTCTTGTCCTGAGTAGCGTCGCCCAGACCCTGGTTGATGACAATCTTCTTCAGAACTGGAATCTGCATTGATGAAGAGTAGTTGAACTGCTCCTTCAGTGCAGGAGCGATGCTCTCTGCATAGAATTTCTTTAACTGTGCTGTATCCATTACTTGATTTCCTCCCCTGACTTTTTAGCGATGCGTACTTTCTTACCATCCTCGGTAACCTTGATGCCTACGCGAGTAGCCTTGCCACTCTTTGGATCAACAAGGCTGAGGTTAGAGATGTGAATCGGAGCTTCCTGCTTAACGATGCCACCCTGAGGGTTCTGTGCAGAAGGCTTGGTGCTCTTTGAAACCATGTTCACACCTTCAACGAGTGCGCGGTTCTTCTCAACCAGCACTTTGAGCACCTTACCAGTCTTGCCCTTATCCTCACCGGCAAGGACAACGACTGTGTCATTTTTCTTAATATGTAACTTACCCATTACTTGTTTGCGTTTTTAAATATTAAAGAACCTCAGGTGCCAAAGAAACGACCTTCATATTCACTGCACGCAATTCACGAGCAACCGGGCCGAAGATACGGCTACCGCGGAGCTCACCTGCGTTGTTGAGCAGTACGCATGCGTTGTCGTCAAAGCGGATGTAAGAGCCGTCAGCACGACGGATTTCCTTCTTTGTGCGAACGATCAAAGCCTTAGATACCGCACCCTTCTTCAAATCACTTGATGGGATAACGTTCTTGACAGCAACGACAATAACGTCTCCTACGCTTGCGTAACGACGGCGTGTACCTCCGAGGACGCGAATGCAGAGAGCCTCGCGTGCGCCGCTGTTATCACATACTGTAAGTCTTGATTCTGCTTGTATCATATTTTACTTAGCTTTTTCTACGATTTGTACTAATCTCCATCTCTTTGTCTTGCTCAAAGGACGAGTCTCCATGATAAGCACTGTATCGCCTACGTTAGCCTCGTTCTTCTCATCATGAGCATGGTATTTCTTTGTCTTCTGAACGAACTTACCATAAATAGGGTGCATCTCCTTGAACTTAGCGGCGATAACAATGGTTTTATCCATCTTGTTGCTAATAACGACACCCTGTCTTGTTTTTCTTAAATTTCTTGTTTCCATCTGGACCATTGTTATTTGTTAAGTTCTCTCTGGCGGATTTCAGTATTGAGGCGTGCGATGTCACGACGAACTGCCTTAATCTGTGATGGATTTTCAAGCGGAGTAACAGTGTGGTTGAGCTTCATCTGAGCGAGCTTCTCCTGGAGGTTCTCCTTAGTTTCTGCCAATGTCTTGGCATCCATTTCTCTTACTTCTTTAATCTTCATAAATTAAGCGTTTTTATCGTAGTCACGTCTTACAACAAACTTTGTCTTTACCGGCAGCTTCTGAGCAGCGAGGCGGAGAGCCTCCTTAGCGATGTCGAAGCTTACGCCTTCTACTTCAAAGAGGATACGACCCGGGGTAACCGGTGCTACCCATCCTGCGGGATCACCCTTACCCTTACCCATACGTACGTCAGCAGGCTTACGTGTGATTGGTTTATCCGGGAAAATACGAATCCAGACCTGACCCTGGCGCTGCATGTAACGGTTTACTGCAACACGGGCAGCCTCTATCTGGCGGCTGTCGATCCACTTCGGCTCAAGAGTCTTGATGCCGAAAGAGCCGAACGCCAACTGTGTGCCTCTGTGGGCGTTGCCTTTATTGCCACGTCCGTCTTGAGGTCTTCTATATTTTACTCTTTTTGGCTGTAACATGATAATCTTCTACTTTTAACGGTTATTGTTTCTCTTACGATTACCACGGTTGCCACGGCCATTGTTAGAGCCACCATTCTGCTTCTCCTGAGAGAAGTTAGGTGTGAGGTCACGATCGCCGTAAACCTCGCCACGGCAAATCCATACCTTGATACCGAGAAGACCTACCTTAGTGAGGGCTTCTGCCTGGCAGTAATCGATGTCTGCACGGAATGTGTGCAACGGGGTACGACCTTCCTTGAACATCTCCTTGCGAGCCATTTCAGCGCCGTTGAGACGACCAGTAATCTGGATCTTTACGCCTTCAGCGCCAGCGCGCATTGTGTTCTGGATAGCCATCTTGATAGCGCGGCGGTAAGCAATCTTGCCCTCTACCTGACGAGCGATGTTGTTACCAACGATGTTGGCGTCAAGCTCAGGCTTCTTTACCTCGAAGATGTTGATCTGAATATCCTTCTTGTAGAGCTTCTTGAGCTCTTCCTTGAGCTTGTCAACATCCTGACCACCCTTACCAATGACGATACCCGGACGAGCTGTGCAGATTGTGATAGTGATGAGTTTCAGTGTGCGCTCGATAACGATGCGTGAAACGCTTGCCTTCTCAAGGCGCTTGTTGAGGTAAGTACGGATGTTCTTGTCCTCAACGAGGTTGTCACCGAAGCTCTTTCCACCGAACCAATTTGAATCCCATCCGCGGATGATACCGAGACGGTTGCTTATTGGATTAACTTTCTGTCCCATTCTACTTATTATTTTTCGTCATTAGTTTTGGAATCAACAAACAGAGTTACGTGATTGCTGCGCTTGCGGATGCGGTATCCGCGACCCTGCGGTGCAGGACGCATGCGCTTCATTGTCACGCCTTCGTCAACGAACACCTTAGTGATGAAGAGTTCGCCATCCTCAGCCTTGCGGTCGTTTTTAGCTTCCCAGTTTGCAATAGCCGAACGCAACAGTTTCTCAACGTCAGCAGCAGCCTGCTTCTTAGAGAAGCGGAGTACGCCGAGTGCGCGGTTAACCTCCATGCCACGAACCATGTCTACAACGTAGCGCATCTTGCGTGGTGAAGAAGGAACGCCGTTGAGCTTTGCGAAGTACAAGTTCTTACGGGCTTCTTTTCTTTTTTCAGCCGATATATGTTTTCTTGCTCCCATTATTTATTTCTTAATTTTAAATGGTTTAAACCCGCTTACTTTCTGTTACCAGAGTGACCACCAAAGCGACGAGTCGGAGAGAATTCACCGAGCTTGTGACCAACCATGTTCTCTGTGATGTAAACAGGGATAAATTTGTTTCCGTTATGAACTGCAACAGTGTGTCCCACGAAGTCAGGTGAGATCATTGATGCTCTGGCCCAAGTCTTGACAACAGTCTTCTTGCCACTCTCGTTCATGGCGAGAATTTTCTTCTCAAGCGACACGTTGATATATGGACCTTTTTTTAATGAACGACTCATAATTTACTCTTGTTTTATTTGTTAGCTCTTTCGATGATATACTTGTTAGACTGCTTCTTAGGTGCACGTGTCTTGAGACCCTTAGCATACAAGCCCTTGCGTGAACGCGGATGTCCACCAGACTGACGGCCTTCGCCACCACCCATCGGGTGATCGACAGGGTTCATAACTACACCACGGTTGTGCGGACGGCGTCCCAACCAGCGTGAGCGACCAGCCTTACCAGACTGCTCGAGTGCGTGGTCTGAGTTACCAACACTACCTACAGTTGCCTTACAAGCACTCAACACCTTACGAGTCTCGCCTGAAGGGAGCTTAATTACACAATAACTGCCTTCACGAGAAGTGAGCTGAGCAAAATTACCAGCCGAACGAACGAGCAGAGCACCCTGTCCTGGACGCAACTCAATGTTGTGGATCACAGTACCAACGGGAATGTTTGCGAGCGGAAGAGCGTTACCGATCTCAGGAGCAGCCTCTGCGCCAGACATCAGCTTTGCGCCAACTTCCAGTCCGTTAGGAGCAATAATGTAACGTTTTTCACCATCTGCGTAGAACAACAGAGCGATGCGAGCCGAGCGGTTCGGATCGTACTCGATTGTCTTAACTACAGCTGGAACACCATCTTTCTCTCGCTTGAAGTCGATCAAACGATACTTCTTCTTGTGGCCGCCGCCCATGTAGCGGACAGTCATCTTACCGGTGTTGTTTCGACCACCAGTAGAACGCTTACCGAAAACGAGAGACTTCTCTGGCACGGATGCAGTAATCTCCTCGAACGTGCCAATAACCTTGTGTCTTTGTCCCGGAGTAACCGGTTTAAATTTACGTACTGCCATTTTTTATTTTAGATATTGCTGTAAAAATCAATTACATCGCCCTCCTTAAGAGTAACGATTGCTTTCTTGAACGAGTTCTTCTGTCCCTTCACGAGACCCTTGCGTGTGTAACGGCTCTGGCGCTTGCCAGCGTATACCATTGTGTTCACGTCAAGAACAGTAACGTTGTAGCGTGTCTCAATCTCCTTCTTGATCTGAAGCTTGTTTGCCTCCGGAAGCACGATGAAGCCATACTTTGTTTCTGCCTTCTTTGTGCGCTCCTGACCCTTTACCTTGTAGGTTTTAGCTACAGAAGACTTGTCTGTCAGTTTGGTCATCTTCTCAGTGACCAATGGTTTTACGATAAATGTCATGTCTGTTGCCTCCTATTATTTTGATAAGATTGAATCGATAGCCTTGAGCGAATTCTCTGTGATTACGAGCACCTCAGAGTTGAGAACTTTGTATGCGTTCACTGCTGTTGCTGTCATTACTTCAGCGCGCTGCAAGTTACGTGATGACAAAAATACGTTTTTATTTACTTCTGGCAAAAGAAGGAGCATCTTTTTGCCCTCAACTTTAAGATTTTTAGTAATATTTACAAAATCTTTAGTCTTTGGAGCCTCCATTGTGAAGTCTTCGAGAACTACGATAGCGTTCTCCTGAGCCTTGTATGAGAGGGCTGACTTACGAGCGAGAGCCTTAACCTTCTTGTTGAGCTTGAAGCTGTAGTTACGTGGCTTCGGACCGAAAACGCGACCACCACCAACGAGCACCGGTGAGTTGATATCACCGCGGCGAGCACCGCCGCCGCCCTTCTGGCGTCCGAGCTTGCGTGTAGAACCGCTAACCTCGCTGCGCTCCTTCGACTTTGCTGTGCCCTGGCGCTGGTTAGCGAGGTACTGCTTAACGTCGAGGTAGAGTACGTGATCATTAGGCTCGATTCCGAAGATTGCGTCGTTCAGCTGAACCTTTCTACCGGTCTCCTGACCGTTGATATTTAATACGCTAACTTCCATTATTTCTTGATTAATACGGTTGAACCATTGCATCCGGCTACAGAACCCTTAACGAGAAGGAGATTGTGCTCCGGAATTACCTTTAACACTTTGAGATTCTGGGTTGTAACGCGGTCGCCGCCCATCTGGCCGCCCATGCGCATACCCTTGAATACCTTTGCTGGGTAAGAACAAGCACCGATAGAACCCGGCTTGCGTGCGCGGTCGTCCTGACCGTGTGTGCTCTGACCTACACCGCCGAATCCATGACGCTTAACAACACCCTGGAAACCTTTTCCCTTAGATGTGCCTACAATGTCAACAAACTCTGTGTCAGCGAAGAGCTCTACAGTGATAACATCACCGAGGTTGTACTCCTCGTCAAACTTGAACTCGGCCAAGTGCTTCTTAGGTGTTGTACCAGCCTTCTTGAAGGTGCCCATCATAGGCTTTGTGGTGTTCTTTTCCTTAGCTTCACCATAGCCCAGCTGAACTGCCTTGTAGCCGTCTGTTTCAACGGTCTTAACCTGTGTTACAACACATGGACCAGCTTCGATAACAGTGCACGGTACGTTCTTACCGTCGGCACTGAAAACGGATGTCATTCCGATTTTTCTTCCAATTAATCCTGGCATTTCAAATGAATATTAAAAATGAAAATTACTATACTTTGATCTCTACTTCTACACCGCTCGGGAGTTCAAGCTTCATGAGCGCGTCAACTGTCTTAGCTGTTGAGCTGTAGATGTCGATAAGACGCTTGAAGTCTGAGAGCTGGAACTGCTCACGTGATTTCTTGTTAACGAAAGTACTGCGGTTTACAGTGTAGATACGCTTGTGTGTAGGCAATGGAATAGGACCGCTAACGATAGCACCTGTGGCCTTAACTGCCTTCACGATCTTTTCAGCTGACTTGTCTACGAGCTTGTGGTCGTAGCTCTTCAGCTTGATACGAATTTTCTGACTCATAATTGTATTTAAAGTTTATAATGCAATTTAATGTGGCACGTTCAGCGTGATTATGGTCTCAACTTGGAGTGCTGAACAGCCGAAAAAAGGAGGTGGGGTACGTCACTTAAGAGTCATTCGCTAAGCGACGCCCCATGTCCCTTTAGTTTTTATTTTGTCGGGAGCCGTTTTGGCGGCTCCCTACGCAATTGCGTGATTGGTTACACGAGGTCTGCGCGACCCTTTACTTCCTCGAGCACTGCCTTAGCGATAGCGCTTGAGAGAGGTGCGTGGTGATCGTACTCCATAGAGCTTGTTGCACGACCTGAAGTGATGGTACGGAGAGCTGTTACGTAACCGAACATCTCTGACAGAGGTACCTGAGCCTTTACGATGCGGGCGCCAGAGCGAGCCTCTTCCATGCCTTCTACCTGACCACGACGCTTGTTCAAGTCGCCGATTACGTCACCCATGTTCTCCTCCGGAGTAACAACCTCTACCTTCATGATAGGCTCCATGAGAACCGGACCTGCCTTCGGGCAGCCGTTCTTGTAAGCGTTGAGGGCAGCGAGCTCGAATGACAACTGGTCAGAGTCAACCGGGTGGAACGAACCATCGGTGAGGACAACCTTAAGGCCAGTCATCGGATAGCCACCGAGGACACCAGTCTTCATGGCGTTCTCGAAGCCCTTCTGTACTGACGGGATGAACTCCTTAGGAATGTTACCGCCCTTAACCTCGTTGATGAACTGCAAGTCGCCTTCCTTGTAATCCTCGTCCTTCGGGCCGATTGTTACGATGATGTCAGCGAACTTACCGCGACCACCTGACTGCTTCTTGTAAACCTCACGGAGAGTAGTCGGCTTGGTGATTGCCTCCTTGTAGTTAACCTGCGGCTTACCCTGGTTACATTCTACCTTGAACTCACGCTTCAGACGGTCGATGATGATGTCGAGGTGAAGCTCACCCATACCTGAGATGATGGTCTGACCACTCTGCTCGTCGGTACGAACGGTGAATGTCGGGTCCTCTTCAGCGAGCTTAGCGAGACCGTTGTCGAGCTTAGCGATATCAGCCTGGCTCTTCGGCTCTACTGCGATAGAGATTACGGTATCAGGGAACGACATTGACTCGAGCACGATCGGGTGTGCCTCGTCGCAGAGTGTGTCACCTGTGCGGATATCCTTGAAGCCTACACCTGCGCCGATATCACCAGCGTCGATTGACTCCATCGGGATTTCCTTGTTTGAGTTCATCTGGAACAGACGGCTGATACGCTCCTTCTTGCGTGAACGCGGGTTGTAAACGTATGAGCCTGCAACTACCTTACCTGAGTAAACGCGGAAGAACACGAGACGGCCCATGAACGGGTCGGTAGCGATCTTGAACGCGAGAGCTGATGTCGGCTCGTCCTCAGACGGCTTGCGGTCTTCCTCTTCCTCTGTGTCAGGGTTTGTACCAACGATAGCTGCTGTATCGAGAGGTGAAGGAAGGAATGCGCAAACGTAGTCGAGAAGCGGCTGAACGCCCTTGTTCTTGTATGAAGAACCAAGAAGCATAGGAGTGAGCTCCATAGAGATTGTACCCTTGCGGATAGCTGCGATAAGCTCCTCTTCTGTGATCTCCTGGCCCTCGAGATACTTCTCCATGAGAGCGTCGTCAAAGTTGGCTGCGCTTTCAACCATCTTCTCGCGCCATTCGTTAGCCTCGTCAACGAGATCAGCAGGGATCTCCTCAACGTCGTACTCAGCGCCCATTGTCTCGTCGTGCCAAAGGATAGCCTTCATCTTGAGAAGGTCTACAACACCCTTGAAGTTCTCCTCAGCTCCGATAGGAATCTGGATAGGACAAGGGTTAGCACCGAGGATGTCCTTCATCTGCTGTACTGTCTCGAAGAAGTCAGCACCCGAACGGTCCATCTTGTTTACGTAGCCGATACGCGGTACGTTATATTTGTCTGCCTGGCGCCATACTGTCTCTGACTGCGGCTGTACGCCGTCAGCTGCAGAGTAAGTAGCAACTGCGCCGTCGAGTACGCGGAGTGAACGCTCCACCTCAGCGGTAAAGTCAACGTGTCCCGGGGTGTCAATCAAGTTGATCTTGTATGACTTGCCAAGATAGTTCCAGTTACATGTTGTAGCAGCTGAGGTGATAGTGATACCACGCTCCTGCTCCTGTGCCATCCAGTCCATGGTAGCAGCGCCGTCGTGAACCTCACCAATCTTATGAGTCTTACCTGTGTAGAACAGGATACGCTCAGAAGTAGTGGTCTTACCAGCGTCGATATGCGCCATGATACCGATGTTACGAGTCAAATGTAAATCGCGATTTGCCATTTTTCCTTTTACCTTATTATTATATTAGAATCTGAAGTGAGCGAATGCGCGGTTAGCCTCTGCCATGCGGTGCATATCTTCCTTACGCTTGTAAGCACCACCCTGGTTGTTGAAAGCGTCCATGATCTCAGCAGCGAGCTTGTCTGCCATGCTCTTACCGCCACGCTTGCGTGCGAAGAGGATAAGGTTCTTCATAGAGATGCTCTCCTTGCGCTCTGCGCGGATCTCTGTCGGCACCTGGAAAGTAGCACCACCGATACGGCGGCTCTTTACCTCAACCTGCGGAGTGATGTTGTCGAGAGCCTGCTTCCAGATTTCGAGAGCCGACTTTTCCTCGTTCTGCATCTTAGCACCTACGGTTTCGAGTGCTTTGTAGAAGATTTCGTATGATGTATTCTTCTTACCATCATACATAAGGTGGTTTACAAACTTAGAGACCTTCTGGTCATTGAACTTCGGATCCGGAAGGATCACGCGCTTCTTTGGTTTTGCTTTTCTCATTTTGTTTGAAAAATTTCTGTCTGCGTGGGGCTGTTTCTTACTGTTCTTCAACGTCCTCTCTTGGACATTTACTCAACCTGTCTATTAACAATTCTCCAGCAAAACGTTTTTAAAATTTGTTTCGTCCGACAATTTTCAGATTACTTCTTTGCCTTAGGACGCTTAGCTCCGTACTTAGAACGACGCTGTGTGCGGTTTGCTACACCTGCTGTATCGAGTGTACCGCGAACGATGTGGTAACGTACACCAGGAAGGTCCTTTACACGACCACCGCGAACAAGCACGATTGAGTGCTCCTGAAGGTTATGACCTTCTCCCGGGATGTAAGAGTTAACCTCCTTTGAGTTTGTGAGACGTACACGGGCAACTTTACGCATTGCCGAGTTAGGCTTCTTAGGTGTTGTTGTGTAAACGCGAACGCAAACACCACGACGCTGAGGGCATGAGTCCAAAGCCGGTGACTTGCTCTTGTCTACGAGCACCTTTCTGCCTTTTCTTACCAATTGTGAAATTGTAGGCATGATTTTAATTTTTAATTTATATATTTTATTTTTCTATTGTCGTATTCCATAAAACCGCTCTATTACAAGCTGTTTTCGGGGTGCAAAGGTACAAACTTTTCTCGAAACTACCTAATATATAAAAACACAATCTCACTACGAAATTAAAAATTTAATATGCGACAGGATATTTTAACAGACTTTTACAATAGTGCGCAACCATTTTACGAATAGCAACCGAGGTTTATCCTGATTGAAACGCATGCGTAACATGCTGTTTGCAGTGGGGTTACACATTATATATATAATGGTGCGTTCGACGGTATACGAAAAGCAACAATTCATCCCTACAAACTTTCATTTTGCGTAGACCACTCTTCCCCACTCGTCAGTCGTCAGCGTCGGTGCGAAGCGCATCCAATTTCCGACAAAAATCAGCGAGGAGAGGATAATACTTGTTTATTATAGTGTCAACAAGAACGTCTATCACGGAGCCTTCATAATTGTGCGCAGCATCCGAACGACTCTTTATCATGTCCATCCACGACTGCCCGTCGCTTATAAGGCTCATTTCGAAGGCTTTGCGTGTAGCGTCGCGCGAGCCTCCGATGCCGTCGAAGCCTTGATACTCGGCATATGCCTTCATGAGTTTCCATGAGAGTTCGTGTGTGAACTCAAATCGCTGTACAAGTCCGTCGCGCTCAAACTCGTTGAGCGTCCGCTTTTTGCTGGCGCCGACTATCTCGGCGAGGCGTGCAAGTGCCTTATGGTAGCTGTCAAGACGTAGTTCCCAACGCGGAATGTTAATCATATACTGCTGTTTTGCGTGCTAAGTTACTACTTTTACGCGAAAAGAGCAAGGCTTCACACCATAAAAGCGAGGAGTACAACAATATCAACCAACCATGCCGCACCCTCGTTTCATGCGTCAGAACCGATAAGACACGCCGTCAAAAGTAGTTTTTTCATATATAGATGTTTATTTATTGATATATCACCGTATAATTCATTCTTGCCAACTGTTTTATCACGAACTTATACTTTTTGTCATAGATACATTTCTCTGCAAGTTCTTCTTTGGTGTGCTTTTTATACGTGCTCCTCCTAATAACAACAATCTGATAGACCAAGTCGTCGTTGCGCTTATACACTTCGTAGCCTTTGTATTGATCATTGTTTTTAACACGCCGAAGTCCTTTGGAGAGTATAGTTTTAGTAGTAAGTTCTGAAGAAATGTCTGCGAATGCTCCATAGCCAATATAAACCGATTCACCGCATTTGTTTATGAAACAAATATTCGGGTAGTCATAATCGAATTCCAACTCGTCGTCATCCCTGTACCCGAAGAAGAATTTACACGAAGACAAAATGGACACAAACGCTATAGCCAAAAATATTAATTTATACCTCATACTTCTTTTATCATTTATCATCATTTCCCGTATAAGTAATTAATAAACCCATTGCAAGAGCATCATCATAAGTGAAGCGATATATTTTATCACAGATTCCCTTTTCCACAAGCTCAGCATCGGTATATTTATCTAAAGTCTCTTGTTTGAAGATAAACAAATATGAAGAATTAAGAGCCACACGAGCATCATTCGGACAAATGATGTAGAACCCACAACTATCCCCAGGCAAAACCTTAGTCATTCTGTCTCTACTGCGTATGTTCTCAAACACGGTTTCCACCGTAACCGATTGGTTAGGTTTCGCATGATAATATACAACTAAATACACCTCGCCTCCCGATTCGTTTGTAAAGGTGCAAACACGATGAGTAACAGAAGAGCCATCATCATCGCACGTTGTTGCCGTAAGCGTGATATAAAGAAAACACATGATTGTGTAAATGAAAAATTTCTTCATTGGTTGGTGTTTAGGTGGTTTTATTACTTTGAACACAAAGATACTACTTTCCCATAATAAACGCAAGGCATTCTTGATAAAAATAGTTTCAACATCTTCATATGCGGTGAAATTCAGCAGCTTATTCCGCATGCTGAGACAGGACGAATGCTCAAGATTTTCCTCGGGCTCCGAACGGAATCTGATCGGGCGACGAACGGAATCTGATTGGGCGGCGAACGGAATCCGATCGGGCGGCGGACACGAACGGTGGAAAGATGTTGAGGGTTATGGCGCAGAGGCAAGAAGTGACTGACTATCTGTAGGAGGCTACGGCATTGGCTTTCCGCTACGCGCTGCTATAGCACGTCGTTGACATCAAAAAAGGCGCAACTCCCTTGTGGGAATTGCGCCTATATGCATATCGGCTCATGCTGTCTGCTTCAGGAAGCAGACGGAGAGCTAACGAGTGCGTCGGTTAAGCCTCCGGGTTGTTGAACGGAGTAGCTGTGCGAGGCTGCTGTGCCTCCGGCAGGTTGATCTTACCGAAGTTCTGCTCGTACTTCTGGATGTTGTCGTTCAGGGCCATGAGCAGACGCTTTGCGTGCTCCGGAGCCATTACGACGCGGCTGCGTACCTGCGGCTGCTGCATACCGGGGAGCATGCAAGTGAAGTCGAGGATAAAGTCGCTTGAAGAGTGTGTGATGAGTGCGAGGTTAGCGTAAACGCCGACACCGATTTCTGGCTTCAGTTCGATCTGAAGACCCTGGGGCTGCTGGTTCTTGTTTTCTTCCATTTTTGTTATTTTGTTTAAGTTATTAATTATGTGTTTTCCTTTTGTATCTGCAAAGATACGGTTTTCATTTGGGTCGTGCAAATTATTTTTCAGAAATCTGCGCGCGCCATATCTCTATGCTGTTGATGATGTTCTGCCAGAGTATGTAGCATCCGGGTCCTACGGCTGAGAGTGGCGAGAGGTAGGTGCAGGCTATCCAGATGGCGAAGGCGGTGTTCTTCTGTCCGAGTCCCTGCCCGGCGTTGACGGTCTCGCCGAAGCGTCGACCGATGGTTCTGCCGCAGGCGAACTGGAAGATGCAGAGCAGGAGCGAACCGGCGGCGATGAGGAGCAGGAAGCGGAGCGTGGTGTCGGCGTGGAAGATGTTCTTCATCGTGGTGCCGGAGACAATGAGCAGCGAGCATCCCCAGAGATAGTAGGAGAGGTCTTTGACGCTGACGATGCGCTGGCAGAGGCGCTTGGCGTGGTGCTTCACGACGTAGGCGAGCAGCATCGGCACGACGAGCACCGTGAACACCTTATATAATATAAGCGAGAAGGCGGCGAGGAAGTGCATCTCGCGTCCGCCGTCGAGGAGCGGGAAGCAGACGGGTATCATGAGCGCCGTGATGAAGTTGGAGAGGAAGGTGTAGGTGGTCATCTCCTCGAGGTTGCCGCCCAGCTTCTGCGTGACGACGGGCGCGGCTGAGGCGCACGGACTGATGATGCACGTGAGGAGTGCTTCGGCGAGGATGAGCCGGTTGCCCTTCAGAGAGAAGGCTATGACGGCTGCCATCACCACGCCCACGCCGAGCAGCTGAAAGGCGCCAAGCCACCAGTGCCACGCCACGGGGCGCAAGCGGCGGAAGTCGACCTTGCAGAACGTGACGAAGAGCACGAGGAACATGAACATGGGGAGCAGGGCGTCGAACACGGGCGCTGCGCAGGTGGCGAACGTGTCGAGCTGCGGCACGAGCGCGAATATCATATAAACGACACATCCCGTGGCGATGGCTACGGGCAGCGTCCAGTCTTTCAGTAAGCGTATAAGTTGCATTATCGTCGGGTTTTGTTATACGGAGCAAAAGTAGCGAAAATATATCAGATAGTGTGGGTTGTTCGCAATAATTTCGTAATTTTGTACTCGAAAGAGGTGCACACCTATATTATTACACCACACTAATTCAATTGGTGCAGTTGAGACAACTGCACCCCCTTAAAAGCAATGAACGTAAAAATCGACAACTCATGGCGCAAGCATATTGGAGCGGAGTTTGAGAAGCCCTATTTCGCTCAGCTCACCGACTTCGTGCGCCAGGAATATTCCACGACGGCGTGCTATCCGCCGGGATCGCTCGTCTTCAACGCCTTCAACCTCTGTCCGTTCGACGCGGTGAAGGTGGTGATTATCGGTCAGGACCCGTATCACGAGCCGGGTCAGGCGCAGGGTCTGAGCTTCTCTGTGCCGGCAGGCGTGCCTTTCCCGCCGTCGCTTCAGAACATCTTCAAGGAGATTCAGCTCGACCTCGGAAAGCCTATCCCGCCGACGGGCGACCTGACGCGCTGGGCTGAGCAGGGCGTGCTCTTGCTGAACGCTACGCTCACGGTGCGTGCACATCAGGCGGCGAGTCATCAGCGTCACGGCTGGGAGCAGTTCACCGATGCCGCCATCAGCGCGCTCAGCGCCGAGCGCGAGCACCTCGTGTTCATTCTCTGGGGCGGCTATGCGCGCTCTAAGAAGCAGCTCATCGACCGCGAGCGCCATCTCGTGCTCGAGTCGGTGCATCCTTCACCGCTGTCTGCCAACCGCGGCGGATGGTTCGGCAACCACCACTTCTCGCTCTGCAACGCGTATCTGCGCGAGCATGGCGAGCAGGAGATCGACTGGTAACACGCTCTGCTGAGATATTCTCCCACGGAATTCACGGAATTCATAGAAGAGGTTGCTGAAAGTATACTCCCACAGATTTCACAGAATTCACAGAACTTCGTGCTGAAATTGTTCTCCCACAGATTTCACGGAATTCACGGAAGAGATTGCTGAAAGTATACTCCCACAGATTTCAGATCAACACAGATGGGTTCTTTCAGGGGGTGCACTTGTCTCAAGTGCACCAACAAAGCAAAAAAGGCACCAATGAAGCAAGATGTGCAACAACAAAGCAGATTGATGCGCCTACAGAGCAAGAAGTGCAACAACAGAGCAGGTTGGTGCACTTGAGACAAGTGCACCCCCTTGAAGGCAGCATCTGTGAAAATCTGTGCAATCTGTGGGAGAATATACAACAAAAAGGTTCTGTGTATTCCGCGAATTCCGTGGGAGAATATACTGCAAGAAGAGTGCAATCCGTGGGAGGCATTTCACAGCAAGAAGAAATAATCATTAAGAAACAAGATAGAAATATGATACTTGACATTGACAACATACTCGTTTCATCGGACATCATCACCGAGCAGTTCTGCTGCGACCTCGACGCCTGCAAGGGCATCTGCTGCGTAGAAGGCGACGCCGGCGCACCCGTCACACTCGAAGAGATAGGCGGCATAGAAGACGCGCTCGACACCGTGTGGGGCGACATGTCGGCACAAGCGCAAGCCGTGGTCGACAAGCAGGGCGTGGCGTACACCGACCGCGACGGCGACCTCGTGACAAGCATCGTGGGCGGCAAGGACTGCGTCTTCACCTGCTACGAAGGCGACTGCTGCCTCTGCGCCTTAGAGCGTGCATACCGCGCCGGTAAGACCAACTTCATCAAGCCCATCTCGTGCGCTCTCTACCCTATCCGCGAGAAGCGCTTCGCCAACGGCACCGTGGCGCTCAACTACAACCGCTGGGACGTGTGCAAGGACGCCGTGAAGAAGGGTCGCGAACTCGGGTTGCCCGTATACAAGTTCCTCGAAGGTCCGCTCACAAGACGCTTCGGCAAGGAGTGGTACGCGGCGCTCTGCGAGGTGGCAGACCACTTCGACGAATGCAACACGTCGGCTACTTAGCATAACATAGTAGCGCTCAACACATTACTAAACCCGCACTTTCTTTCTGAAACATCTGCGTACACAAACGGTGCGCGTTAACATAAAAGATGTTAATAATATATTAAGTCGGCGCTTGAACAAGTTTTCGAGCGTCGACTTATTAAATATTATTAGTACTTTTGCAGCAAATTGTTTTTTTTCAGTATAAAATCAAACACACATGTCAAACAAATGGTTCGCGCGATTGGTAGCCATTGTGGCGGTGCTTGTGACAACCACGCCATCTAATGCGCAGCGCGTAAATGTAAAAACGAACGCCTTATATTGGGCTGTAGCGGCACCCAACCTCGGGCTTGAATTCAGGATTAATCGTCATGTGACGTTCAATCTCGAAGGCGTTGTCACCCGCACCAAGTTAAACAACGGCAAATACGACGTCAAGGGATTCGGAGTCGAACCCGAAGTACGCTACTGGTTCAGCGCACGTCCTCAGGCTGCTCACTTCGTGGGCATAGCCGCAGTAGCAGCAAACTACGACCTGAAGTTCAAGCAGAAGCGACACGACGGCGATGTTTTCGGCGGTGGCGTCACCTACGGCTACAGCTTCGTGCTCAGTCGCCACTGGAGTATTGAGACAACACTCGGCGTGGGTCTGGTATACCGCCAGGAGAAGTTCTCGAGAAACGACGCTCAGCGTGCAACACTCGAAAAGCCGAACGTCGAAACCGTCAACTTCGCTCCGATAAAGGCAGGCGTTAACTTTGTCTACATTATTAAATAATACAACACAAACTCAACTGGAAGTTAAAGCTAAATACTTATAAACGGCGTTTCGCGATATGTCCGCCGACGGACAAGAGACGCTGCAGAAACTGGTTTATATACGAATAAGTTTAGATTAGAGGGTTTTATAAGCAACTTCATTTTAAAGTTTGAAAGTAAAGAGATATGAATTCAGAAAACATAGCAACACACTTTAAGCGGGTGGCACTCACACTCGCAACCCTGCTATGCCTCGCACTCGGTGCGCAGGCTCAGGAAGTGGTGCGCCTTACGGGTCGCGTAGTGTCTAAGCAGACCGGCGAACCGCTCATCGGCGTGAATATCACCGACACCAGATTACGCCGCGCGCTCGCCGTAACCGACGAGGACGGACGCTTCTCAATGAACACACACGTAGGCACTCAGCTGCGCTTCTCTATGATTGGCGCCAAGCAGGAAATGGTGAAGGTGAAGAACGACAAGTTTCTCACAGTGAAGCTCGACGAGGACGACGTGCAGCTCAAGGAGGTTGAGGTGAAGACAAAGCGCATCACCGACCGCATCATGCCCGAGCCTACGGATATCGAGGTGAAGGGCAACTGGCTCTATGTACGTACGCGTGTGCGTGTGCCGAAGCAGATGTTCCAGCACGACCGCCGACTCGTTGTGCAGCCTATATTGAATAATGTAACGGAGAACAAGCTCACGCTGATGCGCCCGATGGTGTACGACGCCAAGGAGTATCACAGAACGCAGGACCGCCTCTACAACTTCAACATGAACAGCGAGACTGCCGGCGACCCGCTTGCAAAGCACGTCACCGTGAAGAGCAGCGCCACACGCGAGAAGGGTCAGGCTAACGACATCATCGGCTACAGCGACTCTATCTTCGTGAAGAACCTCAAGGCAGAATACTCTTGCGACGTGTACATGGCTATCGAGGACTACACGCACATCATCTACCGCGACACTACCATCATCGCCCGCGGAACGGTCAATCCGCTGCGCTGGCTCGACTGCTCGCTGCTGGGCAAGCCGCTCACCGACGCATCCTACTACCCCACTCCCGAGAAGCAGATGCGCGACAGCAAGGGTAACATCAACCTGAAGTTCCTCATCGGCAAAGCAACGCTCAACACCAACGACCCACACAACGATATAGAGATTGAGAAACTGCGCCAGCAGATTGACGCCATACGCGCCGACAAGGACGCTACCATCCAGTCGCTCTCGCTCGAAGGCATCGCTTCGCCTGACGGTCGCTACAACTTCAACCAGAATCTTGCACGCCAGCGTATGGACTTCGCGCTGGGATATATACGCGAAAAGCTGCCCGAGAATCTGCGCAGCGGCATCGAGTTCAGCAGCAAGTCGTCGGTAGCTCCCTGGAGCGAGGTGGTTGCTCTGCTGCGCCGCGACTCGCTCTTCAGCGAAGCCGACCAGGTGCAGAGCATCATCAACCGCAGCAGCAACATCGACGTGCAGAGCGCAAGAATACGCCGCCTGCCGTTCTTCAGAAGTGTGCTTGAGGCACGCTATCTGCCGAAGCTCCGCCAGGTGAACTACGTGATGAACTACACAATCTTCCGTCAGCTCACGCTCGACGAGATTCGCAATCTCTACGCTGCCGACTACAAGAAGCTCACTCGCTACGAGTTCTTCACACTCTACCGCAGCGAGAACGACGCCGTAAAGCGCGACACCATCATACGCCAGGCTCTGGAGATGTATCCTTCGTTCATGATTGCAGCCAACGACCTCGCAGCCGATCTTATCAACCGCGGCGAGTCTGACCCGCAGCTGCTCGAGCCGTTCGCAGGCGAGAAGGCACCGGCTACGGTTAACATCAACCACGCCATCGCATTGCTTCAGAACCGCCAGTTCGCTGCCGCCGACGAGTGTCTTTCTTACGTGCCCAAGACCGAGGAGTCTGAACTGCTGCACGCCATCAGCGGCGTTCTCAACGGACGCTACGACGAGAACTACAAGACGGTGGCTGCCACGGGCAAGCGCAACGAGTTGCTCATGATGCTCGCCATGAAGCGCAACAAGGAGGCTCTCAAGCTGAGCCGCGAGTTGCCCGACGACGAGGCGCTCACCCACTACCTGCGCGCTGTCTGCCTCAACCGCGCCGACGACGCCGTGGGAGCATACGAGGAGCTGAAGCGCTCGTTCGAGATGGACCCGTCGCTCGAGAAGATTGCGCACACGGATGGAGATGTTAACGATTTGTTGTTAGAGCAGAAGAAATAAGGAGGGAAAAGAGTTATGAACAATATAAGAAAAGCGATTGTGGCTGCCTTCATGGCTTGCGCCTACGTCGCAACAGCAAACGCACAGATTGAAGGCAGTGCGCTCAACTATATGCTGCAGCGCCCGCGCGTTGCAAAGAAGTGGAAGCAGAAGACTTACTTCGACCATCTCTTCGTAGACGCAGGCTTAGGCACCAACATCATGGGAACACGCCACCCTGAGTTCGGACTTACCGCCGACTTCAACATCGGCGACTGGTTTACTCCTGAGCACGGCGCACGCATCAACATCAACGGAGGCAAGTGGAGCACACGCGGACTGAAGGCGAAGTATCTTGACCTCAGCCTCGACTACCTGCTCAATATCACAGCCATCGCTCAGCCCGGCACCTACTACGAGACAAAGCGCTTCGAGGTGTACGGCATCGCAGGTTTCGACCTCGCTACGTCAAACCACAACAACGTAACAAAGTACGGTATGGGCATACATATCGGCTTGCGCGGACAGTATGCTCTGAGCGACAACTTCTATACCTACCTCGAGTCGCGCTACGGCTTGATGGAGGATCAGATTTCGCAGCAAAAGACATGGCACGGCTACCGCCCGTTCACTACGCTCACTATGGGTTTGGGCTATCGTCTGCCGTTTGTTCGCAAGAATTATGAAGACCCTGAACTTGGCAAACACAGCATCTGGGACGGTATCTTCGTAGGCGGAATGGTTGGTCCGGCAACGCTTTCCAACGCTCACAAAGCCACTTGGGGCGACTTCCTCGGCGTTCGTCAGGCAGCAAGTGCCGGCAAGTGGTTCGGACCGTATCACGGTGCGCGCTTCACGCTCAGCTCTACAACTATCCGCCCCGACAACCAGTGGCGCACAAAGGCACTCAGCTCACAGTTCGAGTACCTTCTCAACCTTAACAACCTCATCGGCGGTGTCGATCCAGAGCGTTACGTATGGATCAATGCGCTGGCAGGTTTCAGCTTCAACCGTTCTTCCGACCGCATCGACGGCATCAAGAGCAGCTGGGGCTTCAGCGGAGGTCTGCAGGGCAACATACGCCTTTCGCGCGGACTCGCGCTCGTTATCGAACCGCGTGTCGACTCTTACACCAAGAACTTCATGCAGCAGGACCGCGTCTTCAAGAAGTGGAGCGTGATGCCGTCGCTTCTCGCCGGCTTCATGTACACCTATCATGACAGATACGCCATCGAACGCCGCGAAGCAGGCATCCACGGCATACCCAAGGCGTCTATAAGCATCGCCGGAGGTCTGGCTTCTACGTCTACAAAGATGAAGCAGACCGACTACTGGATGCCGGTTGCACGCATCAGCTACACCAAGTGGTCGGCAGCTTCGCACGGCGTGCGCTTCAGTCTCGACGGAACGATGCAGCGCCGCATCGAGGACAAGCGCTACTCTAAGGCTGTAGGCGCGTTCGACTGGCTTGCTGACCTCACCGCTATGAACTATGGCACGGAGAACACCAAGTGGCTCTCAATACGTTCTGTCATCGGCTTCGCTGTCGGCGCCGACTACGGCGGCCACAAGTCGTACTTCTCTGCCGACGTTCACGCCGGTGCGCAGGGTCGCATCCGTCTTTCAAGCACTACGGGTCTGTTCATCGAGCCGCAGATGGCTTACGAGCTGTCAGACCGTTTCATGCACCGCAACTGGGGTCGTGTGACGCCGCGCGCTCTCGTCGGTCTCGACTACACGATGAACCGCGACAAGAGCTCAAGCGACCTTAAGGAGGCACCCGAAGAGAAGAACTTCATCACTATCGGCGGTGGCGCCGGACTCTTCTCGGGCAGCTTCAGCGAGTTGCACGCTCAGCACAAGCTCACATATAACGTGCAGGCTGGCTACGGCCACTGGTTCAATGGCGTGCATGGTGTGCACGGCAGCGTGAGCGAGACATTCGCCAAGCGCGGTGCAAACGGACTCAGCTACACCGACCACATCACAGCCGTCACAGCCGACTATATGATGAACATGCGCAACGCCATCACTGGCGAACAGAGCGACGACCGCTTGTTCCAGGTGACGGGTATGCTTGGCGCACAGCTCAGCGTAAACTCGTGCGACATGCACAAGACGAAGGTTGTGCCGGGCGTACACGCAGCTATCCAGGCTGGTTTCCGCTTGAGCCGCCACTTCGAGATATACGCGGAGCCGGCAGCGGTGGTACACGCCAAGTCGATCGACCAGGTGAAGGACCAGGAGCCGGCTAACGGCGAGCTGAAGTTCAGCATCGGTACGAAGTTTCACTTCTAACAATTAGTAATTATTAATTTTTAATTATTAATTACAAATTAAAAAAACGGTGACGAAAGGAGGCAGTTCCTTTCGTCACCGTTTTTTGTGTTTACACGCACGATCAGATTCCGTTCGGTGCACGAAGACAATCTGTAGGAGGCTACGGCATTCCTGCGGTATTAGAGTTTTCTAATCTAAAAAAATATCGGCTGTTGGCGTGCGCCGTTCAGTATTTATTCATATCTTTGCGATTGGTTACGGCGGTTGCCCACAAACCTCAACCGTCACTTCTACTAACTATTAAACGAACCCTTATGAAACAGAACAATTCTAAGCGCAAAGCGCTCATCCCGAGCGGCATCTGGTGCATCACCAGCGTAGTAGTGCTCTTCGGCTATCTGGGCATGGTGATGGGTGTGCCCAACATGCTCAACACCATCATGCGCACAGCGCACGACCTGCTGCTCAACACCGTATTCTATCTGATGAGCATCTGCGTGATAACCGGCGCCATAGGCAGGGTGTTCGTGGAGTTCGGCGTGGTTACGCTGCTCGAACGAACGCTGCGACCGCTGATGCGACCTATCTTCAACCTGCCGGGCGTGACATCCTTAGGCGCCGTGATGACGTTCCTCTCCGACAACCCCGCCATCATCTCGCTTGCGCACGACAAGCGCTTCGCAAGCTACTTCAAGAAATACCAGTTCATCTCGCTCACCAACTTCGGTACGGCGTTCGGCATGGGTCTGCTCGTCATCGTGTTCATGGCGAGTCAGGGCTACTACGCCGCTCCGTTCATCGGTCTGCTCGGCGCCTGCTTCGGCTGCGTCTGTTCTACGCGCCTCATGCAGCGCTTCGTGCTGAAGGCTTATCCGCAGTATGCCACGGAGGACGCCGTGTCGAAGGAGGACATCGAGGAAGAAGAGAAGGAGGAAGGCACGCAAGAAGAGAAGACCGTGTTCATACGCCTGCTCAACGCCATGCTCGACGGCGGACGCAGCGGCGTTGAAGTGGGCATAGCCATCATCCCCGGCGTGCTCATCATCTCTACGTTCGTGATGATATTCACGTTCGGTGCGTCTGCCGACGGCTCGTATACTGGCGCCGCCTATCAGGGTGTGGAGCTGCTGCCGTGGCTTGCCAACAAGATCGACTTTGTGTTCGAGTGGCTCTTCGGCTTCCACGACCCGCATCTCGTGGCGTTCCCCATAACGGCGCTCGGTGCTGTAGGCGCTGCGCTCAGCCTGATACCCAACTTCATAGCGCACGGCTGGATTGACGGCAACGCCATCGCCGTGTTCACCGCCATCGGCATGTGCTGGAGCGGCTTCCTCAGCACTCACACCGCCATGCTCGACTCGCTCGGCTACCGCGACCTCACGCCGAAGGCTATCCTCGCCCACTTCTGCGGCGGACTCGTCGCTGCCATCACCGCCCACTGGATGTTCTTCCTCTACTCGCTGGCGGTGGGATAAAACTTGCAAAACAAATAACAAATAAGGCTGGCAGATCGGCTCACACGCCGAATCTGCCAGCCTTTTAACCACCCGAACACATTCACATGCAAACTGGTGTGCTCTTTTATTTAATCGTATCAGTCTAGTTTATCTTTTTTTTACTTGAATATCTTGAACAGAAAACCGCTCTTCTCGTGGTTGTACTGCTTCTTCTCGTTCGAATCTGTGCATACCTTGATAGCATTCAGGTCGGCATCTGTAGCCTTGCGGAAGTTCTTGTAGGTTGCGGGATAGCCCGAAACGGTAAGAGAACGCTGTCCGTACTGGGTCTTCTCGAAGTGGAATTGAGGCTCAAGAAGCACGTCTGCGTTGTTCTCCTTCAGCACGTCAGAGATGAGGTTGCCCTTCGCAGTCGACTTCTTCGGTTCGCCCAAGTAGAACGGGCGGAAGCTCCAAGTCATGGTCTTTGTCACCTTTGCCTGAACGTCCAGGTCTGCCACTTCGGGATATGTGTTCACATGATTCTTTACATCTGCTGTATCCGCCGTCTTGTACACCGTGGTGCACGAAGAGAGCAGGAGCGCTGAACAGATAGCGGGTAAAAGGAATATCTTTTTCATAAAGTTGGCGTTAAAGGTGAATTACTTTGACTTGAAGTTGTTGTACTTTGCAGGATAGCCGCTTACGATAACGGTCTTAATCTTAGAGCCGAACAGACCGCTCTTTCTTACGAATGTGTACTGCGGAGCTACGAGCACCTCTGCGTTTCCGTTTGCTTCGAGCGCTTCTCTAACGGCTGTATTTGTGATGTTCTTGCGACCGCCTCTTCTCTCCTTGGCTGTTGTCTTGTGTGTGTAAGTGATCTTCGAATTTGAAACTACCAAGTCGACGTCAGACTCTGATGTAAGGTGGTTGTTGACATCCATTGTTGTGGCTGTCTTGGTCACTGTAGTACAAGATGCAAGAAGAAGTGCTGCACCGAAAGCTAAAAATACCTTTTTCATAACTAATTAATTTAAATGATTCTGACGCAAAGGTATTACTATATTTTTAGTTGCGCAACACGACTTTTGGACGATTGTGCTCAAACGGATTGGGTGACGGCACAAGCGGTTGAAAATCGTGCTTAAGTGGTTGGTTTTTTATAACGTCAAAACCATATAACATTACACTCTTTTCCACTAACTCTCAAACTTATTATTATCAATCTTCAGAAATAATAAACAAAAAACTGCGCGGCAATACAATTACCGCGCAGCAAAAACAACATTACAGCATATTGGGCATTGCGTTACCATGCTGCTGTAACAAAAGCAGGTTAAATCTTTTAAAATGTATTTGTACATCTTCTTCGCCAACTCGTCGAATTGGCGGCGAGACTACATGCCAGCCAAACGCTTCTGGTAGTAATCTCTTACTTCATTCCAATGATAATAAGGCCAAATATCTGTTTCAACCGGAATATGAACCTCTTTCTCGTTGTGCAGGAACTTCACCAGGACATCGCCTTTCTTGTTCTCGAAAAACACAATCTGAACGTTTGAAGCCATAGGCGTCGCCTTGAAATCGCACCAATGCTTATAAACCTCAGAAGGTCCTGCCACAGCAACATCGAAGTTCTCTATCTGGAGCAAAGCCAGCAAAGGAATCACATTGCCGTCATGCCCGAAACGCAACGTGGCAGCTATAGAGCGGTCTTTGATGGCTGCGTCGGCAGACTCGATGATGTTCTCGACCAACGACTTGGCGTTAGCCATCACGATGCCTTTGCTTGCCAACGGATTGGCATTGCCGATATAGAAGCGATAGTTTACGCATTGCCACAAGTCGAACATCTCGCGGGCTGTGAAAATATCGTAGAAAGACAACGGAGTCTCTATGTCCTGCATGTCGACAGCAATCCAATACAATCCCCACATCAAATTATCGGGATTCACTTCGCATCTGATGAAATCGGCATTGGAGAACAAAGAATTCACAAGACGGTCGGGCTTAACCTGCGCCTTCTCAAACTTGCGGTACTCTTCCACCCAAGGTCCTTTCTCGCCATTAGTGAAGGCATTGGAGCGGTCAGTATGGTAATTGAGATACGACATGTATTTCTCGCTCATCTCATAACTGAGGTCAAGCTGAGGGTTCAATCCCTTAAGACGGTCGCCAAAAGCAACCATACTCATCGCGCAACGATAAACCACTGTAGAACGGGCAGAGACAGAACGCTTGCCTCTGAACACCTCTGGGAAATTCTTATACATTCGCTCCGCAATGCCTCGATGCTGGCGAACGCCCAACGGAGTCAGGTCGCCTGCACGTCCTTGAACTTCCTGCCACACCAACGACAATCTCTTCAACACATCCTTGCCCAGAGGAGTAAGACCATTTATGGAATCGGCCTTTTGCATCAGCTGTATAATCCATAGATAATCTCTGTCGCCTAACAAATAGCGAGAGCCGTGTCTGCCATAGTGGCTCACATAGAAAGGCTTATACCCTTTGGGGGCTGGTGTCTGCTTGGCTTCCACCTTCGGATAAGCCAGATAAACGCCACCCGCCTTGTTCAGATCCGCACTGATTTCCTCAAATGTGGTTTGGGCATTAACGCCCAAACCCACGGTAGCTAATATAAAGGCTAATATCTTAATTCCTAGATTCATCATATATGTTTTTTAGTTTGCATAACCAGCATTCTGCTTCAATTTCGGATTGTTTGAGAATTCCGTTTGAGGAATCGGGAAGAGCTGGAAATGGTCGTCCACATCAGTACCCAAACGCTCGCCGTTCTTCCAGTCCCAGTTATGTCCCTTTGTGTACTTGCCGAAACGAATAAGGTCGGTACGGCGCACAAGCTCCGATGCCAACTCACGCTGGCGCTCAGCCATGATGAAATCGAGAGTCAGCTCGCTCTCCTCAATATCGCCAGAGACATCAGAACGCACACCAGCCTTTGCATACTTGCCACTCATGTAAGCACGCTCACGAATTTCATTAACATATTTCAGAGCCTCAGCCTTGCTGCCCTTGGCTCCACGCAGGATAGCCTCAGCCGCAGTCAAGTAAGCCTCACCCGTACGGAAGAGTGGGAAATCAATAGAAGTATAAGCGTCGCCACTTGCCGGAATTTGGTCGTTTTTAGTGACATTACGCCATTTGATGTATCCGTATCCACATGTGTAGGTGCTTGTCATGGCGTCTTTAGAGTCCCAAGTTTCCTTCACCTGATTAGGCAAAGCCGTCATAAACTGCGCACGCTTGTCGTTTTTATTATTGCCCCAAGGATCATTCACGTCAAACATCACGTCGGCTGGATCAAAGGCGTCAACGAGAGTGGTCTTTGATCTGACATTACCCCAACCACGCGAACCGATGCCGGTGTTATACAGTTCGTCCATCGGACCATTGACAAAAGCCTTCACATAGAAGTTGGTGCCACCTGAGCTCTGCGCCTTCAATCCATCCTGCACCAAAGGCCAGATGATTTCCTTACACTGGTCGTTATCGGCAAGGAAGATATGGCGATAGTCAGAAGCCAAAGGATAGTGACCGTCCTCAATCACCTTCTTGGCATAAGTCAAAGCATCGTCATAGCGGTCTTCTCCTATCCATGTCTTGGCATTCAGATACATGCGAGAGAGCAAGAACCAGTCTGCCACGCAGTCTACACGCGCATAAACATTTTCACCAGGAGCCTTCAGGTCTTTCTGTATATCCTTCAACTCATTTTCGGCGAACTCAAAGATCTGCTTACGCGACCATTGCGCCGGAATATCCTTCACACCCGTATTTTCATCTATATAAGGAACGGCTCCAAACATATCGCACAGGGTTGCATAGCAATAAGCACGGATGAAACGGGCCTCTGCACGATAGGAGGTACACTCGCCACCCAACTGGTCCCAAAGACCGCGCGACTTCAACTTTTCCTCCGTACACTGTCTTAACAACTCGTTACAATAAGCTATAGACATATACAGACGCTGATAGGTCCAACGGATGACCGATGCGTTCGAGGCATCCCATTGAAGGTTAAGACACTTGCGCAAGCCATTGGACGAAGACGGCATAAGGAAGTTGTCGGTGCTCAATTCCTGCAGGTAGAACATCAGACGCATATAGCTGGAATAGCCCTCGTTGGCTCCTTCAATGTCGCCATCGCCGCCATCTCCACCTTTCTGTCCGGTCAAGATGAGAGAGCCGTAGCATTTTGCCAGCACACCCGTATAGCCATCAGCCGTGTTATAAACCTTCTCGCCGACCAGTTGTGTTTCGTCAAGAGGCATTGTGTCAAGGTCGCCGAAACATGAAGTTGTCAAGCAACCCATAAATACAAACATCAATATTTTAAATATATTCTTTTTCATATTCCTGTCGTTATTATGATTGTTTAGAAATTCAGATTGAATGACAAAGAGTAGGTACGGGGACGTGGATAGACATTTCTGTCGATGCCTGAGTAGATCTCAGGGTCGATGCCCGAATAGCTGGTGAATGTGCAAACATTCTGAACAGCTGCAGACACACGCAGAGACGAAGTGCTGTTCCACAGTTTTCTGAACGTGTAACCCAACGTGATATTGTCTATGCGGAAGAAGTTGCCACGCTGCAGGAAATAGTCGGTGTAGAGTTGCTGCTGCTGGAATCCCTTGTTTGCTGTCACCTTCAGGATATTCGAGAAACTGCCCTGGTCGCTATACACCTGCTGCTGATACTGGTCGGCCTCGATGTAATTGTAGATGTAGTTGCCGAAAGAGCCATGACCGGTAATGCCCAACTCCCACTGCTTGTAAGAGAGTTGAGTGTTCAAGCCAAGATACGACTTCGGCAAAGCACACTTATCGGCATAACGTGTCTCTGTAGAAGATATCGAACCATCAGGCTGAACATACTTTCCCTCGATTGGCTTGCCTTTCTCGTCGTAAGCCTGCTTTGCCAGATAGAATGTGTAAGGACGTTTGCCCACCATGAAACATTCAACAAATTTACCAGTACCCGAAATAGCACCCGTCTCCACATAAGAGCCCTCGCTATCCGACACGTTCAACTTTGTAATCTCCGAATCATTCCAGGTGTAGTTCATTCCTATCGACCATGTAAAATTCTTTGTGTTGATTGGTACAGCATTAATTGAGAATTCCACACCTTTATTATCCATCTCGCCAATGTTGGTAGTCAGGACAGCAGAATAGTTCACACCCGAAATCACCGGAATCGTGTTCAGCAAATCTTTGGTATGGCGTTTGTAGACATCAATCGAACCATAAATGCGGTTGTTGAGAAATCCATAATCCAAACCGGCATTCCAGGTCTCGGTAGTCTCCCATTTTATGTCTCTGTCATATCCGTTTGGACGATAAGTGTTATGCCATTTGTCACCAAAGAGATAGCTTGACTCCGGGTAAGAGACGGAGAAAGTGGTCATGTAAGGATAGTCGTTGATGATATCCTGCTGACCGGTAAGACCGTAGCTCAGACGCAGCTTCAAGTTGGTAAGCACCTTACTGTTCTTGAGGAACTTCTCTTCCGACAGTTTCCAGCCCAAAGCCACAGAAGGGAAGTAGCCCCATCTGTTGCCCTTCGCAAAACGAGAAGAGGCATCGGCACGCAAAGTGGCTGTGACCATATACTTGCTGGCATAGCCATAATTCAAGCGTCCATACATAGACAGAAGATAATACTCAGACTCGTAGTGTTTCGGCGAGAACAATTCTTCGCCTTTCGGCGAAAGAGTGGTGTCGTTATACTTCTTCCAGAAATGCTGCCATCCATAACCGGCCATCGCGCTCACATCATGCTTTCCGCCAAATGTATGCTGGTAGTTGGCATAAAGGTCGAGCAGGGTGTTGCGCTTCTGCTGTTTCGAATCATAATCCAAGCCCGTTCCATCCTTCTTATTGGCTGTATACATCATACCGGCAAGATCAGGAACATCCTTGGCATACTTGCTTTCCAAAATATCATAGCCCAAATTCATATTGAGCTGCAAATCCTCAAAGCCATGCACCTTGTAATTAACCGAAGCATTGCCGATAGAACGATAGATTCTATTGCGCATGTCCTGCAAATCAAGCTGAGCAATAGGGTTATCGCCCTGAATAGCCATTGGCGCATTGCCGTTCATCCAAATGAAATAGCCAAGACCAGGATCTGTAGCAGAAGTGGCACTGCCCGTTTTCACCGGACGTGTCGGATCGTAAGACAAAGCACTTCCTACCACTCCTTCGTCCACTCGTCTATTGTCCTCGTAGGAAGCCTTGACATTGAGGTTCAGACTTAAATGGTCCTTGAAAAACTTAGGCGAAATGCCTCCGTCAAAAGTGTAACGCTGATAGTTGTTGGTGCGAATCACACCATTCTGGTTTGTGTAGCCTGCAGACACACGAAAGGGTGTCTTGTTCTTGATACTTCCCGACATTGAGATGTTATGGTCCATACCAAAAGCCGTGCGGTAAATCTCATCCTGCCAGTTGGTGTTGCTCTTGCCCATTTCCACATTCTCGGGAACACCCGTCACGGTAGGTGCGAAAGCTCTGAACTCGTCTGCTGTCAACACTTCCAAACGCTTTGCTGTAGTGCTTACGGCATAGTTGGAAGAATAGTTGAACTTAGGCTTGCCCTTCGTACCTTTCTTTGTTGTAATCACGATGACGCCATTGGATGCACGCGAACCATAAATGGCAGTAGCCGAAGCGTCCTTCAAAACCGTAAATGTCTCAATGTCATTCGGATTGATACCACCGATAAGGTTGGTTCCTCCCTCGATGGAAGAGTTGTCTACCGGAACACCGTCTATCACAATCAGCGGATCGTTGGACGCTGAAAGCGAGGCCCCACTACGAATACGGATAGTGGAACCCGAACCAGGAGCGCCCGAACTTGACACCACATTGACGCCAGCCACCTTGCCTACCAAGGCATCTTGGGCAGTTGACTTGGCTCCACGATTGAACTCGTCTGGCTTTATGGCTGAAACCGAGCCAGTGAGGTCGTCCTTTTTTACAGTTCCATAACCAACCACAACGACCTCATCAAGCAACTCATTGTCGGGATTCATCTTTATCTGCATGGCAGAAGACGAAATCTGCACATCTTTGGCCTCATAGCCTATATATGAAATATGTAGCTCGGAAGCGCCTGCCGGCACATCGTCTATGGAAAACTTTCCATCCAAATCGGTCACGACACCAGTTGAGGTGCCCTTAATCATGACAGTAACACCTATCATCGGTTCGCCCAACTCGTCAATAAGCTGACCCGTCACACGCTTCACATTCTGCCCGTTGGATTGTTTCTTCGACTGAGGCTTCACAATAATATAATTGCCCTTTTCCTCATAAGTGCAACCACATTCCTTCAACAGCAGGTTTAGTATCTCCAACACGTCACCTTTAGTTTTGCTGATGGTGACCATACGGTTAGCGTTAATTGTCGAGGAGTTGTAAGCTATCTTGTACTTAGATGCCTTCTCGATCTTCTCAAACGCAGCCTTCAGAGAGACCTTATTGGAGCCAAGCGTCACTGTTTGAGCTGAAACCGCTATGTTTCCAGCCAGCAACAAACAAAAGCATGAAGCTGAAATTCTTTTAAAATTCATAGATTTATTTTTTTAGTTATTATTCTTACTTGAGTAGCTACACCTTAAAGACTACCCCTTCTAAATTTACACCCAATCAAAAAACAAAAAAAATGAAACTTTTATCAAAAAAAGCGCATCATTCATCATGATGCGCTCCACTATTCTTGCCATAACTATTTTATAACCACCTCGTCCTTCTTCAGCTCATACTCCAATCCCGGAACCAAATTCTTCACGATAGCCAAGGCTTTCTTAAGACTTTCTCCACGATTGAAGTGGACAGTAATCTTTGTGTTACGGTGGCGTGACGACCGGAAGACGAACTTAACGCCATAGACACCGCCCATCATGCGGGCAGCCTCAGCCAGAGTGACATCATCAAGCGAGATCTGCTTGTTTCGCCAACTCAACCCGTCATCCTCATCCGAAACCAAACGCAAATCGACCGACTTGGTATGCACATTATACACCAACTGATCGTTAGGTTTCATCCTATACACCTTGTCCTCGCCTACTATCTTAAGCTCTATCTTACCTGTCTTGAGCGTAGTGGAAACCTCCTCGTCTGTTGCGTAGGAAGATACCGAGAAGGATGTTCCCAAGTCGGTTATATCAAAATAAGGTGTGCTCACATGAAAAGGATGTCTGCCGTCGTGCTTGATATCAAAGAAAGCCTCGCCAGTCAAGAACACCTTGCGTTCCTTGCCTACAAACTTCTCGGGATAAAGAAGTACCGAACTCTGATTCAGCCTTACCTGCGTACCGTCTGCCAAAGCTATCGTCTTGCATTCGCCGGAGATAGTATGCTCATGAAGCATAGCCACCACCTGCGAAGCCTTCAACTCATCGCTCATTTGAACATACAGCTTGCCAAACACAACGAACATAACCAAGGGGACAATAACGGCAGCAATCCTTTGCCAAGTGAAGAGCTTAAGGTATTTGCTCTTTTTCTTTTCCACGTTTGTTATCCGTAGCCGTTCATAAGCCGCAGATATTTCGCCATCGTCCATAGACGCAGAGTCAGACTGAGCCCACAATGAACCTAAAGACTCATTTACATCCTTGTCGTCCTTAGCGTGCGCAATCCGCTCCAACACCCTATCTCTGTTTTTAGCAGACACATCGTGCTCTAAATAATATGCTATGATTTGTTTTATATTTACTGCCATAATATATTCCGTACAATTATTATATTAAAGACATATTAAAAGACCGTTACACCCAATACGACTGCAATAAAATCATCAGATACAAGGCTTTTTTTATTTCTTTAAGAGCCAGATTAAGATGGTTCTCTACCGTTTTCTTTTGCAATCCTAATTGTTGGGCGATTTCGTCATTCTTCAGACATTGCTCTCGACTCATGCGATAAACAGCCTGGCGTTGGGGCGGCATGTTCTCAACCACCATATCAATAAGCAGTTGCGTATCCTTTGCCACCACCTCATCGTGTGGCGAAGTTTCGTTAGCAAACCTATCGGACAAGGAGTCTATGTCTATAGGAATAACACGCTTTGTTGAGATATAATTAATAACGGTATATTTAGACAATATAAATAAATAAGAATCAAAATCTTTTATATCGACAAACTTCTGACGCTTATTCCATATTTTCTCAAAAATAATCTGGCATACATCGTCCGCGTCGTCCATGTTCTTCAGCAACATGAAGACAAAGCGATGTACTTTGGGGTAAAACTTATGGAACATGGTCCGATAAGCCCTTTCGTCGCCTTGAGACATAAGTAGTATTACTTCTTTATCTATTTCCATTTGTCAACAAATTAATATTGAATGCAAAGTTAATACAAATAAACGATTTCGCCATCTTTTTTATATTCAATAAAAACTGCGCGACGGCATGGAACTGCCTTTTGAGGATTGGAGCAAATTTATGCTACAGTGACGCATAAATCACAATCCTTTTAAAATAAGGAAGATACAATTGGTGCATTAATGATGCACCAATTTGTAATACCTGAGAAAACAGGGGCATATTGATACTTTGCTGTCCGGTAAAACAGACAGTGTGATTATTGGGCTTTCAGCCCGTCTTTGAACACATTGTTAGTTTTACCGGACAGCAATAATACAGAAAAATCCCCTCGCTCAGCATTGCCGAGCGAGGGGATTCGCTATATATTGTCTGTTATCTACGACGAGCTCTGAGCGACTTCAAGAACTTGCGGTCTTTTGCGCTCTTTACAAACACGACCTTCGGACTATCCAGAACGGCGCTAATAAGATTGCTGCTCTCGAAAGCAATCTTGCCCTTTGTTCTTCTTGAGCTGCTGTCGATACCATCGTGAACGCCCTTCTCCGAAGCCAAGAAGGTAAGCTCTGTAGTCTCGACCTTGAAGGTGTTGCCCGACTTCTTTATAGTCAAAGTCTCTGTAGACGACTCGTCTTGATCCCAAGGTGTAGTGTACCAAATGTAAGTTGATGCAACTGGGAAATCGGAATCGTCCTCGTCATCAGTGATACCCTCCTTCAGATTGGAATCGTATCCAACTTCAACATCAAACTGGTGCTGAGGCTTGTTTAGCTCGTCGGCATACGTATCCAACGCCATATATGAATATACCATGTTGTCCTTCACCTTTTCTGGATGCTGACGATAGTAAAAGAGGTCTTCTGTAGAAGCAAACAGTCCATAAAAAGTGTCGCCATCGTCTACTTCTGATACTACATAAAGATACTTGTACTTAACAGTACGTCCATCCAGAGTGGAGAAAGCGCTGCCATTTTTGCTGCTGCCGCCGCCACCTTCATCGTCTTCGCTACATGCAGAGAAAGAAACGCATGTAAACAGGGCTATAAAAGCCATCAAAAGATACTTAATCTGTTTCATAGTTTTTGTTGTTTAAAGTTAGGAATTTAAATTGTTACCGATGCAAAGGTATGATTAAATTCTCATCCTCACAACACAACTTTTGGACGATTGTGCTCAAACGGATTGGGCGAAGGCACAAGCGGTTAAAATTCGTGCTCAAGTGGTTTGATTTTTTAACGGCAAAACCGTAGCGGTGGTGTCCTCAATAGTTTCTTCATGCTGCTCCACCGTTATGTTAGTTATTGCAAAGTTGAAGAAGAAAAACTTTACCCGACTATAATTTGTTAGTATCTTTGTGGAAATTTCCCTCTGAATAGCTAAACCTAATATATTATGGCAAACGAAGTGAAAAGATATCTGCACGACGGCATGGAACTGCCTTTTGAGGATTGGAGCAAGACGCTCCACTCCTTCAACGACTTGGCTTCTATCGTTCAGACTACTCATGATGCTGCACAATCGTCCGCAGTAAAAGCAATCAATCGCATGCAGACGATGCGCAACTGGCTCATTGGTTATTACATCGTCGAGTTTGAACAGCACGGCAAGGATAGGGCTGAGTATGGAACGCAACTGCTGAAGAAGTTGGAGGAAAGGGTGGATAGGAAGGGACTGACACGTAATACATTCCAAAGTTCTCGCAACTTTTATCGTATGTATCCTCAGATGATTGAGAATTTTAAGAATAGAATTTGCACGACAGTGTCATGCAAATCTACAGAAGATATAATTTCATTACCATCCGAAGACACCTCAATGCGTACCGATATAATTTGCACAACAGCGTCATGCAAATTCGTAACTTCTGGAGAAACATTGGTTTCAAAGCTTTCATTCTCACATATCAATGAGATTATGAAGGTTGACGACCCTCTCGCCCGCTACTTCTACGAGCAGGAGTGCATCAAGTGTACCTGGTCGGTTCGTGAGCTTCGCCGTCAGATAAGCACTAACCTATTTGTCAGGGCTGGCATCAGCGCCAATCCCGAGAAGTTGCTTTCGCTCCCTTCTGTTCAAGGGCACGATTCGGCAGAGTTGCAGATACGCCAGCCGTTCACGTTCGAGTTTCTTGGACTGAAGGCGCAGGAAGTTGTTGACGAACATGACTTGGAGGATGCGCTTATCAGCCACCTGCAAGAGTTCATTCTCGAGCTTGGCAAGGGTTTCTGCTTAGAGGCTCGCCAAAAGCGCATCATCATCGACGACGAGTACTACTATCCCGACCTTGTATTCTACAACCGCATACTGCATTGCGGCGTAATCATAGAACTGAAGAACGAGGAGTTCTCCTACGAGAACTTCGGACAGCTCAACGCATACGTATCGCATTATCGCGAGAACGAGATGCAACCTGGCGACAACCCTCCAATCGGCATCCTGCTCTGCACACGTAAGGGCAAGAAGATGGTAGAGTATGCGCTCGCCGGCATGGATAACAACCTCTTCGTTTCTACCTATATGCTGCAACTTCCCGACAAAAAGACGCTTGAGGATTTTTTGTTGAAGCAGTTGGAGGAAGAACATTGAGTTGATATATAAATGATAATCCCCTCGCTCAGCATTGCCGAACGAGGGAGACGTTAGATAGTAAGGTAAAGATTATGTCTCGATTTTAAAATTCGTTCATCTCGCGGTCGAGCCGGTCGCGCCACAGATACTTGCGTGTTTCGTGAACGATGACACCGTTGAGGAAGATCAGCGAGAGCAGATTAGGGATAGCCATGAGGGCATTCATGCAGTCGGCTATGTTCCACACGATAGAAAGGTTTGCCACACTGCCGGCAAATATCGCCAGGATGTAAAGCAGGCGGTAGACGTGAGTCCAGCGCTTGCCCTTCAGATACTCCATCGCACGCTCTCCGTAATAGCCCCATCCGAGAATGGTAGAGAAGGCGAAGGTGAGCAGTCCGAAGCTCAATATGAACGGACCGACGCACGGAATCTTCGAGAAGGCCATCTTCGTCAGCTCGGCGCCGTTTGAATAGTCGATGTCGGGATAGGCGATGATGCTGCTTACGATGACAAGTCCGGTGAGCGCGCATATCACTACCGTATCCCAAAAGGTGCCAGTAGAGGAAACCAAAGCCTGGCGTACGGGGTTCTTCGTGCGTGCAGCAGCCGCAACGATAGGAGCCGAACCAAGTCCGGACTCGTTGCTGAAAAGACCGCGCGCAATGCCGTAGCGGGCAGCCATGATGACCGATCCGCCTGCCAAACCGCCGCCTGCCGCTTCAGGCGAAAATGCCGAGTTCACTATCAGCTTGAGCGCCGGCACGACATAGACGACATTCATACATAATATGTATATGCATCCCAACACATAAAGCAACGCCATGAACGGAACCAACATGCTGCATACTTTGGAGATGCTGCGCACGCCACCAAGGATAACCGCGGCGGCAAGAAGCATCAGCACGGCACCACTAACGCTGGTGCTGATGCCATACGAGGCGTGCATTATGGTAGAGATGGCGTTCGCCTGCACCGTACAGCCTATGCCGAACGCAGCAATGGCTGTGAACACGGCAAACAGAATGCCCATCTTGCGCCATCCCAGACCGCGTTCCAAGGTGTACATCGGACCTCCAAGCATGTGTCCCTTTTCTGACTTCACACGGTATTTTATGGCGAGCAGAGCCTCGGAATACTTCGTCGAGATGCCGAACACGCCTGTCAGCCAGCACCAGAACACCGCCCCCGGACCGCCTAACGCGACGGCTGTGGCAACACCTATAATATTGCCCGTACCGATAGTGGCGGCAAGAGCTGTAGCAAGTGCGCCGAACTGCGACACATCGCCTTTCTGCGACTTGTCGCGCTGTACGGAGAGACGTATGGCTGTGAAGAGCTTGCGTTGCGGGAAACGCAGGCGGACGGATAGAAAAACGTGGGTGCCAAGTAGCAGTACAATCATTGGCCAGCCCCAAAGATACGAGCTGAGCGTGGTGAAGAAATCGTTGACGTTATCCATATTTAAGTGCTTTCAGTGTTATCCTACGACTGTCAATGAGTATCGGCTTTACAATAAAGCCATTACAAAATGCTTTATAAAACGATGCAAAGGTATAAAAAGTTACGCAAAAACATTTGGTAGTTATCTATATTTGCACTACATTTGCAGCAGATAATCATAATTCTATCACAAAACAAATATTATTGTAGCAAAAAAATGAACGAAATGACAAAGAATTTAGTTGCTTTTTTAACGTGATAGAATTATGACTAATATGCAGAACAACACTGACGAGAATTTTAACGAGGATTTCGAACGACTCCTGAAGCAGTTCGTGAGCGAAAAATACAAGGATGTGAAACTCGACGACATGCAGACCGAGGACGATGAGAATCCGTTTCTGGAAGATGAGGATGTAGATGAAGATGTAGATGAATACGAAGCCGAGGACAACACTCCGACAGAGAAGGCTGACGACATCTGCACCGACGATCCGCTACCTGGCGACGTCATAGAGCAGAACCAGAACGTAAGCGTAAGGGTGGAGATACTGCGCCCCATAGACAATCCGCAGGAAGAGCTGCAGAAGCTGGTGGGCTGCGGCAACATCAAGAAGCGCATGGACGAACTGGTGGCGCTGACCGCCTACAACCGCATGCTGCACGAACAGTTTCCCGAACTGAAGCAGCACCGGGTTTCGCTGCACAGCCTATTCCTCGGCAACCCCGGCACGGGCAAGACCACGGTCTGCAAGATATTCGGGGCGCTGCTGCACGAGGCGGGAGCGCTCTCGAAAGGACACGTCGTGGTGTGCGACCGCGGCACCTTCATCGGCACGCTTTGGGGCGACGAGGAAAGGGCGATGAAGCAGGTGGTGGAGATGGCGCAGGGCGGCGTCCTGATGATTGACGAGGCATACCTTCTGAACGGAAAGAACGAGAACGACCCTGGAAAGATTATCGTGCAACTGCTCATGATCTGCTCGCCGACGAGAGCCGGCGCGACATCGCCGTGGTGCTCTGCGGATACAAGGAACCGATGAACGAACTGCTCGAGACTAACCCCGGACTGCTGTCGCGCTTCCCCAACCGCTTCGAGTTTGCTGACTTCAGCGTCGACGAACTGCTCGAGATAACCAACCGCCGCATTGAGGAGTACAGCTACCGCTTCACCGTAAAGGCATGGCAGAAATACACCGATATGATAGCGCTCGCCTTCAGCGCCCGCGACACCGAGACGTGGGGCAACGCACGCTTCATAACCAACCAGCTGGAGCGCATCTACATTCAGCACGCCACACGATGCGTGAAGCAGCCGCCGAAGAATCACAACGACCTTCTTCTGATTACGCCGGAGGACATAGTGCCCATAGAGATGCCACGCAGAAAAAACAGAATAGGCTTCGGAGTGTGACTCCAAAGCCTATTCTGCAACGCTTCTTACCTTTAAAAGACATTCAGCAGATATGACTTACCACATCTGCGGATTCCGGTAATCACTTTGATAAAGCCGTTTTGCTGGCTATCTATCAACTGCTTAAGATATCTGTCTCTTTTTATTAAATTGATTATATTGTCTTTTCAAAAGTTGTGTTCAGAACAACATTGAAATGTTGAATCTTTATTATATCTGCAAGAGACCAAAGAGTGTGGTCATACAAATGATGAAACATCATTGTCAAAGGTATTTCTTTAGTTGATTCGTATGGCAACCCTTCATTCCACGATTTACCATCGTTACCTATAAAGTCATCGAAAGATTTCCACAATGGTTCCATGTTATTTCTGAGCACCAAAGCTGAAATGCATACACCTTCCCTATATAGGGGATTATAGGTTGAGTCTGAGAGCAGCGAGTAGATTTCTATTTGATTTTCATCTAAAACCGCCTCGTCATAATCAAGCTCAACATATGCCTTTGTTTCAATAACATAGTCAGTACTGGCTTCTTGTTTATCAAAACAGTCGTGTGCGTCTGCCCACATAGTTTTCAGTGCTACTGTCAATCTCTCGTTAAACAAAGTCAACTCGTCAACATACTTGTCAAAATGATCTATGACTTGCGAATCAAGAAGTTTTTTACGCAGTTCCAAGTAAACCTGGCATCTAACAATATCTTGTCCTTTTAATGAACTTGAATGTAGTATTATCTGATTTTCAATGTCTTTTATACTCATCATGGAAGAAAAACAAAGTAGCGATTATTAAAAGCGTTTATATCAATACCAAGACGACATGCATCGTGAACTATATCCTCCCAATTTATAAGCTTAACTCGCTTTCTTCCTTCATCCGTAAGGCACTCAGTTGAGAACTGACGGAATTGATTCTTAAGATTTTCGTTTGCCCTTGGACATATGAAGAACACATGCTTACCTGAAGAGGTCGCACGAATGGCATTTCTTGCTAACTGGTAGTACTTTGTATTGAAGACAGATTCGCTAATAGAGCCATTTGCAAAAATGTCTTTCGCTTTATCGATCATCGGTTTATAAACAGATTCGAATCGTTCATGTGGGTCTTTAGCACGAGATGATTTGGCGAACCATGGTTCCGTGTACTTGATTTCACAGAACACCTCAATATGATTGCTCTTGAAATAAAAGTCGAAGTTCGTATTATCCTTGGATTTGTCTATATACTCAAAGTTGCACACTGCATTTTTATGTTCCAGTTCCTCATCAACCTCCATTCCAAACAACTTTATCAGATCGTCTTTAGGGTGATACATTGTACCATCAAATCCTTCAATCATTGGGCGGAAGAAATTGTAACACATTATCTGTGATGAGTTAAGATGATGTGCATACTGTTGAAGATGAATGGTGTCACTATCAATGAGGGGGACGTTGGGTAGAAGTGAGTATTTGTTTATCACATCTGCTTGTTCCTTAGGTGAGGATGGATTTCCTAAGATGTGCTTACGTGGAGCACCCTTGCCTTGCCATAATCCTGGGATAGGATTCTCGGGCATATTGTCGATGACTTTCTTTTTGAATTCTTCGTATTTCATACCATTATAATTCAGCATCAGCCTCCTTATGGATGCAGATAACTTCTTTAGGGTTAATAATTTCTATCACGTTTGAGCATTGTACCTTCGGTAATGAACGCATCAATGTCTGTGGCATATTTCTTCAATGTTGGTAACAAGCCCTTACCCAAATAGCCATGCTGACGGTAATCGCCCATGTGATACGGTTGTCTTTATCACATTATAACAACACAAAATCCGTAGAATTATTGTATTGTCAATGCGTTATTCTTTCTGCTTTGCTTCTACATTTAATATGTCATATATGCAAGGGTCAACGAACTTTCCATTAATATCTACAAAGTCATGGTCTTTGGTGAATAATGATAGTTTGCCACTTGTATTATGGCTTATCAGTTTGCATAGGTTGATATTCCATAGATAAACGTAACCAACCACAGGCTTTGCTTTGGCTTGTATATGATTCTGTCTAAAGCCATAATTGCAGATGGATGCGCATAGTCTTGCATAGCCCACACAATTTGCTTTTGATTCTTTGTTATTTCCAAGTTTGCCTTGTGTGGCAGAAAATGTAAGGAGTTTGGCTGTAAGTTTCACGCTGTAATCTATAACTTCCGCCTTATCCATGCCTTGTGTTTCCTTTTGTATTCTCCCTTTTAAAGATTGGCTCAATTCAATAGGCTCTGTGTTTCTATCTTTTATCTTGCTTAGATAAATATTGTATGTGCAGACTTTAAAGGCTGCATAAATGCAAAGTAATATACCTATTATCCAAACAGTGAATTTCTTATTTCTGCTATCTACTCTATATTTGAAACATAAAGATTGTTTTGTAGTTGACTTTTTGATAGAGCTTTGTTTGTAGCTCTTTATCATATAGCCAACAAACTTAATAGCCCAATATCCAACAAACCCCACAGGAATGAGGTAAATGAGAAACGCAAGAATAAACGCAATGTAAATGCCTATATCATCGCCTTGTTGTGAGGCATAATCTAATACATCAGCCATAGTCAAGTTTTTATTGAAATAGTGGAACAACTTTTAAAGCACGAATTAACTGCGGATTTGAGGCTTGGTTAATATTGGGTTGATCTACATCCCATGTGCTGTAATCTAGCATATAACTTTTTATCTCCTCATTGTTCAAATCATAGTCTTGGCATTTCTGAAATAGCTTCCATGCCTTAAATAGTTTGGAATATATCCTATGAAAGTTTGCAGGAGTATAGTTCTTTCGTACAAATTTAGAACCTGCATATTCTTGTTCTGTGAGAAACTGCGTATTATGAGAGTTTAGCCCTGCAATCATAATAAGGTCATAAATGCTGTATGACGGATTGTTGACAACAGCAACTAAGAAATCATTTTCTTTCGTCTTAATCGGTGTGCCTGTTTGCTGATTACCATTCCAAGCTCTTGTATGGTCTTGGTAAGTTGGTATCTGATTGGTTTCTTGTTTTGCAACATTATGGCTCTTTTTGTCAGTAGGTTCACATGATTTTAATCCAAAGCGTAAAAACAAGACAAACAGGATGCCAGTTCCAATGAGCGTTAGGTTTCCTACAATACTATCTTTATGTTTGCTCCAATATTCCTTAGCTCCATAATAAAGGAATATCCCAACGATACAAATAAAGATTAAAATTGGTAGTATATCCAATATGCTTGATTTGTGGTCTGTAAAGTCTGAGTATCGTCCTCTATTGGAAAAGTCAGCAAACATAGACATAGAAGATGATAATGCAAGTGCCAATATGATAAGAAGTTTCTTCATAATCTCCCTTATTATGTATACGTCTGCCCAACCTCTGCCCATTGGGGCTTTCGGTATGAGTATAGACATCGCAAAAGTAAGGCTTTTGCATGACAATGTATCATGTTCAATGAAAAATTTATTGGAATGAAGCATAATTCTTCAATCGCACATTAAAACAAGACACGAGATAACATCTTATGGAATGATGGGGAGTTTCAGAGAATATCACAACGTAAACATCCATGACTCAAGCAGTTTGTTTACGCAGAAATCAAACCAAAAACAGCGGCCTACGCCGAAACGTAAGTCGCTGTAATAGAAGCGTGGACCAGCCTGGGCTTGAACCAGGGACCTCCAGATTATGAGTCTGTTGCTCTAACCAACTGAGCTACAAGTCCGACTTAACCTATGTGTTAGGATAAGTTTGCAGATGCAAAGGTAGTGTTTTTCGGGAAAAACGCCAAATATTTGGAACGTTTTCTGCATAAAACAATAAGAAAGAACCGAAAAAACAAGGATATTGCTACAAAAAACCGAAAGTTTGATACAAAAAACATGGCGACGAGGCGGGAAAGGACTGAAAAATCATTAATAAAAGTTATGTTTTGAGGGGTATTCGGTGAGGAAATGGGGCGTTTGTCATTATTTTAACTACTTTTGCAAGCGTATGTTGATGGTCGGACGGCGAACGCAATCTGGTCGGACGGCGGACGGAATCCAATCGGGCGGCGGACGGAATCCGATCGGACGGCGAACGGAATCTGATCGGACGGCGGACGAAATCCGGTCGGGCGGCGAACGGAATCTGATCGGACGGCGGACGGAATCCGATCGGGCGGCGGACGCGAACGACCATAGTATGTAGCATAACAAGGAAGATTGAGACGCACATTATTTATATTAATAGCGCTTTTTGTGTTTGTCTATGACGGTTTCGGTGCAGACAATCGCAGGTACACGCTTCAGACGATGAGGCGCGTATTCGGTTATGCAGCCTCGTTGGACACCGCCGAGAGCCGTCCGAAGGAGGGTTATGCCTACACGAAATACTCTATTCGCACGAACCGTCGCAACGCCGTGCTGCTCACTGTGCCCTCGATGTTTGCCATTGCAAACGCGAGCAAGCGCGAGGTGTTCGGCGAGACGTTCAACCGCATGTCCGTTGACAACGAGGGCCGCATCACGGCGCAGCGTATTCTGGAGAACTCTACCACGCCGCGCAAGTCGCTGCCCATGCCGACGGTGCTTTCTTACCTCACTCCGCTTATCTATGAGGAGATGCTCATCAACGACCGCATCATTTCGCCTTTCCATAGACGCAACCGACGCTACTACCGCTATCGTGCGATGCCGCTGACGAAGGGCACGGCGCTGGTGAACTTCTCGCCGCGGGTACGCAGTACGCTGCTGGTGCGCGGTTGGGCGCAGGTGGACGAGAAGACGGGCCGCATCATCGAGCTGGCATTGGACGGCGAATACGACCTGGTGCGCTTCCATCTGTCGACAACGATGGACGAGGAGAAGGGACGCCGACTGCTGCCGAAGTATTGCAGTCTGAACTCGCGCTTTCTGTTCCTCGGCAACGACATTACGGCAGAGTACACCACGGCGTACGGACTGCCTTCTATCGGACTGACGGAGGAGGAGGCGAGGCTGCTGCCCGTAAGGAATGCAAAGAACGCTGCCGACACCATCCGGAAGATTGACGAGAGAAGGCTGCTCGAACGCGTGCGTCCGATGCCGCTGACGGAGCATGAGGAGTATATGTACAGACAGAGCGTGGAGGACTCTGTGGCAGCGGACTCAACCGACGGATTGAAGAACAACAAATACAACCGCCGACTGCTGCGCGACGTGGGTCAGGCGCTGCTGGGACGCATCGGCGGCGATATCGGCAAGGACAAGCGCGGAGCGTTCCGCATCGGTCCGATTCTGAATCCGCTCTACTTCACCTACAGCAACCGTCGCGGTCTGACGTATATGTTCGACGTGCAGGGGCAGTACAACTTCACCGACAACCAGAAGATTCAGGCGCGTGTGAAGACGGGCTACTCGTTCAAGCAGAAGCAGTTCTTCTTCAATATTCCGCTCACCTACTACTTCGACAACCGCCACAACGGATTCGTGCGGTCGGAGTGGGCTACGGGCAGACGCATACACAACTCGTCGGTGCTCGACTACGTGAAGGACCGGCGCGACAAGACGGTGAACTGGGACAGTCTGAACCTGACTTACTTCCGCGACCATAGTCTGAAGCTGTACGCCCATTACGACCCGACGCCGAAGTGGGGCTTCGAAGTGGGTGTGAACTGGCACCGCCGCACGGCTATACACGACTCGGGATTTCATGAAGCAGGTATGCCTACGACATATACATCTGTGGCGCCGATGGTGGAGCTGACATATCGCCCGATGGGCTACAACGGACCAATCCTAACAGCCAACTACGAGCGCAGCATCGACGGATTCATGGGCGCCAACATCAACTACGAGCGCATGGAGTTCGACGCACAGTACATCCACCGCATATCGGCGCTCAACTCGGTGCAGATGCGTCTGGGCACGGGCTTCTACACGCACAGCGGAAAGGGCCGCTACTTTCTCGACTACTCCAACTTCCGCGAGAACAACCTACCGAACGGATGGAACGACAACTGGTCGGGATCGTTCGAGCTGCTCAACTCCAACTGGTACAACGCCTCGCAATACTACGTGCGCGGCAACGTGACGTACGAGACACCGCAGCTGGCGCTCTACTGGATGCCTCTAATCGGCCGACTGCTGGAGAAGGAGCGCGTGTACGTGAACGTGCTCTCGGTGAGCCACCTCACGCCCTACGTGGAATGGGGCTACGGCGTGCAGACGCGTGCCGTGTCTATCGGTGTGTTCGCCTCGCAGAAGAAGTGGCGCTTTACGGATGTAGCCGTCCGATTCAGTCTCGAACTGTTCAACCGCTGGTAGGTTTTAGCCGTATTCTTTTGCCATTCGTCTTAAAATCAGTATCTTTGCATGTATGAGATACGATTATTGCGCAACAATAGGTTTCTTCGATGGCGTACATCGCGGACACCAGTTCATGATAGACAGCCTCACGGAGATGGCACACGCACGTGGAAGACAGTCGCTCGTCATTACGTTCGACCGTCATCCGCGCCAAGTGGTGCACGCCGACTATATACCACAACTCATAACCACAGCCGACGAGAAGCTGCAGCTGCTTAAAGCCACCGCAGCCGACCGCATAGAGGTGCTCCACTTCGACACGGAGATGGCGCAACTCTCGGCGTACGAGTTCATGCGCCGCGTGCTGCACGAGAAGTACGGCGTGGCGCTGCTGCTCACGGGCTACGACAACCGCTTCGGGCATAACCGCGCCGAGGGCTTCGACGACTATGTGCGCTACGGCGCCGAGATGGGCATGGAGGTGGTGCAGAACACGCCGATAGACATCGACGGGCTGCGTGTGTCGTCGTCGCTCATACGGCGTCTGCTGGCTGAGGGCAACATCCTGGAGGCGAACAACTGCTTGGGGCACCCCTACTCCATCACGGGCAGCGTGGCGCACGGCTTTCAGGAGGGCAGACGAATAGGATTCCCCACGGCGAACATCGTGCCAGAGAGCACGGAGAAACTCGTGCCGCAGAACGGCGTCTACGCCACAAGGGTGAGCATAGAGGGCGGCGAGTGGATGCCGGCAATGCTCAACATTGGCAACAACCCTACCTTCCAGCGCCAGCAGACCACCATCGAAGCGCACATCATCGGCTTCGAGGGCGACATATACGGCAAGAAACTCAGCGTGGAGTTCGGCAGAAAGCTGCGCGACGAACGACAGTTTGAAAGCGTGGAGGCGCTGCAGAAGCAGCTCGAAGCTGACAAGAAAGAGGTTGAAATGGTGTTGTAATGGTGAGGTGGTGAGATGTTGACAATAGTACAGACAACAACATCTCAACATCATATCTCAACACCTCAACATAACAACACCTCAACATCATATCTCAACAAAACAACATCTCAACATCAAAATATGAAAAAGCGAGAAATACTGAACGTGGCGTTGTACCTCTTCGCCTTCCTCACGATACAAGCGATAACAATTGCTGTAGTGATGTTAGTCAATCAGACAGCAGGCATTACTGCCGGCATCACAACCATCACAACGCTTGTGAGCAGCCTCATCACCATAGCGCTGTTCTACAAACTACGCTGGACGCCCTGCTCCGGCGACTATATCAACACACGCCCGTGGTTCACGATGTTCTGGGTGGTGTGCCTCACCATAGGCACCATTGCACCGCTCGCCTACCTCAACGAACTGCTCGGCGTAGAACTGCCCGACACATATAACGAGATGTTCAAGGGCATCATGAGCCATAAACTGGGCTTCATCACCATTGGCATCATAGCGCCTATCGCCGAGGAATACGTTTTCCGCGGAGCCATACTGCGCGTGCTCTGCGACATGGTGGGCAAACACCGCCAGTGGGTAGCCATTGCGCTCTCGGCAGCGCTCTTCGCCATCGTCCACGGCAATATGGCGCAGGGCATCGGAGCGTTCCTCTGCGGACTGCTGCTCGGATGGATGTACGTGCGCACGGGCAGCATAATGCCTGGCGTGGTGTTCCACTGGGTGAACAACTCTACCGCCGTACTGCTCTACCGCATCATGCCGCAGGCTGCCGACATGCAGTTCGCCGACTTCTTCGGCGGCGACATGAAGCGAGTGGCGCTCGCCATGCTCTTCTCGCTGATGATATTCGGAGCATCCTTGTTCCAGCTCAACCAGCGACTGCAGAAGCCGCAGCAATAGCACCACATATCTCACCACCTCAACATCACACCATCTCAACACCTCACCACCTCAACACCACACCACCATGCCCGATTTCAGAGACATCACCGTCAGCCAGAGTGTAAGATTCTGCGACGGAAGCCACATAGGCAACGACATACTACTACTCGACGAAGTGTCGAAGATACCCATTCCGCGCGAACCGCGCCGCATGCAGTGTCTTCTGCTCGCCATGTGCCTCGAAGGCAACGTGAGCTACTACGTCGACTCGGTAAAGCACAACGTTGAGCCCGGCGACCTTATCATCATCAACCAAGGCCGCTCGGTGTACAACTGCACGCTCTCGCCCGACTGCCGCGGCATAGGCATACTCGTCGACTACAAGTTCTTCAACGAGACGATAAAGAGCGTACACGAGCTATCGTCGCTCTTCCTCTTCGCACGCAACCACCCCGTATTCCGACTGCCGAAGGAGCGCGCCGACTTCATACACGAGACATTCTTCCGCATAAAAGCGAAGATTGACGAGCCAGAGAACCACTTCCGCCGCGAGATGGTGCAAGCTATGTTCCTCGCCATGGCGTACGAACTCTCGAACGTAATCTACAGTGTGCAGGCGCAGAACGAGAGCTGCAACACACGCGCCGAGGAGATATTCACACAGTTCATAAAGCTCGTGGAGAAGAACTTCCGTGCGGAGCGCCGCGTGGGCTGGTACTCGGAGCAGCTCTGCATATCGCCCAAGTATCTCTCCGAAACCATCAAGGCGGTGTCGAAGCGCACGCCGAACGAGTGGATCGACTCTTACGTCACCATCGAACTGCGTATGCTGCTGCGCAACACGCAGAAAAGCATCAAGGAGATTGCGCAAGAGCTCAACTTCTCCAACCAGTCGTTCCTCGGCAAATACTTCAAGGAACACACCGGCATGTCGCCGTCGGAGTATCGCCGCAGCTGAGAAAACTAAACAATCTTGAAATATTATGTTGATTTAATGTTCGCTTTTTTTGCGAATATTAGATTAAACACGTATCTTTGCAAAGCAATATAAAAGAAAATGGAAATAAAATTTGAAGAGGATTATCTCCGAGAATTATATTATGATGGTAAAGCGCATAACAAGAAATATCGCTTTCAACCTCAAATCGTAAAGAAATACATACGAGTGATAGACTTGATGGAATCATTAAGTTGCACCGAAGACTTCTATCGATACAAGGCACTTCATTATGAAGCGCTAATCGGTGATAAAAAAGATCGTGAATCTGTAAGAGTCAACGACCAATACAGAATAGAATTTCGCTCTGAAGTTGTTGGAAATGAAAGAAAAATTACAATTTGCAATATTTTAGAGTTGTCAAACCATTATAAGTAAATAATATTATGTCAGATTTAGGTTATGGTTTTTACCCTACTCACCCTGGTGAAGTAGTAAAAGACGAATTAGAAGAGAGAGGCATATCACAACGTAAGTTTGCAGATAGCTTAGGGATGGGCTATAGTGTGCTGAACGAAATACTAAATGCCCGCAGACCCATCACTACAACAACAGCATTGATGTTTGAAGCAGCATTGGACATCCCTGCAGACTCCCTCTTGAAAATGCAGATGAAATACAATATGCATACGGCGATGAATGACAACACACTGCATGAAAAGCTGAAAGCAATCCGCCGCATTGCAGCGGTATTTTAAGAACACATACTACACAAAGAAAGCGCCTCGCTTGGAAATAATCCAAGCGAGGCGCTTTTTGTATTTGGGTTGTCCGATAACACCAAGGGGGTGCACTTCTTGCGTTGTTGGTGCACTTCTTGCTCTGGCAAGCGGCAAAGCCGAGCGGAGACAAGTGCACCCCCTAAAGTTTACTTCACGATCTTAACGCCGTTCACAACGTATACGCCGCGCTTCAGCGGACGGAGCGATGTGGCGTTCTTCATCACGAGCTTGCCGTCTACGGTGTATACATCAACCGGATGCTGAGCGTCGATTGTAACGCCATTGATAGCGGTCTGGCAGTCGTCAGAAGAAACGCTTACCGACTCGCCACCGGTGTACACAGCCGATACGCTGTAGCGTGTAGGCTCTGCCTGCGGGTCGTAGTTGACGGTGTAAGATGTAGCGGTAGCCGGAAGCTGCTCAATCATCTTGTCGTTGCGATATACGCGGAAGCCCTCGAGCTTGCCGAAGCCTGCCTTGTAGACGATGTCGTCGAGCATGAGCATGTAAGCGTTATTCTCAGGTGTAGCGCAACGTATAGCGAAGTAGCTTGCGCCCTCCGGCAGGTCTACTGTGTAAGAGTCCCACTTACCGCCGCTGTGTGTGAAGGTATCGAGCTTCTTGAAGTCGGCATGGTCGTTGGTCTTGTCAGAGTAGTAAACCTCGATGGTCTGCGGATAGCGGATGTTCGACGGGTCTGGCTGACCGTTGTTAGCCCAGAAGAGCACAGTCTGCGCCTCGCCAGAGAGCATCGGCGAGATGAGCCAGTTGTCAGCATCGTAGTAAACGAACTTCTTGTTGACAATCTCGCGAGCGAACATAGTAATCAGACACTTCTCGCCACCGTGAGGCTTAAGAGTGAAGTTCTGCGAAGTGATACCATCCTGAATAGCATCCGGGTTGAACACGATATAGTTGTACAGCTCGTTCTCATGCGGGAAAGGCATACCCTGCGAGCCCCACAGACCACCAGTCTCACCACTCTTGATAGAAGAATAGGTAGTCCAGTCGCCGAACTGGTTGATAGTCCAGTTGTCGTAGTTCTCGAATGTCTCGCGAGTCTGGATGCTTGCCGGAGCCGGAACGCTCCAGTTCATGGTGAGCTTGCTTGCAGCCTGGTCGTTTGTAGCCGAGAAGTTCTTAGGCGAAGGAACGCCCGACTCAGCGAGGTCCACCATGCAATTAGCCGTATTGTCAGCCTTATACTGGTCTGCAGCATACTCTACGTCAGCCACGAGGCGCAACTTAGACGACTGTCTTGTAACGTTGCTCTTCACGTCTACGGTGAACGACTTAGTCTGGAGCGGCTTGAGCACCTCTGTCACGGTCTGGTCGAACGCCAGAGTGCCGTCAGCGGTGAGCATCACGCGATAGTTTGAAGCATCCTTCTCGCCGTTGTTCGTCACCGTTACCGTAGCCTTGCCCGACACGCCTCTCTTCATCTTGGCAGGAGCCGAGATGCTCACAGCGAGGTCGTTGTCGTAGATGCTGCGAACACAGATATCGTCGATGCGAACAACGCCGTATGTGTCAGCCTCGCCTACAAAGGTGAGCATCACATAGTCGCTCTTAGCCATCTCTGCCGGTATCTTGAACGATGTGCGGCGCCAGTCTTCAGCCTTTCCACTGAGCTTAGAGTAGTCGACGGTGCCGATGAGCTTGCGTGTGCCGTCAGGAGTCTGAGCGTACACCTTTAGAACGCAGTTCTTGCCGGTTGTGCCATTGTAGCTGAAGAATACAGCCGGGTTGTTGGCACCAGCGAGTGCTATCTTACCAGAGCTGAGGTCGGCAGTGCCGCCCTTGCTGAACGATGTGAACGCGCGGCAGTGGCTGTCGCCGTCGCTTGAGGTCTGTGTGTTGAGAAGGAAACCGATGCCGCCTTCCTCGTCGAGACCGAGCGACCACCACAAGCTGTTAGCCTCGCCCTCAGCGAAGTGAGAGGTGTAGGGCAGAGTGTAAGCCTTGCCGGTGACGATTGGCGAAGACATTACATGCTCGCTCTCGCCCTTGCTGTTCTTTGCGCCTACAGAGTAGAGACGCACAGCCTGCTCGCCCTCGGTAGTGTTGAACTTCTCGGTGAACGAGTTCTCTGTAGCCGAGCCAATGAGCTGCTGACTTGTTACGCCGTCAGAGATGCGCACGCGGTAAGCGTTGTACGTTACGTCGTTTGTAATCACCGCGCCACCGTTTGTGCCGCGATTAGAAGCCTTGTCCCATGTGAGCTTCACGCCGGTCTTCACGTCGGTAGCGTTCACGTTTTTGAGCGGAGCCGGCTTGTCGAGACCTACGTATCCGGCGAATACGGTCGGTGTGCCTGCGCCTGCTGCGGTGTAGGCTGTGATGGTGTAGTTGTTAAAGCCAGCCACCGGCGAGTTGTCGTCGCAAGAGAGAGTAGCTCCAGCCTTGCTTGCTCCGAACTCCTTAACGGTTACGCCGTCGCGTGTCACGATCACCTTTGTGACGTCTGTAAGCGCCTTGCCTGCAACTGTCTTTTTAGGCAGTGTGAAGCTGAGAGTAGCCTTCAGCGCTGTTGTCGGGTCGGGTGTGAAGGTCAGGTTCTCCACAGCAGCCGGTCCGTTGAGGTGTCCGTTGTCGACGATAGAGAAGTCCTCTACGTAGATATAATCCATCGCCTTGTCGCTAATGGCGTGTATGCCAAGGAAGAACTGCTGAGCGGCAGAGGTGCGAATCTCGCTGTCGTATGTAGTGCTTGTAGCCGACAGCTTTGTAGCTGCGAGGAAGGTGTTGGTGAGACTTGCTACGTCCTGCTTCGTGCCCCACTTAGCCTCGATCTTCTCGGGGAAGTAAGCGCTTGAAGAGCGTGCTGTGAACGCCACCTTATAAGAGTGGTTAGCCTCGAGCTGTATGGTCGGAGTGATGAGCCAGTCGTTGGCGCTCTTGCTCGCAGAAGTTGCGTAGTAAGCGCTCTGCTTTACCTCGTGCCAAGCCCATGTCTTGCCGTCGTTGTTAGAGTCGACAACCTTGAAGAGGTCGAACGCAGCCTCTGTAGAGAAGTCCTCGTAGTAAGGCGGCACGATGTTGTCGCCGTAAGAGACGGCGCTGGTGCGACGCTCTGCGCCACGCTTTGTGCCGTTGACGGGGATAATGCCGTAGTAGTAGTTGCGCAGGTGCTTGTCCTTGATAGTCTCCGAGAACGACGAACCGCTGATGTTTGTGCCTACGGTCTTTGCGTCGGGATAGCGCACGATGTCGTAGCGCAGATCGCCGAGGTAGCCGTTGTGTACTGAGCCCGAAGGCTTGCCCCATGTGACGGTTGCCTTACCTGCGTCGTCTATCTTCAGACGTGCGAACGACACCTGGTTAGGCTCGTCGTAGCCTACGTATGCTGTTGTCTTGGCAGCCTTGCTCTTGCCTGCGGCGTTAGAGAATGTAACGGTGAAGTTGTTCAGTCCTTCAGGAGCGGTTATCTCCTTTGTTGTAGACGAGTTGGCAGGCATTGTACCGGTGAGCACCTCTGTCTTGCCCGAGCGTACCGAGTAGTTCACGTCGCCGCTGAGTGTCTGTCCGCCGTATGTCTTCGACGGTGCAGAGAGCGACGCCCATCCCTTTGTTGAGGGTCCGTCGAACTTCACAGAGAAACCGGTAGGTGTTGCAGGAGCAGCCGCGTCGGGTGTTGCCTCTGGTATAGCCATACCGAGTATCTGCTCGTTGTGCGGGAAGTCGGCGATGAGTGTTGCCTTGCCGGTCTTGAGGTCTACCGAGTAGAGTGCGCCCTTGCGCTCGGCGTCGTATGCAGCCCAGTAGAAAGTGTCGTCGTCCTGGTCGATGGCGCCGCTCTGGGTGTAGCTCTTCTCCGACGACGGAGCCACGTATACGCCGGTAGGTCCTACCTCGGTTTCTTCGCCGGTGATGGTGTTAAGCTCGTAGAGCACACCGTCGGTAGCCACGCCGTAGACGCGCTCCTCAGAGCTTACGCCCATCGCCACGAACTTGTGCTTTGACGGACCTATCGTTGTGCGGTCCAGGTCCTTATCGTTGTAGTCGATGATGCCGAACTCGAACGACGACATATCGCTGGTATAGAACTGGCCGTATGCCTTGCCGGTGAGCTGACTGGTGGCTGTGGCTGTAGCGATGAGCGAGGGGTCGCTAACGAGTTCGGGGGCGAACTCAGAGTGCCACTTGTCTTCGGTGTTGAACTGATAGTACATCACGACGAGCTTGCCCGTCTCTTGCGACATCGAGAAGTGTACGGCGTGGTACTTGCCGTCGTAGTAGGAAGAGCCGCCGTTAGGCGACATAGTGCGCGAGCCCTCTGTCTTGAGGTCGCGGAAGTTGCCCGCCGTTGCTGCGTCGAACGCCATGTAGCCGAGCTGGTTGCTGGCTGTAGGGTACGCGTTGGCGTTGTTCATGTAGCCCCAGAGGTCGCGGCTGGCTGCACGCGCTGCTGCCTTCAGCGGACTGAGGAAGTTAGCACCGGCCTTCGCGCCCTGTGCTTTTGTCTGTGCCGAAACCGAAAAAGCCGCCATAGCCAGTGCTACGGCAGCTATCGCAGAGGCAACAGAACGTCTGTTTCTTCTGTTCATAATATAGTATTTGATGTAAGTTGTTATGTCTTTGATTGTTACAAGTAGATATATTTTGCAAAATTAGACATAAATGCGCAAGTAGACAAGCATAAAAGGTTTATTTAACACAATAAGCCCGTGTTTGGTCGCGCAGGTTCAACAAATCTACTACGATGTTCACTATGCTCACTACCGCAAGGCATACAAGGCCCGAGACGAGCACGAGCGCTGCATATCGCGAATACTGTCCGAGGGCTACGAGCAGGGCGTTCTCCACGCCGAACGAGAAGAGTGGCTGTTCGGCTGGCATGGCGAGCATCAGGGCTATAGCGCCTCCGCCTAAGACGAGTCCCAGCACGAAGGCAGCGAGCATGGCGTAGCGGTAGCGTCTGATGCAGGCTTCTTCGTGCTGCTTCAGATACTCCACGGCGTCGAGGCGCTTCTCAAGTCTGGCGATGAATGCGTCGCCGTCGTCGAAGGTGGGTCGGGCTGCGAGGAAGAGTTCCTCAAGTGCTTTATCTTTCTTCATACGTTCAATATTGTTTTAAGGTTGTCTCTGCCGCGCGAGAGCTGCTTCTTCACGGCGTCTACGGTGCAGTCGGTGATGTCGGCTATCTCCTTCACCGAGTAGCCGCTCATGTAGAACATCACCACCGCCGAACGCTCCTTGGGCGAGAGCGTGGCGAGCGCCATGTACAGCTCCTGATGGCGGAAGGCGGAGTCGGCTGTGGCGACTGACGCCACGGAGCGCGCCGCGCTGATGTCGTCGAGCGTGCGCATGCTTGCCTTGTGGTTGAGGAAGGTGTTGCGCGCTATCTTTAACAGCCATGCGCGGAACTTGCCCTCGTCCCTATAGCCAGCCGACGAGAGGTAAGCCTTCACCAGCGTCTCCTGCGCTATGTCGTCAGCGTCGTCGCGCTTGCCGCAGCAGAGGGCGAGCAGAAAGCCTCGCAATGCCTCCTGCTCGCTCTTCACAAGCGTTATGAATTGTTCTCTCGTCATACGTTGTTATTCTTGCTTCATGTTCTGCTGCTCTGCCTCCATCTCCTGGGCGAGCATACGGCGGCCTACGAAGTAGCTCACGAGGAAGGCGATGCCAATGGCTATCAGCGCTGGGCCGGTAATGATGAGAAATTCGTTCTGCACGCTGAGGAAGAAATAGAGCAGCACGAAGGCTACGCCCATAAGACAGCAGAGGCAGCCGCGCTCGAGTCTGGCGAGCAGCTTCTCCTTGATGAGCTTATTCGACTTCTTCATGCGCTTCACGAGGTCTTCTACGTCGAGGTTGGGGTTCTTTTCCAATGCGGCGAGTATTATCTCCTTGCGGTTGCGGTCTGATGCCAAAGCACTTTTGAACACGATTGCTACAATGGCGACGGGGAGCACTACTGCCACTCCTATCGGAATTAAAATCTCTATTAAGGCGTGTGCCAAAACTACATCCATAATCTTTTGTCGTTTTTAATTGTTATACTTGTTGTTCAATTCTACCGTTTCTTGCTGAAGCGGTTCATTTATATAACAAGTTACAGAGGCGAATGGTGACATTGTAGCAGCAAAAATACTGATTTTATTTCGAAAAACAACTACAGAAAGAACTCACTTGCTGAAAATACTAACAGCAAATTAAGCCCTATTGCCAGAGTGTGAAATCTGTGAGAGCATAAGTCAAATAAACTGCAAAGTAACTCAACGCATGAAGAACTGTTGCCACAGAGTTTTGTTTTCAATGATAATTCTTGCATGAACTTTTTGTTGAGCATAAATTTTTAAATCTCCGTTTACATGAGCATACACTACGAAATAATTCTTATTATTTTTTCGCAATAAGTTCGAGTTCGTACTCCTCAATAAGATTTGGCATTCCTGTTTGCTTCCTTCAAAAGTTACAAAAGCAGTTTTTTCTTCATCCAAAATATATAGATATTTTTGGGGTACAAAAAACTCTAACTTATACTTATTTTTTACAGTACCTTCCGCTTCTATTGATATTGGATAAGGTATCTTATATGCGGCAATCCCCAATGCTATAATAATTAAAACAATCAAGACCGTTCCTATACGAGTTAGTATAGGAGGTATATCATTCATAAAATGACGTGTCTCTTCACTTCTTAATTCAATTTCTTCCATTTTTATTTAATTCTATTTCCCGAGTTCTAACTGATTTTTTACAAGATTGTAATATGCCCCTCTCTTGAAGGTCAACTCCTCATGAGTTCCTACTTCAACAATCTTTCCTTTGTCCAATACGACAATTTGATCAGCATTCTTTACCGTGCTCAAGCGGTGGGCGACAATGACAACTGTTTTCCCCATATAGAACTGATTAAGATTTTCGACAATCATGCGTTCATTATTGGCGTCTAATGAATTTGTCGCTTCGTCTAAGAATATGTAATCTGGGTTCTTATACACTGCACGAGCAATAAGTATGCGTTGTTTCTGACCTTGGCTCAGTCCCACACCATTACGTCCAATTTTGGTATTGTACTTTAGTGGCAATGACATAATATAGTCTTTTATACAGGCTATCTCTGATGCAATTACAAGCCGTCGTTTGTCTATATCTTCGTTACCAATTGCAATATTGCGTGCTATGGATTCAGAGAAAATTACACCATTTTGCATGACGACACCACATTGTTTGCGCCACCATTTTTTATCCATTGCATTGATATTTGTTCCACCAATACATATATTACCTTCTACTACTGGATAGTAGCCAAGTATCAAACGAACGATTGTGGACTTTCCACTACCTGATGCTCCGACTATTGCTGTAACCTTTCCATATGGAATGTGTATACTAACATCGTCAATTATTTTGTTTTTACTATGCAGATTGTACTTGAAGGATATGCTTTTTAGACAAATCCCTTGCGTTTTGTCCTTTATAACAGAAAGCAAACCATCCTTGCCATTCTCATCATTTACATGGTGAATTTCATTTATACGCTCTAGACTAATTTTAACATCTTGGAGATAGTAAAAGAAATTCATTATATACTCAACAGGAGAATTTAACTGACCTATAATATATTGTATAGCAAGCATCATTCCCAATGTAATCTCGCCCTTGATTACAGATGTGGCTGCTACGACAGTAATCACAATATTCTTCAACTCATTGATGAATATACTACCAGCCTCCTGTATTTGCTGTAATTTTAATGAACGAATCTGTACTTTAAATAAGGATACCTGAGTATCTTCCCATTCACTTAGACGGCGTTGTTCACAGTCCTGCAATTTGATTTCTTGCATAGAGGAAAGAAACTCATACGTTTTGTCATTATTAACAGATTGTCTCTCAAACATTTCATAATCCAAAGTTTTCCTCTGATTTAAGAATATTGTCAGCCAGATACCATATAACAAGCTACCAAGCAAGAATACTATAAATATTGTTCTACTATATGATAGTAGAACGATAGAAAAAACTATAAATGTTAACACCGAAAAAAGGATATTCAATGTTTGTTGTGTTAAGAAACTGTTAACTCGACTATGATCACCTATTCGCTGCAAAAGATCACCCATTAGTTTTGTTTCAAAAAATGCCATCGGGAGTTTAAGCAATTTTACGAAGAAATCCCTTATCAAAGACATATTTACTCTTATGCTAATATGGAGCAGAAGCCATCTGCGGATGAAATCCACACACGTTCTACTCACGGTTAACATAAATTGTCCTAATAGTATAAGCCAAACAAATCCTATATCTTGATACTTTATACCCACATCCACAATTGCCTGTGTAAGGAATGGCAAAACAAGTTGCAGCAAACTTCCCACCAAGAGTCCTAAGATGATTTGGATGAAATATCGTTTATATTTGTTGATATACCCAAATAAAAATTTAAATGACCGCGTGTCCTTGATACCTTCTATAGTTTGCGTGTAAAACTCAGAGGTTGGGCTCAAGAACATTACAATGCCTTTTCCCTCATTGTTCGATTGCGTACTTATCCAATTGCTCTCAAACTCTTCTCTACCATATTTTACAAGTCCTTTTGCAGGATCAGCGATATAAAACGCCCTTTCCTTAATAACATTATACAAAACTACAAAATGTTTTTGCTTCCAATGAAGTACACAGGGGAAACTAGATGTTGACAAGTCTGACAGGGAAAGCCTTCCACATATAACGTTGAATCCTAAATTCTCTGCGACTTCCTTTAACCCAAGTAGAGATACACCTTCGGTCGTTGCATGGCATTGCTCGGCGAGTGCGGTTATTGACACGTTTTTACCAAAATGCCTGCATATCATGGCTAAACACGCGACTCCACATTCCATGGAATCGCGTTGATGTATGTAATGAAAACGATGAAACATATATTTACCTTTATAATCTCTTCTGCTCGTCCTTGCCTGCGCCCTTTCCCTTATATCTTGAGCGTTTGCTGTTGAAGAAGTAGTTCAATTGCAGTTCTACGCCGCGTGTATAGGATGTGCTGTTCTTGTTGCCCTCAACCCTCAGCGTGCGAATGCTCCAGCGGTCGCGCTGACCGTTGAAGATATCGTTCACATAGAGGTTGCAGGTGAGCGTTCCGTTGAGGAAGCTCTTGAACGCACGCATATTCACCGATGTGTACGACTTGTGCTCCTGCGATCCGCTGTCGTAAGCAGATACCGCAGCGCCTTGCAGAGAGAACCACAAGGTTTTGTTGATGACAAACCGGTTCATCAGACTCGCCAGGAACTGCGGCTTGCGCAACGCTGACAGATAGTCGTATCTGCGGGCGTCAAAGAACTGCTGGTCGTAGGCTAATATCAGTTGCGGCTGATAGAAGCCGAACTTCGGCTGCATGACGAGGGACACTGCGAGGTTCTGCTTGTGGTCGATGTTGCGCCAGTAAGAGTAGGAAGCCGCCTGCTGCTTGTAGATATCGTACATCCAGATCATGTAGTCGCTCGTATAGGTATAGTCCAGACTGAGGTTTATCCACTTCCACATCGCCATAAACTCCACCTCATGGTTGATAGCCGGCTGCAGGTCGGGGCTGCCGCTCTCGTAGGTGAAGCGGTTGTCGTACTGCTGATAGCTGCGCAACTGACTGTAAGAAGGTCGTTTCGTCTTCTTGCTGTACGCCATCTGTATCGCCCAGTCGCCCTTGTTCCATCCTACATAAGCGTTCGGGAAGAAGTCGTTGTACTCGCGGCTGACTTCCTTGTCGCGCACGCCAAATGAATAGAAGTCCGACTTCACGTGCTCGTATCTGATACCGGCACCAGCCATCCAGTTGCCGAGATAGAGTCCGTAGGTCAGAAATCCGGCGATGTTGTTCCCCTTCATCTTGTTCTCCGAATCGTCGATGTAGCCCTCGGGGTTGTGGCTTTCGGCATTCACATGCGAGCGGCTCTGCTCTGCTCCGAACGACAGTTCTCCCTTCCAGAGTACTCTCGTAGCCGTAGCCTTCCACGCCCACATCCTGCTGCTTTGACTCGACGATGTGTTGACGGTGCGTTCCTCAAGGGTAGAGCTTTCCTCTGCGATGTGCTGTCCTTGCTCCACCTTCGAATGAAAGTACGTACCGTCGAGGTCAAGATGCCATTTGCCTATCTGTCCTACATAATATATGTCGGCGTTCTGGTTGTTGCTATCGTAGTCGTATGCGGTCTTTTGGCTGACTTCGCCTTGCAGAACATCGTTTCTGAATACGTTATAGTTGGAATTCATCGACGCGTCATACTTCAATGTCTTGTTCAGACTGACTGACATGCCTACGGAATGGTCTTTGCTGAAGTCGTAGCTTAGACTTGCCGACGGCAGGAAAGACTGGGTGCGACAGGAGAACTCGCCGTGCTGAACGGTCTTTTGCTTATAGTCAGTCATATTCAGCACACTCGTGAAGTCGGTTTTCTCAGCAGAAAAATCGTTGTTGTAATAAGGATAAAGGTTCAGTTCGAAGCCTTTCTTGCGATAAGTGGCAGACACGCCTCCCGATTCGGCAAACTCCTTGAAGTAGCTGCCGCGAACGGGTACAAAGAAACTCATAAAGTCTTCAAGACGCTTGATGGTGGTGATGTTGATAACCGAGCCTACTCCTGCGCTATAGCGTGCGCCGGGAGCCGTGATCACTTCCACCGACTTGATATCCTTTGAGGTGAGCTGGCGTAGTTCGGTGTCGCTCTTCAACGGTCTTCCGTTTATATATATCAGCGGACTGCCTTTTCCGAAAACATAGACAGCTCCCGACGAGGTTACATTCACACGCGGCAACTCTGAAAGCACGTCGAGTGCTGTTCCTGCCTGCGAAAGCAACGATTTCTGAACGTCGAAACTCATTCCGCCCGGCGTCATCTTCATGGCTGGGCGTGCCGCTTCTACCACCACTTCCTTAAGAATGTGGCTGTCGTGGCAGATCACGATGTCGCCCATTCGTTCTTCCTTTACGGCAAGAAACCTTGTCTCGTATCCTACGCACGACACCTTCAGCAAGCAGCTGTCTTGGTCGTACGAGATAGAGAACGTGCCGTCGTCAGCCGTCGTCACGCCATTGATGTATGTGGAATCAGCCGAAAGTAATACTACGTTCACGTAAGCTATCGGCTTTAAGCTCTCGTTGACTATACGACCTGTCGCGTTCTGTGCTTTTGCAGCGATAACTGCCAAGCACATTGCGGTTATGATTAGTGCTCTTTTCATTGTGTGTTGTGTTTTACATGTTCGATTTCATTTTTATAACAGAGTAGAAGTGTTGATTAGTTATTCAGAGAGGATATCGTTTGGGCAGACTTGAACTTTTTCTTAAACGTCAACCATTGGGTCGGGTTTGCTTTGATATCACCAATCTTTTCAAGAATTCTTTCTATATGTTCACGATTCTTTTCGCATATACTCCGATTCGGGAACTCTGAATAATTTGAATCTGTGTCATTGTAGAACCACAAGTGACTACATCCTCCACACAGATTGTTTGCCCAACAATTATTACAGATAACATTATTTTTGAAACCGTACATGATACCAGGATGCTTATACAAAAAATCACCAGGAGTTGAAAATACATTTCCCGATGTAATAGAACCCAAATCGCAGTTTTCTTCTCCCGTATTCATATGACAAGGAAATATATGTCCTTCAATGGAAACTGAGAAATTTCGTTTATATAGTTGACACATGCTCTTAGGTTTCTTGGTTACAACTGCTCGGAGTACACTCAAAAATCCTTCTGGATAGTTATCATTTAGAATGTCAGAAGCAGTAAAGTCAGAAGTCTCGTTTTCAAACATGTTCTTCTCCATACTGTATTCGTCTAACACATCTCCAGAGAGATTAAAAGTTTCTTTCATGAAATCTTGGATACTCTTATGGGTATATCCTAGGAGTTTATGCTTCTCTGTAAATGTGGACTCATATTGAACAAGTAGTTTGGTATTTTTGCTGACTTGTTCTATAAAGCGAGTTATTCTGTCATAGCTACCGGCACCAGAGACATCTATTCGGTTGGCATCATTTATTTCTCTAGGACCATCTATACTTATGGTCAAGAAGCTGAAATATCTATTAATTATTTCCATTATTTGTGTCGAAAAAATTGTACCATTAGTAATGGCTCCAAATTTTGGTAAATAATTAATTTTTCCTTCTTTATACATAATATCAAACATATGGCACACATACATAATTACAGAAGGGTTAAGGAATGGTTCACCACCAAAAAAAACGATGTTTCGAATCTGTTTGAATTCACGGATGCAGAATTCAACGAATTCTTTTGCTGTTTCATGTGACATCAAACCACGGTCATTATTGTAATGCCCTCCTGAGGCATAACAATATTTGCACCGTAAATTACAATCGTTTGATACATGAAGTGTTATCCTGTCAATTATCATGCCATCCTCAGAGTTTTTAGGAATCGAAACAGAAGAAGGAAGTGTCTCATAAGACAGATTCTTTAAAAAAAGCTCCATTCGCTTAATTTCACTTTGAGACAAGTTACATGTTTTACAAACACTATCTATGGATGAACCGGTCTGAAGCATTTGTATAGCCGTGTATGCAAGCTTGTTTGTTCTTACGATATTATAAGTTGCCGGAATATATACATAGTAATTTCTGCCATTGTTAATCAAATGCAAATAATCCATATCATTACTTTTAAATGTATTCGATAATAATAAAAGTATCAAGTTCTGCAGCGCTACAGAACTTGAAATAAAGAGATGTCAGCGCAAAGGTTGGTCTTTGGTTCCGAGAGATTTCCCTGATGGAACATGATCCGATGGAGTCGTTTTTTCTATTGGCTTAGAATCGGTAGAACCCTGATCAATGGAACCATTACATTTTCCGTTACAGATACCACAGCCACCATCAGTGCTACACTTTCCGTTTGTAATCACGCACCCAACGTACTTGATTTCTGATCCGCCCATAACATTCTCAAGTTCCGTAACATCCATGACTTCATAACTAAGTTTGTTCATATGTTATAATTTTATCGCCATCTTACAGCTTTTGGCATTGCTTCCCCGGTTTTTACCGAGTAATAATTATGTCGACTAATTATCCTTTCACATGCAAAATTATATACATTATGACATTTTGCTTAACACAAAAGTGTGTTTTATCAAAAACACATAAAAATTTCACACTTTTGTGTTTTTTATATACTTATCAACAGACCGTATTTATTTTTATGTGTTAAATATCTCAAAGTGGTGGCTTGAACAGAAATATTTAATTAATTTTGTAAAATAAACAAATAACATATTATGTATGAGCACCAAGACTAGCGATTCCTTTTTATTAAATAATACCATAGAAAATGTTACCGACGAAGATTGTAAAAAAGTAGCTCATCTTGTTGATGCAGCTAAGGCATTTGCAAGAAGCACCTATCAATGCGTCTACATTATAGACTATTATAAAAAGAGTATTGTTTACGCCTCTGAGGCTTTAGCTGCTTTGTGTGGAGAACCAGTGTCAAAAATACAGGACTTTGGCTATAATATATATAGAGAACATGTGTCGCATAATGAATTAGAAGTATTGAAAGAATTATACAAAAAAGGGAGCGATTTATTTTATACATTTCCTGTATCTGAAAGAATGGATTATTCTATTCAATATGATTTCCATATTACAAACGGTAAAAAAGCCTATTTAATTCATCATACTATGACTCCTCTAAAATTAACCAATGATGGAAAAATTTGGTTAACCTTATGCACCATATCCCTGCCTTCTATTAACACTTCTGGCAAGTGCCTCATTAAAAAAGAAGGAGATAGAACATACTATCAGTATAACTTTGGGAGCCATAAATGGGAAAAAAAGACATCCAATGTTCTTTCAGATACAGAAAGAGAAATTTTGGCTCTTTCTGCCCAAGGATATGTAATGGCGGATATTGCGAACATTATGTGTAAATCAATAGATACCATCAAAACATGCAAACGAAATTTATTTGCAAAACTTGGCGTAAAAAATATTGCGGAAGCTTTATTTTATTCAATTAATCATAAACTCTTGTAAACTTATTATAATAGTTTCCATTAGCCTCCGCAGCATAAGTCGGATAGCCTCATACTTTTGGCACACTTTTTGCGCAAACGATATTTGCACGTTTTGACCCTTCATATCTCGTAAGCGTATCCGCGATGCAGCCTTGTCCATATTTTTTTATCTCTTTACCTTTGCTGCGTGAATAAAAAATCTAATATGATAGCAGCAAAACGATATGAAAGCGTATGGAATGCGTTTTTGAAAGAGTTACCACGTAATCCAACTATCACTTTATCCTCTGTTCAAAAGGAATTGCATACTAACCGCAAAGGAATGCAACGCTGGATGAATAACAACGGACTATCTGTAAAAGAAGCCAAGAAGCGTATACGTGGGTGTAATCAATATGTGACAGAAAACCAAAT
>CDZA01016969.1_pt1 | contig 93010 bp, 73 predicted proteins | sample 554881 | NCBI WGS metagenome assembly CDZA01 (sample SAMEA3182082, study PRJEB8094) | gut metagenome | biome: human; feature: gut; material: Stool; isolation source: human stools | place: Canada | collected 2012-12-04
CATCTACCCCGATCTCATTTTGTTGCTACAAGTCCACCTGCTCCATCTGGCGCCTGGCTGCACGCCATAGTATCCAATCTGCTACTAAGAAAAACAGTACAGTGTATATCACATTTACCGCAGTTATCGGTCGTGCAGAAATACTTGCCACGTCGCAAGGGGATATGTACTTCAAAAGTGATACTTCCGGTACATACTCCAGAAATCGCTTAAAGATCAAACAGATTACTACGAGCATATATCCGACATTTGTATGAAATTTCAAGTTGCTTACAATCAAAATCAAGCAGAAAAATCCATATAAGAGCCACGCATACAGCCATGCTACACCAAAAACTGCCCACGCCGATTTATTCATTAATACACTCATAGGAAATCGAACAGCTGTCTCAATCCCAATAGCTGTACATTTCCCAAGACGAGCAGCCAGAATCACCGGCTGGCTCCACTCGTCGGAAAAAGATAGATTTCGAACAGTGGTTACTACAAACAACAGTTCCACCAATATCAGATACACGGCTGCTGTAGAAAAGCCAGACAGGGTTTGTCCCAATAGCCAGCGACTTCGGCTGCTGCGGATAAGTTGCAGTTGTGCGCCGCTCTTCCCAAATGGGATATCGTTAACCAAAATCAGGAACGCCACTGTTATAATCAGTTGAGGAATCCAGCTATCCATTCCAAAAACAAACAATTCTCCCGCCTGAACTGTTTGTCCCTGTCGCATCAGATATCCATTGATTCCGCCAAAGCCCGTGTAAATGCACGAAAACAGGATCACCGCTGTAATATACAATTTTGAAGAACACAGCAGTTTCCTGAATCCATTGAATACAGCTCTACCCACCGCGCACCTCCCTACGAAGTCGGAGTACCCAGCTTCCAATACACACACACCACACCAGAACCACATACCCAAGCAAATATATAAATCCGCCCCATGGCAGCTGCGCGGCAGATGTAGAAATCAGCCGCGTCATGACAGGGGAAAGCATTGTCAATTCCAGCATTTGTGCTAAATAGTTTAGAATTGTTCGCAGTGTAAATGGAATAGCCACAGACATATATGTATTTTCTGTAAATCCAAAGCAGCTCAGCGACACCATCGGCCACAGTCCGCCTTGGATCATATAGATACCGCACATTGCAGCGTAGCGCAGCTCTGGATGTTTTGTCAGCCATCCCCATACACCGTCCTCCTGTGCGCCCATCCCCACTCCAAAGAAAGGTGTCATATCACTACTCCATATACCGCAGATGATTGTAAAAAGCAGGCAAGCGCCAACGGCTACCGCCATACCAGAAAGAACCGCGTTCAGTGCAGATGCTCTTACATAGGTACGGTAAGTGCTGCGGGAAACAGCCATATAAATCTCCTGCCGTCTGCCACCGAAGTGAAGGAAAAAGCAAAGCGGCACAACTGATGTGACTGAGATAAACAGCCATCCATAGCCCAGTGTCATTGATTGCTGCAAATTATATACCATATCAGCGTTCGCCTTTGGATATAGTCCTACCATCATAAAGAAGCACTGAACAAGTATAGCAGCAGCCATAGCAGGCGTATAGATCGTGTTTTTTAATTGATAGCGAAGCATATGGCCTCCTACTGACGCAGATATTCTCCTGTTTGTCCATCTAGCATCTGACTTGTAATATGCCCATTCTCCGACGGATACCAAGTTTCTTCCAAACTCCATGCCGGACGCAGCTCCCCATCAGAGCTATAATAGACCAGTCCGCCCCCCGTCACAACCGTAACGCAAGGCAGTCCACAGTTTTCATAGTAAATTCTACAAAGATCTTGAACCTCTTCTATATCCATTAAATCAGCTTTGCTCAATGTCCGGGTCTTCTGCCCCACGCGCAATGGATTTTGGATAGAAACACGTCCATCTTGGTACACGTCAACTCGTGTACCGGGAATCACCTCTGCGCCGCCCGGCATATATCCCTCTGTATCCAGAACAACGCCATCTACAGCCTGCGCATAGCGGCACTGAATCGTTGTATTTTCTTCCGTTACGCTTGTCTCAACAAATGCCGCACCGGTGGCATTGCTCAGTTCTTCCAAAATAGTTTGTATCTGTTCCGCCCCATTAAAAATCTCCAATGTGCCGTTCTCCACCCGACCTGTGGCTCTTGGCATTTTCTCATTCAGCGTCTCCCAAAATGCCTCCATATCCAGCGCAGTGGCGCTGTAGCAGGTCATTTGTTCTGGCGCCTGAACTGCATCCGCCAGCCAGTAGACCTCTACTTGCTCTGCTGCAATCGTAGCGCTGATCTCCTCCGCTGTTGGCCATTCTATCGCTTCATTTTCTACGGGTATTTTGAGCGAATCCTCCTGCACAGTTTCTGTTGTCCCTGCATATGGCCGGATATCTTCGTCTGTGTGTCGCAACTCGTTTGCTGATCTTCCCGTACAACCGCACAGGCACAGGAGAATACATAGCATAACGGAAACCGCAATTATAAAACACAAAAAACTTTTCAATTTCATCGTTCATTCCCCTTGCCAGTCAAATTCAAAATGGCTTTCTGGCATATCATTTACATTCTCTTCTGCCAAATCGTCTATTCGTTTTGCCGGGTTCAAAAATGATTCTGCTTTTTTGCTCAATACAACATATGCAGAAAGAAGCATGCCCACTATAATTACCCCAATGATAATCACCCATTTTTTGAGTTTTTTAGGCTTATCTTCTGCAGGTAGCTCGTTGTTGCACACTGGATCGCGCTCGTCTAGTTTCTTTTCCTGCACCAACTCACCAGCATCGGAAGAATCACTGCACAGCCAATCCAACGATACATCGTAGATCCTTGCCAGTTCGAGCAGCTTTTCCGTGGACGGCTTCGACTGTCCGCTTTCCCAACGCGAAACCGCCTGCCGGGAAACGCTCAGCCTTGCGGCGATATCGGCTTGCGTCAGCCCTGCCGCCTTTCGCGCCTGTGTCAGTTTTTCACAAAGTGTCATATCTTTCTCTCCTGATTTTATGGGATACCGCGATTTTTGTAAACCAAAAATCGGTTGCTTTTGCGCAAATATTGGTTGCTTTGCAGATTTTTTGATAGTCCAAGCAAAATTCAATTTACATAATACCATTATAAAGCAGACAGGAAAGATGTCAAGGATGAAGATGGAAGCTGGACTGCGCAAAAACTGCGCCGCAGTAAACAAAGAATAAGGATTTTCGATGTGTGCAGAACCGGATAAAAATATTCCGATCTTCCGAAAAAATCAGTAGACTTTGTGCCGATTCTATGGTAGTTGTTTGTGCTACCAAAGTGAAGGAGGTACAGGCATGGCAAAGAAACGAGCGAACGGCGAGGGTAACATCCGCAAGCGAAAAGACGGGCGCTGGGAGGGGCGATATACTGCCGGATACGATGAGAAAACCGGCAAGCGAATTATCAAGAGCGTTCTCGGCAAGACACAGGCAGAAGTGAAAGAAAAACTGGCGAAAGCAGTCGCGGAAGCGGAAACTGTCGATGTGCGTCGGGCAGACGAGTACACCCTCGGCACATGGCTGCAAACGTGGTATGAACTCTACGCGAAGCCACATCTGAGATTTTCAACCGCGGAGTATTACCGGCGTGGGATTGAACTGCACATCACGCCGCGTATTGGCGATATTCCACTCAAAAAGCTGACCGGACGCGATCTGCAATGGCTGTACAAGGATTTACAGGAGCACGGTCGGTTAAGAGAAGCACAGAAAGGGAAACAGCCAGGACTGAGCGACTCGACGATTCGCGGCATCCACACGATGCTGCACAACGCACTCGACCGCGCGGTTAAGGAGCGATTGATTGTCCGAAATCCGGCGGACGACTGCATTCCGCCCAAAATCCCGAAGCACGAAATGAAGATCCTGCCGCCGGAGCAGATCAAGTCCTACCTGACCGCTGCTGACCAGCGCGGCGTCCTGCCGATGTTCTATCTGGAGCTCATCAGCGGACTGCGCAAAGGCGAATTGGTGGCGCTCCAATGGTCGGACTTGGACATCGAAAATAAGACCATCTCTGTCAGCAAGCAGGCCGGACGCAACAACGCGGGGGAACCTGACATTACCCGCCCGAAAACGGAAAACTCGATCAGAAAAATCTCCATTCCGCAGGATGCCGTCGATCTGCTGATCGCAGAACACCAGAAACACCCAAGCAATCCATGGATGTTCCCATCTCCGAAAACAGGCGAGATGTACCATCCGGATTCGGTGGTCAACATCCACAAGAAGATTTTGAAGGATGCAGGGCTGGAACACCTGAGATTTCATGACTTGCGACACACATTCGCGACCTTGGCACTACAAAACGGCGTGGACGTAAAGACCGTGTCCAGCATGCTCGGTCACTTCGACGCAGGCTTCACGCTCCGCACTTACACGCACGTCACGCGTCAGATGCAGGAAAGCGCAGCAGAAAAGATGGGCAATTTCATGGCGCGGGTCATGTGAAGAAAGCCGCACCGAAGAAGGATTTATTTCTCCGGCGCGGTATCGTTTAATGGACAGTCACAGCGCCGTTTGAAAGGATGCACATGCCGGCACTCAGGTTTTCGAGAAAGAAACAGTATTCCCCGTCCGCTTCAATCTCAAACGTGTACAGAAAACCGTCTGCGGAAACGGTGGTTTCTCCAGCATATTCCCCGTCTTTGAAGCTTCCGAAGCCGAGGCTGCAAAGCTTTTCGGTATCAAAAGAAAGCGTCACGGTGTCGCCTGCCTGCAAGGAAAAGCCGCCGGAAGCTTCCGGATACAGCAAAACCATCTGCGCGTTTTCAAATCCGAACCCGGCAAAATTCCCGTCCGCATCCACGGCAAGCTCCGTCACAGCGTTCGGAAGGACCGGCATCGTTGACAGATCGACAAGAGCAGTGCTTTCGCAGACGGCCCGGTCGTGCTCTGCGCGAAGCCGCGTCTGATAAGCGGCGTCTTCCTCCGCGGAGAGAACCAGCGCTTCGCTGCCGTCGCTGTTAAAATAGTGAACCGTTCCGTCGGCGTCAATTTGTTTTCTGGCATAGACGATTGAAGATTCTTCAACCAACTGGTCCTTTTCGGCTTGACTCATTCGTTCGGTAATAACGAAGCCGCGCGACTTTTGAAGCGCAACAGCAGCGGCTGTCAGTGACAGCGCCAGCAGCACGGCCAGCGCGACCGCCAAACGCGGCAAGTGCTTTTTTGTTTTCATGATAGAAGCCTCCTGTTTTTCCCGGTGGGAGGCGATCTGCGCGCGGATGCGCGTCCGGCTGTCTTCCGGCAGGCGAACAGAATCTGCAATGCGTTTCAAATTTTGCTCCATGTCAATCCCTCCCAAGTTGTTCGTCCAACATGTTTCGCGCTCTGTGCAGGCGCATTGAAACGGCGGAAACAGTAATGTGCAGAAACCCGGCAATTTCGGAAAAGGAATACCCCTCCATGCAGTGCAGGACGATCACTACGCGATATTTCTCCGGCAGCTCCATCACGGCACGGTAGAGAGTACGATCCTCCGGCTCTGCGGGCAGGATCAGATCGTCTAATGCATCTGGTGCAAACTTTTTTGCGGCTGCAAGCTGGTTTTTGCAGTGGTTTACCGTCAGCTTTGTCAAAAATGCACGCTCCCGACCGGGGTAGACGCTTAGTTTCTGCTCCATCAGCTTGCAGAAAACCGCCTGTACCGCGTCCTCCGCGTCATGCGGCGAACGCAGATACCCGAGCGCCACGCGATAGACGCTGTCGGCATATGCGTCATAGAGCGCCAGAACCTGTTCTTGTTTCATCTGCCTGTTTCTCCATTTCTTTGAGGCCTCATAGATATAACAATTCAGAAAGGCAAAACAGCACATCCTTTCCGAAAAAAATTTTTCGATATTCCAAATATACCGTGTATTTCTGTAAGCTGCAACCGCATTGGAGACAAACGAGCCGCATAAAAATGAATCGAGCGCCGGAGGGGATGGACAGTCATCCTCTCCGACGCTCTCTGGACATTTCGCCGTGTGGGTCACGGTGTGGGTCAGGCAAATTTGCTACCCGAAAATCCGAACAAATAAAAGAGAAAACCGGCGAAAATCTCTCGATTTTCACCGGTCTCTGGAGCTAGTGGCCGGACTTGAACCGGCGACCTGCTGATTACGAATCAGCTGCTCTACCGACTGAGCCACACTAGCATCCCGATTGCCTGAATAATATAGCACGTTTTTCCCGCCGCGTCAATCCCTTTTTCGCAGGATATTTATTTTTTGTGCATGTCTTCACAATATGAACAAATGTCCACGGCTATTTTCTACGTTGCAGTGTAGCAATTTAAATTGATTGAGAAGTTATTTTATGGTATAGTAACTCCTGTACTTTTATATTCTGAAAGGGGAGAGAGGGCGCCGCGAGGCGTCCGGAAAGGAGAACTATGGAAGCTATCATCAATTTCTTCACGGGAACCCTGAACACGGTCGCATGGCTGTACATTTTCCTGCCATGTACCATTGTCGGCGGTCTGTATCTGACCATCCGCAATCGCGGGATCCAGTTCACGCGCTTCGGCTATGCGATGAAAAACACGGTCGGCAAGATGTTTCAGAAGCAGGAGGCAGGCGCTGGCGCGGTCACGCCGCTGCAGGCTGTCACAACGGCCCTGGCTGCGACGGTCGGCACCGGCAATATCGTCGGCACCTCGCAGGCCATCGCCCTCGGCGGCTACGGTGCAGTGTTCTGGCTGTGGCTGGCGGCGCTGCTCGGCATGATGATCAAGTATTCCGAGGTCACGCTGTCCATCCAATACCGCGAGCGCGACGCAAAGGGTGACTGGGTCGGCGGCCCGATGTACTACGTCAAAAACGGTCTCAGCAAGCACTGGCAGTGGGTCGGCATTCTGTTTTGCGTTTTCGCAGCCATCGCTTCCTTCGGCATCGGCAATATGTCGCAGGTCAACTCCATCGTCGGCTCCCTGAACGACGCCATCGACGCCTTCATCCCGGCTGCGGAAGGGGAGCGGAAGCTGCTGAACTTTATTTTTGGCGTTGCAATCGCGGCGCTCATCGGCGTGATCCTCTTCGGCGGCATCAAGCGCATCGGCGCCGTGGCGGAAAAGCTCGTCCCGGTCATGAGCATCTTGTACATTATTTTTGCTCTGGTCGTGATTTTTGGCCATGCCAGCAATATCGGCCCGGCCTTCGGCAAGATCTTTGCCACAGCTTTTACGCCCAAGGCGCTCGGCGGCGCGGCCAGTGGTATTGCGCTCAAGCAGACCATTGTCTGGGGCCTGCGCAGAAGCGCCTTCTCCAACGAAGCGGGCCTTGGCTCCGCAGCCATCGCCCATGCGGCGGCTGATACCAAGAGCCCCGTCCAGCAGGGCCTGTACGGTATCTTCGAGGTCTTTGCCGATACCATCGTCATCTGCACCCTGACGGCCCTGACCATCATCTGCAGTGGCGTGGATATCACCTTCGGCCACAAGGTCGGCTCCGAGCTGATCACAGCCGCATTTTCCACCATGTTCGGCCAGAAATTCGCTTCCGTCTTCGTCGCACTGGCCCTGATGCTCTTCGCGTTCACGACGATCCTCGGCTGGTCGCTCTACGGCAGCCGCTGCGTCCAGTATCTGTTTGGCCTCAAGGTTTCGAAGGCCTATCAGGTCCTGTTCATCATCGTCGTTGTGGTCGGTGCGGTCGCGTCGCTCGACGTGGTGTGGGACATTGCGGACACGTTCAACGGCCTCATGGCGATCCCGAACTTTATCGCCCTGTTCGCACTGTCCGGCGTTGTGGCGAAGCTGACGAAGGAGTATTTCTTCGATAAAAACAAGCTGGCAAAATAAAAACGAAAGCCCGCAGGCCGTTCAAAGCGGCCTGCGGGACATTTATGCGAAAGGGGAGAAGCGGTATGCAGCAGCTTCAGATCGGGCGGGTCTACCGCCATTTCAAAGGCGATTATTATCTCGTGGAGGCGCTTGCCAAGGATTCTGAGAGCGGCGAGGCCTGCGTGATCTACCGAAAGCTCTACGGCGACGGCGGTCTGTGGGTCCGTCCGCTCGAAATGTTTTTGAGCAAGGTCGACCGGGAGAAGTATCCGGACGCAGAGCAGGAATACCGCTTTGCGCTTCAGGACATCCCAAGCGCCGCCGGACATGAATAAAAACCGCGTCCGCCCCTACACTGGCCTTGGAAAGCCTGCGCAAAATAGGAAAACAGCAGTTCTTTGACAGACCGAACGGCCCGGCGGAGCTTACTCCGCCAGGCCGTATTTTGTTTTGACCCTGTCCAGCTTTTCCAGCATCGGCTCCGCGCCGAGCCAGAGAAAGGCGAACGTAGCGACTGCACGTACCAGATCGACCGGAATGCCGGTGATGTAATAGCTCATGATGATCTTCCAGTTGACCGATTCTGACCACATGAGCGCCGACGCGGGATTCATGATGCCGCCAAATACCACAGTCGAGCAGATCACGCCAAAGATGCATAGACTGAGTTTCGAGCGCCGCAGAACGCCCTTGCGGTACAAAACTCCCGCCAGCCAGCCGATTGACCCCATAGCGAACATCTGCCACGGTGTCCACGGGCCTTGGGAAAACAGCATATTCGAAACCAGCATGGTCATCGCGCCGACTAAGAATCCCGTTTCGCCGCCAAAGGCCACGCCCGCCAGGATCGTCATTGCCACGACCGGTTTGAATTCCGGCAGCATGAAGAACGCGGCGCGGCCTGCCACATTCAGTGCAACGAGCACGGCAATCAGCACCAGCTCCCGTGCCTGCGGCTTTCGCCCCTCGAAAATGAGGAAGAACGGCAGCATACATTCGAGCAGAATGAGCAGCGAAATGAAATAATACCGTTTCCCGCCGAAGCAGTACACACCGATGAACAGTGTCAGCGGAATGAGCAGGAGGATCAAAGCCGTCGCAAAAATCGTGCGGTTCCTCAGCTTCCGCTTTTCCACGGGCGTCTGAATCAGATAATCCGGCCTGTCTGCCTTTCGGCAAATGGACAGCGCGAACACGAGCAGAGAGAGAAGCAGAATGCCGTAGAGCCTCATCTGGCTGCCCGCAAGACCTGTCAGTCCGCCTGCGTCCACAAGCTTTGTCAGATCGGTCACGCCGATGGCCTGGATCATCAGCACCAGCGACATGATACCGGATACGGCGGCAAGCGCCTTGCGCCAGACCGGGAGCTTTTTCAGAACCTGCGCTTCCTTCTCCGGTGCAGGCGGAATACGCTGATACTCCGGCAGCGCCGGTTCCGGCGCGACCGCTCCGCCGCAGGCGGCGATCACGTCTTCGGGTGTAACGGCTTCCGGCAGCACGTCGCGTGCAATGCGGTTTGCGGAGGTCGTATAAAAGCTGTTGCCGGAGAAAAACACGCGCGGCGCAGCCTCGGTGACGATATTGCCGTCAAAAAACAGGGCGCAGCGTTCGGCATACTTCGCGCAGAATTCGATATCATGGCTGACCATCAGAATCGCCACGCCGGACGCTCGCAGCGTCCGCAGAATCTGCCCAAACGTCTGCTTGAACTCCGCGTCAAGTCCCTTCGTCGGTTCGTCAAGGAGTAGAATGTCCGGATTCAGAAGCAGGATTTTCGCCAGCGCCGCGCGCTGCTGTTCGCCGCCCGAAAGATCGTAGGGATGGCGGTCAAGCAGCTCCGCCAGCTTGCAGAGCGAAACGACCTGTGCGAGACGCTCAGGTTTCCGTTCGGATTTTGGTATGATCTCCAATAAGTCCTCGCGCACCGTGGCTTTTACAAACAGCGTCTGCGGATTCTGCGGCAGCATTCCGACGCTGCCGGTGATGTTCAGTTCCCCGCGATACGGCTTTTTCAGACTTGCCAGCAGCTTGAGCGTGGTGGTCTTGCCCGTGCCGTTGCCGCCGAGCAGGGCCAGAAATTCACCTTTGTGCAGTTCCAAGGATAAACCCTTGACCACATCGGGCAAGTCCTTATCGTATTTGAACCAGATTTCCCGCGCCGAGACAACGGTTTCCGTGTCCGGCGCGTTTTTATTTTCTTCCGAAATCGGCTTCAACTCGTGCGTTTTTGCGTATTCCAGCAGCCAGTTTCGCCCGTCACAGACAGAAATGGGGCAAACTGCCTTGGAATCCGTCGCCGCCCATATCCGCATGGCGGCCGGCATGGCCAAGAACATCGCGTTCCCGCTGGATTTTAATTCCGCGCCCACCGCGGCAGGCGTTCCGCTGCAAAGCAGTCTGCCGCCGTCCATGACCGCCACGCGCGACGCGAAGGAAAACGCTTCTTCCAAGCGATGCTCGGTCAGAATAATCGTCGTGCCAAGCTCCCGGTTGATCTTGCCGAGCGTTGCCAAAAAGTCCGACGCTGCAATCGGGTCAAGCTGACTTGTTGGCTCGTCGAGAATCAGCACCTTCGGCTGAAGCACCATCACAGACGCAAGATTCAGAAGCTGCTTCTGTCCGCCGGACAGTTCTGTAACAGACTTATAAAACCATGTCTGGATGCCGAAAAATGACGCCATTTCCGCCACTCTGCGGCGGATCGTCGGTGTGTCATAGCCGAGCGATTCCAACCCGAACGCCAGCTCGTGCCAGACCTTATCCGTGACGATCTGATTCTCCGGGCTTTGCTGCACAAAGCCGATTTTTTCAGCCTGTTCGCGCTGGGAAAGTTCATCAAGATTCTTTCCGTCAAACAGAATTTGACCGCTCCTTCGTCCGTGCGGCGCAAGGACGGTTTTTAACTGCCGCAGCAGCGTCGATTTCCCGCAACCGGACGGACCGCAGACCACCAGAAATTCTCCCGGCCGGACGGACAGCGAGAAATCGGAGATCGCGTTCTTTGCCTGTTCTGGATACGCAAAATTCAGATGTTTGATTGCAAAGAGTTCCACAGCCTGTCCTCCCTTCGGTCGAGAATCACCGGCGTCAGCACCAGCGCAAGATACACGAGCATAAAGTTCACCGTCATCGGCGTCCATGCGGCGGCCTTCACCGTCGGATAATACCGGAAATACGTTCCGCCCGCCATCCAGCCGGAAATGAGATACGCCCCGCAGAAAACCAGCCACGCAAGCGCGGCCTTGTCCCGGTCGTCAAAACGATAGATCGAAAATGCCGTGCGCCCCGGCAGGCCATAGCCGCGTGAGCGCATGGAGTCCGCCGTTTCAATGGCATTTTCGAGCGACCATGTGACCATGATTGAGAAGATTTTGACGGCGTTCCCAACGCGGCGGAATACGCTTCCGTTTTTCGTATCGCGTCCGATACAAGCCTGCGCCTCCGAAACCGTCTGCATCTGCGCCCTGAACTTCGGAATGAACCGCAGGGCCATGGACAAAACAAGCGACAGCGCCGGGATCACGCGTCCAAATAAATACACAAACTTGTCCGAAGTCATAACCTCGTTGTAGCTGGAAAACCACAATACGACGCTTGCCAGCATGACGGCCGCCGCCACGCCATAAAGCATGGATTCGAGCGTCAGCGGGTTACCACTCGGTAGATACGTCAAAATCGTCGCGCCCTTATGGTTAAACGCCGGGTTCAGAAGCGCGGCAAGCGCCGCCATAGGGAGAAGCCCCATGACGGCAAACCGCACCGCTTTCCGGCCTTTCAGATGAATATCGTAGGCCAGCGCCCCCGTCAGCGAAACCGCCAGATAGACCGGGTGCATCAGGCACATCGAAAACAGCAGCACCAGTGCGTAATATAGAAAATTGATCACGGGATGATATCCCGAAAAAGCGTCTTTGTTTTTCATTCGCCCTCTGTCCAGCCGCCGCTGCCGACGTCCCTGCCCAGCTCACAAGTATAAACCCACGTGACCGTGTCTCCGTCCTGCAGCGCATACTGGCTGCATCCGTAATTCGGGAACCAGCCGTTCACCGCGTACATCCAGCCGGATTCCGCCCCGCAGTCAAATTCATAGAGGTTCCCGATGCCCTCAATGTAAGCCGAGCCGTAAACCGGCGTCGTGGAAAATTCCAGATGGAGTTTATTCTCCCGGCAGACCTGCTGCAAAACGTCAAAAGCGCTCTGGCCCTCCTGAAAGCTGACCTCTACAGACTCCAGCAGCCAGCCGTCCTCCGGCACCAGCTCCCGCTTTTCCTCGCTGCAAAGCTCCATGTGCTCCAGAATCGATGCACAGGAAATGGAGACGGTGCAGTGATAGCTCGGCCCGGCCTGCGGCGCTCCGCACCCGGTCAGCAGCGCAGCCGTCAGCACCAGCGCCAGCACCGCCCAGACGGCGGCCTTTTTATTTGTTTTCCAGACGTTCACGCAATTCAACTCCATATGTGTTGTATCATTTCAAGTATATCTGAAAACCGGTAATCTGTCCAGTGGCGCAATAGCTGCTGCCGGTCTGGTTTACCGGCTTTCAGATATGCTCTGAAATACAGCACGCAGGGCTGCCCCCCAAAAAGGGGGGCAGTCCTGTGCTGCAAATTGGGATTATGAGGTCAGTTCAGTACATTTTTCACGAGCCGGTGGAGGATCGCGGCGACCTGTGCTCTGGTCGCGTCGCCCTTCGGCATGAGCTTGCCGGAAGCACCGTTGATCAGGCCCTCCGAGACAGCCCAGCCGAGCGCCTCGCTGGCATAGGCGGAAACGCTGTCCGCGTCGGTGAAGCTGTTCAGCTTTGCGCTCGCATCGGTGTCCAGCTTCCTGTACTGCGCATAGCGGTACAGGATCGCGGCAAGCTGCTCGCGCGTGACCTTGGCGTCGGGGGAGAAGGAGGTGCTGTCCGTGCCGGTGACGATGCCGTTGGCGGCTGCCCAGATGACAGACTTTTCGTAATACGCGCCGGAACGCACATCGGTAAAGCTGCTTCTGCCTGTGACGGTGGGTTCGCCCTCGAGCCGGTAGAGAACCGTGACGAGCATGGCGCGCGTCATGGACGCGTTCGGGCTGAAGCTTCTGCTGTCCGTGCCGGAGAACAGGCCGTTTTCGTATACGAACGCAACGTCGTCATAGAACCAGTCGGACGTGGAAACGTCGGTGAACGGAAGCTTGACCTCGGGCTTCGAAGCGGGCTTCTTATTGTCGACACCCGGAGTGATCGGCTCCGGAAGCGCGGCGGTATTGACCGTGACGGTGTAGACTGCGGTGGTCACGCCGTCCTCAGCGGTGACGGTGAAGCTCCAGATATTTCTGGTGTTTGTCAGAGCGCTGACAGTCGCACGCGGATGCCTCGTGACGATCACGAAGCTGCCGGTCTTGACGACCGTGCCATAGGGAACCGTGACGGTGTAGCTGTTGTTCGCACCGGCCACAGCCTTGAAACCCGCAACGGTGATGCTGCTGACACCCGCGTCATTGGACTTCGGGGCTTCGGTGAACGAAACGGTGACGGTGTAGGTCTTGGAGGTCACGCCATCCTCAGCGGTGACGGTGAACGTCCAGACATTGCCTTCATTCGTCAGAGCGCCGACAGTCGCGCCTGCGTCGCTTGTGACGATCACGAAGCTGCCCGCTGTAACGTCCGTGCCGTAGGGGAGGGTAACGGTGTAGGTGTTGTTCTCGCCAGCAGTGGCCTCAACGCCCGCGACAGTGACGCTGCTGACATCCGCATTGCTGGACTTCGGAGCTGCTGTGACCGTGACGGGGAGCCACGGGGAGAAAATGTTGGTGAGCTCGTCGCCCATTGCGGACAGAACATAGCTGCCTGCGGCGGCAAACGAGAGCGTGACCTGCCCATTTTCGCCGATGACCTTGCCCTCGACCGGCGTGAGCGTGCCGTCTTCGCCGACTGTGCAGATCTGGATGTCCTCAGGATCGAGCGCCGCACCGTGCGTTACACGGTCCTCGGGCTTCAGACCGCCGCCGTAGGCGTACATATAGCCGTCCATACCGAGCGTGAAGTCGGTTCCGGCCTGAACCGTAAAGGTATCCAGACGGTTTCCGTCCGTATCCGTGAACCACGTATAGTAGTCCATGTACATACTGGTGTCCTGATAGAAGAAGAACTCAACGGTGCCGTCCTCCGCAACGGGGGTCTGGCTGATGGTGTAGCCGGTGTAGCCGTACTGCGTGTTGTATTCGCCGTTCTTGTCGCAGGGGAACTCGCCGTTGACCGCGAAACTGAACGCGGAGGTTTTTTCTCCGTTGACCGTGGTGATCGTGCCGTTGCTGACGACGAGATAATCGCTCTTGCTGTCCTTCGTGAAGTCCTCACCGAAGGTGATCTCGTGGTACTTGACGAGCACGTCCAGCGCGGAAACGCCGTCTGTGACATCATCAGCGTAGCCATAGCGTTCGGCGAGATCGCTGGAGACTTCCACGCGGGTCGGAACCATGATAAACATATTTTCTGCCTGCATGGAAATGGTCGCGTGGATCGTCTTGGCCTCTTTCACCGTGACCGTGACGGAGTAGGTCACGGCAGTGCCGTCCTCAGCGGTCACAGTAAACGTCCAGACGCCGTCCTCACCCTTGGCCGGGCCGGTAAGCGTGGCCTTGCTGTCGGAAAGTGTGATCTCGAAGCTGTCTGCCGTGACCTCCGTGCCTGCCGGAAGCGTTACGGAGAAGCTGTTTTCAGCCGTACCGGCTGCTGCCTCAACACCTGCGACCTTGACGGACGCAACACCTGCGTCAGAGGACTTCGCGTTCGGGTCGATCACAGTAAGAACGAACTTGTATTCCGGAGATTCTGCCTTGCCGTCGCTTGCTTTGAAGACGAGCGTATACGTACCGGCAGCGCTGGGCGTATATGTGTAGGAGGCCGGTACATAGAACGGATTCTCGGCATCACGCCAGACGCGGTAGGTGAGCTTATCGTAGGCGTCCTCGTCCTCAAAGATCTGCGTCATATCAAACTGATAGCTTTCGCCAAGGTTGATCGAGGCCGCAGCCGGGGTGATTACGCCGTCCTTCAGCCTGGGGGCATGGTTCGCCTCGGTCGGCATACGCAGCTCGTAGACCCAGACGTCGGAGGCGTCGGTCTTGTTCGTCAGCGTAATGACCGCGACCAGACTGCCGGAAAGATCGGGATTGATGATGGCAATATTCTTCGCGTGCGGGGCGTCCACTGCTTTTGCAGTTCCGTCGGTCGTCGTGAAGGCATATACGGCGGAATATGCCGTATTGTAGGATACCTTAACCTGGAACTGAATCCCGGACGCGCCAGAAACGATTCGATACGGAGAAGTCAGCACATTGCTGCCCGCTGTTTGATGCAGCGTAAAGCTGCGCGTTGTCGTATCCTCCAGGCTTGCCTTGAGCATGGAGAGCGTAACCGTCCGCAGTGGGGTCGTATCAGACGCGCTTCTGCGGGTCACGGTGACGGTATACGCTGCGGTGGTCGTGCCGTCCTCGGCGGTAACGGTGAACGTCCAGACATCGCCGTTGGCTGTGGGAGCGGAGACGCTGGCCTTTTCATCGGACAGAACGATCTGGAAGCTGTCTGCCGTAACCTCGGCGTTCGTCTGCAGCTTGACCGTGTAGGCTGTCTCACCGGTCTTCGAGGCCGGGGTGTGCGCGACGGAAACGGAGGTCACGCCTGCGTCAGAGGACTTCGGCGCTTCCGCGACGGTCACAGTGACGGTGTAGGTCACAGCGGTGCCGTCCTCAGCGGTCACAGTAAACGTCCAGACGCCGTCCTCACCCTTGGCCGGGCCGGTAAGCGTGGCCTTGCTGTCGGAAAGTGTGACCTCGAAGCTGTCTGCCATGACCTCCGTGCCTGCCGGAAGCGTTACGGAGTAGCTGTTTTCAGCCGTACCGGCTGCTGCCTCAACGCCTGCGACCTTGACGGACGCAACACCCGCGTCAGAGGACTGAGCTGTGCCGAACACCACGTTGATGGTGTAAGTGCGCTTGCCGTCGCTCGTTTCATTCATGGTGGGCCAGCTGTCGTCTGCACAGACGACGGTGATGACGCTGCCATTTGCGATGGGGATCAGGGACGTGCGGGAATATTCGCGGCCCGTAGCCTGCGTGCCGAGATAGGTGCGGACCTGATAGTTCTTGTTTGCCGCCGTCGGTGTGACGAGCAGCGAGGTCGTGCCTTCCGGCACAGTCAGGGTGTAGGTGAAGGTGTCGCCGCTGAACTTGGGTGCCAGCTTACCGGTGCTGAATGTGAGCGCTTTGAGGCGGGTGTCGGAATTGTTCCAGCTGCCGCCAAGATCCTCAACGGTACGGGTGTACATGATGCGGATCTCGTCGCCCGCGCAGAGCGTGCCCTTTGCAACGGTAAATTCACCAAAGCCAAAGTTTGTGAACCAGTCGTTGAGCGTGCCCATCCAGCCGGACATGGTACCGCCGTCAAACGCCTTCAAGTTGTCAATGGAGGAGATGTAGTTGCTTTCCGCGCCGACGACGGTGTGGCCATCCAGTGCTTCCACAACGCAGCCCATCATGGTCGATTCGCCAGTCAGCTCGATCCAGGTGTCGGCCAGCGTGCCTTCCCAGACAGCGCCCTCCGCCTTCGGGAACGTGGTGTTCTCCACGATCACGCGGGCCATGCCGGCCAGCGTCAGAACGCTGACATACGCCATATCCGAGCCGCCCTTGGAGGCGTCATCCTTCACATAGGACAGCGTCAGCGTGTAGCTGCCGGCTCCGAGCTGCTTTTTGATGCTGCCGCTCTTCTCGCCGCTGACAGCGTCGGCCAGCGTTTCCGGGCTGCCGCCGTCTTCTGCGAGCGTGATGGTCAGTTTGTCATAGCCGTTTTCCGAGGAAACGCCGTAGCCGAAGCGCAGAACGGTGGGTGCGCTCAGCGTAAAGGCAAACGAGGTCGTGGAGCTGGTCTTGTCCTGATTCTGGTTGCTGCTTTCAAAGCGGTCCAGATCGGCATTGTAGACCCAGGGGTAATTGCCGTTGTCGGAAACGCTGATAGAGGTGACAGTCTGCTCGGGGTAGGAGACGTGGCCGAGGCGGTCGTCGTCCCAGACCGTGTAGGTTTCGCCGCAGACGGCGCAGACGTAGGTCTTATAGCCGGTGAAGACCTGCTCGGTGCCGTCCTTGGGCGTATGGCCCTTGGCGGGAACGATGTCTTCCTTCGTTTCCGAGCAGCCGGTTCTGCGGCAGGTACGGACGATCTTGCCCGTCTTTGTGCAGGTAGGAGGCGTCAGGGTGCAGTTGCCGTCGCTGCCGTCCGCATCCTCGCAGAAGTCGTGGCCGAGTGCCGCGACATAGGCCGTGCGGTAACTTTCGCCGCACTTGCTGCAGGAGTAGCTGGTGTAGCCCTTCACAGTGCACAGCGGAGCCGTGACCGTGCCCTCACCAGCTGCTTCGTGGAAGGTCACATCGCTCTGCCATCTGAGCGCGGGATAGCCGCCGCAGACCGGGCCGAACGCGTCGGACAGGTCGGCGTCCTTGAGGTCAGCTTCGTTCAGCGCTTCGGCGTTCGCGTCCGCGTTCAGCGTGTTCAGATAATAGCACTTGGAAATCTCGGAGGAAGCAGTGTCAACCGTGCCGAATACGGCGCTGCCCGCTTCGCCGGTGGAGTAGCAGCTGGAGATGGTGATTTTCCCCTGCACAGTGCCGCTCCAGTTCACATTGCCCTTGACCTCGCCTGCGATGCCGCCGGAGGCCGTGCCGGAGATCTTGCCGGTGTTGTAGCAGCTTGTAACAGTCATTTCGCTGCTGGTGCCGCCGATGATGCCGCCGGCCTTGCTGCCGGTCGCGGAAATTTCTGCGGTGTTATAGCAGCCGGTGATGGTCGAGCCGTTGCCGACTGTGCCGCCGATAATGCCGCCGGCGCTGCTGCCGCCGGTGACAGCGCCGAAGTTCGCGCAGTTCTCGATCACGGCGTTCTGATAGGTGTATCCCACAAGACCGCCGACGTTGTTGCCGGTAGAGGTGATGACTGCGTAGTTGAAGCAGTTCGCGATTTTCGGAGCAGTGCCGCTGGCATAGCCGGCGATCGCGCCTGCGCTGCCCTTGCCGGAAACTGCGCCGCGGATGGTCAGATCATGGATGTAGGAATTCGAGCCGATCTGCGCAAACAGGCCAGCCGTGGCGTTCAGGCCGGTGATCTCGAAGCTTGCGCCGTCAAGCACGACCTTCTTGCTGGAGGAGATGTTCAGCCATGCGTATTTGCCGAGGTTGATATCGGCCGTCAGAACGCCGGAAACGTCCGCGTCCTTGCTCTTTGCGACGAACCAGGCCAGCTCCGCGCCGGTGCCGATCCGGTAAACGCCGTTTTCGTCGGCCTTCGGTTCGGTCTGCGTCTTGCCGTCCCATGCGCCCGCTGCGGTTGCCTGCAGGGTGATGGTGAATTCGTTGGGGCCTTCCTCCGTCATGGTGACGCTGCCGGAGGCGTATTCAACGCCGGCACCGGAAACGGTGTAGAAGTATTCCTCGGCATAAGCCTTGAACGTGCCGTCTTCCGCGACCGCAATGCCGTTGCCTGCGCTGTCCTTCAGCGTGACGGTCAGATCCTTGCGGTCAATGGACGTGCCGTTCTGATCCTGGAAGCTCAGCTTGCCGGTCAGGAAGTCGAGCTTTACGACCGGGATCGTGATCTCCGGCAGACGGCTGAGAATGCCTGCCGTCTTGGGCGCGTCGAAGCCGGGATTCGTGCCCACAGCATAGGTGATGCCGCGGTGCGTCGGAACGCCGGGCCAGCCCGCCTGCTTGATCGCGCCGCTCAGCGTGTAGGTCTCCTCAGCCCAGAACTTCGGGATGGTGACAGTCAGCTTCTGCCGCTCAGGGTTGCCGCTGAAGTCATAAACGCCGAAGTTTCCGCCGGGATCACTCTTGAAGAGGGTGCCGTCCGGGCCCTGCATATACAGGGAGAAGTTGAAGTTATACGCGCCGGAAAGCTTTTCCTTGGGGCTGATCAGGTTGGAGAACTGGATCGTGACGGAATCACCCGGCTTGATGGCAGCCAGCTCTTCCTGCGTCAGCTCCGTGCCCTCCGCGTTGACAAACTTGTAGCTCACGCCGCGTGCCGTCACGACCTGATAGGTCGAAAGGCTGCCCTTCGTGACCTTGATGATATTGCGGCCGGTGATCAGACCGCTGACGGTCACAGTGCCGTCTTCAGCGGTTGTGACGCCAGTGTTTGTGAAGCCGCCGGAATACGTCATAGACGCAGCGGTCACGGTGGGGCGCAGGACGCTCACGGTGCAGCCCGCTTCGGGCTTGAAGCTGTAACTTGCACCCTCTGTTCCAGTGTAGAACAGAATGTCATGCTCCGCATCGAGTTGCCGCGCCTCATCCTTCTCGATGACCGCGTCCATGCGGTCAAGATTCATATTGGTCTGGATAGCACTGCCGTCCGCGCCGACATTCACGACAAACACGCCCGTCAACTCCGGCCAGATGGCGGAGAAGCGATGCGAGGGCGTGCTGGTCTGGCCAGCCATATGGGTCATTGCGTCATAGGTTACGAGCACGATGGCCGTGCCCTCGTGCTTGGCCTCCATCACAGCGACGTTGCTGTTCAGCGCGTTCGGCGTGATGGTCACGACGTCGCTGGCATTGCCGTTCACATCGATGACCTGATAGTGCATCTCCGGCAGTGCGACCTTGGCGTTCATAAAGCTTTCGATCGCGAACCAGTTGCGGAAGGAGTTGAGTTCAAACGTCTCGCCAACGGCCATGTTTTTATAGCCCTTGGTGTTGATGTTCAGGTAAATGCCTGCACGGTCGTAGACGTTGTTTTCAAAATGATAGATCGTGTCCTTGCTGAAATCACCGGTCAGGCCGAGATCCTCTTCCGTGACCGTGTACGCTGCGTCGGCGCTCAGTCTGACGTAGTTCCAGTAGGTCGCGCCCTCCGGATGGCGGACACGGTAGAAGTAATCCGTGTTCTTGTCGAGATGGAACGTGGCCGTGCCGTCCTCGACGGAACGCGCGAACGGCTCAAGGAAGCTGAACACATAGTATTTTGCGAGCGTACCGGCGTCGATGGTCGAGCCCTCCGGCGCTGTGACCGTGACCGTGACGAATTCCTTGCAGGTCAGGCTGAGGCTGTCGTTCATCGTCGGGGTCTTGGAAGCGGTAGCCGGGTTGTAGTTCGGATGCGTTTCCGCGTTCGGCGTGGCTGTCACGCTGACTGTATCACCAACGACAAACAGGCAGCTTGTGTAGGTCTTGCCCCAATTTACGGCCGAGCCAAACTCCGCCTTACGCTCTGCACCGGAGGCGTCGGTTACGCGCAGCGAAAGAGTATAGTCTGTGTCCTTAACCCATGAACTGGGGTTGACGGAGATCTGATACATCCGCTGCAGCTTGAAGCTGCTGCTGTCGCTGCTGACGTTGATGGATACACCGCCGTTGCGGTCATTGTTCGCGTCATAGCCGTCAACCCAGTAAGCGCCGGGCGCAAGGTCGATGGTATACGCGCCGTCTGCGGCTTCCTTCGCGGCCAGCAGATCGACCGCGCCCTTCACGCCGTCCATGTAGGTATACAGCTTCAGGGACTTGACCTGTGCGTCGTGCATACCGGACAGTGTGACGCTGACATCGCCCTCTGCTGCCAGAACGCCTGCGGGCAGCAGGCTCAGCAGCATCACGAGCACGAGCAGCAGGCTCAGAATTCGTTTCTTCATACATTTTTCCTCCAGAATCAAAATATCTATCGCAAGCTCCTTATTAAATAGGAGCGGAAACAGGGGGCGCAGACGGCTTTGGGAGAAACGAAAGCCCGCCATTTTGACAAAATGGCGGGCGGATCTCCACAGAAACATAATACGCTGCTTTTCCTGTGAGGAAAAACGGCGCACCTGTTCCGAATGCTACAGGCAGAGCTCGTCCCACGCATTCATCCTTTCCGCCGCGAATGCGGCGCAGACAGCAGTTCTTCTGACTTGCACTCTGGAAACAAACTCTTTGTTTCCGCGCCCGTTTCCTGTCTTCTCACGGAATCGCTTCCGCAATGACTGACTTTCGTCCAGACAGCTTTCGCTGCTTCGGAACGGTCTTGTGCGCACAGCTCCGGTCGAGTGGTTTTCCCTTTCTCTTGCGCCGAAGCCTGCCCTGCGGCGTGCTTCGGTTACTGTACATCGGATGGCAATATCAAATTGTTAGAAAAAGCAAAATCTTGTGCTTTTCCGTCTGCTACTATACACGATATGGGCGTGATTTGCAAGCGGTTTGAAAAAAATATACCGCATTTGTCCCACCCTCTTGAAAAAAGCCGAAAGCTGTGTCAAAATAAAGAAAACCGCCCCGGCGGTGTTTTGACAGCACGACGGTTAGATGCAACTAACTGATACGGAGGAAGCGATGAAATACCATATTGAGAAGAATACCGTGCAGGAAACGCTCGTCATTCCGCTCTACGGGCGGAAAATGTGCTCGGAGCTGTATCCGAACCTTTACCGCGACGAGACAGCCCTGCGCCTGATCGATCAGATCGATTACGATTTTTCGCTTCTGTCCCAAAAATCAAAGAGCCTCATGCAGCAGTTCGGCTTTCTGGAGGCCGCCATGCGCCAGAACGACCTTGCATGGGAGGTGCGGGACTATCTGCGCGAGCATCCGAACGCGGCGGTCGTCAACCTCGGCTGCGGACTGGACGACACGGGCCGCAGCTGCGACAACGGCTCCTGCAGGATCTATAACCTCGATTTTCCCGGCGTGATCGCCGTGCGCGACGCGCTCCTGCCCGCAGGGGAGCGGGAGGAAAATATCGCCTGCGACCTGAACGACACCACTTGGTTCCGCCGCATCGACGCGTCGGGCGGCGCGGTCTTCTTCGCCGCCGGTGTGTTCTACTATTTCCTGACGGAGCAGGTGCGGGCGCTTGTGCAGGCCATGGCCGAAGCGTTCCCTGGCGGCAGGCTCGTCTTCGACGCGGCGAATCAGAAAGCAGTGCGCCTGATGCTCAAAACGTGGATCAAAACCGCCGAAATTCAGGATGTCGGTGCGTATTTCGCCGTTTCCGACGCAAAAAAGGAGCTTTCCGCCTGGTCGCCGCGTCTGCGTGCGTCGAGCCGGGGCTATATGCTGGGCTACCAGAGCCTGAATGACCCGTCAGTGCCCGGCTTCTATCGGTTTCTGGCAAGAGTCGGCGACGGCATGATGCGGATGCAGATCGTCCGGCTGGAATTTGCGGAAGGGGAGACAACACTATGAAATATGCCGGAATGCCAATGGGGATGTGGACGCTGTTCGCCGGTTCGTTCCGGAAGGACCTCACGCCCGCCATGTGCCGTCTGGACTACACCATGAGCGACGCCGGCGGCGCGTCCGACTTCGTGCGCGAATACACCCTCGCCTCCGGCGGCCCCTACTGCGACTGCGGGTATCATAAACGAAATAAGCAGAATAAAGGCTCCACCGCGCCAGCGTAGGGGTCGATGCCCACATCGACCCGGCAGAATGCACCGTTTTTACGGAAGTCTTCGGCAAATCCGTAACTTCCCACTGGGCCGACAGAGTTGTTGGCCTCTACAGCGAAACTTCATTTTCTCACGTATCCCGTAGGGGCGGACGACTCTGTCCGCCCGCAGGATGCACTGATTTTTATGAAATCTCCGGCGAATTCGCAGCTTCCCAACGGGCCGATGTGTACCGGCAAGCGGCAGACCCACATCCGTAACGCTCCTTCGTCGCGAACGGCTGTGACCGGCATCGGCCCCTACAAAATGCCCGCATCAAAGCCCTTCCTTGAACGCAAGGGAAGGTGGCTTCGATACGGGCGTTTTATTTTTTATGATTTCTCCAGCAGTGCAATGCCTGCCTTTACACGCGCAATGGATTCCTCTTTTCCAAGCAGCGCGCACAGCTCCGTAGCGCCGCCGGGGGTCGAGGCCTTGCCGGATACGGCTACGCGCAGCGGCCAGAGCACGACGGAGTTCTTGACTTCGAGCTTCGCCGCCAGCGCGACGAGCGCTTCATACAGACCTTCGTTCGTCCAGACCTCCAGCGATTCCAGCACCGGAAGAATCTCACGCAGGGAGGAGAGGCTGTTCTCCAGCGTCGTCTTGGACTTCTTGTGGACATACAGCTCCGTGGAGTATTCCGGCAGTCTGTCGATAAAGTCCACACGCTCCGGCAGATCGGACAGAATTTCGCAGCGCGGCTGCACCAGCGCGGCGACGGCCTTCAGATCAATCGCGGGATTCGTAATGACTGTTTTCAGAACCGGCTCGGCCTTGGCGAAAAATGCCTCGGGGCTGAGCTTTTTCATATATTCCGCGTTCATCCAGCGCAGCTTGTTGATATCGAACACGGCAGGGGACTTCGAAATGCCGGAAATATCAAAAATCTCGGCCAGCTCCGAGAGCGTGTAGAATTCGCGCTCCGCGTTTTCGCCCTTCGGGCTCCAGCCCAGCAGCGCCACATAGTTCAGCACAGCCTCGGTCAGATAGCCCTCGCGGATCAGATCCTCATAGCTTGGGTCGCCGTGGCGCTTGGACATCTTGTGCTGCGCGTCGCGCATGACAGGGGAGCAGTGGACATATGTCGGGATCTCCCAGCCAAAGGCTTCGTACAGCAGATTGTATTTCGGTGCGGAGGACAGATATTCGCTGCCGCGTACGACGTGCGTAATGCCCATCAGATGGTCGTCGACGACGTTTGCAAAGTTGTACGTCGGCAGGCCGTCGGATTTCAGCAGCACCTGATCCTCCAGCTCCTTGTTTTCTACCGTAATATCACCGAAGGACGCGTCGTGGAACGTCGTCGTGCCCTCATGCGGGATGCGCTGGCGGATGACGAACGGTTCGCTCGCCTCCACGCGCTTCTTTGCCTCGTCCAGCGGCAGATCGCGGCAGGCGCAGACGTGCTTTTTGATTTCGCCCGTCTCGCTTCCGGCGTCTTCCTCGTCGCCTTTCTGGCAGAAGCAGTAATATGCGCCGCCCTTTTCGCACAGCAGCTTCGCGTATTTGCCGAACAGGTCGCGCCGCTCGGACTGCACATACGGCCCGACCGGCCCGCCGACGTCCGGCCCTTCGTCGTGCGTCAGGCCGCATTCGGCCATTGTCTTGTAGATCACGTCGACTGCGCCCTCGACCAGACGGCCCTGATCGGTGTCCTCAATGCGGAGAATGAACTTGCCGTGGTGGCGGCGGGCAATCAGCCATGTATAGAGCGCGGTGCGCAGGTTGCCGACGTGCATATAGCCCGTGGGGCTCGGAGCAAAGCGGGTGCGGACCTCGCCGTGCGGGATGCGCGCTTCCATCTGCTCAAAAAAATCCATGATGCGTGTTCCTCCAATATAAAAGTATGGTTATTATATAGTTTTTTTCAGAAACAGTCAATCATTGATTGCGCATTCCGATGGTTTGTGCTATGATATGCGCATCTATCGAATAGAAAGAAGGACGTATCATGGACGAAAAAAAACGTATCTTTTCCGGCATCCAGCCCAGCGGCGATCTGACGCTCGGCTCGTATATGGGGGCGATCAAAAACTGGGTCGCTTTGCAGGACGAATATGAGTGCGTCTATTGTATCGTCGATATGCACGCCATTACCGTCCGGCAGGTCCCGGCTGATCTGCGCCGCAGAAGTCTGGAGCAGCTCGCGCAGTATATCGCCTGCGGACTCGACCCGCAGAAGAACATCATGTTCATTCAGTCCCACGTGCCGCAGCACGCGGAGCTTTCCTGGGTGCTTGGCTGCTATACGCAGTTCGGTGAGCTGTCGCGCATGACGCAGTTCAAAATGAAATCGCAGCAGCACGCAGATAATATCACCGCAGGCCTCTTTACCTATCCCGTACTCATGGCCGCCGATATCCTGCTCTACCAGACCGACCTTGTCCCTGTCGGCGAGGATCAGCGCCAGCACGTCGAGCTCTGCCGTGACATCGGCGCGCGCTTCAACAATTCCTTCCCCGATACCTTCAAGCTCCCCGAGGCGTTCATCCCCAAGATGGGCGCGCGCATCATGAGCCTCGGCAACCCGGACAATAAAATGTCCAAGTCCGACCCCGACGGCTGCGTGTTCCTCATGGATAAGCCCGAGGATATCATGCGCAAATTCAAGCGCGCCGTGACCGACTGCGAGACGGCTGTCCGTTTTGACAAAGACAATAAGCCCGGCATCTCCAATCTTCTTACGATTTACTGCGCCGCCACCGGCAAGACCATCGAGCAGGCCGAGGCCGAGTTTGCGGATCAGGGCTACGGCGTCTTCAAGCCCGCCGTCGGCGAAGCCGTTGTCGAGCTTGTCCGTCCCATCCGCGAAAAAACCGAGCAGATGCTTGGCGATAAGGCGTATCTGGAAAGCATCTACAAGGAGGGCGCTGAGCGCGCATCTTATCTCGCCAACAAGACCCTCCGCAAGGTCTACAAAAAAGTCGGCTTCGTCGCGCGGTAACGCATGAAGCACGCTGCTTCCCAGTAGGGGCCGATGCCCACATCGGCCCGTTGGGAAGTGCCGAATTTGCCGTAGATTTCCGTAAAAACGGCCATATTCTGCCGGGCCGATGTGGGCATCGGCCCCTACATGAGCAGAACGTCGGCCTCCAACAAGGTTAATCAATCATTATGACAACAAAACAAGTCGTTTATATGCTGCTGGCGATGCTTGTCGCTGCTGCTGTGTCGTTCGCGTCCACGCCGATGGTCAAGGCGCTGGCCTGCAAGGTCGGTGCGATCGACGTGCCCAAGGATAACCGCCGCATGCACAAGGTCCCCATTCCCCGCATGGGCGGTCTGGCGATCTTTCTGGCGTTTTTACTGTCGGTTCTCGTCTTTGCGGACATCGACCGGCAGATGCAGGGCATTCTGCTCGGCTCCATCATGATCGTTATTCTCGGCGTTCTGGACGATATCATGGCGCTCAAGGCGCTGCCGAAGCTGTTTGTCCAGATCGCCGCCGCGGGCGTCGCCGTCTGGCACGGCTGCACGATCCAGTTCGTCTCCAACCCCAACGTCTTCTCCGAGGCGACCTATCTCAATCTCGGCTGGCTGTCCATCCCCGTCACGATCATCTGGATCGTCGCCATCACCAACGCCGTCAATTTCATCGACGGCCTCGACGGCCTCGCCGTCGGCGTGTCCGCCATCTCGACAGCATCCCTGATCGTCGTGGCGCTCATGGTGAAGGAGGTCAACATCGCCGTCATCCTCTGCGCGCTCTTCGGCGCGTGCCTCGGCTTTATTCCGTATAATATGAACCCCGCAAAGATTTTCATGGGCGACACCGGCTCGACCTTCCTCGGCTATATCCTTGCCACGCTTTCCATCACGGGCCTGTTCAAGATGTACGCCATCATTTCCTTCGCCGTGCCGTTCCTCATCCTCGGCATCCCGATCTTTGATATCAGCTTTGCCTTCCTGCGCCGCATTGCCCACGGCCAGAACCCGATGAAGGCCGACCGCGGCCATTTCCACCACCGCCTCATCGACATGGGCTTCTCGCAGAAGCAGGCCGTCGCCATCGCCTATATGCTGACCGGCATTTTAGGGCTGGCCGCCGTGCTGCTGACGTCCTCGGGCGAACTCAAGGCGCTGATTCTCATTGCCGCGATCTTCATCGTCAGCGCCATCGGCTTCAAGCTGATTTTCGCGAAGAACGATCGGTCGGAGGACGAGCCGGAAGAAAAACAGGAGGAACCGCATGAATAAGCTGAAAGTCATGTCCGTCTTCGGCACAAGGCCGGAGGCCATCAAAATGGCGCCGCTTGTCAAGGCGCTGCAGGCCAGCGAGCAGATCGAAAGCATCGTCTGCCTGACCGGCCAGCACCGGGAAATGCTCGACTCCGTCATGGAGATTTTTCAGCTGACGGGCGATTATGACCTGCATATCATGGAAAAGCGCCAGACGCTCTCCACCATCACCACAAAGACGCTTCTCGGCATGGACAGCGTTCTGGATACCGTCAAACCCGATCTTGTCCTCGTCCACGGCGATACGTCCACGACATTCGCAGGCGCGCTTGCCGCGTTTTACCATCAGGTCAAGGTCGGCCACGTCGAGGCCGGCCTGCGTACCTGGGACAAATACTCCCCCTTCCCGGAGGAGATGAACCGCACCCTCGTCGGCGATATCGCCGATCTGCATTTTTCCCCGACAAAGGCCAACGCGGATAATCTCCGCCGTGAGGCCATCATGGGCGATATCTTCATCACCGGCAACACGGCCATCGACGCCATGCAGTACACCGTGAAGCCCGATTTCGTCTTCCCGACGGCGCTTCTGAACGAGCTGGATTTCCGGAACCACCGGATCATCGCCGTCACCTGCCACCGGCGGGAGAATTACGGCAAGCCCATGGAGGCCATCATGCACGCCATTCTGGAGATCGTGCAGACGCACCCCGATGTGGAGGTCGTCTATCCCGTCCACCTGAGTCCCGTCGTGCGCGAATGCGTTTTCCCGATTCTGGGCGGCCACGACCGCATTCACCTCATCGATCCGGTCGACGTGGAGGAAATGCACAATCTCATTGCCCGCTGCTATATGGTCATGACTGACTCCGGCGGCTTGCAGGAGGAAGCGCCTGCCCTCGGCAAGCCTGTCCTCGTCATGCGCCGCGAAACAGAACGCCCGGAGGCCATCGCCGCCGGAACGGCAAAGCTCGCGGGTGTGGAAAAGGACGAGATCGTCCGGCTCGCAGGCGAGCTGCTGGACGATCCCGCCGCGTATGCGCGTATGGCGAAGGCCGTCAACCCCTACGGCGACGGCCATGCGAGCGAACGTATCGTGCAGGCGATTTTGTGGCACTTTGGCCGCGCAGCGGAAAAGCCCGCTGATTTTAACGCCTGATTGAACGCAAAACGAAAGGACGGTGACGGACGACGGAGCAGAACCAGAAAAACAGGCGGACGCTGCTGATGTTCATTCTTGCGACGCTGGCTGTGATCGTCGTGATCGGCGCGCTGTTTGTCGGCAATATGCAGCAGAACAAGCGCGACGCCATCGTCCTGCCGGACGCGGCGCAGAGCACCCAGCCGGAGCTTCAGCCCGACGAAAATGAGCCTGCGCTGCTTGAGGTCACGCGCGAAAACGTGCAGAGCATCGTGCGCAGCCTGCGCCGCCCGCAGTATTACCATCAGACCTATACCATCACCCGCCAGATGAACGGCGCTGTATCCGAGACATCCGCCGAGCTTTGGGTCGCGGACACGCGCGTGTGCGCTGTCCTGACGACCGCCAGCGGGGAAAAGCATATCCTGACCGACGGCGAGACGCTCTATGTCTGGTACGCCGGGGATGAAACGGTACGCACGCTTGCGGCCTCCCAGGACGTGACGATGGACGAGCTGATCGGTATCCCGACCTATGAACAGGTCGGAGCCATGCCGCCCGCCTCCATCACCGACGGCGAATTCATCACCGACGACCGCTATGATTCCGGCCAGCAGATCTTCGCCGCCTCGGAGGAGGGGACTGTCCGCCGCGAATGTTGGATCAGCCTCAGCTACGGCCTTCTGACCGAAAGCATCCTCAAATCCGGCGGCGAAACGATTTATGACGCCATCCAGACCGGACTCGAGATTTTGGCCGCCGGAGACGAGACGTTTGAAGACGTCTTCACCCTCCCGGACGGAACTGTCCCGTTCCAAGAGTAAGCGGCACCCCGAGGCTCCCCTTTCAAGGGGAGCTGGCGCGCAGCGCCTGAGAGGTTGCGGCAGGCAGCAGCGAGAAGCGGAAATCCAATGCGAATCCGTAGGCACCTGCCCATTTAACTGTAGGGGCCGATGCCCACATCGGCCCGGCAGAATGCACCGATTTTACGGGGATCTCCGGCGAAGGCGTAACTTCCCAACGGGCCGATGTGGGCATCGGCCCCTACAATCCGGTCAACAGAATTGCTACAGAAATCGAAGCAGCATTCATTTCCTCAGAAAAACCTTACGACAGCAAAAATGCTGCCGCCGTTAAAATGACCGACAGCTGATCCTCCTCCTCGCCGTCCACGACGAGCAGCAGCAGGATCAGCAGCATCAGAAGATCCCCCGTATCAATGCTGCGCGGCAGCAGCCGCGACAGAAATCCGCCATGCTCCGCCGTACAGGGCGGGGCAGGAGGCGGCGGAGCAGGCGGCACGCACACAGGCTCCGGAGGCGGAGCGGGCGCAGCCGCCTGCGGCTCCGCGCCGACGCGTGTCGGATGATAGACGCCTGCGGCGTCCGGTATGTAGCGGTTATACATCATGGCGTCTCCTTTGCTCCGGGACCTCTGCCCCGGTTTTTCAGAGCCAGACTCGCAAGACTTGCCAGCCGCGCCGCATGCAGCGCCCGGTCAATCTTTTCCTGCCGCTCCTTGCGCAGAAAAGGCTTCAGCGCCAGCAGCAGCGCTTCCTGCCTTTTGTCCATTTTTCCCGCCTGCCGCAGCATTGCGGCGGCAGGCTCCGGCAGCGGCTGCTGCTGAAAAACGGCCTGCACCGGCTTCGGCTCCGATTCCGGGGGGTCCGGCACGGGCGCGCGCTCCGGCTGCGCCTGCGGCACGGAAAAGCCCATCGATCCGGCCAGCTCCCGCAGCTCCTGCAGCTGCGCGGGATCATCCAATACGGCGCGCAGCGCGCGCTCCAGCTCATCCATTGAGCTTCCTCAACAGCGCCTGTGCCTGCTCTGTGTTCAGGACAGGCCGCAGAAGCTCCATCGCCCGTGCGTGGTCGCCCTGCTTTGCCGCGTCAGCGGCCTGACGCAGCCGCTCTCCGCCGCCGGACGCCAGCAGCGCCAGCAGCTGCCGTCCCTCCGCAGACCCCAATATGCGCCGGAGCTGCTCCGGGGAAAACGAATGTTCCATCCAGCTACCCCCTCCGTTCTTAAGTAACCGCTGATGCAATCGGTTACTCAACCCGATTCTTCCTTATCATATGCGCCCCGCGCATGAAAGTGAACGATATGAAGCTTCTGATTTTGTCGGATACGCACCGGAGCCTCGGCTTCGCGTACGACGCCATAGAAAAAGAACACCCGGACGCGGTTGTGCATCTGGGCGACCATCTGACCGATGCGGAGGATCTGTCCTTCGCCTGTCAGGAACCGGATTTCTATTATGTGCCCGGCAACTGTGATTACGCCCCGACAGTCCCGCAGAGCCTGACGCTGGAGCTTGACGGCGTGCGCATTTTTGTGACCCACGGCCATCTCTACGGCGTCAAGCGCGATCTGACCGCGCTTGCGGGCGCGGCGAAGGACGCGGGCGCGCGGCTTGCGCTCTTCGGCCATACCCACATCCAGCACCTGGAGGAGCGCGGCGGCATCACGCTCCTGAACCCCGGCACGGCCGGGCGCTTCGGCCACAGCGGATACGCCGTGGTCGAGATCAAGGACGGCGCGTTTTCCTGCCGTCTGGAAACGGATACGGAGTGATATTTATGATTTTAGCGATCGATATCGGCAATACCAACATCGTGCTCGGCTGTATGGAGCACGACCGCATTCTCGTCGAGGCCCGCATGGCAACCGACCTGCTCAAGACCTCCGACCAGTACTGCGTGGAGCTCAAAAACCTCCTGAGCCTCTACGAGATCGACCCGAAGGCCGTCGAGGGCGTGATCATCTCGTCCGTCGTGCCGCCGGTTCTCAATTCCTGCAAGACTGCCGTGCGTAAGCTGACCGGCAAAACGCCGATGATCGTCGGCCCGGGCATCAAGACGGGACTCAATATCCAGATGGAGAACCCGGCTCAGATCGGCAGTGATCTGATTGTCGCCGCTGTTGCCGCACTTAGCCGTTTTAAACCGCCTCTCATCATCGTTGACATGGGTACAGCCACGACCATGACGGCCATCGATAAAAACGGCACCTACGTCGGCGGCTGCATCAGCCCCGGTCCGAAGCTCTCTGCCGAGTCGCTCTCTACACGCACGGCGCAGCTGCCTGCCATCAGTCTGGAAAGCCCGAAAAAGGCCATCGGCAAAAACACCGTCGATGCCATGCGCAGCGGTGTGATGCTCGGCTCCGCCTGTATGGTTGACGGCATGATCGACCGGATGGAGGAAGAACTCGGCGGCGGCGTGACTGTCGTTGCAACAGGCGGCATTGCGCGCTTTGTCCTTCCAATGTGCCGCCGCAGAATCGAATACGACCGTGACCTTCTTCTGAAGGGGCTTTCGATCCTCTATGAAAATAACCGCAGAGAGAAGTGAATTCATGTGCAGACGAATCTCAATGCGCAGTGTGTTCTTCCTTCAAAAACGCTCGCGCGGTTTTTGAAAACCGCCGTGACGCCCCTGTTTTTATACGATGAAAAGAGTCTCGTGCAGGCAGCGCAGGCTCTTTTCCGTGCATTTTCCGACTGCAACGGATTCTTGCCGCGCTTTCCCATCCGCATGAATCCGAATCCCACGGTTCTGCAAATTCTGCGCAGCTGCGGCTGCGGCGTGCTTTGCAGGAGCCTTGCGGAGCTGGAGCTTGCCGCCCGGTGCGGCTTCCATGGCAGGAAAATCGCCTACGAGCCGTCGATCCGCAGCGCGGAAGCGGAGAAAGCTGCGCATACGCTCGGCGCAGTTTTCGTGCTGGACGGAGCCGAGCTGCTGCCCGAAGCAATGCCGGAGGCCGTAATTCTGCTCCTGCGGCAGCAGGGCCAGCTTCGCTTCGGCGCGAAGCCTGTGACGGGCGTCCCGGCCTCCTATGCCGGGATGGAACGCGAAGCGCTCCTGCGCACGGCGGAATGCCTGCGCGCAGGCGGCGTAGGCTGGCTTGGCCTCGGTATGCGGCTGGGCGAGCTGTGCATGGACGAGGACTTCTATCCCGCTATCTTCGCCCAGCTTGCCGCGCTGGCACAGACGCTGTATGAGAAAACCGACGCCGCGGCAGATGCAATTGACCTTGGCGGCGGCTTTGGCGTCAGCTACCGGCCCGGCTTTTCCGGTCCGGAGCCGGATGCGTGCGCCAAAGCCATCCTGACGCAGATACAGGCCCTTCCGGAAGCGCTGCGCGGCCTCTCGCTGCAAATGAGTCCCGGACGGTTCCTCGCCGCAGCCTGCGGAACGCTGGTCACGCGGGTACGGGCTGTCAAGCCGGGGCCTGCTCCGCTTGCCGTGCTGGATGTCGATCCGGCGCAGTGTCCGCGCCTGGTCAAAAGCGGCGCATACCATCCGGTGTACGTTCCGTATGCCGCCGGACGGCGGACGCTGGTGCAGTTGCTGACCGTCGGTACGCAGGATGGTCCGGTCATGCGCCGCCTCCTGCCGGAGCTTCGCCCAGGCGATCTGGTGCTCATCGGTATGCTCGGCGCGGACGGACGCAGCCTCGCCTCCCGCTACGGCGGCGCTGAACCGTGCCTGGAACACCTCATCCGGCCAGACGGTGAAATTGTGCCGATCACAGCATACTGAATACCAGCCCAAGGCAGACCAGAAATCCCGCCCCGATGCAAACCGTTACCGCCGCTTCGATCACCGCAGCAGCGCACCGGATGCGCCGCCTGCGCGCACGCAGCCGCCTGCCATACACGGATGGGGCAGCCGCCTCCGGGGAACGCTTCAAATATTGGGACAGTTCAATCACAGAATCAGAACGCATCAGAAATATCCTTCCATGTTTTTCTGACGCCATTCTAGCAGATCATATGTACCATAAACCGGACTTTTGAAAGGAGCACCACTTTTATGGAAGAATTCTATCTTGATTCCTGCGGCGCGGGCCGCCTGCACTGCGCGCTCTGGAAACCGGAAGGGGAGCCGAAGGCCGTCGTCCAGCTCATTCACGGCATCGCCGAGCATATCGGACGCTATGACGCGTTTGCGAAATTTCTGACGCAGCATGGTTATGTCGTCGCTGCCGACGATCACATGGGCCACGGCGGCTCCGCGGAAAACGGCCTCAGAGGCTATTTCTCCGGCGGCTGGCTGTCTGCGGTCGAGGATGAAAAGCGCCTGCACGACGAAATTTCCGCGCAGTACCCGGATCTGCCCTATTATATTCTCGGCCACAGCATGGGCTCGTTCCTGCTGCGCACCTATCTCTATACCTACCCCGACGCCGTGGACAAGGCCGTCATTTCCGGCACCGGCTGGGAGGACCCCATGAAGGTGCGCATGGGCAAGCTCGTCTGCAAGCTCGAAGAGGCCCGCATCGGCGAGAAAAACACCAGCGCGCTCGTCACAAAGCTCATGTTCGGCAGCTATAACAGGGCCTTCGGCCCCGTGACCTCGCCCAATGCGTGGATCTGCTCAGACGACGCCGTTGTCGCCGCCTATGACGCAGACCCCCTCTGCGGCTTCGACGCGACGGTTGGCCTCGCGCGCGACCTTCTTACAGGTGTCGGCATGAACGAGCAGCAGGAAAATCTGGATAAGATGAACAAGCAGCTGCCCATTATGTTCATCTCCGGCTGCAAGGATCCCGTCGGCGGCATGGCAAAGGGCGTTCTCAAATGCATCGACGCGTTCAAGCGCAGCGGCATGAAGGACATCACCATCAAGCTCTATCCCGAGGGCCGCCATGAAATGCTCAACGAGCGCAACAAGGACGAGGTCTATCAGGACGTTCTCACCTGGCTCGAGCGCTGAAAAACAAAAAATGAGGCTGTCCCGGATGACACTTTGTCATCCTGAGACAGCCTCTTTTTTGTGCAGAACTTATTTGCCGGATCTGAGCTCCTTCATGCAGTTCGCGCAGATGTTCTTGCCTCTGTAGTTTTCGACATTTCTGCCGTCGCCGCAGAAGATGCAGGTCGGCTCATACTTCTTGAGAATAATGGATTCGCCATCGACATAGATTTCGATAGCGTCCTTCTCTGCGATGTCGAGCGTGCGGCGCAGTTCGATGGGCAGAACGATTCTGCCGAGCTCGTCGACCTTTCTGACGATACCTGTGGATTTCATTGTGAATAACCCCCTTCAATCTTTACCATGCACTATGGATCTAGCTGTCAGATGCTGCATGGACACCGGACAGAGCTCCCTCAAGCAGCTTTATTCTACCATCCAATTATGTACAAATTTTGAACAAAAAATCTTTTTCTTGTCGGAGAGCGAAATATGTTGTTGAATTTTCTCTGGTTTGGACTGATTTTGCTTGCGTTTGTATCTGATCTGCTGACAGGAATGCCGTTTTCGTCCGGCATGGACGGACTGAGCGGCGCACGGGCGGGACTGGAGCTGGCGCTGACGCTGGCCGGGCCGGTCTGCCTCTGGTCGGGGTTGTCGCAGGCGATGGAGCGTGCGGGACTGACTGAAGGGCTGTGTACAGCGCTGCGGCCTGTGCTGCGGCGGCTGTTTCCGGTATGCGCAAAAGACTCCGAGGGCTTCTGGAACCTGTGCGGCAATCTGAGCGCGAATCTGCTGGGGTTGGGCAACGCGGCGACGCCGCTCGGCATCCGGACGGCGCAGCGGATGCAGGCGCTGTCCGGCGGCGGGGGAGCGTCGGATGAGCTGTGCCTGCTGGTCGTGATGAATACGGCGTCTTTGCAGCTGATCCCGTCGACGGTCGCCGCCGTCCGCGCGCAGCTCGGCGCGGCGCACGCGTTCGATATCCTGCCTGCCGTGTGGCTGGCGTCGGCCTGCTCGGTCGGAGCTGGGATTCTGGCGGCGAAGGGCCTGAAGCGATGCTGGAGAACCTGACGGAGCTGCTGCTGCCTGCGCTTTTGCTGCTGGCGGGTGCGGCAGGGATCGCAAAAAAGCAGGATGTTTACGGCGGAATGCTGACCGGTGCACAGGACGGGCTGCGGCTGATGCTCTCGCTGACCCCCACGCTGGTGCTGATGCTGACGGCGGTGACGATGCTGCGGGAGAGCGGCTTTTTTGCGCTGCTCACGCCCGTTTTCGCGCCGGTCTTCCGCCTGCTTGGCATCCCGCCGGAGGTCGCGCCGCTGGTACTTATCCGGCCTCTCAGCGGCAGCGCGGCGCTGGCCGTCGGGACAGATCTGATGCGGGAATACGGGGTCGATTCCCAGATCGGCCGGACGGCAGCGGTCATGCTCGGTTCGACCGAAACGACGTTCTACACCATCAGCGTCTATTTTGGCGCGGCAGGCGTCAAAAAAACGCGCTATGCGCTCCCGGCAGCCCTGATCGCCGACCTGACCGGCTTCTGCATGGCCGCACTGAGCGTGCGCGTGTTTTTCCGATAGCACCCTCGAAAAGGCTCCCCCTGTCATGTCCTGACAAGGGGAGCCTCCGGATGTATGTTCAGCCCTTTTCGCCGTTGTTTGCCAGATAGATGGCAAGCCAATTCAGAAGCTTGGGATCCTCCGGATGGTAGATCAGGAAGCCGTCGTGATGCGGCCGGCTGACGACGATCTGCCTGCCGGAAAGGCTGAGGCTGCAGCACTCGTCTTCGGATGGCCCCCAGACCAGCATGAGCGAAACGCCCCGGCCATCGTAGGCTCTGCCCGCGCTGACCGACTCGATGGGCCACGGCAGGAGATTGCGGAAATCCTCCCGGTAGCGGGTCGAGTTCAGAAGCATAAGAACACCTTCAAACGCCGTGTCCTCCGGCGTCACGTTTTGCAGCGCATAGCTTTCCGTGTACGCCCTGCCGTCCCGAACTCCGCTGAGCGACACGACTCCGGCGAGGCTGGTGATCTCATCCCGGTCAGAAGCCGTCATCTCCTCGAACGTGTGCGGCGTCAGCCGCCAGGCGAGAAGACAGAGCAGCAGGATCGCAAGCAGCAGCAGGATGCACTTTTTCGTTCCCCGACGCATAGGCAGGCCCTCCTTTTTTCTGACTCTATACTATCAGACGGCTTCCGGCTTTGCAAGACGGCGAAGCATGAAGAAGTCTGAAGATTTTCTTGACCCAGATGCTGTGCACGGATACAAAATCAGCACTATATGTTGTGATTCACGCGGAAAAAGGTTAATATTTGCTTAAAACATGAGAAAAACGTTGAAAAAGCAAGAAAAATATGCTACTCTTTCGGTATACATAATCTGCTCCGCAATATGAGGAGGAACCGAAATGCAAAAGAGATGGATCAGTCTGTTGCTAGTGCTTGCGCTGGTGCTGGCTGTTTGGAGCGTCTGCGCTGTCGCGGCGGACGCGCAGACGGCGGATGAGGCCGCCGGGGAAGAGGCGGCTGCCGAGCCTGCCGCAGAGGAACCCGCCGAAGAGGATACTCCGGCGGAGGAACCCGCCGCTCCCGCCGAAGAAGCGGATACCGCTTCCGAGGCGGAAGAAGCACCCGCGGAGGACGGCGAACAGAACCACATCCACGCCGCAAACCGCGAGGACAGCTGCGAAGAGCCGTCCTTTGCGCCGCTGACCGTGACCGGCGGAAAGCTGGAATCCGGCTGCTATTATCTGACGGATGATCTGGCTCTTGAAGAGCCGCTCTGCGTGCCCAAAAACGGCGCGCAGGTCACGCTCTGCCTGAACGGCCACACGCTCCGTCTGGCGGACGGCGCTGAGGGCTGCATCATCTTCGTCGCCGTGAGCGATAAGGACGCGGAGCCGTCCGTCCTTACCATCACCGACTGCAACGGAGCGGACAGCTCCAGCAATTATTACGTCGACGAAGACGGCGCGCTTGTCTTTGACGACGGCAGCTATGCCTGGCAGGAGGCCTATATCGCGGCAAGCGAAAAGAACGCGCTTGCCGGTGGCCGGATCACCGGCGCAACAGCAGGCGCGATCAGCGTGGGCGATTATAACGAGCTTTATCTGACAAATGTGAACATCATTGATAACGCGGGCCGCTATGGCGCAGGCGTTGTCGTTGCGGAGCACGCCTCCGCCGTGCTGGACAGCTGCGTCATCGCGGGCAACCGCCTGACGGGCGAAATGAAGGCCTCCGAAAAGCAGATCCTGGGCGGCGGCGTGTACTGCGCCGGTACGCTCGAGCTGAGCGGCACGACCAGCATCACCGGCAACCGCGCGCAGGACGCGCAGGATAACCTCTGGCTGGATGAAACTGCTGCACTCAAGATCGGCGATCTGGGCCTTGACAAGCAGGCGCACATCGGCGTCAGCGGAGCGGCGGAGCAGACGATCCTGACCGGCTACGCAGACGATTTCTCGGAGAACTTTACAAGCGACGATCTTACTCTGACCATCAGCACCGCACGTGAAAACGGCTTCACCGAGCTGACGCTTCAGGAGGCCGTTTATACGCTGACGCTCGATCCCGGCGAAGGAAGCGAACCTGTCACGCTGGAAGCAGAGCAGGGAAAAAGCCTGCACGAACTGAATGTGCAGGCTCCGGAGCGTGAAAACATGACGTTTGACGGCTGGTACACCGAAGAAGGGGACTGCGTCGACGCGGAAGCGCCGCTGCATCTGACCGGCGATACGACGCTTTCCGCCCGCTGGACGCAGGCGGAGCCGCAGAGCGCGGAGGCCGCGCTGCTGACCTATGACCCCGACGCGCCCATCACAAAACAGGAGGCGGCAAAGACGCTTTACCAGATGGCCCGCCAGCTCGGTCTGGACACCGAAGCCGGGCAGGAGGTCGATCTGACGCAGTTTGAAGACGCAGACGAGATCAGTGAGGACGCGGCGGACGCCGTCCGCTGGGCCTATGCCGCCGATCTTCTGACCGAAAAGGACGGGAAGCTCCATGTTGCCGACGAGCTGACCCGGAAGGAGCTGACCCGGATGCTGGAGGATTTTCTGGATCTGATTTAAGCGCCGCGCTGCTTCCGCACCAGAAGCATACAGAGCAGCATCAGAAGCGGGAAAATGATGGCGGCGAGGATGCCTGCGCGGAGCGCTCCGCCGCAGGCGTCCGAGACGAGGCCCGCAAGCGTCGGGCCTCCCGCGCAGCCAAGATCACCCGCCAGCGCCAGCAGCGCGAACATCTGTGTTCCGCCTCCCCGGATGGAGGCGGATGCGCGGCTGAACGTTCCGGGCCAGAAAATGCCGACCGAGAAGCCGCACACGGCGCAGCCAAGCAGGCTCAGAACCGGAGACGGCACGAACACGATGCACAGATACGCCCCGACGCACAGCGCCGCGCAGACAGCCATATAGCGGTTTAAGTTCAGTTTTTCGCCGTATTTCCCGAAAATCAGCCGGGAAACGCCCATCATAGCTGCGAAGGCCATCGGCCCCGCCAGATCGCCCACGGTCTTCGATACGCCCAGTCCCTGCTCGGCAAAGGCGGACGACCACTGGCTTACGGCCTGTTCCGACGCGCCCGCGCAGAGCATCATCACCATAAAGAGCCAGAATACACGGCTTTTGACGAGCGCGCGCAGCGATAGCGCCTGCGCACCCTCGGCCTGCATCGGATAGAGCGGCGCACCCCCGAAGAAGACCGCGTTTACGACCGGAACGAGCGCCCATAAAAGCGCAAGGAGCTTCCAGTTTCCAATTCCGAACAGCGCGAAAAATGCCGTCGACAGCAGCACGACGCCCATATGACCCCAGCAATAGAACGAATGGAGCAGGCTCATGTGCTGATCCTTATTCTGCGTGGGGCAGGACTCCATCACCGGGCTGACAATGACCTCCAGCAGCCCGCCGCCGACTGCGTAGATCACGACGGCGATCAGAAGCCCCGTAAACGCGTCAGGCAGCATATCCGGAAGAATGGTCAGCAGGACAAGTCCGGCAGCTGAGGCGATATGCGACAGCAAAATGGCCGCGCGGTAGCCGATGCGGTCCAGAAACCACGCCGAGAGCAGATCAATGCCGAGCTGAATGCAGAAATTGATCGTGATGAGCAGCGTGATTTTCGAAAGCGGGATCTGGTACGTCCGCTCGAACATGACGAACAGCAGCGGAACAAAGTTATTGACGATGGCCTGCACGATATAGCCGACATAGCAGCCAAGGATCGTCCGGCTGCAGGAGTTTTTCATGGAAATTACCTCATTTTTTGCAGATTATCACCTTTATATCACATCCGCACGGTCTTTGCAAGCGTCCTGCGGCCCGAAAATTTTTTTTGCTTTCCCGAAAAAACACTTGACAAACGCGAATTTCAGGCGTATACTCCGTGGCAAGATGAAACCGTTGATGCAGACGAGTAAGCAGACAGGATTTCTCCCAGAGAGCTGCCGGGTGGTGCGAGTGCAGCAGAAAGACGTTTGCCGAATGGACTGCGGAGGGCAGGCTGAACGCGAAGGCAAGTAGGCGCTGACGGAGTCCCACCGTTACAGGGGAGGATGCGTGCAGGCGCGTCATGAGCGGACAAGCAATTGTCAATTTGGGTGGCACCGCAGAAGTTTTTCAGACTTTTGTCCCAAGAGATCAAACCGATAACCGGTTTTCTCTGTGGATGAAGGTCTTTTTTGTTTCCCTTTTTCCGGAGAAAGCCAAAACGCGAAAGGAGAAACAACTATGAAAACCGAAAACATTCCTTACAAGATCTATCTGTCTGAGTCTGAGATGCCCCAGAATTGGTACAATGTCCGCGCGGACATGAAGAATAAGCCCGCGCCTCTCGTGAACCCTGGCACCGGCAAGCCCATGGGCTTTGACGATCTGCGCCCCGTTTTCTGTGACGAGCTGATCGAGCAGGAGCTGGACAACGACACGCCGTATATCCCCATCCCGCAGGAGATCCGCGATTTCTACAAGATGTACCGTCCGTCGCCGCTGGTACGCGCGTACTGCCTCGAGGAAAAGCTCGGAACCCCGGCGAAGATCTATTACAAATTCGAGGGCAACAATACCTCCGGCAGCCACAAGCTGAACTCCGCCATCGCGCAGGCGTATTACGCCAAAAAGCAGGGACTCAAGGGCGTTACGACCGAGACGGGCGCCGGTCAGTGGGGCACGGCCCTTTCCATGGCCTGCGCGTATCTGGGGCTTGACCTGAAGGTCTTCATGGTCAAGTGCTCGTATGAGCAGAAGCCCTTCCGCCGCGAGGTCATGCGCACCTACGGCGCAAGCGTCACGCCCAGCCCATCGAACACCACGAATGTCGGCCGTGCCATTCTCGCGAAGGACCCCGACACGACCGGTTCTCTCGGCTGCGCTATCAGCGAGGCCGTCGAGGTCGCCACGACCACGTCCGGCTACCGCTATGTGCTCGGCAGCGTCCTGAATCAGGTCCTGCTCCATCAGTCGGTTATCGGTCTGGAAACGAAGATCGCGCTCGATAAATACGGCATTACGCCCGATATCATCATCGGCTGCGCCGGCGGCGGCTCGAACCTCGGCGGTCTGATCGCTCCGTTTATGGGCGAAAAGCTGCGCGGCGAAAAGGATTACCGCTTCATCGCCGTCGAACCCGCCTCCTGCCCCAGCTTTACGCGCGGCGTGTTTGCCTATGACTTCTGCGATACCGGCATGGTCTGCCCGCTGGCAAAAATGTACACGCTCGGCAGCGGCTTCATCCCGTCGGCCAACCACGCGGGCGGCCTGCGCTACCACGGCATGAGCCCGATCCTCTCTCAGCTGTACCACGACGGCCTGATGGAGGCCCGCAGCGTCGAGCAGACGAGCGTATTTGAAGCAGCGGAGTATTTCGCCCGCACCGAGGGCATTCTCCCCGCGCCGGAATCCAGCCACGCCATCCGCGCCGCCATCGACGAAGCGCTCAAGTGCAAGGAAACAGGGGAGGAGAAGACCATTGTCTTCGGACTGACCGGCACCGGCTACTTCGATCTCGTTGCGTATCAGAAGTTCAACGATCATGAAATGACCGATATTATCCCGACCGACGGGCAGCTTGCCGCAAGCATCGCAAAGCTGCCGAAGGTGTCGGAATGAAATTTCTACGTACACCCTGTTGACATTTGTACGCGAGGTGTGTATAATAACGCCGTCAATCAAATACAGGACATCCGTTGACCGTCCTCAGAACGCGTATGCGGACTGAGAACAGAAGGAATCTCTGGAGAACTCATTGAATTGAGTGCCGAAGGTGCAAGGCGCAAGCCGAATCTCTCAGGCAAAAGGACAGAGCCGCAGCTACAGCTTTTGTAATACGGCACCACAATGAGCAGACCGGAGACGGCCTGCTCATTTTTATCGTTGTATAAGGAGATACATCGTCATGGCAAACGTACTCGAAACCGGCATGAGCTATCTGCAGACGCAGGACCCCGAGGTCGCGGCCTGCATCGAAAACGAATTTCAGCGCCAGAAGCAGAACATTGAATTGATCGCGTCGGAGAACATCGCCTCTCCCGCCGTCATCGCGGCCATGGGCTCCGTTCTGACGAACAAATACGCCGAGGGCTACCCCGGCAAGCGCTATTACGGCGGCTGCGATTATGTGGATGTGCTGGAGACAATCGCGATCGAGCGCGCGAAAAAGCTGTTCGGCGCGGCCTATGCCAATGTACAGCCGCACTCCGGCGCGCAGGCCAATCTGGAGGTCTATGCCGCGCTCTTGCAGCCGGGCGATACGCTCATGGGCATGGATCTTGCCAGCGGCGGCCATCTGACGCACGGCGCCCGCGTCAATCTCTCCGGCAAATACTATCACAGCATCAGCTACGGCGTGGACCCGGAGACGGGCCGCATCGACTATGATCAGGTCGAGGACATGGTTCGCCGGTACCGGCCGAAGCTGCTTGTGGCCGGTGCGTCCGCCTATCCCAGAGCCATTGATTTTAAGGCATTTGCCGAGATCGCGCACAAAAACGGCGCGCTGCTCATGGTCGACATGGCGCATATCGCGGGTCTTGTCGCAGGCGGGCAGCATATGAGCCCCGTTCCCTATGCCGACGTCGTCACGACCACCACGCATAAGACGCTGCGCGGCCCGCGCGGCGGCATGATCCTCTCGCGCGACGAGGAATTCGCCAAAAAGCTCAACAGCGCCGTCTTCCCCGGCACGCAGGGCGGGCCGCTGATGCATGTGATTGCGGGCAAGGCCATCTGCCTGCGCGAGGCGGCGCAGCCGGAATTCAGAGCCTATGCGGAAAACGTTGTAAAAAACGCAAAGGCGCTGGCGGACGCGCTGCTGGCGCACGGCTTCGATCTCGTGACCGGCGGCACAGACAACCATCTGATGCTTGCCGATCTGCGGAAAAAGAACATCACTGGCAAGGAGCTGCAGACAAAGCTTGACGAGGTGCACATCACCGTCAACAAAAACGCCATCCCGAACGACCCGCAGAAGCCCGGCGTCACCAGCGGCGTGCGCATCGGTACGCCCGCGTGCACCACGCGCGGCTTTACGCCGGAGGATATGCCGGTCGTGGCCGACTGCATCGACAAGATCGCGACGGACTATGAAGCCAACCGCGAGGCCGTGCTTGCCGCCGTGGCGGAGCTTGTCAGAAAGCATCCGATCTACGAATAAGCGCCGTCTGCCTCCGCATGCGCTTTTTGCCGCTTTTTGTCTAAATCTTGTGCTTTCGGGCAAAATGTAACACAAATGAAATGTTGGACGCATTTACAAACCGGGCACAATATATTATGATAGTGGCACAAGCTCAAGAGAAGGAGGCTGACCGTCGTGAATGACAATACCATCAAGTTTGTGGTACCGGAAGACAGTAGTGAGGAAATGAAGAGCATTCTGACCGCCGTATATGGCGCCCTCAGCGAAAAAGGGTATAACCCCATCAATCAGATAGTCGGTTATCTCCTGTCCGAGGATCCTACCTACATTACCAACTACAACAATGCCCGCAGCCTGATCTGCAAGCTCGACCGTGACGAGCTGCTTCAGGAGCTGGTCAAGCATTATCTGTTCTCATAACCGCAAACGATCCCCCGGCAGCGCCTGTAACGGCGCTGCCGGTTTTTCTTTGATACACCGTCGCCCAAGGCGTCCCTTTGACACAAAGGGACGCTCAGGTGCGTACAGATCCGCGCTGTTTGCCAAAAAGCGATTCCGGGATTGCATTTCCTATGGAAAAATGGTAAAATACCAAGATAGAATAAATTGGAGAGGTATCCGCGTGTATCTGAAATCATTGGAGATCCAGGGCTTCAAGTCCTTCCCGGACAGGACGCTTTTGCAGTTCGGCAGCGACTGCACCGCCATCGTCGGGCCGAACGGCAGCGGAAAATCGAATATTTCCGACGCCATCAGCTGGGTGCTTGGCGAGCAAAGCACCCGCGCGTTGCGCGGCGCGAAGATGGAGGACGTGATCTTCGGCGGCACGGCCAAGCGCCCCGCCGTCGGCTACGCCGAGGCGACGCTCGTGCTTGACAATTCCGATGCCAGCCTTCGCATTGAGACGCCCGAGGTCATGATCCCCCGCCGCTATTTCCGCTCCGGTGAGAGCGAATACTATATAAATAAGCAGCTTGCCCGCCTCAAGGACATCAACGAGCTGTTCATGGACACCGGCCTTGGCCGCGAGGGCTATTCCAACATCGGACAGGGCCGCATTGACGAGATCCTTGCGCTCAAGTCGACCGACCGGCGTGAAATTTTTGAAGAGGCCGCAGGCATCTCCAAATTCCGCCACCGCAAGGAGGAAACAGAGCGCCGTCTAGCCAACACCGAGGACAATCTGCTGCGCATCGGCGATAAGATCTCCGAGCTGGAGCTTCAGGTCGGCCCGCTGCGGGAGCAGGCGGAGAAGGCGCAGAAATATCTGACCTTCCGCACCGAGCTCAAGGGTCTTGAGGTCACGGTCTGGCTGGAAAATCTCAAAAAAATCGCCGAAAGCGCCCGCAAGGCCGAGACGGATTACGCCTCCGCCGCTTTCATCCTCGAACAGGCGCACGACGAGCTGACCGCGCTCTACAGCAAGGCCGAGCAGCTCAGCCTGCAATACAACCACCAGACGCTTCAGCTCGACCAGCAGCGCGAGCACATCAGCCAGATGGAGGCCGAACGCCAGCAGGCACAGAACGAAATTACGCTCCTGCGCGCGGAGATCCAGCACCACCAGACGAACATCGACCGCATCCGGCAGGAGCTGCAGGATCAGCAGACGCGAAGCGGCGGCATTGCGGGCCAGATCGAGGCCGAGCGGCAGAAGATCGAAGAAAATACCCGCGCGCTGGCCGCTGCAAATGACTCCCTTGCTGCCGTTCAGCAGGAGGCGCAGGCTCTCGCAGAGCAGACCGGCGAAGCCGGACAGCAGCTCGTTTCCCTCCGTGCCCAGCAGGCGCTTTTGCAGTCGCAGAGCGCCTCCGTGACTGCGCAGATCGCCTCCATGGAGGCCTCCATGGAGGAGGTCCTTGCCCGCAGACAGACGCTGGAGGAGGACCGGACTGCCGCAAAGACCCGGCAGGAGCGGATCGCGGCGCAGCAGCTCGCCTGCAAAAAAAGTCTTGAACAGGCGCAGGACGACGCGCAGAGCGCGAAAAATACCATCGCGGGCTATGAGCTTCGCCTGAAAGCGCGTCAGGACAAGCGCGACGGCCTGCAAAGGCAGCTGAACGCCGCCGGCGTCCAGCTCGATACGCTTGATTCGAAGATCCGTATGCTCCGTGAGATGGAGCGCGAATACGAGGGCTTTTCCAAGGCCGTCCGCCTTGTCATGCAGGACGCGGCAGCCGGAAAGCTTCGCGGCATCCACGGCCCGGTTTCCAAGCTCGTCCGCGTGGAAGACCGCTATACCACCGCCATCGAGACGGCGCTCGGCGCCGCCATGCAGAACATTGTCGTCTCCTCCGAGGAGGACGGCAAGACCGCCATCCAGATGCTCAAGCGCCGCGACGGCGGCCGCGCGACCTTCCTTCCGCTCACCGCGATCAAGCCGCAAAGCCTGCAGGATACCGTCTGCCAGCGGCAGCCGGGCTTTATCTCCGTCGCCTCCGGCCTCGTCTCATGCGACGAGCGGTACCGCGCCGTGATTGAAAACGCCCTTGGCCGCACCGTGATCTGCGACACGCTGGATAACGCCGTGCGCATGGCGCGTGCCTGCGGCAGCCGCGTGCGAATCGTCACGCTCGACGGGCAGGTCATGAACGCGGGCGGCAGTATGACCGGCGGCTCTGCCGCAAAGAGCGCGGGCGTTCTGACGCGCGCGAACACGCTTGCAAAGCTGGCCGAGGAACGGAACGCACTCGCGCAAAGCCTTGAATCGCTCAAGGCGCAGACGGCCGAGGCCGCTTCCTCCGCCGCGAAGACCGAATTTGAGCTTACTGCCGTCCGCAGCCAGCTCCGCGAGGCGGAAGACGAGGTGCTGCGCCGCACGGAGGAGCACAAGCAGGTGCAGCTTCTGGCTGCTGCGGTCACGGAAAATCTGGAAAACATCGAAAAGGAGCTTGCCCACCTGACCAGCCGCACCGGCGGCGAGGAGGGAAAGCTGCAGGCACTCAAGGACCAGCTGCAGCAGCAGACTGCCGCGCAGGACGCGCTGCACGCGCGGGAGACGGAGCTGACCGGCAGGCAGACCGCCCTGACCGAGCAGCAGCAGCAGCTCACGGACCAGATCACCGCCCTGCGCATGGACGCGGCCTCCATCGAGACGGCGCGCGCAGCCTCCGAGAACACCATCGCCCAGCTGCAGGCGCTCAGCGAGGCCATGCAGGGCGACGTGACGCAGAAAACAGGGCTGATCCACGAATACGAATTACAGATCTCAGCGCTCGAAGGGCAGATTCAGGAGAAGGAGGACGGCCTGACGGCCTCCGGCACACAGCTTGATTTGGCCCGGCAGACACTGAAGGAGGCCGTTGACGAGCGTGCCCAGCTCGAGGCCCGCCGCAGCCAGACCGAAAAGCAGGCGCAGGAGAAAAATCAGTCCATTTTGCAGCTCGAACGCGAAACAGCCCGTCTCGAACAGAAAAAGGCCACGAGCGAGCTTGAGGAAAAGCAGATCGTCGATAAGCTCTGGGATTCCTACGAGCTGACCCCCGGCACGGCAGAAAAGGAAACTGTCGAGATTGAAAATCTCACGGCAGCCAACAAGCGCATTACCGAGGTGCGCCGGAAAATTTCTGCCCTCGGCACGCCGAATCTCGGCGCGATCGACGAATACGCCCGCGTGTCCGAGCGCTATGAATATCTGGCCGCCCAGCACGACGACGTGCAGCACGCGAAGTCCGAGCTTGAAAACATCGTCGCCTCCATCACGACGGAAATGACCGAAATTTTTGTCCGGGAATTTGCCCGTATTGATGAATATTTCGGCAAAACGTTCGAAGAAATGTTTGGCGGAGGAAAAGCCTCGCTCATACTGGAGGACAAGTCCGCGCCGCTCGAATGCGGCATTGAGATCCGCGTCCAGCCGCCCGGAAAGCAGGTCAAGACCATCACGCTTCTCTCCGGCGGCGAAAAGGCGTTTGTGGCCATCGCGCTCTATTTTGCCATCTTAAAGGTGCGTCCTACGCCCTTCTGCATGCTCGACGAGATCGACGCCGCGCTGGACGACCGCAACGTCGAGCGTTTTGCAAATTATCTGCACACGCTCAGCGACAAGACCCAGTTCATCGTCATCACCCACCGCCGCGGCACCATGGAGGCCGCCGACGTACTCTACGGCGTCACCATGCAGGAGCAGGGCGTGTCCAAGATCCTCCGCCTGAGCCTCGACGAGCTTGCAAAACAGCTGGGGGTTACGAACTGATAAAAACGCAGTAGATTTGTAGCTTTCCAGCGGGCCGATGTGGGCATCGGCCCCTACAGGGTACTGCGCAAATACCCGGAATATCATCCAGAAAGGATATCAAATACATGGGATTTTTTGAAAAACTCAAGCAGGGACTGAGCAAGACGGCCAGTTCCATCAGCAGCGTCTTTACCGCCAGTGAGCTGGACGACGAGTTCTATGACGATCTTGAGGAAAGCCTCATTGTCTCTGACCTCGGTATGGACACGACGGAGGCCGTTATGGATCGTCTGCGCCAGACCGCGAAGGAGCAGCGCATCAAGACCGTCGACGAGGCCAAGCTTGCCCTGCGCGGCATTCTCGCCGATATGCTGAACGTCGGCGATCCGGCTCTGAAGCTGGATACAAAGCCGTCGGTCATTCTCGTCATCGGCGTCAACGGCGTCGGCAAAACGACAACCATTGGTAAACTCGCCCACCAGCTGCACGATCAGGGCAAGAAGGTCCTGCTGTGCGCGGGCGACACGTTCCGCGCCGCGGCAGCCGATCAGCTTGAGATCTGGTCGGAGCGTGCGCACTGCGACATCATCCGCCAGCACGAGGGCGCGGACCCCGCCTCCGTCGTTTTTGACGCCATCGCGGCGGCAAGAGCGCGCGGCAGCGACGTCATCATCTGCGACACCGCAGGCCGCCTGCACAACAAGCAGAACCTCATGAACGAATTAAATAAGATCTCCCGCATTCTTGACCGTGAGCTTCCCGGCGCCAGCAAGGAGGTCCTGCTCGTCCTAGACGGCACGACCGGCCAGAACGGCCTGCTTCAGGCCAGGCAGTTCCAGGAATGTGCGGGCGTTACCGGCATGGTTCTCACGAAGCTGGACGGCACGGCCAAGGGCGGCGTGGTCATTGCGGTCGCGCAGGCGCTGCATATCCCGGTCAAGTTCATCGGCGTCGGCGAGCAGATCGACGATCTGATGCCCTTCGACGCGAAGAGTTTTGCGGAGGCGCTGATATGAAGGTGATCTTAGCCAGCCAGAACCAGCACAAGCTGGTCGAGCTTTCCGCGATTTTGTCCCAGCTCGGCTTTGAGATCGCGCTGGAATCGGAATACGGGCTGCACGTGGACGTCGATGAGACGGGCACGACGTTTGAAGAAAACTCGCTTTTGAAGGCGGAGGCCGTCATGAAGGCCAGCGGTATGCCTGTTCTGGCCGATGATTCCGGTCTCATGGTGGACGCGCTGAACGGCGCGCCGGGCGTGTACTCCGCCCGCTACGGCCATAAAAGCTCCGACGCGGAGCGCATTGCCTATCTGCTTGAAAATCTGAAGGACGTTCCGGCGGAGCGGCGCACGGCGAAATTCGTCTGCGTCATTACCTGCCTCTGGCCGGACGGCCGGAGGATCGTCGCGCGCGGCGAATGCCCCGGACAAATTCTGTTCGCGCCCAAGGGCACGGGCGGCTTCGGCTACGACCCGGTATTTTACCTGCCGGAGCTTGAAAAGACCTATGCCGAGCTTGCGCCTGAGGAGAAAAACGCCATTTCCCACCGTGCGCGGGCGCTTCAGGCATTTTGCAGAATCTATCGGGAGGAATTTGAACATGATGACAAGTAAGGAACGCGCCGAGCTTCGCGCGCAGGCCAATCCGCTGGACGTGACGCTCATCGTCGGCAAGGGCGGTATTTCCGACACGCTGCTGGACGAGGCTGTCGTCCTGCTTGACAGCCACGAGCTGGTCAAGGGCCGCGTGCTTGAAACCTCCGGACTCACGGCCCGCGAGGCCTCTGACGCCATCTGCGAGGCGCTGGGCGCCGAGGGCGTCGCCTGCGTCGGCACAAAGTTTGTGATCTGGCGCAAGTCCGAAAAGGTGGAGCAGGAGAAGAAAAAGGCCGCCGCGAAAAAGCCGGCCAAAAAAGTCTCCGGCAACTATAACCCCGTCAAGGCCGGGCTTCGCGCCCGCAAGCAGGCAGCCGAGCAGCAGCGGAAGCAGCGCAAGCAGTACTTCCACGATAAGGCAGTCTCCGCTGCCATCGAGCGCAGCCGCCAGCAGAAGGAAGAGCAGTAAAAAAGAACACCGACAGGGGAGGGGCGCAGCATGGCAAGGATCGGCATTTACGGCGGCAGCTTCAATCCGCCGCATCTGGGGCATATTTTCGCCGCGCGTAAGGCGCGGCAGCTGCTGGGACTGGACAAAATTCTCTTGATCCCCGCAGCCATCCCGCCGCACAAGGCCGTGGCCGAAGGCTCGCCGGACGGCGAAACGCGCCTCGCGCTCACGCAGCTTGCCATAGCTGGAGAAACCGGCATGGAGGTCAGCCGCATCGAGCTTGACCGGCCCGGCCCGAGCTATACCGTGGATACGCTGCGCGAACTGCGGGAAAGCTATCCGCAGGATGAGCTGTATCTGCTGATGGGAACCGATATGTTCCTGTCCTTTTTCCAGTGGCGCGAGCCGGAGGCCATTGCAGCGCTGGCCGTGCCCGTCTGCATGGCCCGCGTGCGTGCCGATGCAGCGCTTTCTGCGCAGCTGCTGGCCCAGCAGGAAAAAATGGAGGCCGTATTCGGCGTCCGGCCCATCGTTCTGCAGAACGACTGTCTGGAAATTTCGTCGACCGAGGCCCGTCGGCTCCTGTTTTTCGGCATTGCGGACGAGGTCCTGCACCCGGACGTGCTGGCCATGATCGAACGGGAGAGGCTCTACGGCGTGGGCGGCGCATATCACGCGCTGCCGTTTGCGGATCTGCGCCGCGTCAGCCTTTCTCTGCACAAGGAAAAGCGCCGCGCCCACGCGCAGGGCGTGTCCGATACCGCCGTGCTGCTGGCAAGAAAATACGGCGCGGACGAGACGGATGCTGCCCGCGCCGGGATCCTGCACGATATCACCAAGGCGCTCTCTCCTGCGCAGCAGCAAAAGCTGGTCGATCATTGGAAGCTGCCGGTATCGCCGTTCGAATACGCGCAGGCGAAGCTGCTCCACGCCAAGACCGGCGCGGCGGCTGCCGCACGTATTTTCGGTGAGAACAATGCCGTCGTCTCCGCCATCGACTATCATACGACCGGCAGAGCGCATATGACCCTGCTGGAAAAGATCATCTACATTGCGGATTATATGGAGCCGAACCGCGATTTTCCGGGCGTTGACCGCCTGCGGGAGGCTGTCTGGCGCGATCTGGACGAGGGCGTGCTGCTCGGCATCGACATGACGCTGGAGCAGCTTGCCCAAAAGGGTCAGCCCGCCTGCGCCGATTCCCTTGCGGCCAGAGACTGGCTCATCCAAACCCGAAAGGAACCCTGAATGAAGCTATTTGGCAATCGCCGCCGTGCGGCGCATACAAAAAAGTCCGCGCTGTCGCGCGGTACACGCACGGCGCTGATCGCGGCGGTGATCGTGCTGGCAGTCGCCGGAAGCGCGTTCGCGGCGTGGAAGCTGCTGGTGAAGCCGGTGGAGCGTCCGGCGCTCTCCGAGCCGGAGCCGGAGCCTCCCGCCGAGGAAGAAGCGCCGGAGCCGTCCGTCATCCATGTAACGCCGCAGGAGCTTGAGCCGGAGCAGCAGCCGGAGGAGGACGTGCCCACCGAGCAGCCCAAGGCGCTGCGCGACGGCGTGTATAACATTCTCATCTGCGGCACCGACGGCGATGGCTACCGCACCGACACCATCATCGTCGCCCATCTGGATGCGAACACGCACACGGTCGCGCTTCTGTCTATCCCGCGCGATACCCCGGTCGCGACCGGGGGCGGGGGACTTATGAAGATCAACTCGGTTTACGCGGGCGGCGGTGCGGACGGCATGGAACGGCTTGCCTCGCGCCTGCACAGCCTGCTCGGCTTTCCGGTCGACGGCTATGTGCTCGTCGATCTGGAGGCGTTCAAAAAGACGGTCGATCTGGTCGGCGGCGTCGACTTTGACGTGCCGCAGGACATGGACTATGAGGATGCGTCGCAGGATCTGTATATCCACCTGAAGAAGGGGCCGCAGCATCTGGACGGCGAAAAGGCTATGGAGCTTGTCCGCTTCCGCAAGGGCTACGCCACGCAGGATATCCAGCGCACGCAGGTGCAGCAGCAGTTTCTGAAGGCGCTGGCGAAGCAGTGCCTGTCCGTCGGCAGCCTGACAAAAATCGGGGAGTTTGCAGACATTTTTGCCGAATATGTCACCACGAGCCTCACAACCGGCAATATGGTCTGGTTCGGCAAGGAGCTGCTGGCCTGCGATTTTGATTCCATGCAGTGCTGCACCGCAGAGGGCGAGGGCGCGATGATAAACGGCGCGGCCTATTATCCCCTCTACGCCGGCCGGCTGCTGGAAACAGTCAACGCCTGCTTCAATCCCTATGACGCGCCGATCACCTCCGGCAGTCTGAATGTCGTCACGCCCGAACAGGCGTATGCGTATCAGAAAGCCCCTGACCCGGAGCCGGAAGCGCCGGAGGAACCGGAGCAGACGGACGAACCGCAGGATGCCCCGGAAGAGCCGGGAGATCCGGATGAGCCGCAGGAACCCGGCGCATCCGAGCCTACAGAAGACCCCTTCCCGGACGGTACGGTCTGGGAGGAACCCGATACAGATCAGAAAGGAACATAAAAACCATGCTCAGTGCAAAAGAAGTGGCCGCGCTTGCGGCAAAGGCGCTCGACGCCAAAATGGGTGAGGACATCCGCCTCATCGGCATCACCGACATTTCGACCCTCGCCGACTTTTTTCTCATCTGCACCGCCACCAGCTCCACCCACGTCAAGACGCTCTGCGACGCGGTCGAAGAGGACATGGACGAGGCGGGCGAGCCGATGCTCTCCCGCGAGGGCCATCGCGGCGGCACGTGGGTGCTCATGGACTTCGGCAGCCTTGTTGTGCACGTCTTTACGGCGGAGGCCAGAAAGTTCTATGACCTCGAACGCCTCTGGCAGGACGGACATCAGGTGAATCTGGCTGCCGTTTTGGGCGAAAACGCTTGACAAACGGCGCAAAAAAACGTACAATGACCCGGTAAAAGGCAGAGAAGGGGAATGCCCCGCGCGATTTTTTTCAGGGACCCGGCGGCTGGTGTGAGCCGGGAAAATCAACCGGACGTCTCTCACCCCTGAGCCGCCGCCCCGAAGGCAGTAAGGACGGACGCATGGCCGCGTTAAAGGCCGCTTGAGGGCTGCTTGAAAAAACAGCTGAATCAGGGTGGTACCGCGTATTTTACGCCCCTGACCGTATGGTCAGGGGCGTTTTATCATGAAAAAAATTACGAGACAAAGGAGCTTGTTATGAAATACGATTTTGCAGCCATTGAGAAGAAATGGCAGGAAAAATGGGAGCAGGAGAAGCCCTATGCCGCCGTCACTGGGGACAAAAAGCCAAAGTTTTACGGCCTGATCGAGTTCCCATACCCCTCCGCTGCCGGTCTTCATGTCGGCCATCCGCGTCCGTTTACAGCCATGGATATCATCTGCCGCAAAAAGCGTATGCAGGGCTACAATGTCCTGAATCCCATCGGCTTTGACGCCTTTGGCCTGCCGACGGAAAACTTCGCCATCAAAAACCACATCCATCCCGCCATCGTCACGAAGAAAAACATCGAGAATTTCACCCGCCAGCTCAAGATGCTCGGCTACGGCTTTGATTGGGACCGCGTCGTCGACACGACCGACCCGAATTATTACCGCTGGACGCAGTGGATCTTCCTGCAGATGTACAAGCATGGCCTCGCCTACAAGACCACCATGCCCGTCAACTGGTGTACGAGCTGCAAGTGCGTGCTTGCCAACGAAGAGGTCGTCGAGGGCGTGTGCGAGCGCTGCGGCGCGCCGGTCGTCCGCAAGGAAAAGAGCCAGTGGATGCTGCGCATCACGAAATACGCAGACCGTCTGGCCGACGATCTGGATCTTGAGGGTCTGGATTATATCGAGCGCGTCAAGACCCAGCAGAAAAACTGGATCGGCCGCTCCACCGGCACGGAGGTCACGTTCAAGACCAACACCGAAGACGATATCACTGTCTATACCACCCGCGTCGATACGCTCTTCGGCGTGACGTATACGGTCATTTCCCCGGAGCATCCGCTGCTGAACAAGTGGAAGGACCGCATTGCCAACTGGGCCGACGTGGAGGCCTACAAGCAGGCTGCCGCCCGCAAGTCCGATTTTGAGCGCGGCGAGCTGAACAAGGACAAGACCGGCGTGCGCCTCGAGGGCATCGAGGTCACGAACCCCGCGACCGGCAAGGCCGTGCCGATGTTCGTCTCCGATTATGTTCTTATGAGCTACGGCACGGGCATTGTCATGGGCGTGCCGGGCCACGATCAGAGAGACTGGGACTTTGCAACGAAGTTCGGCCTGCCCATCGTCGAGGTCGTCAAGGGCGGCGATATCACCAAGAGCGCGTTTACGCTCAAGGACGATACCGGAATCATGGTCAACTCCGGCTTCCTCAACGGCATGACCGTCAAGGAGGCCATCCCCGCCATGAAGCAGTATGCCATCGAGCAGGGCTGGGGCCATGAGAAGGTCAATTATAAGCTCCGCGACTGGGTCTTCTCCCGCCAGCGCTACTGGGGTGAGCCGATCCCGATGATCTCCTGCCCGAAATGCGGCTGGGTGCCGGTTCCTGAGGATCAGCTGCCCGTCGTTCTGCCGCAGGTCGAAAGCTATGAGCCGACCGACGACGGCGAAAGCCCCCTGTCCAAGATGACCGACTGGGTCAACACCACCTGCCCGTGCTGCGGCGGCCCGGCCAAGCGCGAGACGGACACCATGCCCCAGTGGGCAGGCTCCAGCTGGTACTATCTGCGCTATATGGACCCGCATGACGCGAATGCCCCCGTCTCCAAAGAGGCCGAAGCCTATTGGGGCCCCGTCGACTGGTACAACGGCGGCATGGAGCACACGACGCTGCATCTGCTGTATTCCCGCTTCTGGCACAAGTTCCTCTATGATATCGGCGTCGTCCACACCAAAGAGCCGTATGCCAAGCGCACCAGCCACGGCATGATCCTCGGCCAGAACCCGCATTACGTCGGCAACGTCTCCACGGAGGAAGAAAAGCAGGCTCTGATCGAAAAATACGGCAACCAGGCGCTGCGCCCGGCAGTTAAGATGTCCAAGTCCCTCGGCAACGTCGTCAACCCCGACGACGTCGTCAAGGCCTACGGCGCGGACACCATGCGTCTGTATATCATGTTCATCGGCGACTTTGAAAAGGTCGCGACGTGGTCCGACGAGGCTGTCAAGGGCTCGAAGCGCTTCCTTGACCGCTGCTGGAATCTGATGGACATGGCGAAGGACTCCGAGGCGCTCAGCGAGAAAAACGAAGCCATCATCCACAAGACCATCCGCAAGGTCACGCAGGATATCGACGAGCTGAAAATGAACACAGCCATCGCCGCCCTCATGACCATGGTGAACGAGTTCTACGCCAACGGTCTGACGAAGGGCGATCTGAAGATGCTCATGCTCATGCTCAGCCCGTTTGCACCGCACATGGTCGAGGAGATGTGGGAGCTGACCGGCGAGGCGGCCAAGACCGGCACGATGGCCATGCAGCAGCCGTGGCCGGAGTATGACGAGAGCAAGACCGTCGCGTCCCATGTCGAGATGGCCGTGCAGGTGCTCGGCAAGCTCAAGGGCACGATCAACGTCCCCGTCGACTCTGAGCAGGACTTCGTCGTTGAAACGGCAAAGCAGAACGAAAAAGTCGCCCGCGCCATCGACGGCAAGAGCATCGTGAAGGTCATTCTGGTCAGGAACAAGCTCGTGAATCTGATCGTAAAGTAAAAGATTTCTTGGATTTTGACAGACAGTCGAAAAAAACACTTGACAAGATTCGGCTTGTTCACTATAATAATCAAGCCAATTATGTTGGCCCTGAAAGCAGCCTGGATTTAGCCGGCTGCATCGGAGGGAGGGAAAACAATGTCTGAAGTTCGCGTCAAGGAAGGCGAGTCCCTGGAGAATGCTCTCAAGCGGTTCAAGCGCAGCTGCGCCAAGGCCGGCGTCATCGCCGAGGTCAAGAAGAGAGAGCACTACGTCAGCCCCAGCCTGAAGCGTAAGCAGAAGTCTGAAGCTGCTCGCAAGAACAGAAAGAAGTTCTATTGATCCCTTCCCGGTTCATAAGACAAAAAACGCTCCGTGCAGACGCACGGAGCGTTTTTTTGAGTATCGCCTCAGCTGACAAGGGCTGGTCAGCGGCTGTTACACTTCCGCCCCCTTCCGCGACTATATAGGTGTCAGCTGACAATACGAAACATGGAGGAACCTGTATGGACGAACAACAGCTGCTTTCCCGCCTGCGGCGCGGAGACGAGCAGGCGCTTGCGGCAGTGATCGCGCGCTTCAGCGCCTATGTCGTGACGGTCATTCACAACCGGAGCCGCGGGCTGCTTTCTCCGGAGGACGAGGACGAGCTTGCTTCAAGCACATTTTTCGCGCTCTGGCAGTCCTGCCGGACAGTCAAGGCCGGGAGCATCCGCGCGTGGCTCGGAAGCGTGGCGCGGAACAAGACCGTCGACCGGCTGCGAAGGGCGCGTATGGATATGCCGCTGGACGAAGAGCTGGCCGGGACAGACGATTTTCTTCTCGAGGAGACTGTCAAAAAGGAACAGGCGCGGCAGCTGCGCGAGGCGGTCGCGCTGCTGTCAGAGGTCGACCGCGAGATCATCCGGCGGTTTTACGACCTGTGCCAGACCGCGCCGGAAATCTCCGCCGTGCTGGGGCTGACCCCTTCCGCGGTGCGTATGCGGCTGGTACGCAGCCGGGAAGCCATCAAAAACGAGTTATGCCGGGGAGGGTTTGTATATGAATAACATTGATATGATTTTGCAGAATGCCGATCTGCCGGAGTCTCCGGTCGATGCAATTTCGGACGAGCGGCAGGCCAAAATCCTGAGCGGTGCATTGCAGCTTGCGCGGCAGGATGCGAAAAAGCGCAGCCACAGGCGCGTGGTGCGTATCGCGGCAGCTGCCGCAGCGGCGGTCGCAGTCCTGTGCGGTGCAGCCGCGATTCTGCACTACGCATCTGTTTCCAATGAGGAAGGCACCTATCACGCCGAGGGCGTGGTCATCCGTTTAGACGGTACGCCGAATCCGTATTCCTATGATTTTTCCCATGACGCGATCATCCGCGTCGACACGGAGGGCCGGACGACAGGCACCTACTGCGGTATGAAGTTTGATTGGCTGCCGGTCCTGCCGCCTCCGGACAACACCTCGACGCTTTATGGCTCTGTCTCCTACCGGAATCCGGAGCAGCTGGAGGGGATCTCCGACAGCCAGAAGCAGCAGATGGACGACTGCATCTATGATACATGGAGCAAAAGCACCGGCACATCTTTTTCGGCTACGTGCCTGTCCGCAAATGAGATCGCAGGCTGTGATCTGCTGGTTCTCGGGAACGATCCGCAAATCACGAAGGAGGGGATGATCAACGGGCTGTACGCAAGCTGGATCGAGGCCTCGCACGAAACCAACGCCGATGTTACGTATCACTATCTCCTACTCTATGACCCCGAAAAGCTTTGTGTGGTATTTCTGAATGGCGATTGGGAGCTTACAGAAAAAATCGCGGAGAACATGACCATCGTGCAGACAGACATCCCCACACCGGAACCGAGCCAGAATTACACATACGTTGGCGCACTCGGTTGACATAAGTGAAAAAACGGCCTCCTCTTACCGCACAGAGCGCGGCAGGAGGAGGCTTTTTTATATTATTCCGGGTCAATCTCCACGGCCTTCCCCGCGGAGAAGAAATAAAGGATGCATTTCCTGACAGAAAGCCCATAAATGAGCGAAAGCGCCCGCGCATAGGCCTGCAGCTGCGGCGCGTAGCGCGCGGCCTTCAGCTGTAAATCGCCGTCAATGTAGTCAGTTTTGAAATCAAGGATGACGATCCCGTCTGCCTCCTGCCAGAAGCAGTCGACGACGCCCTGCAGCATGACCTGTTCCCCGGCAGCCGCCGGGTCATACGCGCCGGCGTCGGTCAGAATGGAGAATTTGAACTCGCGGCGCAGGTTCTTCGCGTTCAAAATCCGCTTTCCAAGCTCCGAGGAAAACAGCGCCAGAATTTTCTCCGCGTCTACCGCCTCGGCCTGCCGGGCCGTCAGAAATTTTTCCGTTTGCAGCCGCGCAAGCTCCTGCTGGATGCCATCGCGCGTCGTGCAGGCCTCGTAGTGGACGAACTGCATGAAAAGGTGCGTCGCGTTTCCTTTCTCGCGGCCTGTCAGCGGCCTGTCCTGCAAAAACTGCGGCGTGCGCCATGGCTTTCTGGCAGACTCCGGCTGTGCGGGCGTTTCCTCCGCCGCTTCCAGATCAAGTCCGCGCCCCTTCAGCTGCGTGGCCGTCAGCTTGGACGGCAGCCGTGTCGCCGCCTCGTGCGCGTACCGGAAGCCCACGCTTTCCAGAACCTGCTCCCGGTCGAGCGGCTGTGCTGCGCGCGGCGCTTCTGCCTGTGCCCCGCGTGCAGCGGGAGCGGCAGGGGAGACGTCCTGCAGCGTGACCAGCCAAGGGTACTGGCGTACCCGGCTGTATGCGCACGGGCCGCATTCGGCGAACAGCGCGCCGGACTCCGTGCGGCACAGCGCTGCTAGCAAGATCCATTCGTCCGGCTGACGCACCGCCGCGCTCACCCACGGCCCCAGCGGGTCGGACAGCCGTAAAAGCAGCTTTTTCAGGCGCGAGCCGTAATGTGCCGCGCAGCTCGTCATGATCAGCTGCTCCTTCGCGCGGGTCATGGCGACATAGAGAACACGCAGCTCCTCAGAGACGGTCTGTGCCGTCTTGCGGTCGATGATGGCTCTGCGCGCAAGCCCATGGTAATACGACCGGCTTGCAAGGTCGACGACATTGCCGCCGATCAGAAGCTCCTCGTCCGTCAGAACAGCGGCAGCATTGTCCTGCATGTTCATCTTCCGCGCCAGATCGGCCAGAATGACGATAGGGAATTCCAGTCCCTTGGATTTGTGGATGGACATGATGCGCACGGCGTCCGACCGGGCGGGCGCGTCCTGCGCGGGCAGTCTTGCGCCGCGCTGCTGCATTTGAAGCAGCAGCTGCACAAGCTCAGACAGGCTGCGAAGCTCTGTCTGTGCGCCAGCCGTCACGAATGACGCAAATGCAGCCAGACTGCCGCGCCGCCGTTCGCCGTCCGGCAGAGCGGCAAAGACCATTTCCAGCCCGGAGGACTGCACGACGGTGTTCAGCAGTTCCGGCAGCGGCGTCCTGCGGCTTTCCTCGCGCATACGGGAAAGCCAGGACAAAAACGCGCACAGCTTTTCAGACGGCTCCCGGCAGGCGCACAGGCAGTCGTAAAGGTCTGCCTTTTGCGCCTGCGCGCGAAGCAGCGCCAGCTCCTCTGGCGTAAAGCCGAAGACGGGGCTTGCCATGGCCGCAGCCAGCGGAATATCCCGGTGCGGATTATCGATAATTTGCAGAATCTGGAATAAAATCTCAATTTCCGCTGTCTGCATCAGATCGCCGTCCCCGCCCACGTCGCAGGCGATGCCGCGCCGTTGCAGCGCCGCCTGATACACCCCGGCGATCATGCCGGGCGAGCGCATCAGGATCACGATATCAGACGGCTTCGCCGGGCGCAGCGCACCGTTTTCCGTGACGGAGGCCTCGCGCAGGAGCCGCTCAATACGCGCAGCGACGAATTCCGCCTCCGCGCCCGTCTTGTCACCGCTTTCTTCTTCCGATGCGAGATAATTCAGGCAGTGCAGCTCGACCTTCGGGCCGGGCGAGTCCGGGAACTGCGCGCCGGGGACGAGCGCTTCGTCCTGCGTGTAGTCCAGCTCCCCGGCCTCTTTTTTCATCACAAGCGAAAACACGTCGTTGGCCGCTTCCAGAATTTCGGCGCGGGAGCGGAAATTCTGCGACAGCAGCAGCTTGCGCGGCTCGCCGGGGGCCTGTGTGCCGAGCGGCGGATAGGCGTCGTATTTGGAAAGGAAGATCGTCGGATCGGCCAGCCGGAACCGGTAGATCGACTGCTTGACGTCGCCAACCATGAACAGATTTTTTCCGTCGCGGCTGACAGCCTGAAAAATGCGCTCCTGCACGGCGTTGGAATCCTGATATTCGTCGATCAGAATCTCGCGGTAGCTCTGTGCAAGGCTTTTCGCGGCCTCTGTCGGCCTGCCGGAGCCCTTTTTCGTCAGAAGCCCGATCATGCAGTGCTCCAGATCGGAAAAATCGAGCAGATGACGGCGGCGCTTTTCCTGCGTGAACCGTTCGTCAAAGCGCCGCAGCAGCGTCAGAAGCCCCCGCAGCGCCGGGAGGGTCCTGCGAAGGTCGTCTACGACCCGTTCCGACGGCGCGTAAAAATAGCTCTGCACGGTCTTGAGCAGCTGCTTTGCCTCGTCGCGCAGTGTCTTGACCTGCTCCGCGTTTTCCGCGTCCTTCGGCATCCGCATCACGCCGAAGGAGGGGAGCCCCGCCTCCACACAGCCGTCCCAAGTCGTCTCCGCCATGAGCGCATGGACGGTTTCGCGGTTTTTTTGCAGCAGCGGCAGGCATTTTTGCTCCAGAGGCGCGTCCGCGCGGCAGAGCGCTTCTGCCTGCGCAAGCATGGCGTCCGCGCTTTCGAGCGCGTCCCTGCGCGCCTTGAGATAATACGCGCCCCAGAGCGTCTGCTCCGCCGGAGTCCCCTCCGGCAGCGCATACGCGCGCAGGCAGTCCGCCATCCATGCTTCGGGGTCGACCTTGCAGCGCATGACTTCATAGCTGCGCTCGGCCAGCTCCAACAGCCGCCGGTCGTCACGTCCATAGCCGAGCGTGTCGATCATGGCGGCGAAATCCGGCGCGTCGTCAAGCTTCGCATACAGCTCGGAGAGCACGTCCCGAAGCGTCTGCGCACGCAGAGCCGCCGCCTGCTGCTCGTCCGCCACGCGGAAATCGGCAGGCAGATTTGCCTCTGCCGCATACTGCCGCAGGACGGCCTGACAGAAGCTGTGCACTGTCGAGATCTGCGCGAGATACACGCGCGTCAGCTGCCGCTGCAAATGCCGGTCGTTCGGCGTGCTGGCAAGCGCCTCGGCGATGCGCGCGGCGATCTTGCCGCGCAGCTCAGACGCGGCGGCTCTTGTGTATGTAATGATCAGAAATTCATCGAGGTCGGCGGGGTCTGTGGGGTCGGTCAGATAGCCCATCAACCGGTCGACCAGAACCTTCGTCTTTCCGGAGCCTGCCGCCGCCGCAACGAGCAGCGCGCCGCCCCGATCCTCCGCCGCAGCCCGCTGCTGCGGCGTTGCGCGGATCTCAGCCATGCTCCAGCCTCCTTTCAAGCGCCTGCCAGAATTCCTCCGGCGTAACGGAGGCGAACCGCCGTGCGTTCACGCCGCAGACGTCCTTGTGGCAGACCGATGAAAAATCACAGTATTTACATTCGGAATCCGACGGGCCGCGGTCAATGGGGTTCGGCGCGGTCGCGCCGGAGAGAATTTCGTCGATCATCGCCTCGACCTGTCCGTTCACAAAGCGCTCCAGCTCCGCCAGCTGGGCAGGGGAGGCGAGATCGCCAATCAGCCCGTCCGGGCCGGGCGCGAAGGGCAGGTACTGCGGCTTTTTCTCATACGCTTCCATCGCGTGCAGGACCGCTTCGTCGTTCAGAAGCAGCCCCTTGCGGCGCAGATCCTTCTGCCGTTCGGCATCGGCCTGTGCGGGATCCTCGCCCGGCTTGAGCTTGACCATGTCGCACCGGCCCGGAACATAGAGCACTCCGGCCGGCTGCATGGGCGTTCCTGCCCGCCTCTGATACGATTCCAGCGCGAACAGATACAGAAGCATCTGCAGGTTCTTCCCGTACAGCAGCTCTGCATAATCAAAATCCTTATGGCCGGTCTTGTAATCGATGATACGGAAATAGCGCCGTCCGTCCGCCTCATAGGTGTCCACGCGGTCGATCTGCCCGGTTAGAAGCCCGGAGCCGGTCTTTGCGCGGTACTCAATCGGCGGCAGCGGTCCGCCGGGCGCGAACCGAAGCTCCTCCGCCGCAGGCGCGAACTGCGACAGCCGAAGCTCCCGCGCCACGTCCATCACGACGGCGGCAGCCTCCTGCCGGTTGCGTGCGGAAAGATAGCTCTCGCGGCTCGCGGCGGCCTGTCCCTGCGGGAGATAGGTCTTCATGCAGTTATCCATGCAGCGCTCTGTCAGCGCGGAAATGTCTCCGTCCGTCATGGCGGCGAAGCCGCCCTGCTCCTGCGCCTCGCGGACGACGTGCTCCAATACATCGTGCACGAACGAGCCGAACAGCGGCGCGTCGAATTCTGCCTGCTTCCATGGCGCGGCGCGCAGGCCGTATTGCAGGAAAAACGCGTACCGGCAGCCCGCGAACCGGTCGATCTTCGACGCGGAAAGCGGGATCGTCCTGCCGTAGAGCGCACGCACCGCCTCTGGCCGCATGGAGGCGAAGGAATACGCGCAGCGCTGCGATAGCGTCCGCGCCTCCTTTTGAACCGCCTCCGGCAGCCAGTCAGGCAGCGCGCTCTGCTGCAGGGCCGCGCCCGCAGCTGCGGCGCAGTCCGGCAGGAAGGGGAAGTCCTCTGCCGCAGCCGGCTGCAAAGCCGGAAACAGCGATGCTGTGCGGCTGTATAAAAACGACGGCTGCGCCGCATCGGTCACAAGGCATACCCGCTGCTCCGCCGCGCTCAGCGCCGCGCAGACCCAGCTCATTTCGCGGTCAGAGGACGCGCTGCGCCCCGGACTGAGTTCCACGCCGAGACTGCGGAGCTTCTGCCGCTCCGGGTCGGCAAGCAGCCCGCCGGGATCGGAAAACGCAGGCAGCAGTCCGTCATTCGCGCCGAGCACCAGCAGAACGCGGGTGCGGCGGTGGCGGAGCATGGGCAGCGTCGTAAGCTGGACGGCATCGCAGACGGAGGGAATGGAACCGACCGAAGTATTTTGCAGCAGCATGGAAAACAGCTGCACAAACAGCTCCGTTTCAAGGCTTGCCGCGCCCAGAACCTGATCCATCTGCTCAAGCGCGGAAATGAGCGCCTCGTAGAGCTGGCTGCATTCCTGCGCGCGCTGGGCCTGCCCGGCCTGTTCGAGCGCATCCTGCTGCGTCTGAAGCCTTCCGGCAGCGTCGAGCGTTTCCAGCAGTGCAGCGATGGCGCGCACCTGCTCGTCTACCGTCCGTGCCTTTGCCAATGCCAGCCGGAGCGTGCGCAGCGGGGCCACAGCCTGCTCCCGCAGCTCGTTCAGCGCCTGCAGCGCGGCCTCATCCTCCGGCTCCATGGGCTGACCAAGCCCGCACGGGTGCAGCTGCCACGGCTTTTCCCACGCGGAGCCGCGAATGCCCCAGTAATAGGCATAGTGCTCCAGCGTATCGCAGTCCGCCTCGCAGAGCGGCGAGAACTCCGACTTTAAAAACGCCAGTACAGGACCCGGCTCATACCGCAGAACAGCCTGCATCGCGGACAGCAGCGCCGCGATCAGCGGGTTCTGCGCGACAGGCGCACTGGACGCGCAGTAGACCGGAATTCCTGCGCGCGAGAAGAGCGTCTGCATGGGAAGCCGGTACGCGGCCTCGTCCGTCATGCAGACGGTAAAATCGCGGTAACGAAGACCCGACAGCACGCCGCTGCGCACCGTGCGCGCGGCATAGGCGCAGGCTGCCTGCTGTGAGCCTGCATGGACGAGACTGACGTTCTGCGGCGCTTCTCCTGAGCCGCTGCCGCCGAAAAACAGGCCGTTCAGCCAAAGCTGCACATCCGGCACGCGGTGCTCGCGCGCCGGGATGCTCCGACGGACAGTCTCGATACCCTGCCGGGCCGCCAGCTGCCGGAGCTGCTTTTCCGTTTCATTTCCGGTCAGACAGGCGGCGTACTGCCCGCCGGAGGTGAGGAGTGCGACGCGCACATTTTTCGCGTGCGCAAGAATTGCACTGATGATCTGCATCTGTAAGGCGGTAAAATCGGAGAAGCCGTCGAGGAAAACCTCCCGCCCGTCCAGAAACTCCGTCTCGTCCAGCAGCTCGCACAGGCGCATCTGCCGCGTCACAGGATCGCCGCGTCCTGTTTTGCAGACGGACAGATAGCTTTCATATAACAGCGCCAGCTCCGTGATCTTCTGCGCCAGGCGCCCCTCAAGCCGTGCGGCGGCTGCATGCAGCGCATCCGGCGTGACGCAGGAGGTCAGAAGCTCCTCCATGAGCGCACCGAGCTGCTTCAAAAAATCCGGCCTTGTCATCACGGCGGCATAAAATTTCAGCTGCTCGCGCACCTGCTGCGCGGCGAGATAGAGCGTCAGAATGCGCCCGTTCTCGTCCAGGTATTCTTCGCACACGCCGCCGCAGACGGAAAAGACCCGCGATGCCAGCCGCGTAAAGCTCAGAACCTCGGCATACCGGCTGATCGTATCGCCGCCGCGCTCGCACAGCGCACGCTCTGTTTCATGCGAATACTGCTCCGGGACGATCAGAATCTGCCCGGCAACGCCGTGCGCCGCGTTCTCACAGATCCGGGCCAGCAGCTCCATGGAATTCGCCGTCCTGTCCGGCCCGTGCAAAAGCTCCAGCATATGCCCGCCTCCCTTTCTGTTTTTTCTCATTTTATCATGCCGTGCGCCCAAAAGAAAGCCGCAGGCACGAAAAAACCGCCGGAACGCGTCCGGCGGTTTTGGAGAAGTTGGTTATTTCTGTTCCTGAATGTAGAGGCTGACGCGGCTCTGGATGAGCTTGGAGGCTTCTTCCACGGTCTTGCTGCCCGCAAAATAGCCTGCGGCTTCGTCAGAGATGATGTCCAGCACGTTCTGGTCGTAATCCACAAAGCTCGTCGTGGAGTCGATCAGGGCCAGCACAGCGTCATACTGCTCCTGCGTGACGGCGTACAGCTCGATCATCGGCTCGTCGCCGTAACTCATGCCGCCGTTGGAGATGGGGATGGGATTGCCGTCGTCATCGAGGATCTGATTGCCGTCGGCGTCTGTCTCGTATTCCTGCGTCATAGCCTCCTGCGCTTTTGCCTCAAAGACTGACTTCACGATGGGGTAATTCCAGAGATTCTTCTGGTAGTCATCAGAGAGCGTTGAGCGGATAAAGGCCCATGCACCGGACTTATCCCTGCAGGCCGTAGAAATGGAGAGCGTGCAGCTGGCGTTGAACGCGTTGCCGCTGGAGCCGTCTTCACGCGGGAAACCGATAAAGCGGACATCGTGATCGAGCGTAGCAAACATATAATAAATGCTGTCAAAATCGGAGATGGACGTGGGGTACAGGAGCTGCTTGCCGTTTTTCAGGCGCGTATAGTCGCTCTCATACTCTTCGGCGTCCGATTGCCAATCGTATTCCGCCGGGAAGGGCTTAACGAACTCCAAAAGCGCGCGGAACTCATCGGAGTCAAAGCTGCATGTACCGTCCTGCCAATTCATGAAGTTTTCCGCGTTCATGGCAATGCAGTATTTCAGCATCTCCGCCTGGGTGTAATACTTGTTGAAGACTGTCGCGCCCTCGGGGAGCTTGGAAAGTGCATCGTTGACATCGGCCAGCGTCCATGTCGTATACTCGCCCACGACCTTGCCGAGGCCAACTGCGGTCGTGATGCCGAAATCGATGGGCAGGCGGTAGAGCTTGCCGTCGGTCTGGGCCGCGTTCAGCGGCTGCGTCATGAGCTTGTCGCGCGAATATTCGGGGTCCGCATCGAGATACGGCCACAGGTCTTCCAATAGGCCCTTAGAAGCGTACTGTGCAAGAGGGAATTCCGTTTCGTTGGCGATAATATCGGGCACATTGCCAGAAATGATCTCCGTATTGAGTTTGGTAAGACCGGCATTGGAATCGTCATCAGTCGCATACTCGGAATAGTCCTTGACGACAATGCGGTAGTCCGGGTTGCTCTTGTTGAATTTTACGATCTGGCTGCGGAGATTGTAGTCCAGATACAGGCAGGCCAGCGTCAGCTCGGTCTTCGTCGTGACAGCGGCTGCGTCCACGCGGTTGAGCACCAGAACCTGCTGCCTGCTGGGGCCGTTATCGGAATATTCATAGGTCACAGCGACGATCCGCCCGTCGGACAGGAAGCCGAAGCGGTCGGAATTGATGCTGTTGCTGTCCACGTCGCAGGCCACCCAGTCGACGACCTTCTCGACCTCGCCGTTGTCCCTGCGTTCGCCAAAGATATTGCCGTTATCCATAAAGAAATAGGCATAGACATCATTGCCGGGGAGGATGTTCCACGCGCGGGAGGAAACGGGCGTTTCCTTGCCCCAGTCCTTCGTCTCCGGGTCAAGCTGCTTGAAGACCATCTTGCCGTCTGCGGAGGAGGTCGTCATGCCGACCTCGCTGGCAGACAGCTGGAAGATCTGACCATTCAGCTCGTCGCCGGACTTGCTGAACACAAAGCTTCCGTCCGGACCGTAGACGTTGACGGTCTGATAATCATAGGTATAGACATAGCCCTTGTCGTCGGAGAGGATGGAATCGATGTAGGTATAGCGCCAGCTGTCCGTGTCGTCCGTTTCTTCATCGGAAACGGGCGTGATGGTGCGCAGCAGCGTGCCGTGCGCGTCAAGCTGGATAAGCTCGGAGATGGAATCGCCCTCCGTGCCGTCGTCCGCATAGCGGCTCGTCTGCCGGTAGAGCCAGAGCGTGCCGTCCGCACCGGCGGCCATGGTCTGGATGCTGGTGCTGCTGTTGAAGGTCTGCATGCTGCCGTCGGGATTCATGGTCACGCCATCCGGCATGTCCGGGTTTTCCACGACCGGCTCGGCCACATAATTGTCGAGCTGCACACATTCGCCGGTGTCGAGGTCAAAACGGAAGATGACCTCGGAATAGGTATCATAGGAGATCTCTTCGCCGTTTTCATCGGTATATGTCTCCTTGCCGCCATCCGGGACACTTGCGGTAAAGTAGAGCGTGTCGCCGGTAACGCAGCTCGTGCCGATCCACTGAATATCCTCCGGCAGATCAAAATACTGCGCCTGATACGCGAACTGCGTCGAGGTCTTGTCCTCGGTATCGCTCTGTTCTGTCTTCTTCGTATCGTCCGCCGTCTGCGCCTCATTTTTGCTGCACCCGGCAAGAACGCCGAACAGCAGAACGAGCGCAAGGCAGACGCAAAGCAAACGTTTTGTCATAAACGTGACTCCTTTCTGGTTCCGATATGGTTTGCTCCATGCTGCCACATGGTAACAGAAATATACCCAAAAAGAAACCCCTTTGAGACAGATTTAAGAAAGAATTAAGTAAATCGAATGGTTTTCATACGTCTTGGAATTCATCAAGATCCGTGTTATACTGTAGAAAAACCGCAACAGGAGGCGCTTTATGCCCGCGCATATCATTTCCAGCGAGGAGCAGCGCGACCGGATGCTGTGCACGCCGATCCCGAAGCTGATCGTGTCGCTGTCCATCCCGACGCTGGCGTCCCAGCTCATTTCCGTGTTTTATAATACCGCCGATACCTATTTCGTCTCCAAGCTCTCCACCAGCGCCTCGGCGGCGGTCGGCGTCGTTTTTTCGCTCATGTCCATCATTCAGGCCTTCGGCTTCGGCATCGGGATGGGCTGCGGGTCGATCATCAGCCGCAGTCTCGGCAGCCGCGACAACGAGCGGGCCGACCGCACCGCAAGCAGCGCGTTCTTTTTTGCCGCCGCCGTGGGGCTTCTCATCTGCATTGCGGGGCTCTGCACGCTCCGGCCGCTCATGCGCCTGCTCGGCTCAACGGAAACGATCCTCCCGTACTCGGAAAGCTACGCGCGCATCATTCTGCTGGCCGCGCCTGTCATGTGCGCGTCGTTCGTGCTGAACAACACGCTGCGCTCCGAGGGCGAGGCGATGCTCTCCATGTACGGCATCTGTGCGGGCGGCCTTCTGAACGTCGCGCTCGACCCGCTGTTCATCTTTGTCTTCGACATGGGCATCGCGGGCGCGGCGCTGGCCACGGCGCTCAGCCAGCTGATCAGCTTCTGCATCCTCGCGTGGCTGTTCCTCCACGGGCGGAGCATCGTCCGCGTCCACGTCCGCTGCATCAGCAAACGGCCCGGACTTTACGGCGAAATTCTGCTCGTCGGCTTCCCGACGATCTGCCGGCAGGGCTTCGCAAGCCTGTCCTCTGCGCTTTTAAATAACGCGGCAGCTGTCTATTCCGATGCGGCGGTCGCCGCCGTGACGATCTCCAACAAGGTCTATCTGCTCGTCCGGTCGATCGTGATCGGCATCGGGCAGGGGTTCCAGCCTGTAGCGGGCTACAATTTCGGCGCGGGCGATAAAAAGCGCACACGGCAGGCGTTCTGGTTTTCCGTGCTGCTCGGAACAGCGGTGTGCATCGTCTGTGCGGCTGTGATCTCGCTCTTTCCCGACGAGATCATGCACTTCTTCCGCGACGATGCGGAGGTCACGCGCATCGGCCGTCAGGCACTGCTCTATGCCTGCGCCGTCATGCCGCTGATGGGATATTCAACTTATGTAAACCAACTATACCAGTGCCTCGGCTTCCATCAGGCCGCGACGCTTCTGGCCAGCTGCCGCAACGGACTGCTGTACGTGCCGCTCATCCTCATCCTGCCGCGTATGCTGGGCCTGCCCGGCGTAGAAATGAGCCAGCCCGGCGCAGACCTTTTGACCTTCGTTGTTTCGCTCCCGTTCCAGATCTGGTTCTTCCGGCATAAGCTCCGCTGATATGACGCTGCGTATACACGAAGGCTCCCCTATCGTTAGCAGGGGAGCCTTCAAATATGGAAATTTATAATCAATTTACGATCTGAAACTCTGAAATATTATAGGCAGCGCCGGTGAGTAATTTTCCAAAGCTCAGCCCTTCGCAGCTCCAGTCTCCGAACCGGAGCCCGCCGGTTCATTTGCGGCCGTGGAAACCCGGATCTGCTCAATATGATGGTTTGCGATCCGCGTGATCTGTACGTGCAGCGTTTCAAAATCGAATGACGCACCGGTCTCGGGGAGCCGGCCAAACTGCTCCATGACCCAGCCGCTGACGGAGGCCATGTCCGAGTCGGATCTCAGCCCGAAATAGTCCGCAAAATCGTCAAAGCTCATTTCCGCGTCGACCAGGTACGTGCCGTCAGACCCCTTGCTGATCGGCGTTTCCTCTTCATCGTGCTCATCCCAGATCTCGCCGACGAGTTCTTCCAGAATGTCCTCCATCGTCACAATGCCGCAGGTGCCGCCGTATTCGTCGACCACGACGGCGACGTGCGTTTTGGCCTGCTGGAGCTTTTTGAGCAGCAGACTGATGGGCTCCATCTCCAGCGCGTAGACCGGCGGCAGAATAATATCCCGCAGCGGCTTGTCCGTCACGCCGCAGCCGACATAAAAGTCTTTCTGGTGGATGGTGCCGAGAATATTGTCGATCGAATCCTGATAGATCAGGAGCCTTGAATATTTCGTCTCCGTGAACAGCGCGGCGACCTCCTCCTTCGTCGCCGTGATCGGAAGCGCAGCCAAGTCAGTGCGGTGGATCAGAATATCCTCCGCGCGCTGCTCGGAAAAATCGATTGCGTTCTTGAGCAGCTCGCCCTCGTTTTTATCAATGCTGCCGTCCTGCTGCACTTCGTCGACAAGCATCAGAAGCTCCTCCTGCGACATTTTGTTGTCGGAGCTGAGGCGGAAGACCTTCGCCAGCAGCTTTTTCCAGAACGAAAAAATTGCGTTCAGCGGCGTAAAAATCCAAATAAGGATCTGAAGCATCGGCGCGGACAGCATGGCCCACTGCTCTGCGCAGTCCTTTGCAATGCTCTTCGGAGAGATCTCACCGAAAATCAGCACCACGACCGTGACGACGACGGTGGAGATCGTGGCGCCTGCGTCGCCGTAATGCCTGACGAACAGCACGGTGCCGATGGAGGCCGTGGCGATATTCACGATATTGTTTCCGATCAGGATCGTGGACAACAGCCGGTCATAGCGTTCGAGCAGCTTACAGACCAGTGCCGCCCGTTTGTTTCCCTTCTCTGCAAGGGTCTTGAGCCGCGTTGTGTTTGCAGAGGAAAAAGCCGTTTCCGTCGCCGAAAAATAGCCGGAGAGGATCAGGCAGACAGTCATTATAACAATGCAAGTAGTGGTTGACAATGTACGGTAACTCCTTTTCTGTTATCTGAAATCGTGTGTGAAGACGCAAAAAAGCACGTCCGCCCTGCATCTAGCAGCGCAGATATGCTTCCCAAAACAGATGACAGATCAGATATGTACTATGACAATCGCTGTCGTCAGAATCCATGTGTTTCATTCCTTTCGCATAAAATCAAATTTATTATAACAAAAAACACAAATTCGTCAAGAAACAAATTCGGCGTAAGACTTGGGCGTGTCCGGTTCACGCAGAGAGCAGCAAAGGACCGAATAGAGTTGGTAGGGGCAAGAGCCAAGCCCCTGCCAACTGCGGTCGAATTTCGTTGGTTTTACAGAGCAGGGGAAATCATCGCTCCGCTTGATAGACGATCTCGCCGTTTACGATGGTCATGTACGCCTCGCCGCCGATGGTGGTCAGCGGGTCTGCCGTCCAGAGAACAAGATCGGCGTCCTTGCCCGGTTCCAGACTGCCGACGCGGTCAGAAATGCCGAGACTCTGCGCCGGATTGATGGTAATGGCGCGCCACGCTTCTTCCATCGGCAGTCCTGCAGCAGCCGCAAGTCCAGCCGCCAGCGGCAGATGCTGCAGCGGAATGACCGGTGCGTCGGTGATGATGCTGACCGTCAGTCCTGCGCGGTACAGAACGCCCGCTGTCGTAAAGCTCTTGTTCCGAAGCTCGACCTTGCTCTTGCCGCCGAGCGACGGGCCAACAAAGACCGGATAGCCCTCCTCGGCCAGCTCGTCCGCGATGATCTCACCGTCGGTGCAGTGGTCGAGCGTCAGCTTGAGGTCAAACTCCCGCGCGATGCGCACGGCGGTCAGAATATCGTCCGCGCGGTGCGCGTGGCACTTGATCGGAATTTCTCTGTTCACGACCGGCAGCATCGCTTCCAGCTTCACGTCCAGCGGCGGATTTTTTCCTGCCGCCTTGTCGTCGCGGTAGCGGATGGTGCGCATCAGCAGCTCGCGCAGAAGTCCGGCCACGGCCATACGCGTCATGGGACTCTGCTTTTTGCCCTGTCCGTAGCAGCCCTTCGGGTTTTCGCCGAACGCGCATTTCATCGCCGCAGGCGACCGCAGTACCATCTTGTCAACACGCTTGCCTGCCAGCTTGAGAATGGCGAACGTGCCGCCGACGACGTTTGCACTGCCGGGGCCGGTGCAGGCTGTCGTCACGCCGCCGCGCAGCGCCAGACCGAACGCCTCATCCTGCGGATTGATCGAGTCGATGGCACGCAGCTGCGGCGTCAGCGGATCAACGATCTCGTTATAGTCCATACCCTCCCAACGCATGGCCTGATTGTCAAGGCCGATGTGGCAGTGCGCCTCCACGCAGCCCGGCGTGAGCAGCCGCCCCTGTGCGTCAATGACCTTTGCGTCTGCGGGTGCGTCAATTTCCGGCGCGACTGCGGCGATTTTTCCATCCTCAACCAGCAGACAGCCGTTCGGAATATCCGCTCCGGCCATCGTCTTGATGTGTGCATTCTGAATCAGCAGCATATTGTATCTCCTTTCACAGCGCCAATTCGCTGTTTCCTCCAGTATAACGCGAGCCGCCGCCAAAAAGCAAGCGCTGTTTTTCCCCAGTCCGCTAGACAAAAAAGGCAGATGCTGTTATGATAGAGACAGAAAATCCAAAAACGACGATCAAGGAGATTGCTATGAAACAGTATTATCTTGGAATTGAATTCGGTTCCACGCGCGTCAAGGCCGTCCTGATCGACGGCGAGCACCGCATCGTCAAGAGCGGTGACTACACATGGAAAAGCAGTCTGGAAAACGGCGTCTGGACGTATCACATGGAGGATGTGCAGGATGGCCTGCGCACCGCCATCCGCAACCTCGGCGAACTGCCCGGCGCTGTTTCGGCCATGGGCATTTCCGGCATGATGCACGGCTATCTGGCCTTCGACAAGGACTGGAACCTGCTGGCACCGTTCCGCACCTGGCAGAACACCATGACCGGCGAGGCCGCCGAGCAGCTCACGGCAGAATTCGGCTTCAACATCCCACAGCGCTGGTCCATTGCGCATCTGTATCAGGCCGTTCTGAACGGCGAAGCGCACGTCAAAAATATCGCGCACATCACGACGCTTGCAGGCTATGTCCATTATCTGCTCACGGGCGAAAATGTTCTCGGCGTGGGAGAAGCCTCCGGTATGTTCCCCATTGACAGTGAAACGCTGGACTATGACGCGGCGATGCTCGAAAAATTCGACGCGCTGCTGGCCAAATACGGCTTCGCGTGGACGGCCCGCAGCGTCCTGCCCAAGGTCCTGATGGCCGGACAGGCCGCAGGTAAGCTGACGCAGGCCGGGAGAACGTTCCTTGAAGGGCTTCTGCCCGCCGGCATCCCGTTCTGCCCGCCCGAAGGCGATGCAGGCACCGGCATGACGGCGACGAACGCCGTCGCGCCCAGAACCGGCAACGTCTCGGCAGGCACGTCCATCTTCGCTATGGTCGTACTGGAAAAGCCCCTGTCGAAGGTCTATCAGGAGATCGATATGGTCACCACGCCCAGCGGCAAGCCCGTCGCCATGGTGCACTGCAACAACTGCACGAACGACATGAACGCATGGGTGGGCCTTCTCGGCGAGACGGCGAAGCTCTTCGGCGCGGACGTTTCGACTGGCGAGCTGTTCACGAAGCTCTACCAGAAGAGCCTTGAGGGTGATGCCGACTGCTCTGGCGTCCTGACCTACAACTATATGGCGGGCGAGGGTGTTACGCATCTGGACGAGGGCCGTCCGATGGTCGTCCGCAAGCCCGAAAGCCAGTTCACGCTTGCCAATTTCCTGCGCTCCCAGCTTTACGCGACCATGTCGACGCTCAAGCTCGGCATGGATATCCTTGCGGAGGAGCACGTTGCGATCGATTCCCTGACCGGTCATGGCGGCCTGTTTAAAACGCCGGTCGTCGGCCAGAAATACATGGCCGCCGCCTGCCGTGCACCGGTCACGTGCATGGAATCGGCAGGCGAGGGCGGGCCTTACGGCATGGCTCTGCTTGCGTCCTATCTGGTGCAGAAAAAGGATGGCCAGACGCTTGAGCAGTATCTGGAAACAGAGGTTTTCGCGGATGTCAAGCGCACGACGCTTGCTCCCGATCCCGAGGATGCCGCCGGCTTCGACCGCTATCTCGGCTGGTACCGCAGCGCCCTCGCAGCGGAAACCGCCGCAGTAAAAGCGTTCTGATCAATCATTCCGAAAACAAGGAAAAGGCTTCCCGTCTCCGGGAAGCCTTTTCCGCTTACATGGCCGAGGAGATCGCGTCCACAGCCTTTTCCGCCTCGTTTTGAATAGCCTTGGCGACCTGCTTTGTCATGCGGTACGCGTCGCTGTTTTTCGGCAGCATCATCGCGCCCAACGCGCCGACTGCGACGCCTGCGCCCATGGTCAGAAAGAAGCCCCGTACTGTCATATGCGCACCTCGTTACCGCATCGCCGTGCCGGACGTGCTGCCGGTCACGGTTCTGCCGCTTGCCGTGCCGCTCTGGCTGTAGCCCGCGCCGTTGTAGCCGGGGTTGTAGTTCGTGCCGTTATACATACCGCCATAGCCGTTTGTGCCGTTGACATAGCCGTTCCGGGTCGTGGAGACGTTGGAATAGCCGTCGTAATACGGCTGCGTCGCCGCACAGGCGGTCAGAGACACCGCAAGCATCAGCGCGGCCAGCACCAGGATCAAGCCTTTTTTCATGAGAAATTCCTCCTTTTTTGCGAATCGTATCGCTGAGGCTAGTTTCTGCAGGCATTGCGCGCGGTATGCTGTGAGTTTTTTACAGAGCAGGAATCGATAAAAATCGATACAAGCATATTGAAAGTTTTCGTTTATGCTGTATAATAAACAACAGATAAAAATGAGAAGGAGAACGCTCATGAAAAAGCTGTCCATTAAAAAAGGCGTGCAGTGCATGGCCTGTCTGGAGTGCGTCCGCGCCTGCTCCAACGCATACTATAAGGAATTCCACCCCGATAAGGCCGCTCTGAAGATCGTTCAGCGCGGCGAGAACGTCCGTCCCATGGTCTGTGTCCAGTGCGGCAAGTGCGCCGAGGTCTGTCCCTCCGGCGCGATCACCCAGAACCCCAAGGGCGTCTGGATGATCAGCCGCAAGCTCTGCACCGGCTGCGGAAAATGCGTTGAAGCGTGTCCCTTCGGCCTCATCGTCAAGGACGAGGCCGTCCCGTATTCCAGCAAATGCACCGCCTGCGGCATCTGTGTTAAGGCCTGCCCCATGGAGCTGCTGGAAATCGTTGAAAAATAAAAACCAAGCGGCGGATCTGCGTGTCCGCCGCTTTCGTTTGTCCATATATAGATTTCTGCGAACTTGCAGGCTGGGGATGCCTCCGGCGGCCCCTTCTTTTCCGCCTTGCCGGAAAAGAAGGGGGAGAAAAGGGGCGCTGGTTACGTTTGGTGCGTACTGCGGGTACGACTCAGGTGGTTCCTGATTTTCAGTTGTTACGAACACACAAACTCACCCTACGGGCGCTATACTGCGCGCCGCCTGTTACGGTACACCAGGTTTGATAGCAGCTGCTTTTGAATGACTGCGGTAAAAACGCCTTGCGTTCGAAATTTGCAGGGCAATGCGGATTCGCCAGAGTTTTGTAGGGGCCGATGCCCACATAGGCCCGCTGGAAAGTTGTGAATTTGCCATATATTTCCATAAAAAGGGTGCGTTCTGCCGGGGCGATGTGGGCATCGACCCCTACAAATCGCACTCCTCAAAGTGCGCCGAAATATGCGTCCCTAACATTGCAGCTCCCGTCATTTCACCACCGCATCATACAGCAGATTCTTCGCAAACCCCGTCAGCTTCGCGACCTGCTTGACAGCGTCCTTCGTGGAAAGTCCCTCCGCCATGCGCGCGCGAACCAGTTCGAGCGCTGCTTCAAACGTGCAGCCCGCTTCCGGTTTTTCCTCTGCGCCAGCCACAACGAGCACGAACTCGCCGCGCGGCGGGGTTTCTTCATAATAGGCCGCCGCCTCGCCCAGCGTCATGCGGCGGACCTCCTCGTGCAGCTTCGTCAGCTCCCGGCAGAGGGAAATTTTCCGATCCTCTCCAAACGCGTCTGCCAGATCGCGCAGCGTGGCCAGCAGCTTGTGCGGCGCTTCGTAGAAGATCATCGTCCGCGTTTCGTCCTTCAATCCCGTCAGGTGCTCCTGACGGCTTTTTTTGTTGACGGACAGAAACCCCTCGAACGTGAACCGGCCCGTCGGCAGGCCCGAAATACTCAGCGCTGTCACCAGCGCGCACGGCCCCGGAATCGCGCAGACCGTCACGCCGTTTTCCGCGCACAGCCGAACCAGGTCCTCGCCGGGGTCGGAGATGGCGGGGGAGCCAGCGTCCGTCACCAGCGCGCACGTTTCGCCCGCCAGCAGCCGCGCGAGGATCTTTTCGCCGCTTTCTGCCTTGTTGTGCTCGTGATAACTCACAAGGCTTTTTTTGATCTCCAGATGGTTCAGCAGCTTGAGGCTCACGCGCGTGTCCTCCGCCGCGATAAAATCAGCCTCCGCCAGCGTTCGGGCACAGCGGGGCGAAATGTCGTTCAGATTGCCGATGGGCGTCGGCACGAGATATAGGGTACCGGCCATATTGCTTCACTCCTGTAGATGATAGATACGCCGACCCTCGGCAGACAGCTCTCCGGTCTGCTCATAAAGAAACAGATCCGGCTCATATTGCAGCCCAGGCCCTCCGCCGAGGCGGGCTTCGATCAAAACGAGATTCACGGCGTTTTCCGCTCTGTGCCGGACGAAGCGGATGCGCTTTGGCTCCAACCGCGCCGCGCGCAGTCCGGTCATCAAATCGACCAGCCGCTCCGGCTTGTGAACCAGAAAAAAACGTCCGCCCCACCGCAGCGCCCGCGCCGCAGCCGCGCAGAGCGCGTCAAACGGGCAGCAGATTTCGCTTCTCGCGGCGCAGAGGCTGTCCTGCGCATGCAGATATCCGCTTCCCGGCGGGTAGTAGGGAGGATTGGACAGCACGCAGTCAAAGCTTCCGGGCGCGATTTCCGCGTGCGCCTGCCGCAGATCGCCGCAGACGACGCAAAAGCGGTCGGAAACTCCGTTTTCCTCCGCGTTTTCCCGCGCCTGCCGCGCAGCGGCCTCCTGAATTTCAATGCCGCATACGCGCAGTGTCTCATCCGCGCCCAGCAGCAGAAGCCCCAGCGTCCCGCACCCGCAGCCAAGATCAAGCACTCGGCTGCCAGACTTTATCCGGCAGAAATCTGCCAGCACCATGGAATCCGTACTCACGCGGAACTGTGCGTCCGGGATTTTCATCCGGATGCTGTCAAAGAGAAGCTCTTCCATACGCGCTCCAATCAAAAATCAATCAAAAAGACAGGGGGTGCTGCACGCAGCACCCCCTTCCTGGTTATGTGCTTATTCCTCAGAGATCGCGTCGTTGGGGCATTCTGCAGCGCAGGTACCGCAGTCCACGCACTGATCAGCGTCGATGACGTACTTGTCTTCGCCCTCGCTGATGCAGCCGATGGGACATGCGTCAGCGCAAGCACCGCACTTTACACAGTTGTCATTGATTACGTGTGCCATTTGAAGCACCTCCATTTTCAAGGTAGCTTCATTCTATCATACTTTCCTGAAAATGCAATGAAAAAAGTGTAAATTCCTCGAACGGCCCGGATTTTTTCGCGTGCGTCGTATAAACGCTGACCGCCGCGTCGAAACTCTCCTTCGACAGGAGGCGATCAGAATGAAAAAACCGGCGTATTCCGCAGCGCTGGACCGGGTGCTCTTCCGCGCGTCGCGGCTGGCGCGTGAGCTTGGCGGCGCACAGACCGGCACGGAGCATCTGCTGCTTGCACTCTCGCAGGAACGCATTTCCCAGACCGGACGCATTTTATGCTATCAGGGAGCCGAGGGCAGGCTCCTGCGCTGTATGCTGCTGACGAGGCAGGAGCCGGAGCCAGCCGGGCGGCAGGGCCTTTCCGCAGCTGCCGCAAGAGCGCTTGACGGCGCACAGCACGAGGCGAACCGCCTTGGCGCGCCCCTCTGCCTGCCGGAGCATCTGCTGCTTTCCCTCATGCGCGACGACGCCTATGCGGCGGCGCGAATGCTTTCGGAGCTTGGCGTTGACTGCAACTGCGTATTTTCGGAAACATATGACCGCCTGCGCATCCTACATCCGGCGCAGGACGTGAAAGGACAATCGGAATTGAAGCTTTTGGAACTGTACTGTGACAACATGATCGACCGGGCACCGCAGATGGACCCCGTCGTCGGCCGCGAGGCGGAGCTTTCCCAGCTCATGCAGGTGCTCAGCCGCCGCAGCAAGAATAACCCCGCGCTCATCGGCGAACCCGGCGTCGGCAAGACCGCCGTCGTTGAAGCGCTGGCCCAGCGCCTTGCCTGCGGAGACGTGCCGCAGGCGCTGCGCGGGAAAAAGCTCTACTGCCTCAACATGGCGAATCTGCTTGCGGGCACGAAATACCGCGGCGAATTTGAAGAGCGCGTGCGCGATATCCTGATCGAGATCCGCCGCTGCGGCAGCGTCATCCTATTTGTCGACGAAATGCACACCATCGTCGGCGCAGGCAGCGCCGAGGGCGCGATCGACGCGGCCAATCTGCTCAAGCCGGCCCTTGGCAGGGGAGAGCTGCAGATGATCGGTGCGACGACATTGGAGGAATACCGCAAATTTATTGAGAAGGACGCCGCGCTTGAACGCCGCTTCCGCCCCGTGATCGTCCGCGAACCGGACCGCAAGACGGCCTGCCGTATGCTTGAAGCGCTTCGTCCAGGCTTGGAGGCACACCACCGCATCCGCATCACGCAGGAGGCCATCGAGGCCGCCGTCGATTTTTCAAGCCGCTATCTGACAGATCGCTTCCTGCCGGACAAGGCGCTCGACCTGCTCGACGAGGGCGCGGCGCACGTCTGGCTCGGCGGCCCGGAGCCTGCGGAGGACGCAGAGCGCCAGCAGCAGCTCGAGCAGCAGCTTGAGCAGGCTGTGGCGAACGCGCAGTATGAGCAGGCGGCGAAGCTGCGCGACGAGCTGCGCACGCTCGTGCGCCGCCAGCTTGCCGCCCGCCGCGCCCAGCGCACCGTGAGCCTGACCCGGCAGGATATCGCCGCCGTCGTTTCCGAGCGCACCGGCATCCCCGTCGGCAGGCTCCGGCAGTCCGACCGTGAACGGCTGCTGTCCCTGCGCCAGACGCTCTCCGAGCGCATCATCGGCCAGCAGGCAGCCGTCGACGCGGTTTCTACCGCCGTTCTGCGCGGCCGGACAGGCCTTGCCGACGCCGGACGCCCCGCCGCGTCCTTCCTGCTCATCGGCCCGACGGGCGTCGGAAAAACGGAATTATGTAAACAGCTTGCGCAGGTCGTCTACGGCAGCCAGGACGCGCTCATCCGTGTGGATATGTCGGAATACATGGAGCCAAGCAGCGTCTCGCGCCTGCTTGGCGCGCCTCCGGGCTATGTCGGCTACGACGCAGGCGGAACGCTCACGGAAAAGGTGCGCCGCCGTCCATACTGCGTTGTACTGTTCGATGAGCTGGAAAAGGCGCACCGGGATATTACCGGTATCCTTCTGCAGCTGCTCGGCGACGGGATCCTGACCGACAGCATGGGCCGCACTGTCAGCTTCAAGAACACCATCGTCGTCATGACCTCGAACCTGACTGGCCCGCAGACCGGAAAGCCCGGTCTCGGCTTCATACCCGACTGCGCGGATGTCCGCGCGCAGACCGTACTGCGGGAGGCGTTTTCTCCGGAGTTTCTGGGCCGGATCGACTGCGTCGCCTCCTTCCGTCCGCTCGCGGCGGAGGATCTTGCGAAAATTGCTGCGCTTCAGCTGCGGGAGCTTGCCGGACGGCTGCAAAAGCAGAACGTTACGCTGGAAACGGCCCCGGAGCTGCCCGAGCGCCTCGGCGCGCTCTGCGCAAACGAGCCGGGCGGGGCCAGAAGCCTGCGCCGCAGGCTCCAGACCGGGATCGAAGGCCCGGCGGCGGAGCTGCTGCTGCGCGACCCGTCCGTGCGGACGCTCCGCGCCGTCTGGCAGCAGGGGAGCGTGCAGGTGAACGCGGCTGGAGGATGTTTTTAAAACATTCGTTCAAAAATTCGGCTTTCGGGGATTTTTCACGAAAAACGTCGAAGAATCCTCGAAAAATTTTTTCAAAAAAGGGTTGCAATTTATGTAAACAGAACGTATTATATTATTGAAGTGGAGCAAAGTGGAGCGAAATTTCAGTAAAGTGGAGCGAAAGGAGGCGCGAGGGGATGTTCGGGAAGTATAAGCACTCTGTCGATGAAAAAGGACGTCTGTTCGTGCCGTCCAAGCTGCGCGACGAACTGGGAAGCACCTTCTATGTAACACTGGGCCTCGACCACTGCCTGTCCGTCTACACGGAAGCAGGCTGGAAGGCCATTGTCGATAAATATAACGCGCTGCCGATCGTACAGGCCCGAAAAATGCGCTTTCTGTTTGCCAACGCCGCCAAATGCGAGCCCGACAAGCAGGGCCGCTTCCTCATTCCCGCCGAGCTGCGCCAATACGCCGGTCTTTCCAGCGAGGTCACGTTCATCGGGCAGGGCGGCCACGCGGAGATCTGGGACAGCGCAGCCTATGACGAGCTGGAGCAGCAGACGCTGACGCCTGAAAATCTGGCGGCTGTGATGGAGGAACTTGGTTTCTGATGGAATTCGCACATCGATCTGTGCTTTTGCACGAGTGCATAGACGCGCTGGCCATCAAGCCCGACGGGATCTATCTCGACGGAACGCTCGGCGGTGCGGGCCACTCGCTGGAGATCTGCCGGAGCCTCACCACCGGCAGGCTCATCGGCGTCGACCGTGATCTGGTCGCGCTGGAGGCCGCGAAAAAGCGGCTGTACCGCCACGCGAAAAAGGTGACGCTGGTACATGATAATTTTGAAAACGTCGGCGCGATCCTTACCGCGCTGGGACTCGACCGGATCGACGGGATGCTGTTCGACCTGGGCGTTTCGTCCCCGCAGCTCGACGACGCGGAGCGCGGCTTTTCCTATATGGCCGACGCGCCGCTGGATATGCGCATGGACCGCGACCAGTCCCTCACGGCCTACGAGATCGTCAACAACTGGCCGCGCGAGGAATTAAAATCCATTCTCTACGAATATGGCGAGGAGCGCTGCGCCCCGCAGATCGCCGCCGCCATCGAACGCGTGCGGACCGACCACCCAATCGAGACAACGCTGGAGCTGGTCGACATCATCCGCTCGGCCATGCCGCCCAGCGCCCTGCGTGAAAAGCAGCATCCGGCCAAGCGCAGCTTTCAGGCCATCCGTATCGCCGTCAACGATGAGCTTGGCGCAGTCCGGCAAGGCATGGAGGCCGCCATCGACCACCTGAACCCCGGCGGTCGTCTGGTTGTCATTACGTTCCATTCACTGGAAGACCGCATCGTCAAAAACGTGTTTCAGGACGCGGCAAAGGGCTGCACCTGCCCGCCGTCGTTCCCGGTCTGTGTCTGCGGCCATAAGCCGAAGATCAAAATTCTGACGAAAAAACCCATCATCGCCACGCGCGAGGAGGTCGAGGAAAATCCCCGTTCGCGCAGTGCAAAGCTCCGCGTAGCAGAGCGCGTGTAACCCGGAAAGGAGTCCCGCCGTTATGGCGCAGCCCAATCGAAGAAATCTTTATAGAGACAACGGCGCCGCCGCATACGATGTTTACGCCTGGAACGATCAGACTGCCCGCCAGTATGACGATAACCGCGCCTATGAGCGTACCCTGCCCATCGAGCTGCCGGACGAGCGGGCCTATGAGCAGCCATACCGAAGAGTCAAGGCCAGAACGGCCATCGCGCCGTTTACACTGGCGGGTATGCTGACGGTAGCCTGTCTCATGATCCTTGTGATTTTCGGCTATGTCCAGCTGTTTGAGGCCAGCAGCAATGTCTCAGCCCTTGAAAGCAGGCTTGCCAATCTCAAGGAGCAGCAGCTGATGCTTCAGAGCAAATACGACGCCAAGATCGATCTGACTGCCGCCGAGGAATACGCGGCTGAGATCGGCCTGACCAAATGTCAGCCCGAGCAGATCGTCTATGTCAGCTTCTCCGGGAACGATCAGGCGGAAATTTACACGCAGCAGCGCACAAGCGTCTTCGGAGAAATTCTGGACGCCATGCAGCAGAGCATTCTCGGCCTCATCGAATATTTGCACCCCGCAGCAGCATAAGCTTGGACAGAACCTCCCAGTTTGAAATCCAGCTGAGTAACCGGACAGGGGCGGTCTTTTCAGGCCGCCCCTTTTTTGAACAGAAAGGCAGTTTCATGGCAAAAAAGATCATCCGCCTGCCGCGCACCAAAGAGCAGAAGCAGGCAAACCGGGAGCGGAATGAGCGCGCGAACCGAACGATCCTCAGCCGTACCCTGATCCTGATGGTCCTGTGCGGCGTGATCGCGTTTGTCCCGCTGATCGGAACGCTTTATAACCTCATGATCACCCAGCACGACTATTACAACGAAAAGGCGATCAAGAACCAGACCCGTTCAACGAATCTGACCGCAGCGCGCGGCGTGATCTACGACGCGAATATGAACGTGCTGGCCTCTTCGTCGACCGTCGAGACGGTTTTCATCGATCCGAACGAGATCGCCGAGCAGATGAAAAAGCCCGAGAACAGCAACCTGCTCGACCAGATCGCGCGCGGTCTTGGCGAAATTCTGGATGTCGAGCCGAGCTTCGTCTACGAGCAGGCCGCCGACAAGCAGTACCGCTATAAGGTCATCAGCCGTAAGATCTCCGAGGAGCTGGCCGACGAGGTCCGCGCCTTCGTCAGCGAAAACAAGATCACCGGTGTCTATCTCGAAACAGATCTCAAGCGCTATTATCCCAATTCCTCCCTCGCCGCGCAGGCGCTCGGCTTCGTTTCAAGCGACAACAACGGCTCCGAGGGCCTTGAAGCCTATTACAACGAAGAGCTTTCCGGCACAGCCGGGAAGGTCGTGACATCCAAGGGCAACTACGGCTCCGAGATGCCCTATACATACGAAAAATACTATGACGCCTCTGACGGCTGCAGCCTCGTTACCACCATCGACGCGACCGTGCAGGCGTATGTGGAAAAGAACCTGCAGAACGCCATTGATAAGTACGATATCAAAAACGGCGCGTTCTGTATCGTCATGGACGTGAATACGGGCGAGATCAAGGCCATGGCCACGCTCGGCTCCTATGATCCAAATAATTATCTGGAAATCTATGACGACGCGGCGGCCGCGCTTCTTGAAAATGAGCGTGATGCGGCGCTGTCCCTGCCGGAAGCGTCCGATGCCTATAAGGCCGCCATCGAGCAGTATAAGCAGGATGTTGCATCGGCACGTATGGCTCAGTGGCGCAACCGCTGCGTGTCCGACGGCTATGAGCCGGGTTCGACCTTCAAGCTCATCACGCTGGCCTCCGCAATCGATTCCGGAGCCGTCACGCTGAACGACTCGTTCTACTGCGGCGGTCAGGAAAAGTTCTCCGGCCGTGAGCAGATCCTTAACTGCTGGAAATCCGCCGGTCACGGTGCGCAGTCGACCGCGCAGGCGCTCGGCAATTCCTGCAACATCGCCTTTGGCCATATCGGCCTGCGCATGGGCGGCGACATTTTCTATGATTACCTCAAGGCCTTCGGCATCATGGAAAAAACAGGCGTTGATCTGCCGGGCGAGGCCAGCGGTCTGTTCTACGAACGGAAATACCTGAACAATCCCGCACAGTACGGCACGTCCTATCTCATCACGTCCTCTTTCGGTCAGAGCTTCCGTATCACGCCCATGCAGCTGGTGCGCTCCGTCGCGGCGATCGTCAACGGCGGCTATGTGCTCGAGCCGTATATCGTGAGCGAGGTTCTGGACGCCGACGGCAACATGGTCGAGCGGAACGAAAAGACTGTCTTGCGGCAGGCCATCAGCCAGCAGACGTCCGAAACAATGCGCAGCCTTATGGAACAGGTCGTCACCGAGGGCACGGCCTCTGCGGCCAAAACCCCCGGCTACCGTGTCGGCGGCAAGACCGGCACGTCCGAAAAGCTGGACGAATACGACGAGGACGGCAATCAGGTCAAGGACAAGATCGTCTCCTTTATCGGCGTCGCGCCCATTGACGACCCGAAATATGTCGTCCTTGTTGCGCTTGACACGCCCGCGTATTCGCAGGACAGCGAAAAATATACCCTCCACGGGATGTATATTTCCGGCGGCTTGATGGCTGCGCCGACCGTCCGCGACATTTTCCTTGATATTCTTCCCTATCTCGGTGTGGAGCCGGATTATGATTCCGAGGATATCCGCGGTATCAACTTCACAGTCCCAGATGTGATCGGCATGGACGAAAGCGAAGCGGCTGCGCTGCTCGCTGAAAAAACCATCACCTACCGCATTGTCGGCACCGGCTCGACCGTCACCGACCAGCTGCCCGCGCCGGGCAGCCAGGTTCCCGGCAATTCGCAGATCATCCTCTACATGGGCGCGGAAAAGCAGCAGACGGTTGTCGAGGTGCCGGATTTCATCGGCTGCTCTGTCGCGGACGTTAACTATCTGGCTGCAAACGCCGGCCTTTACGTGCAGGCCAAGGGCACCGACCGCACGGACGTTTACGTGCTTGCGGCCTATCAGGACATCGAACCCGGAACAGAGGTTGACAGAGGTACTACAATTACAGTAGAATTCTCTTCCACAGGCGCATCCGACTAAGGAGGACACTATGAAGCTCAAAGAACTGCTGCACGGCCTTGACGTGCTGGAACTGCACGCGGACGAAGCACTGGATATTACCGGCGTTCAGTATGACTCCCGGCAGGTAACGCCCGGAGCACTGTTTGTCGCGATCTCCGGCTTCCAGACCGACGGCCACAAATATATTCCCAAGGCCATGGAAAACGGCGCGGTCTGCGTCGTCTGCGAAAAAAAGCCGGAAACAGACATTCCGTATGTACTGGTTTCCGATGCCCGCTCGGCGCTTGCCGCGCTCGGCGCAAACTGGTTCGGCCATCCGGCGGACGCTATGTGCGTCGTCGGAATCACCGGCACGAACGGCAAAACGACCAGCACGTATCTGCTGAAGCACGTGCTTGAAAAAACGCTCGGCGCAAAGGTCGGCCTCATCGGCACGATCCAGAACATGATCGGCGATGAGATCCTGCACACCGAGCGCACCACGCCGGAATCCTTCGAGCTGCAGAAGCTCTTTGCCGATATGCGCGATGCGGGCTGCACGCACGTCATTATGGAGGTCTCGTCCCACGCGCTGGTGCTCCACCGCGCCGACCAGATCCGTTTTGGCGCGGCTGTCTTTACAAATCTGACAGAGGACCATCTCGATTTCCATCAAACGATGGATGCATACTGCGACGCGAAGGCCATGCTCTTCCGCCGCTGCGAAACGGGCGCGGTCAATGTCGACGATGCCTACGCGAAGCGCATCATGGAGCAGGCGGACTGCCGCCTTCTGACGTATTCCGCGCAGGGAACCCCCGCTGCACTCACGGCGGAGCATATCGGCCTGTTCTCCGACCGCGTGGAGTTTGACGCGGTCTATCAGGACGAGCGGGCTGCCGTCACGCTCGGCATTCCCGGCATTTTCAGCGTCTATAACGCCCTCAGCGTCATTGCCGCCGCGCTGGCACTGCACATTCCGCTTGCTGAAATTGCGGACGCCCTGCGCACCGCGCAGAGCGTCAAGGGCAGGGTAGAGGTCGTCCCCACGCCGGGCAAGGACTATACTGTCCTTATCGACTATTCCCATACGCCCGACAGCCTCGAAAATATTCTGAGGGCTGTGCGCGGCTTCTGCACGGGCCGCATCATCGCCGTCTTCGGCTGCGGCGGCGACCGCGACCCCTATAAGCGCCCCGTCATGGGCAAAATCGCGGCAGAGCTGTCTGACCTTGCCATCGTCACCTCAGACAATCCCCGCACCGAAGATCCCTATAAGATCCTCCGGCAGATCCTTGCCGGGATGCAGGATACCGAAACGCCCTACGAGGTCATTGAGAGCCGCGTTTCGGCCATTGGCCGGGCGATGGAGCTGGCGCAGAAGGACGATGTGATCGTCCTGTGCGGCAAGGGCCACGAGACGTATCAGGAAGTCGGCCACGAAAAGCACCATCTGGACGAGCGTGAGGTCGTCGCGTCGTATTTGGAGGCAAACGCATGAAGGAACTGACACTGAAGCAGGCAGCGGAGGACTGCCGGGGAACGCTCACGCCTGAACAGGCGGAGGGCATGATCACCGGCGTCCAGATCGATTCGCGCAGAGTAAAGCCCGGCGACCTCTTCGTCGCCATCAAGGGTGAGAAGTCCGACGGCCATGACTTTATCGGCATGGCGGCCAGTCTTGGCGCAAGTGCCGCGCTTGTGCAAAGACCGGTCAAGGCGGCCATCCCGACCATTCTTGTACCCGATACCATCAAGGCCTACGGCGATCTTGCCGCAGCCCGCCGCGAACGGATGGGCGTGAACGTCATCGGCATTACCGGCAGCGTCGGCAAAACGACGACCAAGGAAATGACCGCCTGTATGCTGGAGCGTACCTACCGCACCGCCCGCACCGAGGGCAACCACAACAACAACATCGGTCTGCCCATGACCATCCTCGATATGCCGGACGATACCGAAACGGCTGTTCTGGAGCTGGGCATGAACCACTTCGGAGAAATGGCCCGCCTGACTTCTATCGCAAAGCCCGATATCGCCGTTATCACCAACATCGGCACCATGCATATCGAACATCTTGGCTCCCGTGAGGGCATCCTGCAGGCCAAGCTCGAAATTTTCCGGGGTGTGCCGGAAAATGGAGTCGGCGTGTTCAACGGCGACGAGCCGCTTCTTTGGAACGTGCGCGCCGACGGCGGACATAAAAAATATTATTACGGCATCGAGAACCACGCCTGCGACGTGCTTGCGACCGACATTCAGGAGCTTGACGACGGCATGCGCTTTGTCGTCAGCGGTTTCGGTCACCGTTTCGAGTTGTTCGTGCCGGTTCTGGGCCGCCATACGGTCTATAACACGCTGGCCGCCGTTACGGCAGCCCTGCTCCTGAAGGTCCCGCCTGAGACGATTCAGACGCAGATCTCCGGCTTTCACAACACCGGTATGCGCCAGAAGATCTACGAGCGCGACGGCTTTACCATCATCGAGGACTGCTATAACGCAGGCCCGGAATCGACGGAGGCCGCGCTTGAGATCCTTGCGGGCTTCCGTTCGCGCACGAATGGCCGCTGTATCGCGGTGCTGGGCGATATGCTGGAGCTTGGCAACCGCTCCGCCGCGGAGCATTACCGCATTGGACGCATTGCCGCCACGAAGGCCGACGTGCTCTACACCTACGGCGTCAACGCCGAGCGCATGGTTTCCGGTGCGATCACCGGCGGCATGAAGCAGAAGCTGATCGAGCATTTTGACACGCATGAGGATCTGGCGCATATGCTCAAAATGCGTGCCCGTCCCGGCGATGTGATTTTGTTCAAGGGCAGCCGCGGTATGCGGATGGAAAAGGCCCTTGCGCTGTTTTTCAAGGAAGAAGAGGAATAAAGAGAGTCTCGGAGGAATCCTGTATGGATGCAATGTTTTTTATCGTTCTGGGCGCGACGCTCGCTTCGTTTTTACTGACGCTGCTGTTTGGCCGCTTCGTTATTCCCATGCTCCGTGCGCTGCACGCGGGCCAGTCCATCCGCGAGGTCGGCCCGCAGTGGCACAACACCAAGGCCGGTACGCCGACCATGGGCGGCATCATGTTCATTGCCGCGATCATCCTCTGCACAGTCGGCTTCGGCTGGAAGAGCATGACGGAGAATCACGACTATACGCACCTGTATGTGCTGGCCCTCGCCCTCTGCTATGGGCTTGTCGGTTTTGCCGATGATTTCGTCAAGGTCAAGCTCAAGCGCAATCTCGGTCTGACTGCCATCCAGAAATTCCTGCTGCAGCTCGTCGTGGCCGCTGCGTTCCTGTTTGTGCTGAAGGGCAGCGGCGATCTGTCCTGCGACCTCTATATCCCGTTCTGGAACCTCGACCTTGAAATTCCGACGGCGGTCTATATGGTCTTTGCGGCCTTCGTCATTGTCGGCTGCGTCAACGCTGTGAACCTGACGGACGGCGTCGACGGTCTTTCCAGCAGCGTGACCATCCCGGTCATGGTCTTCTTCGCCACGACCTCCTATATCTATGGCCGCACGACGCTGGCCCTGCTCCCCGCGACCGTCGCGGGCGGCCTGGCGGGTTTCCTCTGCTACAATTTCCATCCGGCCAAGGTCTTCATGGGCGACACCGGCTCGCTGTTCCTCGGCGGCATGGTCTGCGGAATGGCCTTCGCGCTCGATATGCCGCTGATTCTGATCCTTGTCGGCATTATCTATCTCTGCGAGACGCTTTCCGTCATTCTGCAGGTCACGTATTTCAAGCTGACCCATGGCAAGCGCATCTTCAAAATGACCCCCATCCACCACCACTTTGAGATGTGCGGCTGGAAAGAGGAAAAAATCGTTTTTGTTTTCACCGCGATCACGCTCGTCATGTGCGTGCTGGCGTATCTCGGTGTTATGAACCGGTATTGAGCTACCGCAGCTTCAGAAAGGAGCGACCCCTATGGCAAGCCGTTCAGACGGCGTAACGCGGCTGTATGAAGCTCCGCAGGCTCCCGAGCCGGAGCGCCTTCCGCAGCCGACCAAAACAAAGGACAAGGTGCTGCTTGACGAGCGCGGCCTGCTCGACCTGCCGTTTCTCGCGCTGACGGTGCTGCTCGTGCTGATCGGCGTCGTCATGGTCTTTTCAGCCTCCTACGCCCGCGCGTATTATCTGACCGGCAACTCTACCTATTACTTTGCCCGGCAGGCGATTTTCGCTGTCGTGGGCATCGGCGGTATGCTGTTTGTCAGCAGGCTGAACTATCAGCTCTGGCGCAGTGCTTCGTTCATCATCCTCGCGGTATCCGTCGTGTTCCTGATTCTCGTACCGCTCATCGGCTCGACGGCCAACGGCGCAAAGCGCTGGATCGAGGTTGCGGGCATCCGCTTCCAGCCCTCGGAGCTTGCGAAAATCGCCATCATCATGACGTTTTCCGCCATGATCTCGACCTACCGCGATAAAATGCGCACCTTCCGCTATGGCATCGCGCCCTTCGGCGCGATCATGATCGTCCTGTGCGGCCTCGTCGCGCTGGAGCGCCATTTTTCCTGCATCCTCATCATGCTGCTGCTTGCGGCGGCCATGCTGTTTCTGGGCGGCGTCCAGATCAAATGGTTCGCCCTCGGCGGCGCGGCAGTCGCCGTGTTCATGTTTGTTTATCTCAAGACGCAGGGCTACGCCGGAAGCCGTATCACCGCCTGGCGCGACCCCGCCTCCGACCCGACAGACAACGGCTATCAGATCTTACAGTCGCTCTACGCCATCGGTTCCGGCGGCCTGATGGGCCTCGGCCTCGGCAAGAGCTGCCAGAAATACCTGTATCTTCCCGAGGAGCACAACGACTATATTTTCCCCATTCTCTGCGAGGAGCTCGGCTTTGTCGGGGCAGTCGTCGTGATCCTGCTGTTCATTCTTCTGATCGTGCGCGGCTATTATATCGCCATGCACGCGCGTGATCGCTTCGGTGCGCTCCTTGCCGCCGGAATTTCCACGCATATCGCGCTTCAGACCTTCCTCAACATTGGCGTCGTGACCAATTTTCTACCCGCCACCGGCATTTCTCTCCCGTTCTTCTCCTACGGCGGCACGGCGCTTCTCATGCAGCTGTTTGAAGCGGGCGTTGTCCTGGCCGTCTCCCGGCAGAACGACAATAAGCTTCTGTAAGGGAGGGAAGTTCATGAATATCGTCTTTACCTGCGGCGGCACGGGCGGGCATATCTATCCCGCCATTGCGGTCGCCCGTATGTTCCGTGAGCGTCAGCCGGACTGTAAGATCCTCTTTATTGGCGCGGAGGACGGCATGGAAAACAAGATTGTCCCGCGCGAGGGCTTCCGGCTGGAAACCGTGAAGATCTCCAACTACCAGCGCAGGCTGACGCCCGCCGCGATCTGGCACAATCTCGTGACCGTACAGCGTATGGCCGCGACATTCTCCAAAACAAAGCGTATCCTGAAGGACTTTCAGCCCGACGTGATCGTCGGCACCGGTGGCTATGCCAGCTTCCCGGCCCTCAAAATGGGGGCGAAGCTCGGCATCCCGACCTGCGTGCATGAGTCGAATGCTGTTCCGGGCCTGACGACGAAGCTTGTTGCGCGCACGGCCAGCCGCGTCATGGTGTCCTTCGAATCCAGCCGGGAGCATTACCCGGAGCCGGAGAGGGTCCTCCTGACCGGAACGCCCGTGCGCGAGGAATTCCTCTTTGCAAAGCGGCAGGAGGCCCGGCAGGCGCTGGGCCTCGGAGACGAGCCGCTCGTCGTCTCCTGCTGGGGCAGTCTCGGCGCGCGGGAGATGAACAAAAAAATTGCACAGTTTATGAAATGCGAATGCGAGGATAACACGCCCTTCCATCACATCCACGCGACCGGCTCGTTCGGCTGGCGCTGGATGCCGGACTATGTCAGGGAACAAGGCGTCGACCTCGCCGCGCAACCGCGCATTGAAATGCGCGAGTATATCTATGATATGCCGCAGGTGCTGGCAGCGGCGGATCTCATCATCTGCCGCGCAGGCGCGGCGACCATCGCCGAGGTCTGCGCCAGCGGAACACCCTGCATCATGGTACCGAGCCCAAACGTGACCGGCAACCATCAGGAAAAAAACGCCCGGGTGCTCGAACGCTCCGGCGCGGCCGCAGTCGTCCGCGAGGCAGACTGCGACGGAAAAAGCCTCTATGAAACCGCAAAGTCGATCCTTTCAGACGCCGGACGGATGCGCGCCATGCGTGCCAGCGCACGGGATATGGCCGTGGTCGATGCTGCCGAGCGCATCTATCAGACGGCGCTCGACCTTGCAAAGCACTGACACGCACATCGCACGCAGCGCATAGGATGGGGAAAATTCCTGTGTTTTGGAGGAATGCCCATGCCAGCGCTGCTTGTTTCCAAATCGCCTCCACTTTCCGGGGAGGTGACGATCCACGGTGCGAAAAACAGCGTCCTGCCCATTCTGGCCGCGACGCTCCTGTGCAGAACGCCATGCGTCCTGCATAACTGTCCAGATATTCTCGACGTGACGCACACACGTGCCATCCTGCACAGCCTTGGCTGCGCCTCCGAACGGCGCGGGGCGAGCGTCTACATAGACCCGCGCAGCTGCGCCGGTCATTCCATCCCGCCGGAGCTGGCCGCATCTATGCGTGCGTCCAGCCTGTTTCTCGGTGCGCTGCTTGCAAGACAGGGCGAAGCGTCGCTGAGCCTGCCGGGCGGCTGTCCCATCGGCGCAAGGCCGGTGGACTATCATCTGCTTGCCTTCCGCGCACTCGGCGCGGAGGTCACAGAGACGGACGATACCATTCACTGCCGCGCACGAAGACTGACTGGCGCGAAGATCACATTGCCCGGCCCCAGCGTCGGCGCAACGGAAAACGCCATGCTGGCCGCCGTTGGGGCAGAGGGCGTCACCGTGATCGAGAACGCCGCCTGTGAGCCGGAGATCGTCGATCTGGCCGGTTTTTTGACCGCCTGCGGTGCAAAAATCGCGGGCGCAGGTACGGGACGTGTAACCGTCAAGGGCGGTCAGCCGCTCACCGGCGCGACCTATACCATCCTGCCGGACCGCATTGAAACCGCGACGTTCCTGTGCGCCTGCGCCGCCTGCGGCGGCACGCTGACGCTGCGCAGGACGGCCCCGCGTCTTGCTGAGCCGATTTTAAATTCGCTCACAGAAAGCGGCTGCCGGTTTTCCTGCACACATGATACCATTCAAATTTCCCGCGACGGACCGCTGATAGCCTGCCGCCCGGTCGTCTCAAAGCCGTATCCCGGCTTTCCGACCGACGCGATGCCGGTGCTGCTTGCCTCTCAGCTGCGGGCAGAGGGACAGACAGACTTTACCGAGACGATTTTCGAAAACCGCTTCGGCTATGCCAGAGAGCTTAAAAAGCTCGGTGCGCAGCTGCGTCAGGACGAAAACACTGTCCATCTGCGCGGTGCGCCGCAGCTGTATGCGGCGCAGCTTTTTGCGGAGGATCTGCGCGGCGGCGCGGCGCTCGTGCTCGCAGCCATGCAGGCCGAGGGCGAAAGTACCATTTTTGGAGTAAAACACATCGAACGGGGATATGATACTCTTGAGGCTGCGCTGCAAAGCGTCGGCGCTCGCCTGAAAACAGTGGAAATCCCCAAAAAGATGTGATATACTTTGTATATTCTGAGCCTCCGAAGGAGAATGCATCATGCGCACGAAGCAAAGCAAAGCGAATAGGGAAGCACGAGCCGCAGGCAAGGCACGTCAGGTGCGCAGCAGTGCGCTCGGCAAGCTCATCATCATGCTCGCTGTCGTTGCTGCGATCGTCTTCGGCGTCGCGATCTTCTTCAAGGTCAACACCATTGAGATCCAGGGCAACACCGTCTATTCCGCCGACCAGATCATCGAGGCCTCGCAGATCCAGCAGGGCGATAATCTCCTGACGGTCAATAAAGCGCTGGCTGTCGGCAACATCAAGGCCGCACTGCCGTATGTCGAGGATGTTTCCATTGCCCGCAGCCTGCCGGACGGCATTATCATTCAGGTCCGCGAGAGCGTTGTTTCCTTTGCCGTCATGACCGACACGAACGCCTGCTGGCTCGTCGGCCCGAGCGGCAAGGCGCTTGAGCGCATTGAGCCTGCCGCATTCAATGAAAACCCGCACATCAACGGCCTGCTCATTTCCACGCCCACGGAGGGGGAAGCCGTCTCTTCCCCAACGCCCACAGCGCTGGCCGCCGCGCTGGACGTCATGAAGGAGCTTGACGGCACCGGCCTTCTGGAGCATATCCGCGTGATCGATGTGGAAAAGGAATACGACATGAGCATCTGGTACGACGAACGCTACGAGATCAAGCTCGGCGGGACCGATGAGTTGGCCTATAAGATCCGCTATCTGTGCTCCATTCTCGACCAACTCAGCGAATTTCAGGCCGGAACCATCGATCTGACTCAGGCCGCGCAGAAAAGGGCCACCTTCCAGCCCGCAGCGTGAGCCGAGGGGACGCAAACCATAAAATCCGCATTTTTTGCTGAATTTTTCCGCATTTTCTATTGACGCACACCCTTTTTCGAGATAGAATAAAGTCGACATAATCTTAAACGATGCAGTTGTGGGCTGTGAGATATACAGGAGGAAGACAAATGGCAGATACAGCAGATAAGGTAGTCAAGATCAAAGTCATTGGCGTCGGCGGAGCCGGCAATAACGTTATCAACCGCATGATCGCGTCCGACGTCAAGGGCGTCGAGTTTGTTGCGGTCAACACGGATAAGCAGGATCTTGAAAAGTCCAAGTGCAAGAATAAGGTGCAGATCGGTGAAAAGCTGACCGGCGGCATGGGCGCAGGCTCCAAGCCGGATATTGGCCAGAAATCTGCCGAGGAATCCAAGGCGCTCATTTCTCAGGTGCTCGAGGGCACCGACATGGTCTTCATCACCGCCGGTATGGGCGGCGGCACCGGCACCGGCGCTGCACCCATTATCGCGCAGGTCGCGCATGACGCAGGCATTCTGACCGTCGCCGTCGTGACGAAGCCCTTCCGCTTCGAGGGCGCGAACCGCATGAAGCAGGCTGAGGCCGGCATTGCCAACCTCACCGATAAGGTCGATTCCATGATCATTATCCCGAACGACCGCCTGAAATTCGTCACCGACCAGAAGATCACCTTCGCCAACGCATTCGGCATTGCGGACGATGTGCTGAAGCAGGCTGTCAGCTCCATTTCCGAGCTCGTCGGCTACAGCGAGAACGTCATCATCAACCTCGACTTTGCCGACGTTTCCGCCATCATGCGCAACGCGGGCCAGGCCCATATGGGCGTCGGCTCCGCCACCGGCCGCGACAAGGCTGAGCAGGCCGCGCAGGCCGCCGTCTCCAGCCCGCTGCTCGAGACGTCCATCAACGGCGCGACCGGCGTCCTTATCAACATCGCCGGTTCCCACGACCTCGGCCTCGACGACGTCGAGACGGCCGCCAACATCGTCATGGAAGCCGCCAATCCCGACGCGAACATCATCTTCGGCGCTGCGTTCGACGACGAGCTTCAGGATGAAATGCGCGTGACGGTCATCGCCACCGGCTTCGCAGAGAAGCGTCAGTCGCCCGCCAAACCCATCGGCGCCTTCTCCGCCGCACAGGAAAAGGCCAGCGCCAGCAGAACTCAGGCACAGGAGGATATCGACGATATCGACGAGATCTTCAAGATCTTCAACCGCAATTAAGCAAGCAGCCCGGCGCGTTCAAACGCGCCGGGCTTTTATACGGTCTGTTTCATGAAAAGCAAATCTGCCTGACACAAAAGGAGGCGGTACCCGAAGGTACCGCCCCTTTTGCATAGGAGATAATTATTTGTCATACATATCGACCAGCTTGAGCAGGTGCTCGTAGCGCTCCTTGGCGTTCTCCTCGTTCTTTGCGAATAGAACGGTTGCACGCTCCGGGAACTCGCGGGTCAGACGGCTGTAGCGGGCCTCGTTCATCAGGAATTCCTGATAGCCGCCGGCGGGAGACTTGGAGTCCAGCGTGAACTTCTTCTCCGCAGCCGGGTTGAAGCGGAACATATTCCAGTAGCCGCAGTCAACAGCTTTCTTCATTTCCTTCTGGCAGTTCTGCATACCGCCCTTGATGGAGTGCATCTCGCACGGTGCATATCCGATGATGAGGGACGGGCCGTGGTAGGCCTCGGCCTCCTGGATGGCCTTCAGCGTCTGCGCGGCGTTGGCGCCCATGGCGACCTGCGCGACGTAGACATAGCCGTAGGACATGGCGATCTCCGCCAGAGACTTGGACTTGGTCTCCTTACCGGCAGCCGCAAACTGTGCGACCTGACCGATGTTGGAAGCCTTGGAAGCCTGTCCGCCGGTGTTGGAGTAGACCTCGGTATCGAAGACGAAGATGTTGACGTCTTCACCGGAGGCGAGGACATGGTCGACGCCGCCGAAGCCGATGTCGTAAGCCCAGCCGTCGCCGCCGAAGATCCAGACGGACTTCTTGCTGAGGTAATCCTTCTTGGACAGGATGTCTGCGCCAAGTGCGCAGGCGTCGCAGTCGCAGTACTTTTCGCCCTTGGCCTTGAGCTCGGCAGCGTGCTCGGCAAACTGCGGGACCTGTGCCAGCTCGTCAACAGTTGCAACGTTCTCTTCCAGAGCCGCGACATACGCCTTGGTGGCGGCAGAGTTGGCTTCGAGATCGTTGACGGTGTCGAGGTACTTCTGTGCGGCGGCCTTGAGGTCGGCGTTCGTCCACTCGACGGCGATCAGAGCCTTGGTCTTCTCAATCAGGCTGTCACGGATGGCCTTCTGGCCGAGGTACATACCGAAGCCGTGCTCTGCGTTGTCCTCGAACAGGGAGTTGCACCATGCGGGGCCCTTGCCCTCTGCGTTTGTGCAGTACGGGTTGGTAGCGCCCGGGTTGCCCCAGATGGAGGAGCAGCCGGTGGCGTTGGAGATATACATCTTGTCGCCAAACAGCTGGGTGACGAGGCGTGCGTAGCTCGTCTCGGCGCAGCCTGCGCAGGAGCCGGAGAACTCAAGCAGCGGCTTGCGGAACTGGCTGCCCTTGACGTCGGCAGTCTGAAGCTCCTTCTTCTCGGAGACCTTGTTCACGCAGTAATCGAAAACGTCCTGCTGATCCAGCTGCGTTTCCTGCGGAACCATCTTGATGGCCTGTACCTTTTCGGGGCAGGCACCGACGCAGACGCCGCAGCCCATGCAGTCGAGCGGAGAAATGGCCATTGTGAACTGATAAACGCCCTTACCCTTGCCGGCCTTGACCGGGACGATCTTGGCGGCTGCGGGTGCGTTCTTGGCTTCCTCATCGGTCAGAGCGACCGTGCGGATGGTGGCGTGCGGGCAGACATATGCGCAGTTGCCGCACTGGATGCACTT
>CDZA01011175.1_pt1 | contig 76467 bp, 57 predicted proteins | sample 554881 | NCBI WGS metagenome assembly CDZA01 (sample SAMEA3182082, study PRJEB8094) | gut metagenome | biome: human; feature: gut; material: Stool; isolation source: human stools | place: Canada | collected 2012-12-04
TGTATTATGTGAACTGCTACACTTTCCTTGAAGAGCCTGAAAAAGATTGGGCAAAAATGATTCAAGAGGCTAAGGAAATACCTCCCGAACCAAGTCTGTTTGATTAGAGGGAGCTTACTTTTGGGAAAAACAGACCCGAAGTCCAGTTTTAAAGGACTTCGGGCAGGGTTTTTATTCTCTTTGGAGTTTTAGCGGACAGCAATAATTTGATAATGAGTACGCTGTTTGGTTACAAAGGTATAGAAAAATAATAGTAAATATATTCCTTTTAATACAGTAACCCCCTACCAAAAACTAAGAACTATTGTTTTTGGTAGGGGGTCAGCTATGGTTTTCCGTAGTCAGCCGAGCCGCTGTCCGACCGACATAAAACACTTTATAGCTATCCGGCATCAGATGTTTGCCTTCAAGCCCAATTCAGTTGCCCGGCTTATCATTTCGGCAGCGTTGGCAACATTGAGTTTCTGCATGATACGACGGCGGTGGAACTCAACGGTATTGGCACTGATGCCAAGCCTTGAAGCCATGTCAGCAGCCGAAAGTCCCATTGCCGTGAGACTGACGACCTGCTTCTCGCGGTCGGACAGACGGTCTGGATGGCGCTTCAATGAATTGAGCAGCCGGAAGAAGGTTGGACTATAGTAGCCCTTGCCGTCACAAAGACTCTTAACGGCCATAAGTAGTTCCGCAGCGTTGTCGCTCTTCATCACCACCGCCTCGGTGTCCATATCGGCTATCTCGCCTACCGACCAGGGTTCTTCGTGCATGGTATATACCACCACTTGTGTGGCTGGTTGTACGTCGCGAACGTGCTCTATGAGCATGGATCCGCTTTCGCCGTTGAGGTCGAGATCGGTTATAAGTATGTCTACTTTATGTCGGTTGAGCATCTGTTCTGCCTCTTTAAGTCCTGCGGCATCCACGATACGGGCTTCGGCAAACGACGAAGCCATTAGGGCGTGTATACCCTTCAGCACTATGGGGTGGTCGTCGACGATGAGTATTGTCATTGTTTTCAATTGGTAAAGGTGTGATTATATGGTGGCGAGTCGGTAAGTCAGCGTCAGCCTATGGCGCATATCTGCCTCACTTACGGTCAGCTTTGCACCGATGCGGTCGGCTCGTTTCTGCAGCGTCTGCTGTCCTATGCCATGGTCGGAAGTGTGCCTGCCGTCTGCCGAACGGGTGCCTATGCCGTTGGCAACGCATACGCATAGGTTGCCGTCGTTGGCAGTCAGCGATATGTCTATGGTGCTGTGGTCGCCGTATTTCATAGCATTGGCTGTCGACTCCTGAATAATGCGGTATATCTCGTAAGCCACTTGTTGCGGCAGACTGCTCCAATCGAACGCAGTGTCTATCTTGAGCGAGATGTCGCGGCCACCGTTCTTGTTGATGGCGGCTACATACGAGCGCACCACAGCGTCGAGTGTGACCGTGGCGAAAGATGGAGGCATAAGCTCGTGCGATAACTGGCGCACGTTGCGCCATACGTCGTCGAGATACTGCTCGGCATGAATGCTGTCTGTAGCAAGCATCAGTTTGGTGGCGAGGATGTCGTTGCACACTCCGTCGTGCAGATCCTTGGCTATGCGCTCACGCTCGCTCTCGAGCCCGTCGATGTAGCTCTGCTTCTCGTGCAACAACGCCTGCTGTGCAGCGATGCGTCTGCGATAGAGCATAATGCCTACCACTCCCAGCAGTAGCACTACCGCCACCACAAGCCACAGCACCTGATTGGCTTTCTCGGCAGTCTCGCGTTTGGATTCAGCCAGAGCCGTCTCCGTTTCCAGAGTCTTGTATTTCACCGTGAATTCGCTCATGCTTTTCTCAATGTCGCTTTGCTTTACAGAGTCGAGCACGGCATAGGCACGGTTCATGAACGCGAGCGCTTCAGCGTTGCGATTCATTTTTTCGAGACACAGGGCTTTCATGCGCAGCATCTTGTCTAACGGCATTGCCTGGTTATGTGTGCCGCTGGCGATGATGCTGTCCACAAGTGCGAGTTGCTCGGCGTATCTATGCTGTTTGCCAAGAAGATCGGCTTTGATCTCAAGAATGCCCAAAACTCCGTTACTGCTGGCAGCCATTCCGTCCATTACACGGTCGGCATATTGCATGTATTGCGCTACGGATTGATAGTCGCCCAGTGCGCTGTACGACTTCAGAATGATAGAAAGGAACTTCAGCGTGAGCACGTTATAGCCTACGCTCTTCACCTCTTGCCAGCACGGCAGCATAGCTTCGAGTGCCATACGATGGCGGTTCTGCCTCAGATATATACCTCCGATGTTGGCACGTGCCGACAATCGCTGTATGGTGTCGTTGGCTGCGAGGGCTGCTTTTTCGGTCTTTTCGGCATAGTGAAGAGCCTCTGCAAAGCGGTTGCTTTCGGAGTATAGCACCGTGACACAGTTGTTCAGATATATCTCATATTCGGCATTGTGCTCTGCAAGCGCCATCTGTATGCCTTCCTTATACTGCACCAAAGCCGAGTCGGTCTTGCCAAGCCTGCGGTAGGCTATGCCCATAGTGCCACGCAGATTGAGCATAGCGTCTACGTCATGCAGCTTCTCTGCCAGACGGTAAGCTCCCTGAGCCACGTCGACGGCATCCGCCATGCGCCCCATGTCGACAAGCGTCACTGCCTTCTCACTCAAAAGCCAGCATCGGGTAGTGTCAGCCGGGTGCATCCGTAGGGCACTGTCTGCCAGAGCCAAAGCTCCATGTTTGTCGCCTCCTGCGTTGAGCTCGGCTACACGTTCGAGCATGGAGTAAGCGTGGTCGGACGCTGAATTGTGTTTGGTTCTGTTGCATGCAAGCATCAGAAGCGCAAGCAGTAATGGTAGAATTTTTCTCATTAGCGTGGGTTTAGGTATGAATCTCTGATGCAAAGGTAGCGATAATGTTCTAAATATTTACACTATTCAGATGATGAATCAATGTTTGTGGATGTTGAGTACTATGAATTGTGGGGTTTTACAACTAACTTTTGTGGCAGTTTGTGATTAACTTTATGGCTAACTTTGTCCGTATATTATAAATTTGTGTTAACTTTGACGGAAAATACAATAGATATGTCAAAGGCAACGATAAAGAAGCTTCTTCGCTCGATGTCGAAGGAGCAGATAATAGAAATGGTGATAGAAATGTATGATGCTCGCAAGGAAGCAAAGGATTATCTGGAGTATTATGCAAGTCCTGACGAGAATAGCAAACTCGAAGAGTACAAGGATATTATTCGTGAAGAGTTTTATCCTGAGGGACGTCGTGAACCAAAGACGCGTTTTTCGGTATGCAGAAAAGCTGTAGCTGATTTTAAGAAACTAAAGCCGTCTGCCGATGCGCTTGCAGAACTGATGCTGTCGTATATGGAATATGCCATTGAATTCACATACGACTATGGTGATATGTGGGAGCAATATTATGATTCTGTTGAAGGCAATTTTGACAAGACTGTGCAGTTTATTGCTAAAAACGGTTTGTGGGAAAAGTATGACAAGCGACTTCAGCAGTGTGTCAAGTGGTCGAGCGTTTGTGGCTATGGTTTTGCCGATGGTATCGATGACATATACGAGGAGGCAAGGTCGCGATATGGATACAACCAAGTATAAATGGCTGTGCGCATCAAGACAAAACAACTTATAGACATAAACTTATAGATATATGAAGAATGTAATGCTGATTATTTCGATGCTCTTGCTTTGCATCGGCGTCAGTGCGCAGACAGCGAAGAACGTGGGCAAAGCGGGAACAACCATCAAGACAGCGAAGAACGTGGGCAAAGTGGGGGCTGTTGTGAAGACTGTGAAGGCAGAAGAGCGACCGGAGGTGCTCATTGAGACGACGATGGGCAATATTCGGGTGGCGCTGTATAACGAGACGCCGCTGCATCGCGACAACTTTCTTAAACTCATACGCGAGTACCACTACTACGACTCGCTGCTGTTCCACCGTGTCATACCCGACTTTATGATTCAGGCTGGCGACCCGTATAGCAAGAATGCTCCGAAGGGAGCTGTGCTCGGCGACCACTCGCTCGACTATACCATTCCGGCGGAGATTCGTTTGCCGCAGATATACCACAAGCGTGGCGCTCTGGCGGCTGCACGCGAGCCGGATGTGGTGAACCCGAAGCGCGAGTCGAGCAGTTCGCAGTTCTATATCGTCTACGGACGCAAGCAGGACGAGCGCGGATTGCAGCGCGGACGCGACAATCTGCGTCAGCTTTTCGGCGACAGCATACAGATGACCGACGAGATGCGCGAGGCGTATATCACCGTCGGCGGCACGCCGCACCTCGACGGCGGCTACACCGTGTTCGGCGAGGTGCTCGAAGGCATGGATGTGGTAGACCGCATACAGCGTGTGGAGCGCGACGCCAACGACCGTCCGCTCGAGGATGTGCGTATCGTAAAAGCCACTATTCTGAAGGACCTGCCGGGCATGGAGAAGAAGCCGAAGAAGGTAATGAAGCGTGTGGCGAAGAAGCCGGTTAAAAGAAAGTAATGACGCAATGTGACAAGATAACAAGATGCCATACCGCAACAACAAACCGATATGATTACACGATGCTATCTCGAAATAACTAATGTGTGCAACCTCAACTGTGTCTGCGCGCCGCGGCTGTGTCGAAGAGGTTCAGAAAGTAGAATTTGCAGGTTATGTTTTGTAACAAACACTAATTTTACTCTATAGATTGTTAGAATGTTCGATCAGATTGCGTCCGCCGTCCAATCGGATTGCGTCCGCCGTCCAATCGGATTGCGTCCGCCGTCCGATCGGATTGCGTTCGCCGCCCGATCAGATTGCGTCCGCCGTCCGATCAGATTGCGTCCGCCGTCCGATCAGATTGCGTTCGCCATCTATTCGTATAAACATAGAATGTACACACTTAGTACCAAGTCGTATAGTAATACGTATTGTTGCTTGCTGCGGAGGCCGGAGACCTCCGCTACGGCTTTTTGTTTGTACCGACAGTTTATCTTCTACTGCTTATTGTTGTCGATTTGCCATTCCTTGCCTTCGCGTCGATTCTGTATCTGAAGCTCAGATTCAGATAGTGGTGAATATAGTTTGTGGAGTACTCCTGGCGTTGGAAGGCTGAGTATTCGCTTTCGTACCAGATATCCTTGTTGAAGATGTCATCGGCAAACAGGCTCAGCATACACTTGTTATTGCAGAAGCTCCAGCTGACGGATGCCATCGACTTGAGCTTGTGTCCGTTCATAGCCGATGTGGCGTAGCCCGAATGGTAGTCGTCAGACAGCTGCACGAACACCTCGAACGGAGCGAAGTGCAGGTTGGCGCTTATGCCCACGCTGTTGAACAGCGGTGTGGTGTTGTACGAAGCATCGTCGTAGCGGTAGCGGTTGCTCTCCAGACGGTCGAAGAGCGTGAGCTGCAACTTCTCGGTCTCGTACGAGAACTCGAATTCGTTGTTTATGCCCAGTCGCTTCTGCTTGTTCAGTTCGGGCTGAGCGTCGGCAGCGTTGTTGTCGACGATGGTGAGGAAGCCGTACGACTTCGCCGTCTCCAGCGCGAACTTGTTCATCAGTCGGAAGTAGAAGCCGATGCCCTGGTCGTAGTTGAATGCGAACTTCCACATGTCGCCGCCCTTCACGTTCATCGGTTTCGACGTGTAGACGCCGGTAGCCGAGTTGTAGCTGTAGAGCGTAGCCTCGGGGTTGATGTCCTTGTTGTACGAAGCGGTAAAGCCCAGCACAATCTGCTTGCGCAGCCACATGCGGTGGTAGTTGTACGTAGTGGTATGACTGTGCGAGTTGCGCAGCAGCGGATTGCCCATGTATATATGCAGCGGGTCGATGGTGTTGCGGTAGCCGAGCGTGCTCACGAGGTCGGGCACGGTGGTGTTGTAGGCGAATGCAAGGTCCATGTTGCGCACGCGGCTCATCTTCCACTTCAGGAAGATAGACGGCTCGTACGTATTGCTTGTGCGCACGGCTGTGGTGTCGAGCGGTCCGTAGTGGAAGTCGGCCTTCTCGCGACTGTAGTTCCATTTGAACATCGGCATAATCATCAGTGCCTTCACCGGCGTGATGGTCGACTTCACGGTCAGCTCGTTCGTCCATTTGTGCGTCAGTCTGCGCGTGGTGTTCGCCGGGTCAGCCGTTGTTGGCGTGCCGTTAGCTACGTTCTGCTCGTCGGTGTCGCTGAAGAAATTGCGTGCGATGCGTGAGCGGTTTAATCTCACGTTGTCGAATACGTTGAAGTACACCTTCTTGCCGAGCCAGTAGTCGAACGAAGCGCCTAACTGCGTCTCCAGTTCGTGCGCGCTGCGGTCGTAGAACTGCCATAGCGTCTCGTTGTGCTGTTCGCGCAGATACTCCACGTCGCGGTTGGTGTGCGTGTCCTCGTTCGTTCCGCTCAGGTTGGTGAAGCCCTGCAGCGCAAACGAGCCTTTCTTGCCGATGAAGTGCTTCCAGATGTAGGAGATGTTGAGTCCGCGTTGCTGCTGTTCGGTCGACTCGTACTCGCTGTCGCGTGTGATGAGTCGGTCGTAGAGCGCGTCGCCGGGCTTTGCGTCGAGCGCCTCCTTCAGCGAGTGATAGGCAAACTGGTCGGGCTGGTAGCCGTACGAAGCCGACTTCTCCTCGTACGATTTGCGAGCCTTCTCATATGAGGCTTTCACCTTCACGTCGATGGTGTTCGCGGAGTCGGTGTAGGCGAAGAGCTTCGCCTCCAGTTGCGGCTTGAGGTTGTGCTTGTAGCGGTAGGCGTCTTTCACGCCGAATGTGTGCTCCTGGTTCGGGAAGAACGTCTCTGTCGACACCTTTCCGCTGTTCCATCCGTCGCTGTGTCCCATGTTGGCGCTTATGTTGAAGCGGTTGCTTGTGTATTGCTGCGTGCCCTTTGTCTGCCAGTTGTGCTGATAGTTGTACGATCCGTACTGGCTCTTGCCGTCGCCGTCGATGTTGCGGTTCATGGAAGAGCCAATCGTCTTGTCTACGTAGCGGTTGGCGTTGTTAGCCTGGGCGTATATCATGTGCGGGTCTTGGTCGCTCAGCCGGCTTGCGGTGAGGGCTCCGCTGTAGCGTTTCTTGGTCTGGTACTGAGCCTCGATGTCGCCGTACCACTTGTCGAGGAAGCCCGGCTTCACCTGTATGTCGAGCACATGGTCCTCATCGCCATCGTCGTTGCCCGTGTGGCGTGCCAGCTCCGACTTGCGGTTGTACACCTTCAGTTTGTCAGCCACGTCAGCCGGCAACTGTTCTAAGATTTGGTCGCCGCCGAACATGTCCTTGCCGTTCATCATCAGGCGTATAGGCTTGTCGTTCCAGTATAGCTTGCCGTCGCGACGCTGCACGCCCGGCAGCTTCTTGATAAGCTCGTCGAGGCGCGCGCCCTCCTTTAGCTTGAACGCCTCGGGGTTGAACACGATGGTGTCGCCACGCATCGTTATGCGCGGCACCTTCGCCTTCACCTCTACCTCCTGCAGCATGAGCGCCGTGGGCTGCAGCCTGATGGTGCCCAGGTCGGTGGTGTCTTTCACCTCAGATCCGTACGCATAGTCCACCTTGCGCGAGTTCTTGTAGCCGATCATGCTGAACGTGATCATGATGCGTCCCTCCCATTCGGAGTCGAGCGTGAAGCAGCCCGTGCTGTCGGTCTCCGTCGAGTTCTGCATCGACCAACCCGGCTCTGGGTTTATCTCGCTGCGCACCGTTGCTCCGATGAGAATCTCGCCCGTCTCGGCGTTCACAATCTTTCCCTTGAACGTGTCGGCTGTACATACGGCGGTCTGCATGAGGCAGAGCAGCATGGCGACAAAAAGTTTCTTAATTACATTTTCCATAAGCTGGATGTTTTGGGTTTTGTTTGTGCAAGTATCTTTATCCTTTTATATGGAAGTTTTAGCTTGACAAACGTTTGTTAGACATACTTGTGGTTAAGATGGTGCAAAGATAAGCAATATATTCCTATCGGCGTGGTTCCTCTATAACATTTTTTGATGAAAGTATAAGGGGGTGCACTTGTCTCAAGTTGCATTTGCTTGCTTCAAGGAGCCTTTTAGGGGGTGCACTTGTCTCAAGTGCACCAACGTAGCAGATGGTGTCCTTAGCGTTGTTTGCGTAGGTAGTGCTATGCTGGGGCGCCGCTTGCTCGGTTGGTGCACTTGAGACAAGTGCACCCCCTGAAGTTACTTGCGGGCGTCGAGGAGCAGCGCCGTTTTGCCCTCGTCCACAAGCTTGATGATAAGCTCGCTGAAGAGCGTGTTCTGCCATGCGAACCACTCGCGCGTGAACTTGCTCGCATCGTCGACGTTGAACGACTCGTGGATGAAGCCCATGCCGGCGTCGGTGCGCTGCAGCATGCGCAGACACTCGGCTATCTCGGCGTCGTCGGTGCTCGTGAAGGCGCGCATCATTATAGACATAGGCCACGCCATGTGGTAGCCCACGTGCGGACCGCCAATGCCCTCGCCCGCCTTGCCGCGGAAGAAGTAGGGGTTGTCCTCGCTCCAGACGAAGCGGCGCGTGTTCTGATATACGGGGTCGTTAACGTCGACGTCGCCAAGATAAGGCAAGGCGAGAAGCGACGGCACGTTGGCGTCGTCCATGAGGAAGCGGTTGCCGAAACCGTCCACCTCGTAGGCGTATATCTTGCCGTACTTCGGATGGTCGACCACGGCGTACTCTTTCAGTGCCGCACTCACCTCGTCGGCAAGTGCCGTGCAGTTGTCGGCAAGCGCCGTGTCGGCGTTCACCTTTCTGAGAATCTCAGCCGCCTTGCGCAGCGAGCTAACCGCCATGAAGTTGGACGGCACGAGGAAGAGGAACGTCGTGGCATCATCAGACGGGCGGAAGACTGAGGCGATGAGACCGCAGGGCTTCACGGGGTTGCCCCAGCCGTGGTTGCAGACCGTGTCGAGCTGGTCCTCCGTCTCGCGCTGGAAGCGGTAAGAGCCGAGCCCTTGCTTGCGCTGCTGCTCGCGGAATACGCGCAGGATGTTGCGCACCGCCTGCAGCCACTCGTCGCCGAAGACAGAAGCGTCGCCCGTCACCTGCCAGTAGTGGTAGGCGAGGCGGATAGGGTAGCAGAGCGAGTCGATCTCGTACTTGCGCTCGTGCAGTTCGGGCTTCATGTCGGTCATATCGTTAGCCCACGGTCCATTCTCCACCGGCTCGCGGTTGAAGGCGTTGGCATACGGGTCGATGTTGATGCACTTCAGCTGGCGGCGTATCACACCGCGCAACATCTTCTGCAACTTGCGGTCGCCCTTAGCCAGCTGCACGTAGGGCCACACCTGCGCCGCCGAGTCGCGCAGCCACATGGCGTGTATGTCGCCCGTGTATACGAACGTGTCCTCCTCGCCGTCTGCAGCGTCGGTGAAGTGGACGGTGGTGTCGAGCGTGTTCGGGAAGCAGTTCTCGAACATCCACGCTAAGTAGGCGTTCTCCTTTATGCGTTTCTTTATCTCGCGAATCTTCTTCTCCACGGCGTCCGACACGAAGAGACGCTCGGCAGGCGCAGGGCGCTTTGTGGTGAGGGTGGATGTTGAGATGGTGAGATGTTGAGATGGTGAGATTTGATGTTGAGATGGTGAGATTTGATGTTGTGATGGTGAGGTGTTGAGGTGTTGAGATGGTGAGGTATTCGCCGCAACACCATTGCTTGCGGCGAGGCAGAGCGCAAGGAAGGCGCCCGAAAAAATAGTTGTATGAGGTCTCATATTCATCGTTGTTGTTTAGATTTACAAGCAAAAGTATTAATTATTAATCAAAACAGCAAATTTGTGTAAGATTTTCCGTAACTTTGTACTGGTAAATAAGATACGAAAGGATAATAAGAAGATGAACATTTCAGATATACTCACCTCAGGTGGTGACGAGAAGCACTTCTCGTTCGAGGTGTTACCACCGTTGAAAGGCACAGGAACAGAGCGTCTGTTCTCCACAATAGAGAAGTTCCGCGATTTCAATCCGGCATACATCAATATCACCACCCATCACAGCGAGTACGTATACCGCGAACTCGAGAACGGACAGTATGAGCGCCTGCGCGTGCGCCGCCGTCCGGGTACGGTAGCCATCGCTGCCGCCATACAGAACAAGTTCGGCGTGCCCGTCATACCGCACATCATCTGCAGCGGCGCCACAGCCGAGGCGATAGAGTACGAGCTGATAGACCTGCAGTTTCTGGGCATAGAGAATGTGCTGCTGCTGCGCGGCGACAAGGCTCGCGACGACAGTCAGTTTGTGCCCACGCCTGGCGGACACGCTCACACCACCGACCTCATCGAGCAGGTGAACCGCTTCAACGAGGGCTTCTTCAACGACGGCACGCCGATAAAGAACCCCGGCAAGAAGTTCCACTACGGCGTGGCGTGCTACCCCGAGAAGCACGAGGAGGCGCTGAACATGGAGATGGACCTGAAATATCTGAAGATGAAGCAAGACATGGGTGCCGACTACGCCGTGACGCAGCTCTTCTACGACAACCGGAAATACTTCCGCTTCGTGGAGAAAGCGCGCGAGATGGGCATCACCATACCAATCGTACCTGGCATCAAGCCGCTTGCAAAGCTCTCGCAGCTGACGGTAGTGCCGCGCGTGTTCCGTTGCGACTTCCCGCAGGAGCTCGCCGTGGAGGCTCTGAAGTGCAAGACCGACGACGACGCCCGCCAACTCGGCATAGAGTGGTCGACCGAACAGTGCCGACAGCTCTACAAGGCCGGAGTGAACAACATACATTTCTACACCGTCTCAGCTGTCGACTCCGTAAGAGAAGTGGCAAGGAGGCTGTTGTAATTCATAATTCGCAATAGCGCAAATGACATTTGAAGAAGTAATAGGTCAGGACGAGGCGAAACAGTCGCTCGTCAAACTCATAGAGGAGCACCGAGTGCCCCACGCAATGCTGTTCTGCGGTCCGATGGGCTGCGGCAAGAAGGCGCTTGCCCTTGCGTTCGCGTCGCGTCTGTTAGGTGACAGTCAGCTGCTGCGCAAGTGGCAGCACCCCGACCTCCACTTCAGCTTCCCCACCATAAAGAAGCCCACTATGGGCTCCGACCACCAGCCCGTGAGCGACGACTACGCTCAGGAATGGCGCCAACTACTCGGCGACGGAGCCTACTTCAGCATAGAGCAATGGATGGAGGCGATGGGCGCCGAGAACCAGCAAGCCATCATCACCGGAGCCGAGAGCGACCGACTCTCGCGCCGACTGAGCATGAAGGCGTCGCAGGGCGGATACAAGGTGTGCGTGATGTGGCTGCCCGAGCGCATGAATGTCACCTCGGCTAACAAGATACTCAAGCTGCTTGAGGAACCGCCGCAGCAGACCGTCTTCATCCTCGTGAGCGAGGAACCAGAGAAACTGCTCGAAACCATACGCAGTCGTACACAGCGCTTCGACTTCAAGCGCATCAGCGACGAAGCCATAGAGCAGGCGCTTATCGCGCGACGCGGCATCGACGCCGACACAGCGCACCGCATAGCGCGCATCGCCAACGGATCGTGGACCGCAGCGCTCGACTCGCTACGCGCCGGCAACGAGTCAAGCATGTTCTTCGACCTCTTCGCCATGCTCATGCGCTACGCTTACAGCAAGCACGTGAAGGAACTGAAGAAGTGGAGCGAGAGCGTGGCTGCCTTCGGACGCGAGAAGCAGAAACGCATGCTCATCTACTTCAACCGAATGGTGCGCGAGAGCTTCATGCACAACTTCCATAACCCGGAACTCAACTACATGACGGCGCAGGAAGAACAGTTCTGCACACGCTTTGCACCGTTCATCAACGAACGCAACGTCATAGAGCTGAACGAACTCTTCGAGCACTCACTACGCGACATATCACAGAACGCCAACGCAAAGATGGTGTTCTTCGACATAGCATTACAAACAATTATACTCATAACACGTAAAAAACAAGCATAAATCGTAATGAAAGATTTCAAAGATATGCAATTCAAGATAACGCGTGACACCGATCGCGGATTGCACCACTACGCTTGCGGACGACAGAACATGCAGCTCAACACATACGACTGGCTGTACGACGTGCCGGGCAACGACGAGGACACAGACCTCGTGGAGGTGCAGTTCAAGAACACGCGCAAGGGTTACTACCACAACGTCAACCACATCGACCTGCACAAGGGCGACATCGTGGCGGTTGAGGCAAGTCCGGGTCATGACATCGGTACGGTTACGCTCACCGGACGCCTGGTGAAGCTGCAGCTGAAGAAAGCCAACCTCAAGTCGGCTGATGACATAAAGCGCGTATATCGCATTGCTAAACCCGTGGACATCGACAAATACTACGAGGCGAAAAGCCGCGAACACGGCACCATGATTCAGAGCCGACAGATAGCCAAGGACCTCGGCTTGCAGATGAAGATTGGCGACGTGGAGTATCAGGGCGACGGCAACAAGGCGATATTCTACTACATCGCCGACGAGCGTGTCGACTTCCGTCAGCTCATTAAGGTGCTTGCTGACACCTTCCACGTGCGCATCGAGATGAAGCAGATCGGAGCACGCCAGGAGGCAGGACGCATCGGCGGTACGGGCCCCTGCGGCAGAGAGCTCTGCTGCGCCACATGGATGAAGAACTTCGTGAGCGTCAGCACCAACGCCGCTCGCATTCAGGACATATCGCTCAATCCGCAGAAACTCGCCGGCATGTGCGCCAAACTGAAGTGCTGTCTCAACTACGAGGTGGACGACTATGTTGAGGCAAGTCGCAAGATGCCGTCGCGCGACGTCGTTCTGCAGACACTCGATAGCGACTACTACCTCTTCAAGTCGGACATTCTCGCTGGCACTGTGGTCTACTCTACGGACAAGGGCATTGCTGCCAACCTCGAGGAGATTACAGCCGAGCGCGCCCGTGCCATCATCGAGATGAACAAGCGTGGCGAAAAGCCCGAATCGCTCACCGAGGACGGCAAGGTAAGACAAGACTCGCGCCCTGCCGACCTGCTCGCAGACGCCGACATCAGTCGCTTCGACAAGACTCGCAAGCGCAAGAAGAAGCCTGCAAAGCGCCAAGGGGGCGCACCGAACAAACAGAATTCTCAAGGGGGTGCAGTTGTCTCAACTGCACCGAAAAACTCTCAAGGTGGCGCACCGAATAAACCGAATGGCGAGGGTCAGCGTCGCAACAACCAGCAGCGTCGCAACAACCGTCCTGGTGGTGCACCAACCGAGCAACCTCAGGGGGTGCACTTGTCTCAAGTGCACCAACCGAAGAATAACGCTAACAGCTCGGTCGGTGCAGCAGAGACTGCAGCACCCCCTAAGGTGCAACAGCCGAAGAATAACGCTAATAGCTCGGTCGGTGCAGCAGAGACTGCTGCACCCCCTAAGGTGCACCAACCGAAGAATAGCGGCAACGGTTCTGTAGGTGCAGCAGAGACTGCTGCACCCCCTAAAGGCGCTCATTAATTGTGGCTATGAAAAGAACAATAAGCTTTAGAATCGCTTCAATGACCCTTGTGATGTTCGCAATGCTCTTCGCAGCTTGCGACCATCGCACCGTCTACGACCGATATCAGAGCACCGCACTTGCAGGCTGGGAGAAGAACGACACGCTCTCGTTCGCCATTCCGCCTCTGAAGGACGCCGCTACGTACAGCGCCGTTCTCGGCGTGCGCACGACAGACGCCTATCCGTTCACGGCGATAACGCTGATTGTGGAGCAGGAGATAATGCCGGCGCACCGCCTTGTGACCGACACCGTATGCTGCAACCTCACCGACGAGCAGGGCAACATTCTGGGCGAGGGCATCAGCTACAGACAGTATCAGTTCGACATCTGCAAGCTGCAGCTACAGGAGGGCGACTCGCTGCACATCGTGGTGCGCCACGACATGAAGCGCGAGATACTGCCCGGCGTGGCTGACGTCGGTATACAGTTGAAGAAAGAATAGTCGGCACGCAAATGCCAATAGAATGGTCGGCATACTATTGCTGATAGAATAGAAAGAACGCCGCGAATGCAATAATATCACATTCGCGGCGTTATTATATATAATAAGGTGGAAACCTAAGCGTCATTTTCAGAACAACCAATCAATGAGAAAGTACATATATATATTATTAATGTGTATCGTGAGCCTCGCTGCCTCGGCGCAGGACCGCACCGTGCAGAACCGCCCATACACCGACTTGCGTCCGTTCCACTTCGGAGTAGTCGTGGGTATGCACGTGCAGGATATGGAGGTGCTGATGGCTGGTCCGCAGACCATAACCACGGAGGACGGCACGGAGGAGACACTCGTCACAGCCGACCAGAGCCGTTGGGACCCAGGCATCAATGTCGGAGTGCTCGGCGAACTGCGTCTGTCTACACATTTCCAGTTGCGCGTGGCGCCGATGATGTACTTCGGCACGCGCCACATCGTGTTTCACGACCTCAAGAAACTGAGCGAAAGCGGACAGCCCGACGAGAAGCGTCAGGACATGAAGACGGCGTACATCGCTGTGGCTGGCGACCTTATATTCTCGGCGCCCCGATTCAACAACCACCGCCCGTACCTCATGGCTGGTGTGTCGCCGATGATAAACCTTACGAGCAAGAGCACCGACGCGCTGAAGCTGAAGCGCACATCGCTCTCGCTGGAGTTCGGCGTAGGTTGCGACTTCTACCTGCCGTTCTTCAAGCTGCGCCCCGAGCTGAAGTTCGTCTACGGACTCGGCAATGCTCTCGATACCAATCATGCCAAGGAACTGCGCGACAAGAGTCTGCTCAAGTTCGCGCAGGGCGTGAAGGAAGTACGCACAAAAATGGTTGTGCTGAGCTTCTACTTCGAGTAAACTGGAAAATAAGGAATAAAAGCTGGAATCACGACTGAATTTAATGAACTAAAGCCGGTGTATCGGCTGTAAGATACGAAACAAAACCTGGAAGATAGGCTGGAAGATTTCTCGTTTTTAGGGAAATCTTCCAGCCTATATCGTTCTTATAATGTGCGGGTTATGACGATGCTGGAAGATATGGAGGATTTTTTAGCATATTTGATTCTTCCATAGCTTTAATATGTTTTGCTACGCCCTAAGCCTTGAGCATATTGCGCTTTGCGTCGATGCTGAGGAATATAAACAGCAGGATGGTGAAGCCCCAAAGCGACGATCCGCCGTAGCTGAAGAACGGCAGCGGGATACCGATAACCGGCGTTAAGCCCAGCACCATGCCCACGTTGATGAACACGTGGAATAGGAATACCGACGCCACGCAGTAGCCGTAGATGCGCCCGAAGACGAAAGGTTGTCGTTCGGCGAGTGCAAGCAGACGCAGAATGAGAATCAGGAACAGCAGCAACACGCCAGCCGAACCGATGAAGCCCTCCTCCTCGCCTACGGTGCAGAAGATGAAGTCGGTGTCTTGCTCGGGCACGAACTTCAGTTTGGTCTGTGTGCCGTTGAGAAATCCCTTGCCCTTCAGTCCGCCCGAACCGATGGCAATCTCGCTCTGGTGAACGTTGTATCCGGCGCCGGCAAGGTCTTCGTCGAGACCGAGCAGCACGTTGATGCGCACACGCTGATGAGGCTCCATCACGTTGTTAAGCACATAGTCGGCAGAGTAGAAGAACACCACCGAACCGACGGCAAACGCAAGGATAAAGAAGTATTGTGGTAGACGCGTGCGCAGTCCGTGATAGAGCAGGTAGAGGAACAGTGCTATGCACATGCCGAGCTGCACCCACGTTACGTCGAACGGAATGACGTACACGTCGAAGAGAATGGCTATAACGGTAAATGCTATGCTATAGCCAAGAATAGTATTGGTATGCTTGCGGTTGTGCACATAGTTGTACACCATGCCCGCAACGAATATCTGCACAAGTAGCAGCACGACGAACTTGCCCACAGATGTAGGCGTGTCGAAAAGCATAATGCCCTCGTACTTGATGCCCACAACGAAGTAGACCACCATCGCTACGCCCGTGAAGAGGATGCTGCCAGGCATCCCTTCGCGGTAGAACATGAGGAAGAAGGTGAGGTAGACCAGCGCCGAACCCGTCTCGCGCTGACCCACAATGCAGAGCATGGGCACGAACACTACGGCGCAAGCCGCAGCAAAGTCTTTCCAGCGCTGTATGTTGTAGCCGTAGGTGCTCATCAGTTTGGCGAGAGCCAGCGCCGTAGCGAACTTGCCGAACTCGGCAGGTTGCAGGCGGAGCGGTCCGATGACGAGCCACGAGTGCGAACCCTTGATGTCGTGAGGGTTGAAGATGGTGGCGAAAAGCAGTAAGAGCAGCACGCCGTATATGACGAACGAGAACGTGTCGAAGAAACGCGAGTCCATCATCAGAATGACGAATCCGAGGCATATACTTGTGCCTATCCACACAATCTGCATGCCCGAACGCGTGCCGAGCGACAACAAATCGTTGTCGCCGAAGGTGTAGCTGGCACCGCAGATGCTGAGCCATCCGAACAACATAAGTGCTATGTAAAGACCAATTGTCAGCCAGTCGACCTGCGACCAAATGCTTTGTGGCTTCTCGTTTATCATTGTTTTTTCTCTTTTACTCTTTTACTTTTATCTTTTTGCCCTGGAAATCGCGGACCATAGCCGATGCGTCGAGCCTGCATAGCGCTTGCCTGAGCCTCTGAAGCCGGCGAGAGCTTGCCCGTGAGATACTGTTCCATCATCAGTCCGCCGATAGGCACACCGAAGTCGGCACCCCATCCGCCGTTTTCAACGTATACGGCGATAGCAATCTTCGGTTCGTTCATCGGTGCGAAGCCCATGAACACCGAGTGGTCGCGACCGTGGTTCTGCGCCGTACCCGTCTTGCCGCACGCCTCGAACGGCAGGCGCCCCAGCGCTCTACACGTGCCCTTCAGTGCCGAAGAACGCATACCCGCGACAACGTAGTCGTACGCACGGCGCGACGCCTTGGTATAATGCTTGTGGGTGTAAGCCGTGTCGAGCGGTTCGCCCTGCACCTTGCGCACGACATGCGGACGATAGTAGTAGCCGCGGTTGGCGATGGTAGCGCCGAGGTTGGCAATCTGCAGCGGAGTGAGCGTCACCTCGCCCTGACCGATAGAGATAGAGATGATGGTGAGTCCGTTCCACGAGCCGCGATAGTTGCGGTCGTAGTAGTCGGCGTTCGGAATCATGCCGCGCTTCTCGCCCGGAAGGTCGATGCCCAATTTGTAGCCAAAGCCCATCGACACCATATAGTCGCGCCATATATTCATAGCGTTGTACGGATTCTTGTATTTGGAGCGGTTGCCTATCATGTAGTAGAGTCCCCAGCAGAAGTAGGAGTTGCACGAAGTGCTGATGGCGTCGACAAGAGCGATAGGAGCGGGGTGGGAATGGCAGCCGACGTGCAGACCGCGATAGTAGAAACCGCGGTTGCAAGGGAATGCGGTGCCTGGAGTGATAATGCCTTCGGTCATGTACGTCAGAGCCTGCGACGTCTTGAACGTAGAACCCGGCGGATACATACCCATTATAGAACGGTTGAGGAGCGGTTTCCAAGCGTCTTTGGCAAGAGCGCGGTGGTTCTTGGAGCGTGCGCGGCCAACCATGATGCGCGGGTCGTAGGTAGGAGCCGACACCATGCAGAGCACTTCGCCCGTGCGAGGGTCGAGAGCCACGATAGAACCTATCTTACCTTCCATAAGGCGTTCGCCCAAAGCCTGCAGTTTCTCGTCGATGGCGAGCGTAAGGTCTTTTCCGGCAACCGGCTTGCGGTCGTATTTGCCCTTCATATACTGCCCCTGGATGCGTCCGCGAGCATCGCGCAGCAATATCTGCACGCCCTTCTCGCCGCGCAACTGTTTCTCGTACGACTTCTCCACGCCGAGCTTGCCGATGTAGTCGCCCGGCTGGTAGTAGCTGTCTTCCTCAATGTCGTAGGGCGAGACCTCCGCAACGTCGCCGAGGATGTGCGCACCTACAGACGACTGATACTGGCGTATGCTGCGCTGCTGGACGTAGAAGCCCGGGAAACGGAATATCTTCTCCTGAAAGTAGCTGAACTCCTCAGAAGGAAGCTGACTCATGAACATCTGCTGCGTGAAGCGCGAGTAGCCTGGGTTCTTCGAGTAGTCCTTGATGTCGTTCATGCGCTTTATGAAATACTCTTTCGTGATGCCCAAAGCGCGGCAGAACTCAAGCGTGTCGATGCGTCCCTTCGCCTCGTTCATCACCACCATGACGTCGTACGCCGGCTGGTTGTACACGAGCAGACGTCCGTTGCGGTCGTAGATGGCTCCACGCGACGGATATTCAATCTTCTTGAGAAAGGCGTTCGAGTCGGCGTTCTTCTTGTAGTCGTCGCTCAGCAACTGCAGCGTAAAGAGCCGCACGATGTAGACAACGACAATTGCCGTTGCCACGAAAGCGATGACGTAGCGCCGTTTCTCGAGATTATAATTGCTCATTTCCTACTTCTAAAAAATACAAATACTACTTTCTTACTAACGTTTGCTTCTGAAGTTCTCTATCACCAATATGAGTATGATGGTGAGCAGGGCGCTGCCGCCGATGCTTGAGAGCCATTGAACCCAGTTGTAGAAGTTGAATGCTTCGAGCGAGAAGAACGCTAAGCAATAGATAACCACGAGGATGATGGTGTAGTTGGCGTATTTGCTTGAGCCGAATGTGAATGGTGACGGGCGCAGGTCTTCAGCACTGTCGCGCGGGGCAAACAGTTCGATGACGTAAGGCTGCAGAAAGCCCACGAGAGTCATTGCTGCGGCAGCCACGCCCGGAGTGTTCGAGAAGATGTCTACAAGAAGACCCATCGCGAAGCACCATAGCAGCGTTGCCCACTTCGACTCTCCGCGCTGTATGGTAAGTGCGAAGTAGACGTAGAGCAACGGCGTAGCGCATCCGAAGACGCTGATGTGGTTGAGCAGCAGCGTCTGCACGAGGAGCAGCACAATGATGAATATTATGTTTCTGATGAAATTCAGGCTCATTTGATTTCTTCTATATATTTATTGGCGTGCCTTCAGAGAATCCTCCGCAGCACGCAGTAATTCGAGTTTCTTGTCCATCTCGCGGTCGTTGATGACGCTCACGTCGCGCAGACGTGCAAAGTCGGTAGACAGAGAGATGTTGAGACGATACGAGAGTCCGTTGTCGGAGTTGTACACATGCTTGATGCGTCCGACGATGATGCCCGGCGGGAATACCGACGAGTAGCCCGACGTAACGACGAAGTCGCCCAAACGGAAGTGAGCATGTCGCGGAATATCCTCTACGTAAGCCGACTCCGGCGAACCGCCATGCCAGCGCAGATAGCCGAAGAAGCCGCGTCCGCGTATGGTGCAGCTGATGTTCGACTGCTCGTTGAGCACCGGAATAATCACCGAGTAGTGCTCGTTGCAGAGATAGACGATGCCCACGATGCCCTGACCGCACACCACGCCCATATCCTTGCGCACGCCGTCGGCGCTGCCTTTGTCGATGGTGATGAAGTTGTTAGCCTTGTCGAGCGACGAGCTGACGACCTTTGCCGGAATGGTCTCATAGTCGCGCATAACGTTCTGTTGCAGTCGTTCGACGAGGGTAGTGTCCTTGTTTGTCTTCAGCACCTGCTCGCGCAGCATCTCTACTTCGCGTTCGAGGTAAATATTGCGGTCGGTGAGTTGTCGGTTCACTTCGGTAAGAGCGAAGTATTGCTTAACGGACGAGTCCCATTCGTACATCTTTCCCACTACGGCATTGGCTGACGAGAACCACACGCTGCCCTGATAGCTGTTGTATTTGAACAGCAGAGTGAGGCTCACCACCTCCAGCAGGAGGAAGACGAACCAATGGTTGTGGCGTGAAAGAAAATCTAATAAGTTGCGCATAGTCGAAAAGTAAAAAAGTAAAAGAGTAAAAAAGTAAAAAGCAGAGGGCGTATCATCGTTCCAACTCTTTTTACTCTTTTACTTTTTTACCTTCTTACCTTTAAATGTTATTTATTGTTGAGAGCTTTTTACTCTTTTACTTTTTTACTCTTTTACTTTTAGCTTATCTCATAAGGAATGAGAAGCGGTCGATGTTCTTAAGAGCAACACCCGCACCGATAGCTACGCTGTGCAACGGATCTTCGGCGATGTGGAACGGGATGTTGATCTTCTCTTGCAAGCGCTTGTCGAGACCGCGCAGCAGAGCGCCGCCACCACTGAGGTAGATGCCATTCTTCACGATGTCGGCATAAAGCTCAGGCGGAGTGTTCTCAAGAGCAGAGAGCACAGCGTTCTCAATCTTTGCGATAGTCTTGTCGAGGCAGTGAGCAATCTCCTGATAGCATACCGGCACCTCCATTGGGAGAGCGGTGATGCGGTTCGGACCGTGAACGATGAAGTCCTCAGGTGCCTCGTCGCCAAGCTCGGTGAGAGCCGATCCGACGTGAATCTTGATACGCTCAGCCATACGCTCAGAAACCTTCACGTTGTGCTGGCGCGACATATACTCCTGAATGTCGGCAGTGAGGTCGTCACCCGCAGTGCGGATAGAGTTGTTCGACACGATGCCGCCGAGTGAGATGACAGCAATCTCTGTAGAACCGCCACCTATGTCGACAATCATGTTGCCCTCCGGCGCTTCTACGTCGATACCGATACCGATGGCAGCAGCCATAGGCTCGAAGATGAGGTATACGTCTCGTCCGTCAGCATGTTCTGCGCTGTCGCGCACGGCGCGCAGTTCAACCTCTGTAGAACCCGAAGGAACGCCGATCACCATACGCAGCGACGGGGTGAAGAGGCGGCTGCCAGAGTGTACCATCTTGATGAGTCCGCGCATCATCTGTTCGCAAGCGGAGAAGTCGGCTATGACTCCATCGCGGAGTGGGCGAATGGTTCGGATGTTGTCGTGAGTCTTCTCATACATCATCTTTGCCTTCGAGCCGACAGCAATCATTTTGTCTGTGCGACGGTCGAGTGCCACTACCGAAGGTTCATCAACAACAATCTTGTCGTCGCTGATGATGATGGTGTTGGCAGTGCCGAGGTCCATCGCAATTTCCTGTCTGAATGAAAAAAATCCCATTTATTGAGTTTTGAATTATGAGTTTTGAGTTTACTTTGCAAACCAAGCGTGGATTGCAGTATCGTAGTGGCTGCTTACGCCGAATGCGCGCTCAGCGAACATCTTGCGCTCAGCGAGAGTGGTCTCTGCGCCGTTAGCGTTGAGGATGTCGAGGAGCACCTTGTACTCAGCCTTGCTCGGAACGATCACCACATCGTTGAAGTTCTTTGCGCCGGCGCGGATGAGCGAGATGCCGCCTATGTCGATCTTTTCGATGATGTCGGTCTCAGAAGCGCCGCTTGCTACGGTCTGCTCGAACGGATAGAGGTCAACGATAACGAGGTCGATTTCAGGGATGGCGTATTCTGCCATCTGCTGGCGGTCGCCTTCGTTGTCGCGGCGAGCGAGGATGCCACCGAAGATGCGTGGGTGCAGAGTCTTAACACGTCCGCCGAGGATTGACGGATAAGAAGTGACGCTTTCTACAGCCTGGCACTCGTAGCCAAGCTTCTCGATGAACGCCTGAGTGCCACCGGTAGAGAGGAATTTAACACCTTCTTCGTTGAGCTTCTTCAGGAGCTCGTCGAGACCATCCTTATGGAATACAGAAATAAGCGCGGTCTTGATTTTTTTTGTTCCAGCCATTGTTTCTTTTATTATTGTTGATTATCCTTTTACTCTTTGTTGTTATCAGTCGTAATTGTCGTTAGACGCGGTTGTTATGCGCTTTGTGGCAGCGTCTTTCGCACACTTTACGAAAATCAATGCAAAGGTACTAAAAACCAAGAATATAACGTGTTAATTGTAGAAAAAATGCGGTAAAAGATGTGTTAAATCTGCTTTTAATTGATATAGATGTAAAAAAAACGAGTTAAAGAATTGTCTTTAACTCGTTCTTTTGTAGCGGGACCCAGGATTGAACTGGGGACCTCATGATTATGAATCATGCGCTCTAACCAGCTGAGCTATCCCGCCATCGTTCTTGATTGCGAGTGCAAAGGTAATGCTTTTTTGTTAATCTCCAAAACTTTTTTCAAAAAAAATCACTTTTGTATGCAAATTATTTATTTTTTCCTTAACTTTGCACTGTCACTACATTATATATATAGTAATTACGCTACTAAAAACGATATGGAGAAAAACAAAATCACAGTCGAACACCTCCTCAACTCAACCTCGAAGAACATAATTTGGCAGCTCATAGGTACCGATTCGGGTCTTCAGAAGTGGATTGCCGACAGCGTTACGCTCGACGGCGACCAGCTCACCTGCGCCTGGGGCGATGCCAACCGCCACCATGAAGTGCGCATGGCTACGGTCAGCGTGCTCGAAAAGTTCGGTCGCATACGCTGGTCGTGGGACGACGAGACCGACGGCTCGTATGTAGAGATACGCATGGAGAAAAGCAACCTCACCGGTGGCTATATGCTCTCTGTCACCGACTTTACCGACGACGGCGACAAGGAGTGGCTGATGGACATTTGGACGAGCAACTTCGAGCGTCTGCGCCGCAGATGCGGAGTGTAGATGTAGACAGAGCGGCTCAGTGAAGCCGTAAAAATACTAAAATCATTTAATTTCGGGGAGTATATGAAATATTTATGCTAATTTTGCAGCATAAAAGTCAACATATACCCACCTCTTATATGTATGCTCCGGCGGCACGTTCCGTCCTATATATATAATAAGGTAAAAACTCTCACGATGTTTCGTATAAAGAAATTAGATATTTTCATTGCAAAGCAGTTCGGTCTTTTGTTCATAGGAACGTTCTTCATCTGCCAGTTTGTGCTGATGATGCAGTTCCTATGGAAGTATGTCGACGAGCTTATCGGCAAGGGTCTCTCCATGGACGTGCTTGCCGAATTTTTCTGGCACATGGGTCTTATGCTTGTGCCGCAGGCTATGCCGCTTGCAATATTACTTTCCTCGCTTATTACCTTCGGAAACCTCGGCGAAAGCTCAGAGCTTACAGCCATTAAAGCCGCCGGCATCTCGCTCATGCAGGCTTTCCGCTCGCTCATAGCCATCAGTCTGGCTATCTGCGTGCTCTCCATATACTTCCAGAACTCCATCGGACCCGAAGCTCACCGCAAGCTCGCCGTGATGCTGATGTCGATGAAGCAGAAAAGTCCAGAACTGGAGATACCCGAAGGCGTGTTCTACGACGGCATACCAAGCTCCAACATCTACGTCTCGAAGAAGAACATGGACACCGGCAAACTCTACGGCATCATGATATACCGCATGACCGGCTCTTACGAAGACCAGGCGATAATACTTGCCGACTCGGGTATGCTGCAGTCGACAGCCGAGAAGAAGCATCTGCTGCTCACGCTGTGGAGTGGCGAGTGGTTCGAGAACATGCAGTCGCAGGAGATGGCAGGCAGCGCTTCGGTGCCTTACCGTCGCGAGTCGTTCGTGCAGAAACGGATAGTGCTCGACTTCGACACCGACTTCAACGTGACTGACGGATCGTCGCTCTCCAACGACGCACGCGGAAAGAGTTTCACGCAGATAACCCACGATATGGACTCGCTGAAGCATGTGTACGACAGCATCGGCAACTCTTACTACACAGCCGACCAGCGTCTGTTCTACACGCTCGGCACGGTGTCGAAGACCGACTCGCTGCGCGCCCTGCAGCTCGCCAAAGGCGCGTCATACAATGTCGACTCAGTATACGCCCGACTCGCGCCGCAGCAGAAACGCTCCGCTGTGAGCTATGCGCTTAACCGCGTGGCGTCGCGCAAGTACGACCTCGAGTTCAAGTCGCTCATCACCGACGACGGCGACCGACTCATCCGTCAGCACAAGATAGAGTGGGTGGCAAAGATCACGCTCGCCTTGTCGTGCATCATCTTCTTCTTCATCGGCGCCCCGCTCGGAGCCATCATTCGCAAGGGCGGCTTGGGTCTGCCGGTGCTCATATCGGTGCTCGTGTTCATTCTCTACTACATACTCGACAACTCGGGCTATCGAATGGCGCGAAGCGGCATGTGGACAATCTGGTTCGGCAAGAGTCTTGCGCCAGCCGTGCTCGTGCCGATGGCGGTGTTCTTCACGTACAAGGCGACGAACGACTCCGTTGTGTTCAACGCCGACATGTACGCCAACGCCTTCCGTCGCTTCTTCGGACTGCGCATCAAGCGCCCGATATACCGCAAGGAAGTGGTGATAAACGACCCGCACTACGCCGAGAACCTCGTGCAGCTGAAGCAGATGAACCGCGAGCTGACCGAGTACTCGCTCACTCACCGTCTGAAGCACGCGCCGAGCTGGGTGAAAGTGTTCTTCAAGTACGAGCCCGACAACGTGATGGAGCGCATCGTGCCGCAGTTGGAGCAGATAATAGAAGACCTGAGCAACTCGCGCGACCGCACTATCATCAACCATCTGAGCCAGTATCCCGTGATGTCGGAGCGCGCCCACACACGTCCGTTCGAGCGCAAGTGGCTCAACATCGTGGCTGCCGCCGTCATACCGCTCGGCTTCGTGCTCTACATGCGCATGTGGCGCTACCGCCTGCGTCTGCAGCGCGACCTGAAGGTGGTGCAGGCAGAGAACAAAGTGATAATACGCCGCATCGAGGATATACTCAGCCGACAGTAGTGCATGGGAAAAAGACACAGACAACAATCAGAAAATTAAGAATAAATATAAAACTAACCAGAGTTGGGCAAGATGTTTGTGGGTAAGAGCATACACTCCAGCCACCGCAGCCTGCCGACTCATAAACACTAAAATACTATGGGAGAATTCAAACTGAGCAGCATCGAAGACGCTATCGAAGATTTTAAAGCCGGACAGTTCGTAATCGTGGTTGACGACGAAGACCGCGAGAATGAGGGCGACCTCATCATCGCAGCCGAGAAGATAACTCCTGAAAAGGTGAACTTCATGCTGAAGAACGCGCGCGGCGTGCTTTGCGTACCTATCACCCTCTCGCGTTGTGAGGAACTCGACCTGCCGCACCAGGTGAGCGACAATACGTCGATGCTCGGCACACCGTTCACCGTCACAGTAGACAAACTCGAAGGATGCACCACAGGCGTGTCTATCCACGACCGTGCAGCTACCATAAAGGCGCTCGCCGACCCTGCGTCTACACCGCAGACCTTCGGTCGCCCGGGACATATCAATCCGCTCTATGCCCAGGACAACGGCGTGCTGCGCCGCTGCGGACACACCGAGGCTACAATCGACCTCTGCCGTCTCGCCGGACTCTATCCTGCCGGCGCACTCATGGAGATAATGAACGAGGACGGAACGATGGCACGCATGCCCGACCTGCAGAAGAAGGCAGAGGAGTGGGGCTTGCGCATCATCACCATCAAGGACCTCATCGCTTACCGCCTGAAGAAGGAATCGATAATCGAAGTGGGCGAGGAGGTAGACATGCCTACAGAGTGGGGACACTTCCGCCTCGTGCCGTTCCGCCAGCAGAGCAACGGACTGGAGCACATGGCTCTCGTGAAGGGTGAGTGGCGCGAAGACGAGCCGGTGCTCGTGCGTGTACACTCGTCGTGCGCTACGGGTGACATCCTCGGCTCTAAGCGCTGCGACTGCGGACAGCAGCTGCACAAGGCGATGGAGATGATAGAGAAGGAAGGCAAGGGCGTTGTAGTCTACATGCAGCAGGAAGGCCGCGGCATCGGACTCATGAACAAGATTGAGGCATACAAGCTGCAGGAGGAAGGCTACGACACCGTAGACGCCAACGTGCACCTCGGCTTCAAGCCCGACGAGCGCGACTATGGTTGCGGAGCACAGATGCTGCGCCACCTCGGAGTGCACAAGATGCGCCTGCTCACCAACAACCCTACAAAGCGCGTAGGCTTAGAGTCGTACGGACTCGAGATTGTAGAGAACGTGCCAATCGAAGTGATACCCAACGAGTACAACGAGCGCTATCTCAAGACAAAGCGCGACCGTATGGGTCACACCTTGCATCTGAAGTAATAATCAAGTAGCGGAGGTGAAAGCCTCCGCAGCCGCAAGCAATGCTAACGATAAGAGAACAAGAGCTTGGGTGTATGCTATTTGTATATACCCAAACTCATGTTCTCTTCCTTTTTTTATAGAGCAAATGAGCTGTTTAGTATTAAAAATAAAAAATAGCGATTATGATTAAGGTAATGATAGCGGCACTTATATCGCTTATGTCTTTTGCTCCGATAATGGCGCAGAACATTAAGGGAAAGATTGAAAATACTAAAGGAGAACCTTTGGCTTTCGTGAATGTCGTGCTTCTGACTCGTGGTGATTCGGCCTTTGTCAAGGGGGCTGTGAGTGGCGAGGATGGTAGCTTTGTTATCGATTCTCCTTGCAATGACGGAATCATTAAGGTTTCATCAATTGGTTATACGACAGTTTTCCGAGATTGTCGTGGAGAAGACATGGGTGTCATCCGATTAAGTGAAGATTCCTGGATGCTCGGCGAAATCGTTGTAAGAAGCCAACTGCCCAAGACGGTGTTGAGCGGTGAAGGAATGACGACGACGGTATCAGGTAGCGTGTTGGAGAAAACTGCCAATATGGAGCAGTTGCTTTCACGCATCCCCAGCGTGTCGGCTAAAGACGGAGATATAGAAGTGTTCGGCAGAGGAACACCAGTAATTTATATCAATGGTCGTAAGATGCAAGACCAAATGGAGTTGCAGCGTTTGCAACCCACCGACATCAAGAACATTGAGGTTATCAGCAACCCAGGTGCACGTTATGATGCCAGCGTGAAGAGCGTTATACGCATCACCACCAAGAAACCGCAAGGCGAGGGTTTCAGCTTTGACAATAGCACCAGTTTTGTCATCAATGAAGATAAGCGCATGAGTTATTACGAGTCGTTCCAAGGCAACTATCGTAAAGGCGGTTTCGACATCACCGGTTTTTTGTATGGGGCATACACTCATCAACCGGATAACAAGAGAATACAGCAGTATACCTACACCAGCAATACATGGTTACAGGACACTAAGATAACGCAAGAATATATAAATCTCAATCCGTATGCACGCTTGAATGCCAGCTATATGTTTGACGATGAGAACTCCATAGGTGCGAGTTTCAGTTACGACCGCTATGCAAGAAAAGAAGGTAGAGGACTACAGCAAGCCATGTCATACTGCAATGATCAACTCGTGGAGACATCTCGTGGAGACTATTTCTCTCCTGGTCATACCTCGAAATATCTTGCCAATGCCTATTATGTAGGCAAGATAGGGGCACTCAAAATAGACTTCAATACCGATTACTATTGGTATGGTGACAAGAATAGGATGACTATAAAAGAGAGTGTCACCGGCGAAGACAACCAGATAAAAAACTCTCAAGCCGACTCTTACCGCAACAACCGCAACTCGCTGGTTGCTTCTAAACTTGTTCTTGGTTTTCCACTGTTCAAGGGCGAACTGTCGGTAGGTGGCGAATACTCTTCTCTTAATCGTCGAATGCTATACACCATCGTGCCAGAAGTTACGAGTAATGAGAACGAGAAAGTGAAAGAGTCGATGACTTCGGCTTTCGTAGACTACACCCACTCCTTCGGGGCACTTTCTGTGCAGGCAGGTTTGCGCTACGAGTATAACGACTTTGATTATTACACAAACGAGATTCGCATCGACCCTCAGAGCAAGACATACAGCAACTGGTTTCCGTCGCTTGCCCTCTCGCTACCCGTAGGCAAGACCCAGATGCAACTGACATACGCAGCCGACATATATCGTCCCAGCTACAACGAACTCAGAAGTGGTGTGCAGTACGACAACCAGTACACATACGAATCGGGAAATCCGTTCCTCACACCATCAATAACGCGCAATCTTACTTACGCTTTCTCATGGAAGTGGGTTAATCTGCAACTGATTTATTCGCATATCTCCGATGAGGTTTGCACGATGACGCAGTCGTATCAGAACGACCCAATAAAGTCGCTTGCCCGTCCAGAAAATATCAACGGCTATAACTCCTTTCAGGCAGGACTGACGCTGAATCCAACCTACGGCATTTGGCATCCCACATTAGAGGCGATGCTCTACAAACAATGGCTCAAGATGGACACGCACGTGGGCAATAAGCTCACTAATCCAGTGGCTGTCTTCTCTTTTACCAACACGTTCGACTTCAAGTGGTTGACGGCTTCGCTCGTAATGACCGCACAGACCGAAGGAAACATGGGAAACAAAAATATACGTAAGGGATATTTCAACACCGATCTCTCTCTTTACAAGGCATTATTTAAAAATCGCTTGACGTTAACCCTTGACGTATCCGACCTATTCGCCACCGGCAATCAGTACCGCACGTTCTATTCCGGCGCTGCACGAACATTGTTTTACGATGCTTACTCCGTCAGTAGCTTCACGCTGGGCATCCGCTATCGCTTTAATGCCACAAATAGCAAGTATAAGGGAACTGGCGCAGGACAAAGTCAGAAGAGCCGAATGTAATTTTTTCGTCACCGATTCCGTCCGCCGTCCGATCGGATTCCGTCCGCCGTCCGATCGGATTCCGTCCGCCGTCCGAACGGATTGCGTTCGCCGTCCGATGCATCAAACTACGACTCTTGATGTTTAAAAAATAACAAAATATCATTTCATTTCGTAGTTTTGTTTTAATTCCTCTATATTTTATTCGCCAAACTCAGAATTTCTTTTTAATTTTGCAAGAAATTATAACTATACATATTTATAATTATGGCAGAATTATCAAATCGCCTCAATCGTCTCGCTCCGTCGCAGACACTTGCAATGTCGCAGAAGAGCGGCGAGATGAAGGCCCAGGGCATCGACGTAATCAACATGAGCGTCGGTGAGCCCGACTTCAACACACCCGATCATATCAAGGAGGCCGCCAAGAAGGCCATTGACGACAACTTCTCACGCTATTCGCCAGTTCCGGGCTACATGGATCTGCGCAAGGCGATAGTGGCAAAGCTCAAGAACGAGAACCATCTCGACTACACAACAAGCGAGATACTCGTGTCGAACGGCGCCAAGCAGAGCGTCTGCAACACCGTTATGGCACTCGTAAACGACGGCGAGGAGGTGATAATACCCGCGCCCTACTGGGTGAGCTATCCGCAGATGGTGAAACTCGCAGGCGGCACACCGGTTATCGTGAACGCCGGCTTCGAGCAGGAGTTCAAGATGACGCCCGAGCAGCTCGAGGCTGCCATCACACCCAAGACACGCATGCTCATCCTCTGCTCGCCGAGCAACCCGACTGGCAGCGTCTACACTAAGGACGAGCTCGCAGCACTCGCAGAAGTAATCAAGCGTCACGAAGGCATGTACGTGCTCGCCGACGAGATATACGAGCACATCAACTACGTGGGCAAGCACGAGAGCATCGCGCAGTTCCCAGGCATGAAGGAGCGCACCATCATCGTCAACGGCGTGTCTAAGGCATACGCCATGACCGGCTGGCGCATCGGCTTCATCGCCGCACCCGAGTGGATAGTCAAGGGCTGCAACAAGCTGCAGGGTCAGTACACAAGCGGTCCGTGCTCAGTAAGCCAGAAGGCAGCCGAGGCGGCATACACCACCTCGCAGGAGTGCGTTGAGACCATGCGCAAAGCGTTCGAGCGCCGCCGCGACCTCATCGTGAGCCTCGCCAAGGAGATACCCGGCCTGGAAGTGAACTGTCCGCAGGGCGCGTTCTACCTCTTCCCCAAGTGCTCGGGCTTCTACGGCAAGAGCTACGAGGGCAAGACCATCAGCAACTCCACCGACCTCGCTATGTTCCTCCTCGAAGAAGGTCACGTGGCAACAGTAGGCGGCGACGCCTTCGGCGACCCCGATTGCTTCCGTATGAGCTACGCCACCAGCGACGACAACATCCGCGAGGCTATGCGCCGCATAAAGGAAACGTTGGCTAAACTGAAATAAAAAAATGTTAAATGCTCTGCAATAGTATGATTATTTGCCATTATTTGCTAACTTTGCCATGCTAAAATAGTGCAAGAAAGCAATTATTGGCAAACAATCCTAATACTATGCAGAAATAGTACTAACATAAAGAGAGAATTTTTTATTAACCATTTAATAACTTATTAAACTTTAAAAAAAAATTATGGCAACTACACAAGCTAAAGCGAATCCGAAAAAGTCTTCTGGATTCCAGGGTGTTAAAAATGCGTTCTTTATCATCCTTGTATGTTTTGTACTCGCAGTGCTTTTCTTCAAGTACATCCTTGGTGCACCTGAGCACTTCGTAAACGGTGATCCGACACAGCCGGTTAAGGACGGTAACCTCATGGGTACAGTCTACAAAGGTGGTGTTGTCGTTCCTGTGATCATCACTCTTCTCTTCTCTGTAATCGCTCTCTCTATCGAGCGCTTCTTCGCTCTCCGCACAGCTTTCGGTAAGAGCTCACTCGGCAAGTTCGTTATCTCTGTAAAGAAGGCTATCGTAGCAGGCGACATGGCTAAGGCTCAGGAGCTTTGCGACAAGCAGCAGGGTAGCGTAGCTAACGTTGTTGGCGCTTCTATCGCAGCTTACAAGGAAATGGAGAATACACCTAACCTCAAGCGCGCTGCTAAGGTATCTAAGATCCAGCAGGCTCACGAGGAGGCTACACAGCTCGAGATGCCTACTCTCCAGATGAACATGCCTATCATCGCAACTATCGTTACACTCGGTACTCTTACCGCTCTTTTCGGTACTGTGGTTGGTATGATCCGTTCATTCGCCGCTCTTGCATCAGGTGGTGGTGGTGACTCTCTCCAGCTTTCAGAAGGTATCTCTGAGGCCCTCGTTAATACCGCTTCTGGTATTTTGACATCATGGGTAGCCGTAGTCTCATATAACTACTATTCAAACAAGATCGACAAGCTGACATACGCTCTTGACGAAGTAGGTTACACTATTGCTAAGACATACGAAGCAAACCACGCAGACGAGGCTTAATTTTACTAACCCTTTAAAACATTTATCATTATGGGTAAAGTAAAAGTTAAGAAAGCGGACGTTTGGATAGACATGACTCCTATGTCTGACGTGATGGTCCTCTTGCTTACATTCTTCATGTTGACATCAACATTCGTGAAGAACGAGGCAGTGAAGGTCGTTACTCCAGGCTCGGTATCTGAAATCAAGGTGCCGGAGACAAATGTCTTGACAATCCTCTGCGATAAGGACGGCCGAATCTTCGTAGGTATGGACAATCCAAGAAGAATGGGCGAACTCGTTCAGGGCATGGCAGACCAGTATGGCGTACAGCTCACCAAGAAGCAGGTAGAGACTGCTCAGGGCGCTGCTACCATCGGTGTAAACATGCAGGATCTCGGATCCGCTCTGAACCAGGAAGACAGATTGAACGAATTCCAGGCTACAAAGGGTATCCCTACTGATAGCGTGGACGGTAAGATGAGCCAGTTCCAGGATTGGGTTAAGATGGCTCGCGATAACAACGGCTCGGATATGAAGCTCGCCATCAAGGCGGACGCAGACACTCCGTACAAGACCATCAAGAAGATGATGTCGGAGCTCCAGGACATGAGCGAGAACCGTTACTATCTCATTACCGCACTTAAATCAAAATCGGAGGACTAAGACATGGCAAAGAAAAAAGCAAGCAGACAGAAAAAGATGCAGACCCGCGTGGACTTCACGCCGATGGTGGACATGATGATGCTTCTTATCACGTTCTTCATGCTCTGTACATCTTTGGCTAAGCCTCAGACTATGAACTTGACCATGCCTTCGAACGACGAGAATATCTCTGAGAAGGATCGTAACGCTGCTAAGGCATCACAGACCATTACAATCTTTGTATGTGGTAACGACAAGATCTATCACGTTGATGGCTTGCCTAAGTATGATGACCCGAACTGTCTGAAGGAAACTACATGGGGCCAGAAGGGTATCCGCTCGGTGCTCTTCAACCACATCACCGAGGATGGCTCGCAGCCTGTTAAGGACATCATGATGGCTAAGGACGCTCTTGACAAGAAGAAGCTCGCTAACCCGGCTGCTTATCCAGAGGAAGTGTATGACGCTGCTCTGACTAAGATCAAGAAGGGTGAGCTCGAGTCTGGCAAGGTGCCGACTATGACCATCATCATCAAGTGTACTGACGATGCATCATACAAGAACATGGTTGATGCACTGGACGAGATGACTATCTGCAGTATTGGTACTTATGTCATTGACAAGATCAATGAGCAGGACGCTAAGCTCCTTGCTTCAAAAGGTATCAAGTAAATGACTAATAATTAAAGAAAGGACGAAGAAATGTCAAAAATAGATTTGATATCCAATGAATGGACTGACCTCGTGTTTGAGGGCAGAAACCAGTCATATGGAGCCTACAAGTTGCGCAAAGGCACTGGCAAGCGTAACGTTTGGGCTCTTGTCATCGTTGGCCTTGCTGCAGCACTCCTCTATCTCGGTCTCCAACTTCAGAAAATGGCAGAGGCAAACAAGAAGGTTGAGAATACTCAGGCCGTAGAGCTTGCCAAGCTGAACACTGAAAAGAAGGAAGCTAAGGTTGAAAAGAAGGAAATCATCAAGCAAGAGCCTGAAAAGGTTGTAGAGCAGGTTAAGTCTTCTGTTAAGTTCACCGCTCCTGTCATCAAGAAGGACGAGGAAGTTAAGGAAGAGGACGAGATCAAGCTCGACGAGGTTCAGAAGAGCGATAAGGCTGTCGGCGCCTTCACCGTTGAGGGTAACGACGAGGTCGGCGGTGCCGTTCTCAAGGCTAAGGAAGAAATCGCAGCTCCCGAGCCTCCGAAGCACGTTGAGGAGCATAAGATCTTCACCGTGGTTGAGCAGATGCCTATGTTCCCTGGTGGCGATGGAGCGCTTATGGGCTACCTCTCAAGCCATATCAACTATCCGACAGTGGCTGCCGAGAACGGCGTTCAGGGTCGTGTAGTAGTAGGCTTCGTTGTTGAACGCGATGGTTCTATCACCGACGTACAGATCTTGCGTGGTGTTGACCCGTCACTCGACCGTGAGGCTATGCGCGTGGTTAAGAACATGCCGCGCTGGACTCCTGGTAAGCAGAACGGTTCAGCTGTGCGTGTTAAGTATCAGGTGCCGGTATCATTCCGCCTCCAGTAAACGCAACGCATTCTAATATCTTGCCTGACTTCGGTCTGGCAGGATTAACATAAACAACCATCCACGTGGCTCCGGCTTTATGCCAGAGCTCATGGATGGTTGTAGCTTAAAATCAGGTTTCTCGAAACCAAATTGTTTCATACCACTCCGCAACTCTTTATTGTCGCTTGTAGTTCTATACTTCTGCGCAATGCAACATTCGGCGCTCTGTAGCGCGATTCACCCCACCGACTGCACATGCGGTCCACTTAATTTGAACTGTATCTCACAATATATATAAGAATTTAGCGTTATACATTCAGTAGCGGCGCAGCCGATACCTGTATGTATCATCTATAATAAAAATAGAAGAAACGATGAAGACTAATTTTAAGAACATATCGATACTCGCTCTCGTGGCAATGATGTTCGTCATGGCTTCGTGCGGCGGCGAGAAGAAACGCAAGGACGGCAGAACCGACACAACAACTCAGGGCGAAATCAGCTTTGCATGTGACGAGAGCTTCAGTCCTATAATCGACGAGCTTATCGGTGTCTACGAGATGCAATGCCCCAACACCAAGCTCAAACCTATCTACACCAACGAGATTGACGGCGTAAACATGCTTCTCAAGCAGAAGACATGGCTCACCATCACCGCACGCAACTTCACTCCGAAGGAGTACACATACGTAAAGGACGGACTGAACATGCTCCCCGAAGCTGTGCGTCTCGCATACGACGGCATGGCGCTCATCTGTAACACTCAGAATCTCGATTCATGCATCAGCGTGAAGGATGTGAAGAACATTCTTTTGGGCAAGAAGACAAAGTGGAACGAGGTAAATCCTGGTTCGAAGCTCGGTGAGATTTGGGTTTGTTTCGACAACCGCAAGTCGAGCGCCGTCAACTACTGCTGCGACTCAATCCTCGGCGGCAAGCCAATCAACAGTCCGAACGTCTTCGCAGCAAAGAACAGCAAGGACGTAATCGACTACGTGGCACGCACACCGAACGCCATCGGCGTAATCGGCAGCAACTGGCTCAACGATAAGCGCGACTCTACCAACACCACATGGAACAAGGCTATCCGCGTGATGTCTGTCTCAAAGCTCGACCATGCTACAGCCATGAACTCATGGAAACCTTACCAGGCTTGGCTGCTCAACGGACGCTATCCGTTCGTGCGTACAATCTGGGCGCTGCTCAACGACCCGAAGCGCGGCTTGCCGTGGGGCTTCGCCCACTTCATCGAGTCGCCCAAGGGTCAGCTCATCCTCTTCAAGGCTGGTCTGCTCCCCTCACGCGGCGAGATAACCATCCGCGACGTGCAGGTGAGCAACCAATAGTTTAGAATTACGAATTTTCGCTAAGATATGCTAATGTTCACGCATCCATTTAAACTAAGTGTGTTGTTATAACATCAATTCAGTAAACGGAATATTAACAAATTAAACAATACGAATTATGAAGACTATTAAATATCTCGTAGCTGGACTGCTTCTCGCAAGTTTGTCAGTACCGGCAATGGCGCAGACATCACAGGCTGATATCGACGCTATCACAAAAGTTATCGTAGATGCTAAGGGCGACGCTGTCGCTACTAAGGATCAGGTTAAGGAATTTAAGAAGGCTCACAAGAAGGACGCTGTAGCTCTCGCAGCTCTCGGTCGTGCTTTCCTTGAGGCTAAGAACTACCAGATGGCAGAGGAAATCGCTAACCTCGCTATCAAGGCTAACGCCAAGAGTGCAGAGGGTTACATCCTCCTCGGCGACATCGCTTCTGCTCAGGACGACGGCGGTAAGGCTGCCGGTTTCTACGAGCAGGGTACTTACTATGAGCCGACTAACCCGACTTCATACGTAAGATACGCTACCGTTTACCAGAAGGTAGACCCGGACGGAGCTGTTGCAATGCTCGAGAAGCTCCGTGCTGTTAAGCCCGACTATCCTGTTGACGCAGCTGCAGGTCGTATGTACTCACGCAACGGTCAGTTGAAGTCGGCTATGGCTCACTACGACAAGGTTGCCGACCCGACAACTATCGAGGACTACATCCTCTTCGACTACGCTCTTACAGCATACGCTCTTGAGGACTACGACAAGGCTGTAAGTCTTGCTCAGAAGGGTATTCAGAAGTACCCGAGCTACGGTGCGTTCAACCGCGTTGTTCTCTACGCTTCAGACAAGCAGAAGAACTACCCGACAGCTGTAGAGTACGGCGACAAGCTCTTCGCAGCTACCGACACTGTTAAGTACACAGCAAGCGACTATACATACTACGCTGATGCTCTCCTGAACGTAGGTCGCATAGACGACGCTATCTCTGCTTACAAGCACATCTCAGAGGTTGACCCGGAGAACAAGGAGGTTAACAAGCTCATCTCTGACGCTTACGTTAAGGCTAAGAAGTTCCCTGAGGCTGTAGCTGCTTACGAGGCTTACCTCGCTGCTAAGGGTGACGAGTGCACATATAAGGAGTACGACAACTTCGCTGACATCTACCTTGAGGAGTCAGAGGCTGCTACAGACGAGGCTGCCAAGAAGGCTGCTCTGAAGAAGGCTGCCGACATCTATGGTCAGATTGCAGAGAAGTACGACTACGCTGCTGTTTATGCTCTCTTCAAGCAGGCTAACTTCTACCACGCTATCAACCCTGACTTGAAGGCTGGTCTTGCGCTTCCTTACTACAAGAAGCTCATCGACAAGATCGAGTCACAGCCGGAGAAGAGCGCAGGCGACTTGAAGAAGCTCGGCACAGCATACCAGTATCTCGCTGTTCACTATATCCAGAACGACAAAGTAGTTGACGCTAAGCAGTGGGCTGCAAAGTTGCTCGAGGTTCGTCCTGACGACGAGACTGCTAAGCAGATTATGAATCTGAAGTAATCGGCTAAAAGTAAGATTACTCTGTAGACTAAATTTGAAAATAACATTTTTTAATATAAAAAGGTGAGCCGTCTGGCTCACCTTTTTCGTTAAATACCATGCCTGGGAGATAGGCTGGCAGATAACTCTATTTGCAAATTATCTGCCAGCCTTTATTGTTCTCATATTGTGATGGTTACACTGTTTCTGGAAGATATGGAGGATTTTTTCACCTACTCGGTTTTATCCTAATAAAAAAGCGCTCGAAACGATAAACGTTTCGAGCGCTCCATTTTATTTAGCTTTAAATGTTAAGCCACTTGATTAGCACTGAGCGAGCTTGCCGTCAGAACCGAGCACATCTGTGATCTTGTGCTTGTACATCTGCTCCATGAGGTCGCGTGCAGGACCGCAGTACTTACGCGGGTCGAACTCACCTGGTTTGTCGTGGAATACCTTGCGAACAGCAGCGGTGAATGCGAGACGAGAGTCAGAGTCGATGTTGATCTTGCAAACAGCGCTCTTAGAAGCCTTGCGGAGCTGCTCCTCAGGAATACCAACAGCGTCAGGCAACTTGCCACCGTACTCGTTGATCATGTCAACATACTCCTGTGGTACAGAAGAAGAACCGTGGAGAACGATTGGGAAGCCCGGGAGCTTCTCCATGATCTCGTCGAGGACGTCGAATGCCAATGGAGGAGGAACGAGCTTGCCAGTCTTCGGGTCGCGTGTGCACTGCTCCGGTGTGAACTTGTAAGCACCGTGAGAAGTACCGATAGAGATAGCGAGTGAGTCAACGCCTGTACGAGTTGTGAAGTCGATAACCTCCTCAGGCTTTGTATAGTGGCATACGTCAGAAGATACCTCATCCTCTACACCAGCCAATACACCGAGCTCGCCCTCTACAGTTACGTCGAACTGATGAGCGTACTCTACAACCTTCTTTGTAAGAGCGATGTTCTCCTCGTAAGGAAGTGAAGAACCGTCGATCATTACTGAAGAGAAGCCAAGGTCTACACAGCTCTTGCAAAGCTCGAAGCTGTCACCATGGTCGAGGTGGAGAACGATCTCAGGATGCTTGCAGCCAAGCTCCTTAGCGTACTCTACAGCGCCCTCTGCCATGTAACGGAGAAGAGTCTCGTTAGCGTAAGCACGTGCACCCTTAGATACCTGAAGGATAACCGGTGACTTCAGCTCTGAAGAAGCCTTGATGATAGCCTGGAGCTGCTCGAGGTTGTTGAAGTTGAATGCAGGGATAGCGTAACCACCCTTGATGGCTCTTGCGAACATATCACGTGTGTTCACCAAGCCCAATTCTTTGTAGTTTACCATAATTGTTTATTGTTTTATGTATAAAAACGTTTGTTTCGTTGCTGGTCTGCCACATTATATAATAATGTATAGCTTTATCCACCTGCAAAGTTAGCATTTTAATATGTAACGGCAAAAGTTATGCACGTTTTTTTTGCCTCGTATTGTCTTGTATCAATGCAAAAAGATGTTGCTAATCAGTCTGATTCGCTCTGTTTTTCAGTTGCTTTTGATACGTAAACTTTAAAATAACGTTTCATTTTTTAATTCTTCGAAACATTTATTTGCTTGATTTTAATATTTTGCCTACATTTGCAATGAATATCAACTATTACATTTACAGCGAATAATAATCTATTGCATATATTAATTAAAATTTATTGAACATGGGAAAAGGTATTTCTAAACAAAACTGGATGTGGGGCATCTTCGGAGTAGCCGCATGTTCTATGTTGTCGTTTTCCTCTTCGGCTTATGCAGGCACTGCTTTCTCCAATGCGACTGAGGTTCAACAGCCATTGCGCGGTAGCATTTCCGTCAAGGGCGTTGTGAAGGATCAGAACGGAGAGCCTATCATTGGCGCTTCCGTTAAGCTTGTTGGATACAAGGCTGCCACAGTTACTGATGTAGATGGTAATTTCGGTCTTCAGGTGCTGCCTGGAGGCACACTCGAGATTTCATACGTAGGCTATACAACAAAGAAAGTGAAGGTCGGCGCTAACAACCGCGACATCGTTGTTGTCCTCGACGAGGACAGCAAGATGCTCAACGAGGTTGTAGCCATCGGTTACGGTACCGCTACAAAGAAGAAGGACCTCTCGGCAGCCGTTGGCGTTGTGAGCAATGTCGACGAGCTGGCTGTGCGCCCCGTTACTTCTACCGAGGGCATGTTGCAGGGTCAGTTGGCAGGTGTAACCGTTGCTGCCGACGGTGGCGACCCTACAGCCGCTCCTAACATCGTGATTCGCGGTCAAGGTTCGCAGAACGGCGACAACGTGCTTTGGGTAGTAGACGGAGTGCCCGGTGCACCGATCGCTTCGCTCAACGATATCGAGTCGATAGTAGTATTGAAGGACGCCGCTTCAGCAGCTATCTACGGCGCGCAGTCTGGAGCCGGCGGCGTAGTGCTCGTGACAACAAAGAAGGCAAAGAAGGGTGCCACATCAGTCTCTTATGAGGGTATGGTAGGTGTGCGCAACGCTACAAACCTGCCCAAGCCGCTCAACGCACAGCAGGAGATAGAGATGCGCAAGCGCTCTTACGCCAACGCAGGTCTGGCTCTGCCTAACGGTTGGGATGAAAAGAAGAACCCGTGGATAGCCACAACCCGCACCAACTGGATGGACGAGGTGTTCCGCACAGCGTTCTACCAGCGCCATAACGTAGCCATCAACGCAGGTACAGACACATTCACCAACCGTCTGTCGTTCGCTTACGACAACGACGAGGGTGTAATGCGCTATACGTTCAACAAGAACCTTGCCCTGCACTATACAGGCAAGTATCAGATTAACAAGTGGGTTTCTATCAGCGAAGACTTCGTATGGAAGAACACCGAGAGCCGCACTACAGACACCAATGAGGGTTACACCGGACCTATCCTCTCGGCTATCTACATGCCGGCAAGTGCCACCGTTTACAGTCCGTTCACAAAGAGCGGTTTCGGCGGAACAACAACCGAGGATCCAAAGTACATCGCTACATACGGCAACAATTTTGCCGATGCTCATGGCGACGCTGTGAACCCAATCAGCACGCTCTCTTCCAAGAACATCTTCGACCGCACCAACGACGCTTGGTCAACCACATCATTGGAGATTGCGAACGTAGTGCCTGGTTTGAAGTTCGTGAGCCGCTTTACATACAACCTGCAGTCGAACCACTACAAAGGCTTCACGCCGCGTCGCGACGAGGTAGGTAAGCCCGACGGCGCCAACTCGCTCACCGAGAGCACATACCGCACCGACCAGTGGAAGACAGAGAACACCCTTACATACGACAATACCTTCGGCAAGCACACCGTAGGCGCACTCTTCTCTACCACAGCCGACCACTTCAACATACGCGGTTTCGAGCTGAACGGCAAGACCTTCGCCGACGAGTCGCCCTATCTGCAGTATATCGCTTACGCAGGCTCCGTGTCTGGCAAGGACTATCTCACAGGCCCTGACGCCAACGTGTCGCTCATCGGCCGTCTGGCTTACTCGTTCGATGACCGCTACTTCCTCACAGCTTCTTGGCGCCGCGACTATGCAGGTCGTCTGCCTAAGAGCAAGAACCACGGCGATTTCCCCGCTGTGACAGCCGGTTGGAAGATTTCTAACGAAGCCTTCTTCCCGAAGACCGACCTCGTGTCGCTCCTCAAGCTCCGCGCTTCTTGGGGTCGTGTGGGCAACCTCGGTTCTATCGGCTACAACTACCGTTCGGCAGTGCTCTCTACAAATTCTTGGCAGGAGCAGGCGCAGTATGGCGTTGAGAAGAACCAGCTGTGGGATACATTCATCTACAACTCTATCGCTCTCAACAACAACCTGACTTGGGAGACCTCAGAGCAGTTCGACCTCGGTCTCGACCTCAATATGTTCAACGACCGTTTGGCTTTGCAGTTCGACTGGTTCGAGAAGCGCACGTTCGACCTCATCCAGACTCAGTCGATGAACTGGCCTGGCTCTATCGGTCTCGACCCGATGCTCATCAATCAGGGCGAGGTGCGTAACCGTGGTCTCGAGCTCTCGCTCAACTGGAACGACCGCATCAATAAGGACTGGTCGTACTACGTTGGCGGCAACTTCTCTTGGCTCAAGAACTGGGTTAGCGACATCGGCGTGAAGGACGCAGACGGCAACGCAGGTGTATGGACCGGCGACGGTTCGTTCCGCAACCTGCCTTACTGCTATCAGGACGCAGAGGGTCAGCCTCTCGGTTCGTTCTACCTCATCAAGAGCGCAGGCATCTTCCAGAGCGATGCCGAAGCAGCTTCTTACGTAGACAAGAACGGCAACCGCATTCAGCCTAACGCAAAGGCAGGCGACTTGAAGTTCATCGACAAGAACGGCGACGGCAAGATTACAGACGCCGACCGTCAGTACTGTGGTTCTGCCACACCGAAGTACACTTTCTCGTTCTCTGCAGGCTTCACATGGAAAGACCTCACCTTCTCTGCAATGCTTCAGGGCGTGGCAGGAGCTAAGGCGATGAACGTAGCCAAGTACATGACACTCTCAGACGTTCAAGGCAACTTCAACCGCGACTCGCGCATCCTCGACGCATGGAGCGAGACAAACCGCGACTCTGACATTCCGCGCCTCTCTAAGAACGACCCGAACGGCAACTTCTCTACAGCTTCCGACTGGTATCTTGAGAATGCTTCATACCTGCGTCTGAAGAACGTGACCGTAAGCTACGACCTCACCAACCTTCTCCGCAAGTGCTCACACTTCGGTTCGCGCAGCAGTCGTTTGAGCGTTTACGTAAGTGGCGAGAACCTCTGCACCATCACCGACTACACCGGCATCGACCCCGAGTGTGGCGGATGGGATGCTATGAAGTATCCGGTGGCTCGCACATTCTCTTTCGGTGTGAAACTTACTTACTAAAACAACTAAAAAGCAATATCTATGAAAGCAAAATATATATTGACAGCCGTTTTCTCTGCGGCACTGTTGAGCTCGTGTAGCGATTTCCTCGACGTACAGAAAGAGGGCGAGCCTACTACGACGCTATATTTCACCAATGACGACCAGGCTGTAGATGCTATCGACGCTCTCTATGCGCCGATTCATCAGGAGGGCCTCTTCGGTCGCGAACTTTACTGGGAGCAGGGCGGTGCGTGCGACATCGTTTGGGGGCGTACGCGCAGCTATCCTACTCTCGCCAACCTCCAGTATACAGGCGATGAAGACCCGTTGAAGGGCACATACGGACGCCTTACCGGCGTCATCTCTCGCGCCAACTGGGTTGTGGAGCAGTTGCTCAAGAAGCAGCAGTCTACTGCGCTCACCGCTGTAGAGACACGCTCGCTCGGCGAGGCGTTCTTCATGCGCGCCTTCAGCCACTTCTATGTTGCCTACCGCTACGGTAACGACAAGCAGGGTGTGCCGTTCGTACGCTACGAGGACTTCCCTGGCGGCTACGACAACTCTATTCCGAAGCAGCAGGCATCGGTAGTAGACAACTACAAGATGATTATCGAAGACCTCGACAACGCCATCAAGTATCTGCCGAACTTCAAGGACTACGGCATCGACAACCGTGGACGTGCCCACAAGGCAGCCGCCGTTGCTTACAAGGCTAAGGTCTATGCTTACTGGGCTGCGTTCGACAGCAAGCAGTGGGAGAACGTGATAAAGATGGTAGACGCTCTTGAGAATGAGTACGGACGCGACCTCGCTCCCGAGTTCGCAGACATCTTCTCTTCCGACTTCTCTAACTACTGGACAAAGGAATACCTCTTCGGCATTGCCGGCACAGGTGGCGACACTCCTGGCGGCTCTGAGTTCCCTGGCGTAATCCTTGAGAACAAGGGTTGGGGCGTCTACAACGGTTGGGGTCAGATCAAGCCGTCGTACGACATCTTCGAGGAGATGCTGAAGGACGGTGCAGGCAACGCCCGCATCACACGCTCTGTGCTCGAATACGGTCAGGAGTTCCAGTTCTTCGGCGAGACACGCAAGTTCTTCTCTACATCAGACGTTGAGTCGGGCTTCATGATCAACAAGTACATGGATCCGTTCAAGTACGAGAATGCCGACAAGAACGGCTACGTAAGCTCTAACGGCAACTGGCCTACAGCGCGCGTTCACATGCCGCTCGTACGCTTTGCCGAGATGCTTCTGTTCCGTGCCGAGGCAAACCTCGTTCTCGGTCATGCCGACCTCGCAGCAAAGGACATCAACCGCGTGCGCAACCGCTCTCACCTCACTCCGCTGTCGGGCAACGCTACATGGGCTGACCTCTATCACGAGCGTCGTTGCGAACTCGCTTTCGAGTACAGCGACCATCTCTACGACCTGAAGCGCTGGTTCCACTCTGGTGCAGCCGAGATTAAGGAGCTTGCTAAGAAGGAGCTGAACGCTCACCCGCGTGCTCGCCACTATGCCGACCGCAGCGACTGGAACAGCACCTTCGAAGTAGGACCGTACGAGGACTATCTCAACGAGGCTAACCCTGCGGTTAAGCCCGTAGAGTACGACGACCATCTCATGGTGTTCCCGTATCCTTCAACAGAAATCACGAAGTCGGGTGGTGCTCTGAAGCAGAACGACGGCTATTAAAAACTCATTAACCGACGGTTACAAACACTCGTTAGCCGTCGGTTACTAATACTTATTAAACAACAAAACTCCGCACAGCAGAATGTTTCGCAGTGCGGAGTTTTTTTTCTTTTATTGCTGTCAGGTAAAACTAAAAATGTGGTCGTAAACGGGCTGAAAGCCCAACAACCACATAGCCCAGGGCAACGCCCTGGGTATTGAGTGTATATATTGATTAGTGCACCCTGTAAGGGCAACAGCTTAATAATTAGGCTTTTGCCCTTACAGGGCGAATGGAGATGTGTGGTATAATGTTTACCCAGGGCGTTGCCCTGGGCTATGTGATTATTGGGCTTTCAGCCCGTCTTTGCCGCTTGCCAGAGCAAGAAAGTCCAACAATCACATTATTAAACTATAGAACTTAAAGCGTTAAAATACAGTTTAAGTTGGTTGATGCTTATGACATGTATTATTCTCGTGGCGTGGTAATGATATTCCCGCATATCTGTAACATTGTTACCGATATGCGGAAATGATGTTTTACCTACGTGGTAATCTTACTTGGTGTAAAGCATGTCGTCTGGAAGTATGCGACTACTGTTGTATCTGTCCGTGATCTTTATCTTAAGGCTCTGTCCCATGTAGTCCTCGAAGTAAATGATGCGCATCTCGTGGAAGCCGGCTTCCAGCGCCACCTTACCAGCTACGAATTCCTGACTGTGCGAACCGTCGTTGTCGATAATCTCCTTGCCGTCGATGAACAGGCGCGAGCCGTCGTCGGAAGCAATGTCGAAGTAGTAGACGCCCTTCTCGGGTATCTTTATGAACGAACGGAAGTCGTAGCCGAAGTGGTCCTCGCTTCGAGCCTCGGTGATGATGAAGTTGCTGAGCACGCCATCCTTCACCTTCTTACCATTGTTGAAGATGTCGGCAGTCTTCTTGAACTTGCCCTCATAGTAAGTATAGTTCACGCCGTGCTTCTTCGGTTTCACGTTCAGAGCCGGCAGATACGGACCCTCCTCGTCAATCGACGTGATGCCCGACGGATAGTAGTAGGCGAAGTCTCTGCCCTGCGGTGTAGTCACCCACGAGTCGAAGCGTCTTTCGCCCTCATACATCTCGATAACGCGTCCGCCGCGCACCAGTCCGCCGTAAGCGTCCGTACCAGTCACACGTCCGTAGGCAAGACAGATGCCTTTCTCCTGACCTATGAACTCGTTGTCGTGGTCGTGACCCACGAACACGCCCATCACGTCCTTACATTCGGCGAACGAAGCGAACATTCCGCTGTTGATGTCAGCAGCGCATACCTCGCCCTCGTCGCATCTGCCCCAAGTGCCAGGGCGGTTCATAAGGTTGCGATATTCGGGCAGAGCGATGTGGAAGAACGCCAACGCCGGCAGAGGAGTGCCGCCGTTCAGTTCTGTGTAGTGCTTGCTCTGGTCGCGGTACCACGCAATCTGTTCGAAGTGAATCCAGTCGTAGTGACCCAGCTCGTCGGTTTCGGGATAATCGTTAGAGTCGATGCAGTAGAGCAGCGACTGCACCTTGTCCTTCTCCTTCGACCCGTACACCGGAATGACATACTGGCCATGCCCCGGAATGCCCTGCGGTCCGTGCGAGCCTACGAAGTAAGGCGACTTCAGCAGCTCGTCGAATATCTCCTGCTTGCTCATATACTGCGGCTCGGCGTCGTGGTTGCCCAGCGTCACGGCGAACGGCATCTTTGCCTCCTCGAAAATCTTTATTATAGCCTCCCAACCCTTCTTCGCAGGATTCGAAGTAACGATGTCGCCCGTGAGAATAGCTATGTCGGGCTTCTCCTGACTCAGTACGGAGAGGATGGTGTTGCGTGTGGTGTCGCATCCGGCAGATGTCGGGTCCCAATGGATGTCGGTGAACTGCACAATCTTGAACTTGCCGTCGTTATTGAAACGGAACTTGTGTTGTGCAAATGCGGTTCCTGCTGCCAGCAAGAAGAGCAAAGTAACTAATAGGTTTTTGTTCATTTGTTATAGTTGTTTATAGTTGTTCTTATTGGTTTGTCCGTTCATTGCATTTTGTTTTGAAACGTGTGGTTGCCGTGCTTAGTAAATCTCAATCTCGTCCAATGCCAGTTCGCTCGGTTCGCCGGCGTTGTAATGACCCTCATGACACTTTCCGCCACCCAGAATCACGAGCCTTACAAACCTTGCGCCGCTTTCCTCGAACTTCACCTCGACGGGGAAGCGTGTAGCCTCGGTAAGCGAGAAGTCGTATTCGGGTTTCTTACAAGCAACCGTTCTGTATTCGTTGCCGTCGTCAGAAACCATCACCCTCACTTCGCGCACGGGCCATACGGCGTTCCAAGTGCGCCACAGCGTACCGAGTTTCACTCTGCTGATTGTCGTCGCCTCGTGCAGACTGATGTCTATCCGCAGCGTGTCTTTGTTGAAGCCCGTCCAGTAGCGCGTGTCCTTCGAGAATCCGCGCAGTCCGTCGGTGAGCGCATATCCTTCGTGCATATTCTCCCAAGCAGCCTTCGGCGAGCACGTATATTCGCAGCCCGTAGCCTTATTCACGGCGAAGCGTTTATGCGTTATGCCGCCCATCCGCTTGCCGTCTACATACACTGCCGCCCACAACTCCGTCTCCTTGTCGAGAGCTATCGGCGCAGAGTAGGTCTTGAAGCGGTTCTCGTCGGCGCAGTCGAGCGCATAGCGTATCTCGGCGTCGGGGCAGAGCGTCTTGAGCTTCACCTCATATACGTTCTGCGCATTGTTCCATGCGCCGCCGAACTCAGCCTCATAGAAGTTGCGGCAGGCATGCACGCCCTTCTTGTCGAGCCATGCAAACTGCGTCTTTAGCCGTTTGTGGAAATTGTTGACGTCCTTCTTCTCAGCGTCGGTCCATTGCACCTCAGCCATAGCCATCAGTCGCGGATAAGCCATATACTCCAGATAATCAGCCGTCTGCACATACTCGCCCCAAAGATTAGCCTGCGTACCGATTATGTACTTCTGCTCCTCCGGCGTAAGACTCTCGGGCAACGGATTGTACGCATACACGCTGTCCAAAGGCAGATAGCTGCCGATGGCAAGCGGAGCATGCTCAGGGTCCTCCTGATAGTGGTCGATATAGCAGTAGTCGCCCGGCGTCATTATCACCTTGTGCTTCATCTTCGCAGCCTCAATGCCGCCCACTTCGCCTCTCCACGACATCACGGTGGCGTTAGGCGCCAGTCCGCCCTCCAGAATCTCGTCCCAGCCGATGATGTTCTTTCCCTTGCTGTTCACGAACCGCTCAATGCGATGGATGAACCAGCTCTGCAGCTCGTGTTCGTCCTTCAGATTCAGCTTCTTTATCAGCGCCTGGCAGCGCGGACAAACCTTCCACGCCTTCTTCGGACACTCGTCGCCGCCGATGTGTATATACTCGCTCGGGAACAGATCCATCACCTCCGTCAGCACGTTCTGCAAGAACTCGAACGTCTGCTCCTGCGGACAGTACACCTCGTCGAAGATGTCCATATAGTCGCGCACCACATACTGCTTGCCCAGTCCGCACGAATACTGCGGATAAGCCGCCAGCGCCGCCGACGAATGTCCCGGCATTTCTATCTCTGGTATAATCGTGATGAATCGGTCGGCAGCATACGCCACCATCTCCTTAATGTCCTGCTGCGTGTAGAAACCCTCCTGCGGTTTTCCGTCGAATCGGCGCGGATAGTAGTAGTCGGAGTGACCAATCATAGTCTGACTGCGCTTCGATCCCACCTCCGTAAGTCGCGGATAGCGCTTTATCTCGATGCGCCAGCCCTGGTCGTCGGTGAGATGAATGTGCAGTCGGTTCATCTTGAACGCCGCCATAAGGTCGATGAAGCGCAGCACGGTCTGCTTCGACTGGAAGTTGCGAGCCACGTCAATCATCGCACCGCGATACTGAAAGCGCGGCGCATCCTTTATCTCTACGCACTGAACCGCAGCCTCTGCGTCAGCCTCCGCCGGCACCAGCTGCATGAACGACTGCACGCCGTAGAAGAAACCTGCCCCTTGAGCGTTCGACTTTATAACGGCACGCTTCGGCGTCACCGTCAGTTCGTAGGCTTCGTCCTGCAGAGTGTTGTCCACCACCAGCAGCAGTTGCGCTTTCTTCGCCGTTGTCGACCTTGTGTGTATGTTGTTGTCGTTCAGTCTGCCTTCAAGGTAGCCAACTATTGCCTTCCGCTTGTTGAGGTCTTTCGGTATGCTTACCTTCACTTCGCTGCCGAGTCTGAGCACTCTGCCAGCAGTCACCTCCAGCTTGTTAGGCATGGGTATGATGTCTGCCGACCCTTGCTCTTGGGCGTTGCATGGTAACAATGACAAAGCCGTAAAGATCAGAAGCAATGTTTTTCTCATAAATGATTATTCTTTTTTGATTTGTCCGATTAATTCATAACGCACGCTAAGGTGCGGTTTCTATGCAAATGTAAAGAAAAAAACGCAATTATACCCCTCAATGTATAGAAAACTTTCCGGTTCACAAAAATTATTCTTACCTTTGTCTACACCTAAGCAGTCGACTGAAAACGACCTCCGCAGGTTGTTCTTCAGCCGTTGCCGACCATGAAAGAAAGACAAACAACAAAATAACAAACAATCTATAGAACATTATGAAAATAAACAGACTATTTGCTATTGTGGCTCTTGCCGTATGCGCAGTCACAGCCAGCGCACAGTACAACATGCCCACACAAACCTTCACATACGACAAGCCATACGCCGTTGAGAAGATAAAGGCGCCGAAAGGCAAGAAGGTGAAGAACGTGATATTGATGATTGGCGACGGCATGAGCCTCATGCACGTCTATACGGCGTGGACAGCCAACCGCGGAAAACTGTGGCTCGAAAACGCTACAGCCACCGGATTGTCGAAGACTTGGGCAACCAACAAGCTCGTAACCGACTCCGGTTCGGGCGGAACATCGCTCGCTACGGGCGTAAAGACCTGCTACCATGCCGTAGGCGTCGACCCCGAAGGCAAGCCGCTGACGTCGCTCGTAGACGTGGCGAAGAAGCTTGGCAAGGATGCGGGCATCGCCGTCACATGCCGTCTGTGGGACGCTACGCCATGCGATTTCTGCTGCCATAACATCGACCGCGACAAGGAAGAAGAACTCGTCGGCGACTATCCTACGAGTGGTGTCAACTTCGTGTTCGGCGGTGGTGCGGAGAAGTTCACTAACCGCAAGGACGGACGCGACATCTTCAACGAACTGCGTGTGAAGGGCTATCATGTTTCGCGTTCGCTCGACGACTTCTTCGCATACGACACCAACAGCAACATCTTTGCCGTGCCTTACGACAAGGACACTCCGCTGCCCGACGAGCGCGGCGACCTGCTTGCGCGTGCTTCGATGAAGGGCATCGAACTGATGAACCGCAACAAGAAGGGCTTCTTCATGATGATCGAAGGCTCGCAGCTCGACGACTACGGACACTTCAACCAGCTCGATATGCTCATGAAGGAGACGCTCGACTTCGACCAGACCATTGGTAAGGTGATGAAGTGGGCGGCAGAAGACGGCGAGACACTCGTCGTGGTAACAGCCGACCACGAGACTGGCGGACTCACGCTCGTCAACGGCGACAAGAACGAAGGACGTGTAGAGTGCTGCTTCTCTACACGCGACCACTCTGGCGCTATGGTTCCGGTCTACGCCTTCGGTCCGGGCGCAGAACACTTCACCGGAATCTACGAGAACACCGACGTGTTCAAGCGCATCAAGCAGTTGCTCACATACGGAGTAATCAAGTAATATACAAATAAGATGAAGAAAACGATATTAACCCTTACAGCCTCGCTCTTTGCGGTGCTTGCGCCAGCGCAGAACCTCATATCTTCTGGTTCGCCGCTCTACAAGCTGCCTTACAAGAACACCTACGTCATGCAGACACTCGTGGCGGAGAACACGTTCCGCACGGCTAAGGTTGAGAAACCGAAGCCCGGCACCTTCGAGCAGGCACGCAAAGTGCTGCCCTCGCCCTATTGGGAGGGACACCAGAAGGAGATAGAGATGTACTGGAAGGCGTGGCAGATAGGTCTGAAGAACGTCTGCCAGCCGCTCGACGACTCGGGCTTCGTCACCTCATACATCTCGCCCGCCTACAATGGTAACATCTTCATGTGGGACGATGCGTTCATCACGATGTTCTGCCGCTACGGCGACCGCTTCTTCCCGTTCCAGAAGACGCTCGACAACTTCTACGCTAAGCAGCATCCCGACGGATTCATCTGTCGCGAGATACGCGCCGACGGCTCCGACTGCTTCGGTCGCTACGACCCTACATCTACTGGTCCGAACCTGCTGCCGTGGTCGGAGTGGCTCTACTACACGCAGTTCGGCGACGACAATCGTCTGAACAAGGTGTTCCCCGTGCTTGCCGCCTACTACAAGTGGCTGAAGCTCAACCGCACCTGGCGCAACGGTACATACTGGAGCAGCGGATGGGGCACAGGCATGGACAATATGCCGCGCGTGCCCGAAGGCTACAACACTATCTATAGCAACGGTCACATGATATGGCTCGACGCCTGCCTGCAGCAGATAATGGTGGCGAACATTCTGCTGAAGATGGGCTTCTACCTTGAGCGCTGGCAGGAGATAGAGGAGTTCGAGGACGACATAAAGAATCTCTCGGCGTACATCAACAAGAACATGTGGAGCGAACGCGACGGATTCCTCTACGACCAGTATGCCAACGACTCGCTCTCTACGACGCAGGGCATCTATGCTTACTGGGCTTTGCATACCGATGTGCTGCCCAAGCAGCGCCTCGACCGTCTCGTGGAGCACCTCGACGACACCTGCAAGTTCAACCGCCCGCACCGTGTGGCATCGCTTGCTGCCGACAACCCGAAGTATAAGGCTAACGGACGCTATTGGGAAGGCGGCGTATGGCCCGGAACCAACTATATGGTTGTTTCGGGACTCGTGGAGAAAGGCTATCGCCGACTGGCTCACGACATCGTGATGAACCATTACAACAACGTGCTGAAGGTGTATAAGAAGACGGGCACGTTCTGGGAGTATTACGCTCCGGAGGATGCTGCGCCGGGCTTCATGGCTCGCAAGGACTTTGTGGGTTGGACCGGTCTGCCGCCAATCGCCGACCTTATCGAGTATATCTTCGGCATACGTGCCGACATACAGGACTCGCACGTGACGCTCGACGTGCAGCTGCTCGACGCTTACGGCATCGACCGCTATCCGCTCGGTGCCGACGGCAATATCTCGTTCAAGGTGGCTAAGCGCAGTTCTGTTAACGAGAAACCGAAAGTTACTATCAATACGAATATCCCATTCAAGCTGACGCTCATCTGGGGCGACGGCGAGAGTGTGGAGAAGGAAATCAAGGTTGGGCAGAACGCAATTTAGTTGCGTTCTGCTGTTGAGGTGTTGAGATGTTGACATATGTAATGTTGATGTGTTCATCTCACCACCTCACCATCCCATCACCACCACAACATATCTCAACATCTCACCATCTCACCATAACAACATCTTATCACCACCTCAACATCTCACTATGCTTACAAAAATGATATTCGCCACTCTGCTGCTTTTCGCGCTCTCAGCCCTCAACGGCTACGCGTCGGAGAAGAAGCGTGAGGCAAACTGCACCGTCGTCATAGCAGCCGACCTGCATTTCGATATGCCGCCAGAGACCGACCAGTTTCACCATGTGCTCGCCATAAATGCGCTCGGCGACCATCGTCGCATCGACGGCGTGATACTCGCCGGCGACCTTTTCGACAAGTCAGACCCGAAGATACTCGACCTCTACCGGCAGCGTTGGGAGCGAGGACCCGGCTACCGGCAGATTCACTACGACACTTATCCCACTTTCGGCAACCACGACATATCGCCCGAGAGTGGCAGACCAGATCAGAACCGCATAGGTATGGAGTTTAATCTCCACTACCTCGACTCTACGCTGCTCGACATGAAGCAGGCTGGACGCATCTTGAACATACACCGCTCGTCGCGTTCCTACTCGTTCGACATCGGCGGCGTTCACTTCGTGTGCGGACAACTCGCTGCCGGCGACACCACCTACTGCGAGAGCAACATGCAGTGGATTGCCGACGACCTGAAGAAGTACGCTTCCGACGGCAAGCCGGTGGTCTACGTGCAGCACTACGGCTTCGACGCGTGGGCGTTGGAGTGGTGGACGGAGGAGCAGCGCACGCAGCTGTTCGACATTCTTGAGCACTATAACCTCGCTGCGTTCTTCGTCGGTCATACCCACGCCAAATCCGTGCAGCACTATCGTGGCTACGACATCCACCAGGTGAATAACGCCTGGCGCGACGAGGACGGCAACGCTTCGTTCGACGTGCTGCAGATAAAGGGCAAGCGTGTCACGGTAGAGACTTACGAGGTGCTCGACGGTAACGGCAACTTCAAGCGGTTGTGAGATATTGAGGTGTTGAGATGTTGAGGTGTTGACATTACCCCACATATCTCACCACATCACCATCTCACCACATCACCATCATAAAAAAGACGATTTATGAAGATACTGTTGATAGGCGAGGCGAGCTTTCTTCACAATACTTTGAAGAAAGGACTCGTCGAGCGTGGACACCGCGTGCTGACCATGTCCGACGGCAATGGCTGGCACGATGCTCCGCGCGACATCGACCTGCGCCGCGACGGGCGTTGGGGCAAGCTCGGCGGCTTGCGAGTGGTATGGCAGTTGCTGCGCCATCTGCCGCAACTGTGCGGCAACGACGTGGTGCAGATACACAACTATCAGTTTGTGCCGCTCATGTATCGCTGGAACACGCTGCTGCTGCGCTTCCTCAAGCTCACCAACCGCCGCGTTGTGAAAGGCTGTTTTGGCGACGACCCGCAGATATTCCGTCGTCAGGCGCAGGGCGTACCTGCCTATTCCGACACCTATTGGAGCGGGCAATTGCAGAACGCCGACCAGCATCGCGACCGCATCGCCGAAGTCGTTGAGCACGGTGCTGAGGCTTCGTGGCGTAAGACGACCAGCATGGCTGACGCCATCGTGGCTTGTCTCTACGAGTATTGGCTCGATTACAACGAACCGCCCTACGCTGCCAAACTCCATTACATCCCGCTGCCCATGGAGTGTGAAGAGATGGTGAGATGGTGTGATGGTGAGATGGTGAAATGTGTGGGTAATGACGCACCCTCTCACCCCCTCACTATCCTCATCGGTCTTCAGCCCAAGCGCGACTTCATGAAGGGCGCAATGAAGATAGCAGCCTTCGTTGAGGAGGTGGCGCGTAGACATCCCGGCAAGGTGCAGATTAAGTACGTAGAAGGAGTGCCTTACGACGAGTACATGCACCTGCTTGCTGAGGCTGACGTGCTTGTCGACCAGCTATACAGCTACACGCCGTCGATGAATTCGCTTGCGGCAATGGCTCGCGGAACGGTTGTCATCGGTGGAGGCGAAGAAGAATACTATGAGTTTATAGGCGAGGATACGTTGCGCCCGATTATCAACGTGCGCCCCGATGTGCCCGACGAGGAGAACATCACGGCGATTGAGCGTGCCCTCTTCACCGACGGAATGCTCGAAAGAATGGCGCAAGAGAGCATACAGTTTGTTCATAAGTATCACGATTATCGCCTTGTAGCGAAGCAATATGAACAGTTATATTATAGTCTTTAGCATGCTAAATTATAGTCTTTAGCATCGTGTGGCGTTCGCAATCCGATTGGATTCCGTACGCCGCCCGATCAGATTGCGTCCGCCGCCCGATCAGATTGCGTCCGCCATCCAATCGGATCGCGTTCGCTGCACGGTCACCGAACCTATTGTTTTAGGGTGTTGATAAGCTCAACCCACTTTCCAAAAACATTATCCTTGAAGTACTGTCTGCCCACTTCGAGCGCATTCTCTCCGTACTTCTTGCGCATATCCTCCGAACTCATCATTTTGCAAAGTGCCTCGCTGAACGCCTTGCAGTCGTCCTGCTCCACGATGATGCCGTTGACACCGTTCTGCACAATGTCAGCCGCACCGAACTTGAAGTTGAACACTACAGAAGGCAGACCGCACGCCTGCGCCTCGATGAGTGTCATCGGCTGACCCTCATAGCGCGACGACATGATGTGCAGACTGTATTCGGGGTAGACATCCATTATGTTGTTGGAGCGTCCGCAGAGTGTGATATAGTCGTTCAGACACAGCTGGTCTATTTGTTCTTGCAGCTTGTCGTGGAGCGACCCCACACCGTATATGTCCAGGTGCCAGTCGGGATGCTGTTCAGCCACTCGTTTCCAGCAGTCGATGAGCATATCGAACCCCTTTTGATCCTCCAGTCTGCCCACAGCTATCGCCTTCTTCCGACCGTAGTCTGCCACGCTGCGTTTCGGTTGCTCAATGAAGTTGGGTATCAGCCGCACGTTCCTGCCGTCTCCGAAAGCGTGCATGTCGCCCCTCGTGAGGCAGATAACGGCGTCGGCGCTACGCTTTGTGAGCCAGAACAACTGTTGGTACGGATTGAACGGACGCGCAAGATGCGACTCGTACACACGCTTTGCCTTCGTGCGACAGAACGGAAGAAGCAGCGCGCCGAGCGTTGTGGTGAAGAAGATGACGTCGGGGTCGAGCTGCTTCACCGCCTTGTTGAGTCGGCTTGCAGCACGTGCGAGCGTCGCCACCCTACTTTCGAGTGTCGCAATGCGTCTGTGGCTTTTCGTGGCGAACGGCACGTCGAGTCTCACGAACCCTATGCTCTTGTCGAGACTATACAGCATGGGTCGTTCGTCCTTGTACACAGATACTATCGTCACATCGTGCCCGTACTTTGTCGAAAGTTCGTTAGCCTTCAGCGAGACAATGCGTTCTACGCCGCCGTTCTCGGCAAAATCCTCAACAATATATACTATCTTCATAATCTTATCGGCTTAATGTTTTGAATAAACGGCACGTCATTCGCAGACCGATTGTGTCTACGAGCAGCGCCTTCAGCGAGTCTTTCCACGTAGCGTAACCCGAAAGGGCTATGCGCTGAGGCTTCAGAAGTATGGTCTCTGTGCGGCGGAAGGAGTAGAGTTGCGCCGTAAGCATGTTCATATACAGGCGGTGCCAGCGTCGTTGACGGGTGTCTATGCCCAGTTCGTCAACCAGAGTGAGCTGTGCTTCGAGCAGCGAAGTCAGTCCGTTAGTCTTGTCCTTCGCCGCTATGCCCTCCGCATTATAATGGTAGATGTAGCGTCCGTGGTTGACGGTAGCTATGCACGGGTGCTGCTTTATCAGTTCGATGTGCGTCAGCATATCCTCAAACTTCTTTCCTATCGGAAACCTCACGTTGTCGAACAGCTCGCGCTTGAATATCTTGTTGCACACCCAGCAATGCTCCGTACCCATGTAGGCGAGCCAGTCGAGCGCATCGTCGAAGACATGTTCGCCAGGCTGGAACAGCGTCTCGTCGGGCAGCCCAGGCTTCTGCAGCATTGTGAATTCGATGATGTCGTATTCGGCATGTTTGGCGAGCGCATCGAGCAGCGGCGCATACGTATCAGCCGCCACCTCGTCGTCGCTGTCCACGAACGTTACGTATCTGCCCACGGCATGTTGCAGTCCGAAGTTGCGAGCATCGGAGAGTCCGCCGTTAGGTTTGTGGAAGCACCTGATGCAAGCGTGCTTAGCGGCATACTCGTCCGCTATCAGCCAGCTCTCGTCGGTCGAACCGTCGTCGACGAGTAGCAGTTCGCAGTCGCTGATGCGCTGCGCAAGCACGCTGTCTACGCATCGGCGAAGCGAGTCAGCCACATTATATATAGGTATTATTATGCTCAGAGTCATAGATTACGTTTTTTTCTATCGCGTATTGAGATAAGGTTATCTTATTCCGGTTTTCAGTTTGACGATATTCTTAAGCGTGTGCCAGCGGAACGAAAGTTTCTGCCAAAGCGAGTAGGTGCTTCCCTTGCCGTTGCACGAAGCAGTCGCATCGTGTCGGCGGAACAACAGCAGTCGGTCGTCGATGAAGTGCAGCCTGCCACAGAAAGCCGCCACGTTGCCGATCCAGATGTCGTGCATCGGGATGTCGGTAGGGAAGGGCAGCGCCTTGCTCAGCACCTCACGCTTGAACGCCATGCAACAGCCCGTATAGCCATTGCGCCAGAGAAGATTAGAGAGACGTCCGCGTCTTACGTGCATCAGCTGGTAAAGCGACTCGCTTGTTGTGTTCAGAAGGCTGTCTGTAACCCTCGCGTCGCTCACTACGCAGTCGCACATCTGTAGTTCCTCCACGCATCTCGTCACCTTGCCCTCAAGCCATACGTCGTCCTGGTCGGCAAGAAAAATGTATTCGCCTTTGGCATTGCGCAGCGCCCACTCGAAGTTGAGCGTAGGCGAGTGGCGCCGCGGTCCGTCAACGATGCGTATTCGGCGGTCGTTGAAGCTGCGCACAATGTCTAAGGTTCCGTCCGTAGACCCGTCGTCGCTCACCACCACTTCGTCCTCGGCAGAGAGTTGCTTGAGTATCGACGCCAACTGCTCGCCAATGTACCTTGCGCCGTTGTATGTAGCGATGCAAACAGAAATCATATCCACCTGGAGTTAGTTGATAACAGCTATCTTGCAGACCGTTCCCTTGCCGCCGTCTTCGGTGGCTGCCTCTACCATGTATATGCCGCTCGCCACGCGCTTGCCCTTAAGGTCGCATCCGTTCCAGCGGTACGAACCGCCCGTACTTCTGCCCTGGTTTACGAGAGTGCCGTTCGAGGTCACAATCTTCACGTCGGCGTTATAGCTCAGACCCACCACGGTGATGTATCCCGTGTAGTCGGGCGTCACGGGGTTAGGGTATGCATACACGTTGTCCTTCGTCATCTTCTCGCTCGGTGTTGTTGCGTCGCTCTGATACGAGCACAGACCCTTCTCCGTTGCGAAATAAACCATGTTCGAGTTAGGGTCTGCCAGCACGTAGTAGACCGTGTTCGAAGGTAGCGGCGAGTTGTCGGTAGTAAAGTGCTCGATCTGCGTGTTGCAGTCGTCGCTGATGAGGAACACACCGCTCGAAGTGGCTATCCACTTGCGGTTGCCGCCGTCGACGGCGATGCAGCGTGTCTCTACGTTAGAGAGCAGATAGTCGGCGAGGTTCGTTCCGTCGTTGCGCGGCACTTTGTGCTGCGTAACCAGTCCGCCGCCGTTAGCTACGTCGTTCGGCGTCATATACAGCGGACCCGCCGATGTCGACAGCCAAATATTTTTGTTCTTGTCCTCCGTTACATGAAACAGATAGTATGGCTTCAGCGTAGTGTAGTCCTCGTTTGTGAATGTTGGTCCACCTGCGTCGTACAGCTTGTTGTTCTTGTAGTCGTAGGCAAAGAGTTTCGTCTCCTCCCAGTAGCTGTTCACGAACCACAAGTAGCCGTATGTCGGACTCAGGAACAGCTCCTTCACATCCCAAGCGTTGTCCTTCGTCAATCCGATGTTGTTCATCACGCTCCACTCGCCGTCCTTGCCGAGCATTTTCAGCGGATTTGTGGTCTGGCTGTTCAGCACCCACAGATTGCCCGTAGGGTCGTACTTCACGCCGGTTGCCATGACATAGTTCTTGCTCTTGTCGGCTGTAGCCGACTCAAGCGGGCTGTTGTTACTATTGTAGCACTTCACGAACTTGCCGTCCTGAAACTCGTACAGACCGCTCTTTGCGCCCACCATCACGTGACCCTCCTTCAGCGGGTCGAAGTCCATGCACAGATAGTCTTCGTTATTATGACCAAGCTGTTCGGCTGTAGGCTGTTCGAAGTGGCTCCATGTAGTGCCGTCCCAAACATGCACCTCGCCAGGCTGTTTGCCATCCGTCTCCTGACTCCACATTCCGCCCACAGCGTATATCTTTCCGTTGTGAGCATAGAGGCGGTAGAAGTTGTTCGACACAGGACCTTCGGGCTGTACGCCCTCCGTCATGTATGTGCGTTTGCCGTCAGCGTCAAGAGCGTAGAAAGTCAGTTTGCCGTCGGCGGTCTTTGTCCACCAGAGTTTGGTCTGTGCGTCCTGCACGTTGGTGCGGTCTTCGCGCAGCGTGGTGAATCCGTCCTCGCGCACCCAGTTGCTCTTGTCGAGCAGATTGTCGGTGAGCTTGCAGCGCAGGCGTCCGCGTTCCTTCGACTCGGCGTAGAGGTATCCGTTCTTCACGTACGTATAGCTCACGTTGGTGCCCAGGTCGTAAGTGTCCATGATGGCACCGTCGCGCGTGTTCAGCTTCAGCACGCCGAACGCCGTGGAGAGGTAAGCGTACGGTCCGTCGAAGTCGATATGGTTGATAGTCTTGTCGAGCGTCGTCGTCTTCAGGTAGAAGTCGGGCGCGTTTATCACGTCGCCGTTGGCAGACAGCAAGTCGATGTTCGAGTTTGTGTACACCACGACCAGTCGTTTCGAAGCCTTAGCCCAAGCTATGTGGCTCACTCCCACGTCCGACATCACGCCAGCCTTGTCGTAGGTCTGCACGAGTCCGTCGGTAGTGTCGTAAGAGTACACCGAGTTTGAAGCCAGCACGAAGCAGACGTTGCCTGCCGGCTCTATCTCCGTGATGTTGCTGTAACTCTGATAGACAGTCCATCTGTCCTTTGCGCTGTCTGCCCACGCCGTGAGCGTAGCCATGAGGAATATTGCGAGCGAAATTATTGCTTTCATGTGTTTATTGTTTATAATAAACAACGTATGTGCGCGTTATTTATTGTGTATTTCGTCTGAAATCGCTAACTTTGCAATGAAGAAGCGTGCCTTCTTCGCACCAAGTGCGTTTCCGTCGTTTGCGGAAAGACTCTTATAAGCATTATCTACAATAACTAAAACAAACAAATATGAACAAGAGAAAACTATTCACAGCCGTGCTCGCACTCGCTTCCGTTTGTGCAGGCACTGCCAAGACCTACGAGCCGGTCGACTACGTCAGCACGCTTGTCGGATCGGAGTCGAAGCACTCGCTTTCTACGGGTAATACCTATCCTGCCGTTGCAATGCCGTGGGGTATGAACTTCTGGACACCGCAGACCGGAAAGATGGGCGACGGCTGGACATACACCTATTCTGCCGACAAGCTGCGCGGTTTCAAGCAGACCCACCAGCCGAGTCCGTGGATTAACGACTATGGTCAGTTTGCTGTTATGCCTGAGGTAGGCGCACCCGTGTTCGACGAGGAGAAGCGCGCGTCGTGGTTCTCGCACAAGGCTGAGGTGGCCACACCTTACTACTATCGTGCCTACCTTGCCGACTACGATATCGTCACCGAGATTGCGCCCACGGAGCGTGCTGCCATCATGCGCGTTACGTATCCCGAAGCGGAGCAGGCGAGCTTCGTCGTTGACGCTTACGACGATGGCTCATACGTTAAGGTGCTGCCCGAGCAGAACATGGTTGTGGGCTATACGACAAAGAACAACGGTGGCGTGCCCGAGAACTTCAAGAACTACTTCGTGATGAAGTTCGACCGTCCGTTCGCATATACATCCGTTGTCGTTAACGGCGAGATAAAGAGTGGCGAACTGGTGAGCCAGTGCAACCACGCCGGTGCCATCGTAGGCTTCAAGACAAAGCGCGGCGAGCAGCTCAACGTGCGCATCGCCTCGTCGTTCATCTCTGAGGAGCAGGCTGTAGAGAACCTCAAGGAGTTGGGCAACGACGATTTTGACGCTGTGAAGGCGCGCGGACGCAAGACATGGAACGACGTGCTGGGCAAGATAGAGGTGAAGTCGCACGACATCGACCACCTCCGCACGTTCTATTCGTGCCTCTACCGCTCGGTGCTCTTCCCGCGCTCGTTCTACGAGAAGAACGCGCAGGGCGAAATCGTACACTATTCGCCGTACAACGGCGAGGTGCTGCCCGGCTATATGTTCACCGACACCGGCTTCTGGGACACCTTCCGCTGTCTCTTCCCGCTGCTCAATGTGATGTATCCGTCGATGAACGAGAAGATGCAGGCTGGCTTGGTGAACGCATACAAGGAGAGCGGCTTCCTGCCCGAGTGGGCTTCGCCGGGTCATCGCGACTGCATGGTGGGCAACAATTCGGCGTCTATCGTGGCTGACGCTTACCTCTGCGGACTGAAGAACTATGACGCTGAGAAGCTCTGGGAGGCTGTAGTGCATGGCACAAAGGCTGTTCACCCGACTGTTTCGTCTACCGGACGTCTCGGCTACGAATACTACAACAAGCTGGGCTACGTGCCTTACGACGTGAAGATAAACGAGAACGTGGCTCGCACACTCGAGTACGCTTACAACGACTGGTGTATATATCAGTTCGGCAAGCAGCTTGGCAAGTCGAAGAAGGAGCTTGAGCCGTTCCGCAAGCGCGCGTTCAACTACCGCAATGTGTTCGACAAGGAGACCAACCTCATGCGTGGTCGTCTGAAGAACGGCGAGTTCCAGAAGCCGTTCTCTCCGCTGAAGTGGGGCGACGCCTTCACCGAGGGCAACGCTTGGCACTACACATGGTCGGTGTTCCACGACCCGCAGGGACTCATCGACCTCATGGGTGGCAAGCAGGTGTTCAACCAGATGCTCGACTCGGTGTTCAACGTGCCGCCATTGTTCGACGACAGCTACTACGGCGCCGTTATCCACGAGATTCGCGAGATGCAGATTATGAACATGGGCAACTACGCTCACGGCAACCAGCCCGTACAGCACATGATTTACCTCTACGGCTACTCGGGCGAGCCTTGGAAGACGCAGTACTGGATTCGTCAGACTATGGACCGCATGTACAACGCTAACCCCGACGGCTACTGCGGCGACGAGGACAACGGACAGACTTCTGCATGGTATGTGTTCTCGGCAATGGGCTTCTACCCGGTATGCCCAGGCTCGGGCGAGTATGTGCTCGGCGCACCGCGCTTCGACGAGATGACGCTCCACCTCGAGAACGGCAAGAGCGTGAGCATCAAGGCACGCAACAACGAGGACGAGAACTGCTACGTGAAGACACTGCAGCTCAACGGCGCTCCGTATACGAAGAACTATGTTACGCGCACCGACCTTATGAACGGCGCTCAGTTCGTTTACGACATGGCGTCGGAGCCTAACAAGCAGCGCGGCACAGCTGAGAGCGACGCTCCGTACTCGTTCTCGAAGACACAGAAGAAATAATTAAAGGTCATCTGGAATTTGGAGTTATAATAATATAACGTAACATGTTTATATAGTAGCGGAGGTCTCCGGCCTCCGCAGCAATCAATGATACAAACTCTATTATTAGTAATAATGATTTGTATTCGACTTGGTGCTGCGGAGGCCGGAGACCTCCGCTACTTATAGGTTCGTAATTGAATCACTCCAAATTCCGGATGAGTCATTATTAAGCCTGAAACCCTCCGATTTTTGCACTTCTATTGAGAACTTGCCTAAAGAAAAAAAACTTAGCAAACTTTCTTCTTGCGCTTACAATAGCGCTCGCATTGGGCACAGATATCATATCCCAACATGGCACCCAGAATGAAATCCTCCTCCGGTGTAAGCAGACATAATGATTTGGTGACTATCATGCGGATAGCATCCAGGCATTCTTTCTTGCCAAAGAAGAGATTCAGACGGTCGTTACCAACCGGCTGAATGATATAATCAATGTTCTGATGCTCTAATCTTGATATGGCAAAAGATTCATATTTTCTGTTGAAGGTATAGAGCACCAGGCAGCGCACGCCCTTCTTATATTCATATATATGATTCATCAGAACCTTCAAGTCTACTGGTATTGCGATTTCCTGCTGCATACTATCCGAATTTATCCTTTTTTTAAAACAAGAATTAGAGAATACCAACATTCTCTAATTCTTGAGAAATATTTTTGAAATTATAACGCTGGCTTGATAGACTCGAGCCAGGCATCAATGCGCTCCTCTGTCTTGTCGTCCTCGTTCACCTCGTCGAGCGCAAGTCCCAAGAACTTGTCGCCCTCAATCGCCTCACTTTCATCATAAGAATAACCGTCTGTAGAGACACCAGGCAATACGGTAGCACCAGCCTCAACAGCAGCATCATAGAGTTCCTTCATGCCGCCGCAGAATGTATCAGGGTAAGACTCGCTGTCGCCACAACCAAACAGGGCCACAGTCTTGCCAACCAAGCCGGCACTCTTCAGCGTCTTCACGCCATCATACCAGTCATCCTGCATCTCTCCGGCACCCCATGTAGAAGTACCGAGAAAAAGATTCTCATGACTTGTGATAGTAGCCTCATCAATGTTAGCTACATCTACAGCTTCCACGCCCAACTTAGAAGCGATGGTTTCGGCAATCGACTGGCATGAGCCAGTGGAAGAGCCATAAATTACGATAGTTGATTTCATTTGTCTATTCTCTTTTATTTACATTTATTTTTCGGGTGCAAAATTATATCCTTTGTACGGAATCTGCAATACCTAAAAATGATAATTCCCGTAAAATACCTATATATGGGGATAGGAGTCATATCTATGCCATTTACAGAACACCCTCCAATTCCAATAATAACCGTTTGGCATCCAATCCACCTCCGTAGCCTGTCAGTGAACTATCGCTGCCGATGACACGGTGGCATGGAGCAAAAACCGAAATCGAATTAGCTCCATTGGCGTTGGCAACCGCACGGACTGCTTTCGGCAAACCGATTTGCCTTGCCATTTCTCCGTATGAAATCGTCTTTCCGAAAGGTATGCTCAACAAGAAGTTCCATACCTTTTTCTGAAAATCCGTACCCACAAACAGCAACGGCACATCGAATGCCTTGCGCTCTCCGGCAAAGAACTCGTCAAGCTGCCGTTCCGCCTTCTCGATAACCTCTGATGTTCCTTCCTCGAACTCGGCTCTCAGTATTCGTTTCAGTCGTCTGTCCACATGGTCGCGGTGTTTCTCCACCTGCCAGTCGCACAGACAGAGCTTGTCGCCAAACGAACCGAGCATCAATATTCCGCATGGCGATTTATAACGTTTTATCTTAATGATATTCTTCTCTTTAATTGCTTTCATAGTGACATATTTTACACGGTCTGTAACCTTTTCTTAAGGCATCATCTACATTATCGAACAACTCTATATTTTTCAACAACGGTATTTTGGCACTGCATGAAGGCTGCGGTGAAAAGGTCGGGGATTACCCGCCTTGGATGCAAAATTACGACAATTATTTTCTTTAACGACCCGAAAATTGCTTTTTTTGTGATGCCGTTGTGTAGTCTCTTGTTATGTTTATCAAGCGTTCAAATGTATTCTATCCTCAGAATTGATTTCTTTTTGCTTAGGTAGGAACGCATCTCCAACCTTTTTTTCTTTCAACTTGTTGTTGTATACAATATTTTGTATTATCTTTCCTCTATAAAACAAAAAATATCTCCGCAAAAGGTAACTAAACATCAGTATAATTAAAATGAGGCGTACAAATTCCTTGACCCAAGCGCAAGCAAGGGTCTATTCATATAGTTATACTTTACTCTTCGAGTTTGTACTCAAACTGGCTTCCATAGCCGCCCGTCAGTATGGTTAATTTGCGAACGAGGTGTATGAGAACCGGCTGAAGAAGCAGTCCTTCGTCCTGCTGGCTGCCCATGCACACTCTATGATGGTCTTGCGGAGATATACATTTCCGTGAGTAATGCTCCTCGACTTTATTTTCTTGTTAGATTCGTCGTTTCTCGGTTTTAGACCGCTCCATGAAGCAATACACTCGGCAATCCACTGCGCATCCTTCACGTCACTCTTGCGACCAGGGAGCTGCTTGATGAAATACGGATTGGCAAGATTCAGCTTGAAGTGTGGAGACAGCACACGCCATATAGGTATCCAGTAGACGCTGGTGCTCTCCATAGAAACCTCAACAACATGGTGATGAAGCATCAGGTTACTTAAGAACTGTAATGTTAAACTTATTAATTATGGTTAATAAAACAAACAACAAACTGTTTATGATCTTAAATTTGTAATATTTTATAGAAATACTCTAAGGCGGATGACGTTTTGGAAGCATTGAATCTTAAAAGGTATTGAACGTATGAGAAATCTGATATGTATATTAACATTGTCCATATGTAGCTCTTTTACAGGATGCTCCACACAAGCCACTGGCTCAAACGGCAACGATTCCGTTGCGGTGGCTCTGAGTGACAGTTTGCACAGCGATAGCGGTGACAGCATCATGATGGAATTGTCTGCAAATCGTTTCAAGGCACCCGTTGACACCATTGTGTCTGCCAAGATTGTCAACAACACTAAGTGTTCATCAATTTCGCTAAAAGGCAAAAGGGTTGTTGAGAAAAAGATTGGCGAAAATTGGATACCCTTTGAACACAGGGAAAGGAGCAAGGGCGGAGCGTTGTATTCAGTCACCCTGTTGGCGGTGAATATTGGCAACGGCGGAAGCTATGACATAAATATTCATCTGCGAAGCGAGGACTACGAGAAAGATTTCTCTCCTGGCGAATACCGCTTGGGCAGGGAGATAGAAATAAATGGCAAGGAAAAACGCTACGTTTATTCAGTCTTTACGGTTTATTAAAGACAAGAGGTGAAAAGGTTTTCACTTTTTTGTCCGAATACAAGTGCTGACGCAATCTCTGCAACTGTGTTGCAGAGATTATTGCCGTACCTTTGCAAACGAGAAAATGTGAAGATTGGCTGCACTCTACATAGCTCAAGCAAGCTCGGCTTTGCTCTCGTTTGAACAATCATTGCGGCCAAAAATAGATACACAATATCGGCTCGTAAGGCTGTCATTTTACACTCTGTAAGTGCCGTTGGTGAACACTATGCGCTCCATCGTTTCGTTGAAGCGGTCGGCGATGCGATTGCCGTACTTGCTGCGTATCTCGTCGGGAGTGATGTTGGTTGTAGCTATGGTAAAGAGTTGCTCATCGTACCATTTGGACAATAAGTCCACAACCGGGTTGAAGACGTTGCCGTAGTCCAAGACGATTACTACACACAGGAAATAGACGGCGAACGCATCGCACCTTGTTATATTTCGATACGCCGGATAACGCAATGTATTGCTGTCATGAGACAGGACATGCCAATCGGCAGAAACTACGTATTAGGGCGTATGTCAACTCCGGACTGTGTTTCCTCGAAGTAAAAACAAAGAACAATCACGGAAGAACGCACAAGAAACGCATTACAATGCACAACTTCGACCCGCAGAAACCGCAACACGATATGATGTTCAGACCACAGGACAACTACTTCCAACACTACGAGAAGTTTCTTGCAAGCAATCTACGACATGATCCTGCCGTACTTACACAGAAGGTGGAGAACCACTTCAACCTATGGATATATTCAGCTTAACTTTTTCAGATCCATTCCCATTGATGATTGTACGTTTCATCATTCTGATACTCGTCACATGGGCTATTGTACACAAACTGTACTACAAGAAGAGCCACCGGCGCGACTTCTACTTCTCGTTCATGCTTATGAGCGTAGCTATCTTCTTCCTCGTCTATTTCATGATTTTCGAGCTTGAAGACCTCAAGACAAAGACAAGCATCGGTATAGGTATCGGACTCTTCGGCATATTCTCAATAATGAGATACCGCACCGATGCAATGCCCGTCAGAGAGAGGACAGAATTCTTCTTCATCATCGCCCCGTCTGTAATAAATTGGTGCAGTACGACCGCATCGACATCTTCACACCAAAAGACGACGACGACACACGAAATACACATATACTCGGCGTTAGCTATAAAATAAAATTCTAACAATATAGTAGTGTGAAGATTTTTGAGTAATTTTGCGGTAAAATCATATTTCCGGAATGAAAGAATTTGTAATATCTGAAGTAAAGGCTGAGACAGCCATTCTTGTCGGTCTGATAACGAAGGATCAGGACGAGGCAAAGACAAAGGAATATCTTGACGAGCTGGAGTTTCTCGCCGACACGGCGGGCGCCGTAACCGTGAAGCGCTTCACACAGCGCGTGGGCGGACCAAGCTCGGTGACGTACGTGGGTACGGGTAAGCTGGAGGAGATACGCGAATACATAGAGGCTGAGGAGGACGCTGAGCGCCCCATCGGCATGGTTATCTTCGACGACGAGCTGTCGGCGAAGCAGATACGCAACATCGAGAAGGTGCTGCAGGTGAAGATACTCGACCGCACGTCGCTCATCCTCGACATCTTCGCCATGCGCGCGCAGACGGCTGCCGCAAAGACGCAGGTGGAACTGGCGCAGTATCGCTACATGCTGCCGCGTCTGCAGCGCCTGTGGACGCACCTTGAGCGTCAGGGCGGTGGCTCTGGCTCTGGTGGCGGCAAAGGCTCCGTGGGTCTGCGCGGACCGGGTGAGACGCAGCTCGAGATGGACCGCCGTATCATCCTCAACCGCATCACGCTGCTCAAGCAGCGCCTCGTGGAGATTGACAAGCAGATGAGCACTCAGCGCAAGAACCGCGGACGCACCATACGTGTGGCACTCGTGGGATACACCAACGTGGGCAAGTCGACCATCATGAACATGCTGGCAAAGAGCGAGGTGTTCGCCGAGAACAAGCTGTTCGCTACGCTCGACACCACGGTGCGCAAGGTGGTGATAGACAACCTGCCGTTCCTGCTTGCCGACACCGTCGGCTTCATACGCAAGTTGCCCACCGACCTGGTCGACTCGTTCAAGTCGACGCTCGACGAGACGCGCGAAGCCGACCTGCTGCTGCACGTGGTAGACATCTCTCACCCCGACTTCGAGGAGCAGATACGCGTCGTGGAGAACACGCTGAAGGAGCTGGGATGCGCCGACAAGCCGTCGATGATTGTGTTCAACAAGATTGACAACTACACGTGGACGGAGAAGGAGGAGGACGACCTCACGCCGATGACGAAGGAGAACATCACACTCGACGAGCTGAAGCGCACATGGATGGCGCGTCTGGGCGAGAACTGTATGTTCATCTCGGCGAAGGAGAAACTGAACATCGACGAGTTCCGCGAGACGATATACCGAAAGGTGCGCGAGCTGCACGTGCAGAAGTATCCGTACAACGACTTCCTGTATATGGATGTTGAATGATGTTGTGGTGGTGAGGTGGTGAGGTGGTGAGATATGATGTTGTGGTGGTGAGATGGTGTTGTGTTGACATATGCATATCTCAACATCTCAACACAACAACACCACAACATCACATCTCAACATCATATCTCAACACCTCAACACCTCACCACAACAACATCTTTACAACACCTCAACATAACAACATAACACACATGATTTATCGCAAGTTAACCGAAGACGAAATCTCGACTCTACAGGCCAACAGCTGCTGGGCGGAAGACTGGCAGCGCATAGAGGTGAGCGAAGATTTCGAGCCACGCTTCTTCCACCGCGTGATGTTCTACGGCGACATTCGCCTCGGATCGTTCACAGACAATGTGGAGGTGAGCCGCGGCTTCATGAAACATTCTGGCGTGAACAACGCCACCCTGCGCAACGTAACCATAGGCAACAACTGTCTCATAGAGAACATCTCGGGCTACATCAACAACTACACCATCGGCGACGACTGCATCATATCTAACGTATGCACGATGGAGACTACCGACGGAGCCACCTACGGCGAGGGCAATCTCATATCGGTGCTCAACGAGGTGGGCGAAGGCAACCTCATCCTCTTCCACGGACTGACCAGTCAGGTGGCGGCGCTCATGGTGAAGCACTTTCACAACCGACCGCTGAAGGACACCATACGCCGACTGATACGTGAGGAGATAGAGCGCACGGCGCCCGACATGGCTGCTATAGGCAACCGTGTGAAGATAGTGAACACGAAGGAGATAACGAACACCGTGATATACGACGACTGCGAGATAGCGGGCGCCGCACGACTCAGCGACTGCACGCTCATGAGCAACAGCAATGCGTCGGTGTATATCGGCACGGGCGTCATCTGCGAGAACTCTATCATCGGCGACGGGTCGTCGATAATAAACAGCGTGAAGATGCAAGACTGCTTCGTGGGCGAGGCTTGCAAGCTGAGCAACGGATTCACCGCGGCGGGCAGCGTGTTCTTCGCCAACTCGTACATGGCGAACGGAGAGGCGTGCGCAGCGTTCTGCGGTCCGTTCACGGCGTCGCACCACAAGAGCTCGCTGCTCATCGGCGGACAGTTCTCGTTCTACAATGCCGGTTCGGCTACCAACTTCTCCAACCATGCCTACAAGATGGGACCGATGCACTACGGAACGCTCGAGCGCGGATCGAAGACTGCCAGCGGAGCCTACATTCTGATGCCGGCGCATATCGGAGCCTTCTCGGTGTGCTTCGGCAAACTGATGTATCATCCCGACACACGCTCGCTGCCGTTCTCTTATCTCATAGCCTACAACGACACGATGTATCTCGTGCCGGGTCGAAACCTGACCACCGTCGGTCTGTACCGCGACATCAGAAAATGGCCGAAACGCGACATGCGCCCCACCGGAGCACGCAAGAGTATTGTGAACTTCGACTGGCTCTCGCCGTTCACCGTGGGCGAGATACTGCGCGGAAAGAAGATTCTGGAGGACTTGCGCGACGCTTCGGGCGAAGACGTCTCTACGTACAACTATCACGAGTACGTCATAAAGAACTCGTCGCTGCGCAAGGGCATCAAATACTACGACATAGCGCTGCGCATATACATGGGAGCGGTGCTCAAACGCCATGCACCGGTGGAGCCGACGACCACCGTGGGCACCGGACCGTGGACCGACTTATCGGGTCTGCTGCTGCCTGTGTCTGAAGAGCAGCGCCTCGTAGACGACATCCTCTCAGGCGAGATAGACACTACCGAGGGCATAGCCGAACGCTTCGAGGAGATAAACGCCAACTACTCGGAATACCGATGGGCGTGGTCGTACCAGATGATAATGGACTACTACGGCTTCACGGAACTGAACGAGGAGAACGTGGAGCGAGTGAAGCGCGACTATGTCACGGCGCGCCGTGCGTGGATAGCCGAGATAAAGAAGGACGCCGCAAAGGAGTATCGTCTGGGCGACGTGGAGGAAGAGGTGTTCAACAACTTCAACGAACAGCTCGACAAGGAGGTCGACTTCGAGAACCAGAAACTATATATGTAACCCTATTTCAACAAAACTATACAAATGAAATTCAAGTCTTTTCTTATTGCCGCTCTCCTCTCGGTAGGATTCGGCAGTCAGGCTTCGGCCTACGAGTATGAGACCGTGAAGGGCGACCCGATGCAGACACGCATCTACACACTGCCCAACGGACTGAAGGTTTATCTTTCTGTGAACAAGGAGCAGCCGCGCATACAGACTTACGTGGCGGTGCGCACCGGTTCGCGCAACGACCCTGCCGAGACTACGGGTCTGGCTCACTATCTGGAGCACCTGATGTTCAAGGGAACACGACTCTTCGGCACCACAGACGCTGTGAAGGAACAGCCGTATCTCGACGACATCGAGCGCCGATACGAGCACTACCGCACCGTGACCGACCCTGAAAAGCGCCGACAGCTCTATCACGAGATAGACTCGGTATCGCAGATTGCTGCGCAGTATTTCATACCGAACGAGTACGACAAGCTGATGGCTGCCATCGGAGCCAACGGAACAAACGCATATACAAGCAATGACGTGACGTGCTACGTGGAGAACATTCCGTCGAACGAGGTGGACAACTGGGCACGCATCCAGGCTGACCGCTTCCAGAACATGGTTATACGCGGATTCCACACAGAGCTTGAGGCTGTGTACGAGGAGTACAACATGCACCTCTCAAGCGACTTCGACAAGGAGTGGGCGGCGCTCGGCAAGAAACTCTTCCCTACTCACCCCTACGGCACACAGACCACTATCGGTACGCAGGAGCATCTGAAGAACCCGTCTATCACGAACATAAAGAACTACTTCAAGCACTACTATGTGCCGAACAACGTGGCTATCTGCATGGCGGGCGACTTCGACCCGGAGGCTGTGATGGCTACCATCGACAAGTACTTCGGCTCGTGGAAGAAGAGCGAACATGTGAAATACCCACACTTCGCACCGGTGAAGGACCTCACGGCGCCGGTTGACACAACCGTAATCGGACAGGAGGCTGAGAACGTGTTCCTCGGCTGGAAGATGGACGGCTCGGCTTCGCTGCAGGCTGACACGCTCGACGTGATAGACCACATGCTCGCCAACGGCAACGCTGGACTCATCGACATCAACGTGAACCAGAAGATGCTCTGTCAGGGAGTGCAGACGGGCATAATAGACATGCGCGACTACTCGCAGTTCATCATGATCGGTCAGCCCAACGAGGGACAGTCGCTCGACGAGGTGAAGGCTATCATGCTCGGCGAGATAGAGAAGCTGAAGCGTGGCGAGTTCAGCGACAAGCTGCTGCCTTCGGTGAAGAACAACATGAAGCTCGAATTCCTGCGCTCGCTCGACAGCAACGAGAGTCGAGCTACATCGTTCGTCAACACCTTCATTTACGGACGCCCGTGGAAGACGCAGGTGGAGCGCTTCGACCGCATCGCCGGCATCACAAAGGAGCAGATTATGGACTTCGCCAAGCGCCACTTCACTGACGGCTACGCCATCGTCTACAAGCGTCAGGGCGAAGACCCCACACAGAAGAAGATAGAGAAGCCGGCTATCACGCCGATACCTTCTAACCGCGACTTGCAGAGCGCTCTGGTGAAGGAGATTAAGGAGTCGAAGGTGAAGCCTATAGAGCCGGTATTCATCGACTACGAAAAGGACTTCGCTCGCACTACTACAAAGAAGAAGCAACCGGTTTACTACATACAGAACAAGCAGAACGACCTATTCGAGCTTCACTTCGTGTACGATTTCGGTTCGGAGGCTAACAAGTGGCTGTCTTACGCTACCGACTATCTCGACTTGCTCGGCACCGGAACGATGTCGGCTGCTGAGGTTAAGGAGCGCTTCTACGAGCTGGGATGCGAATACAGCTTCAACCCTACATGGTCTACGATGACGGTATCGCTCAGCGGTCTCGGCGAGAACATGACCGAGGCTATGAAGCTCATGGAGCAGATGCTCAACAACGCAAAGGTAGACCGCGAGGCTTACAACAAGTACGTAGACAACCTGCTGAAAGGCAGACGCGACGCTAAACTCAACCAGAAGGCCAACTTCGGTGCGCTGCGCAACTACGCTTTCTACGGCAAGTACAACCCTACACGCAACACGCCCGACAGCACAGAACTCGTAACGACCAATCCGCAGGACGTTGTCAACATGATTGCTGCGCTGAAGAACTATAAGCACGACGTGGTTTACTACGGTCCGCTCGCTATGAAGAAGCTGGTTGCTACCGTCGACAAGAACCATATCACGGCGAAGACTCTGCAGGATGCTCCTGAGAACAAGCCGTACAAGATGGTGGAGACTCCGAAGAACGAGATTCTCCTCGCACCGTACGACGCTAAGAACATCTACATGATGCAGCTGCACAACGAGAACCAGAAGTGGACTCCGGAGGACGAGGCTAAGATTTCGTTGTTCAACGAGTATTTCGGTGGCGGTATGAACGGCATCGTGTTCCAGGAACTGCGCGAGAGCCGCGGACTTGCTTACAGCGCATTCGCCGACTACAGCACAACGAAGCGCAAAGAGCAGCAGACCAACCATGCTTATACATATATAATCTCGCAGAACGACAAGATGATGGACTGCATACGCGTGTTCAACAATATTCTCGACACAATGCCGCAGTCGCAGCCGGCGTTCGAACTGGCGCAGCAGGCTGCCATGAAGCGCATCGCGTCGCAGCGCATCACTAAGGCTAACATCATCTTCTCTTATCTTGGCAACAAGCGCATCGGCATCAACTACGATATCCGTCGCGGCGTATACGAGGCTTTGCCGAAGCTCACACTCGAGGACATCGTGAAGTTCGAGCACGACAACATGGCTAACAAGCCGTGGCTCTACCTCATCCTCGGCGACGAGAAGAACCTCGACATGAAGTCGCTCGAAAAGATTGCACCTATCAAGCGCGTGTCGACAGAAGAGATATTCGGATATTAATGATGGTGAGATGGTGTTGTGGTGAGATGGTGACAAATGCATATCTCACCATCTCAACACCTCACCACCACAACACCCCATATTTCCCCATTTTCTTTTGCAATATTCGCAAAAGAAATGTACCTTTGCAAAAGAACTAATTTAATTTAAACCAAATAGCATTATGGCATCAACACCAGATTTCAAGTATGCTCCTATGTTCCAGATGGGCAAGGACACTACTGAATATCGCCTGCTCACCACAGAAGGTGTAAGCACAGGCGAGTTCGAGGGTAAGACAATCCTTAAGGTTTCGAAGGAAGCGCTCACACTGCTCTCTCAGCAGGCGTTCCACGACGTAGAGTTCATGCTGCGTCGCGAGCACAACCTGCAGGTGGCTCAGATTCTCTCTGACCCTGAGGCATCAGAGAACGACAAGTATGTAGCTCTGCAGTTCCTCCGCAACGCCGAGACTGCTGCCAAGGGCATCCTGCCTTTCTGCCAGGACACCGGCACAGCTATCATCCACGGCGAAAAGGGACAGCGCGTATGGACCGACTTCGAGGACGAAGAGGCTCTCTCACGCGGTGTTTACAACACATTCACTCAGGACAACCTGCGCTACTCGCAGAACGCTCCGCTGAACATGTACGACGAGGTGAACACACGCTGCAACCTCCCCGCACAGATCGACATCGAGGCTGTAGAGGGCGACGAGTATCGCTTCGTAATGGTGGCTAAGGGTGGCGGCTCTGCCAACAAGACATACTTCTACCCGATGACAAAGGCTACTATACAGAACGAGGGCACACTGCTGCCGTTCCTCGTAGAGAAGATGAAGAGCCTCGGTACAGCGGCTTGTCCTCCGTACCACATCGCATTCGTTATCGGCGGTACATCAGCTGAGAAGAACCTCCTCACCGTGAAGCTCGCTTCTATCAAGTACTACGACTCGCTGCCTACAACAGGCGACGAGACCGGACGCGCTTTCCGCGACATCGACCTCGAAGAGAAACTCCTCAAGGAGGCTCACAAGATCGGTCTCGGCGCACAGTTCGGCGGCAAATATCTTGCTCACGACATCCGCGTAATCCGTCTGCCACGCCACGGCGCAAGCTGCCCGATCGGTATGGGCGTTAGCTGCTCGGCTGACCGCAACATCAAGGCTAAGATCACTAAGGACGGTGTGTTCCTCGAGAAGATGGACGCTAATCCTTCTGAGCTTATTCCGGAGGAACTCCGTCGTCCGGGTGAGGGCACAACCGGCATCGAGATCGACCTCGACAAGGGGATCGACGCTGTACGTGCAGAGCTTTCTAAGTATCCGGTTAGCACACGCGTTAACCTCAAGGGCACTATCATCGTAGCTCGCGACATCGCTCACGCTAAGCTCAAGGCTCGTCTCGACGCAGGCGAGGAGATGCCGGCTTACTTCAAGAATCATCCTATCCTCTACGCTGGTCCGGCTAAGACTCCGGAGGGTTATCCTTGCGGCTCTATGGGCCCGACAACAGCCAACCGTATGGACCCGTACGTAGACGAGTTCCAGGATCACGGCGCTTCGCTCGTGATGATCGCCAAGGGCAACCGCTCACAGATTGTGACAGACGCTTGCAAGAAGCACGGCGGCTTCTATCTCGGCACAATCGGCGGCGTTGCTGCTGTTCTCTCGCAGAGCTCTATCAAGAGCATCGAGTGCGTAGAGTATCCGGAGCTCGGCATGGAGGCTATCTGGAAGATCACTGTTGAGGACTTCCCTGCTTTCATCCTCGTTGACGACAAGGGTAACGACTTCTTCCAGCAGCTGAAGCCGTGGTGCCCTAACTGCAAGTAATGAAAATACGCAGAACCTACTAATAAGAATGTACTGCACCGACTAAAGAGAATGTACATACACAACAACGGTTCTGAATCATAAAACAAAAAATCTCCCATAACCCGTTGCAGGTTATGGGAGATTTTTTTGTATTGTATCGGTTGAGAGCTGCTTTCGATTCGTTTGCAGAAACAACCTATATATGTTCTTCGATGTTTTTATTTAGAACGTAACGTTGAAACCGAGGTTCACACTTGCGTTCGAGCTGAGCGGAATGAACTCCTTGCTCATCTTGCCAAGGATATGATCCATACCGATGAACATGTTGAAGCCCTTCGGATGCACGTTGAGAACCCATCCGCAGCTTGCTGTGTAGCTGTTCAAGGCGAAGTTTATGCCGCCGTCAATCCACTTCAGCGGAGATACATTGGCACTCAGACGACCCTCCGTCCATGTGTACTTGCCATTGAAGCGTGTAGAGCTGAGCAAACCGAACTTGAGCTTGCGATAGAGCGGGAAGGTGTATTCGGCGCCAACGTTGAGCGTAGCGCCGATGCCGGTAGTGCGGCCTCCCTGGTCGCCTTCGTCAGTAAGGTTGGCGAAGTCGGCAAGCTGGTCGCCGTACTTGTCGCCCTGACTCTCGAACGAGTTGTCCTTAAGATTGCCGTTAGCATCGTGCTTGTCGTATGAGATGTCGTGGAAACCGTTGAACTCGAAGGTCTCCTGCTTGTTCACAGCCGTCACGTTGTTCGACCAGCTGATGAATCCGAGGTCTACGAGTGAGGCGCTCACCTGCCAGTCGTCGTTTATCTTGTATACCGCACCGAGGTCGAACGCCATACCGAAACCGCCGAGACCCGGTCCGTCGATGTCGATATCATTGACATACTTGTATGTGCCCTTGCCGTCCTGCTTGTATTCCTTCTCCTCCTGCTTGAACGCAAAGCCCTTCATCGAGATGTTAGCCTTTGCGCTACCCTGCATTGTCCACTTGTCCTCGCCTGCAAGGTCGGCACGCAGATTGCTTATCTGTACGTCGCCACGGGCTGCACCGAAGAGCAACTTCATCTTTGCACCGACACGCAACTTGTCGTTTATCTTGCGCGAATGACCGAACGCCAACTGCACGAACGACTGTGCATGCACGTTGATGTCGTCCATGACGTAGGTCTTATTGCCAGTGTTCTTGGCGAACTCGAACAGAGAGTATGGCAGAGCCATGCCTACGTTAGTGCGAGCATCGAGCGATATGGTGTTGTAGCCGCCGAACTTCTTAAAGCCTGCCGAGAGAATGGTGATGTCTACATCGGCATTGATGCGGTTAGTGCCCGAAGCGAAGCCTGCCAAAGCGTCCTTCGTAGAGATGTACGGGTTCATGAACGTTGTCTTCTTCTTGTCGCTGTCGATGCCGTAGCGCGGATTGTCGAACAGTACGTCACCAATGCCGAAGTTGCCCTGAGTGCGCACATTCAGATTGCCCAGCGCCGGTATCGACACGTAGTTCTGCTCATTGTCGAAAGCAGGGTTCATAGTGTGGCGGAACTTATAGTCCTCGATGAAGTATGCCGAGTTGAGTCCCTGCGCCATCGCGTTGCAGCCCATAGCTGCAAGCGAAGCGGCGAGTATATATTTACCTATTCTTTTCATGTTAGTTGAAGTCTAATCATTATTAGTTTAAGTCTGCGATTATCTTGCCCACGAGCTTCACCTTTATGTTGCGTGCCGTGAGCGTGTGCTTGTAGGCGTTGATGGTCTTGCCGACGATGGCTTCCGATCCCTTGCCCGAAGCAGCTGCGATGCGGAATACCAAGCCGTCTACGGTCTTCAGCGCGCCCTTCTCGCCCTCGCTCAACTGTATTCTAACCGGCGTTGTCACTGCTGTCTCGCCGTCTGCCGACGCCTTCACATTGTTAGATACGTCTACCTTGATGCGGTTCTGCGCTATCTCCTTGCCGTCCACGTCAATGGCGTATGCGCTCACCTCCAGATATGCCGGCACCTTGTTGTTGATGTCTGTTGTCAACTCTATGTATGCACCGTCTGCGAAGCTGAACTGGTCGATATCTGAGTTCCATCCGTCTATGCTGTCGGTATATACAATCTGTGCGCCCTCGTCGAAAGCGAGCGGAGCCGACATCGAGTAATCTGCATAAATGGTGTATTCCTTGCCGAGCACGAGTGTTCCCTCACGTGTTGCGTCGGCATGTGCCTCTGCTACGTAACGTATGCGCTTCGGTATGCGCTTCACTATATCAGAGAGGTTCGGCACCTCAATCACCTCGTCGTACTTCGACTTGTCTACGCCTTCCTGACGCTTGCAGATGCAGATATGTGTCTTGGTGTTCGGCTTTGTAGTCATCTTCGGAATCACCACCTTAGCGATATTATTGCCGTGCTCGTCTTCTGCTGTCAGCGTACTGTAGAACACGCCTGCCACGTCAATATCGCTCGTAACAACCAGATCAATAATCGGATTGTAGAGGTCGATGGTCACATCCTTATCCGTAAGGAAGTCGGGTACGTCGTTGATGTCAACGCTGCCGAGGTCCTCAAGCTTAATCTCTGGGTCGAACTTACCGGTAGCTTCCGTTATGACGATTGTTCCCAAAGACATCGAAGCCGACAAGTAGAGGTTATCTGTCGAGTTGTTGCCCAGGTTCACTTCATCAAATGTAACGCCCATCAGCACCTCGCCGTTAAGATCGATAAAACCATCAGCGTCATTCTTGCCCGGTGTGAAAGTAAGATGGTTCTCTTTTGTAGCCTTAGTCTTAAGGTCGAGTCGGTTGACAGTCGCATTAAGAGCGATATTCGCCGAACTTGAAACATTGCGGAAGGTCACAATGCCCTTCTCTGCATCATACTCCGGCTGCATAGGTGAGCACTTAGCCACATTGAGCTTCATATACGAAGGCAGCTGGATGGTCATGGTCTTGAATGTCGGCACGACCTTCTTCAACTCGTTGGTCACGTTCACGCGGATAGTGACGTCAGCCGAACACTTGGCTGATGTCAACTCGCGAATCTCATACGGAGCCGTACCCGTATAATGAAACTCGATAGCTTTGCCTTCAACGCTTGCGGGGGTGTGGAGTTTCTCGCGGCGTGCCGACTTGCGCTTTACCTGCGTAAGAGAGCTGACCGGAATCTCCACCTTGAAGTTGTTGTTGACACGAGCCTTCGTCACTTCCACCTTATCAATATTAGGGTGTGCAGGTGTCATATCCCCACCGTCCTTGGTGAAGATATAGTCACCATTGTCGGCGATTGATATAAAGTCACTGTTGTTCAAATCGAGCACATCGTCGAGAAGCATGTCTTCTGTACTGCAGGCAGGAAGCTGCAAACCATCACCTCCCAGTCCGATCGTAGAATCGATGCTCGACAAATCGAAGTCGCTGTCCGTACAGCCCGAACCTACAGCCATAAAGCCGAGTGCGAGCATACAAGCAACAATTTTTGAGTTGTTGATACGTTTACTCATAAATTTGTTTTAGTTTAAAATAAAATTAAGAAATGTGTCTATTAAGCTACTTTAGTTCTAAAAAAAAATCGCTACTTATTGATGCTATCAGCGAGCTATCAAGCATAATTCAATAATAAGTCGATATTTCTTCATTTGGTCATTGCAAAATTAATGCATTTTATCTGAAATCCCAAAAATATTATATAAAATTTTAACTACAAAGATAATAAACCACAGCTAAATACTATAAGAATGCTTATTAGCGCAGAAAAATAAAGAAGGTGAAAAAATCTACCATATCTTCCAGCAGCGGCACAGCCAATTGGCTTTGAAGTAGTTAAAGGCTGGAAGATGCAGGTTGCATCTACCAGGATTTGAAGACATCTACCAGGATCAGGGGGTGCAGTTGTCTCTGCTGCACCAAAGCTTCGGTTGGTGCACGTATTGCTCGGTTGGTGCTTTTAGGGGGGCAGCAGTCTCTGCTGCACCAACCAAGCTTCGATTGCTGCACTATTGCCCGGTTGGTGCTTTTAGGGGGTGCAGCAGTCTCTGCTGCACCAACCAAGCTACGGTTGATGAACTATTGCTCGGTTGGTGCACTTGAGACAAGTGCACCCCCTACGGATACAAAAAAAGGTCTCCAAAGTCGTTTGACTCTGAAGACCTCAAGTAAAGAAGGCAGCCACCTACTCTCCCGCATTGCATTGCAGTACCATCGGCGCAAGCGGGCTTAACTTCTCTGTTCGGAATGGGAAGAGGTGGGACACCGCCGCAATAACCGCCTAATATTC
>CDZA01001248.1_pt1 | contig 72625 bp, 47 predicted proteins | sample 554881 | NCBI WGS metagenome assembly CDZA01 (sample SAMEA3182082, study PRJEB8094) | gut metagenome | biome: human; feature: gut; material: Stool; isolation source: human stools | place: Canada | collected 2012-12-04
ATGGCTGACACTTTGAACAAGTACGCAGCTATCCAGTCTGGTATTATGTCTACTATCCACGCTTACACAGGTGACCAGATGATTCTCGATGGTCCTCAGCGTAAGGGTGACCTCCGTCGTTCACGTGCAGGTGCTCAGAACATCGTTCCAAACACAACAGGTGCTGCTAAGGCTATCGGTCTCGTAATTCCTGAGTTGAACGGTAAGTTGATCGGTTCTGCACAGCGCGTTCCAACTCCAACAGGTTCTACAACTATCCTCATAGCTGTTGTTAAGGGTAAGGACGTAACTGTTGAGGGTATCAACGCTGCTATGAAGGCTGCTTCTAACGAGAGCTTCGGTTACAACGAGGATCTGATTGTATCTTCTGATATCATCGGTATGCGTTACGGTTCTCTCTTCGATGCTACTCAGACAATGGTTAGCAAGATCGACGACGATACATATCAGGTACAGGTTGTTTCTTGGTACGACAATGAGAACTCTTATACTTCTCAGATGGTTCGTACTATCAAGTACCTCGCTGAGTTGAAGTAATACCGCAGTAGCGATATTCAACAATATTATAGGCCTGGCATTGCAAAATGCCAGGCTTTTTTGCGTTTAACACCCGTATGAAACCTTATTTCGGGTCTTTAAGTGATGCTAAACTTCTTTTTTTCGCTTTCTTTGTTTACCTATATCAGAAATTTTTGTATCTTTGCCACCATGAAACAGACGATGATAACGATATTGGGTCCTACGGCAAGCGGAAAGACCAGTCTTGCTGCTGCCTTGGCTGCAGCCTTTCCTTCGCGTATGGACGGGATGGAAGCCGAGATTATCAGTGCAGACAGCCGACAGGTGTATCGCGGAATGGATATAGGAACGGGCAAGGATCTGGCCGACTATACTGTAGGGGACAAGCAGATTCCCTATCATCTCATAGATATCTGCGAGCCAGGAACCAAGTACAACCTCTTTCAGTATCAGCAAGACTTCTATGATGCCTATCAGGATGTTCTTAGAAGGGGAAGGTTGCCCATCCTTTGTGGCGGAACGGGACTTTATATTGAGTCTGTGCTCAAGGGCTATCATCTCTCGCCTGTGCCTCAGAACCCTGTGCTTCGTGAGCGTCTTGCCGACAAGAGCCTGGCTGAGCTTACCGAGATGCTGCAACAGCTCAAGGCAAGGAACGGCTCGCATATGCACAACCGCACCGATGTCGACACAGCCCAGCGTGCCATTCGTGCCATAGAGATTGAGACTTATAATGCCGGGCATCCCATGCCCGAGAGGGAACTGCCATCGGTTGACTCCTTGATTATCGGTGTGAGCATCGACCGTGAGGCTCGTCGTGAGAAGATTACACGCCGACTGAGGCAACGCCTTGATGAAGGTATGGTCGATGAAATCAGATCGCTTCTCGACAGGGGCATTCCTGCAGAAGACTTGATATACTACGGCTTGGAATACAAGTTTGTCACAGAATATGCGACAGGTAAGACATCCTACGACGAGATGTTCCGAGGCTTGGAGATAGCCATACATCAGTTTGCCAAGCGACAGATGACATGGTTCCGCGGCATGGAGCGCAGAGGCTTTACCATACATTGGGTGGACGCCTTGCAGCCCATGGCAGATAAGGTGGAACAGATATTCGAGCTGACAGGCGACGTGGACAGGTAAATCTTGAAATATAAAAAACAAAATATAGATCATGGCGGTTAATGAAAACAAGTGGGGATTGCTCTATTGCCCCCGTAACGGGTGGCGTGAAGGAAAACGCTGGCTCAAGATAGAGAAGGTGTTGCGCCAGCAGCAAATCGACTACGACTTTGTGCAGAGTGAGAACCAGAAAAGTGTGGAACGGTTGGTGAAGATGTTTATCAACAATGGCTATAAGACTATAGTCATTGTGGGAGGCGACTCTGCACTCAATGATGCCGTCAACTGTCTGATGCAGGTAGACAAGGCTACTCGTGAAGGGATAGCCCTTGGCGTAATCCCTCATGGCATGATGAACGACTTCGCCCATTTCTGGGGATTCTCCGACAGCGATTATGAGCAGACCATCAAATGGTTGAAACAGCGCCGTATCAGGAAAATCGATTTGGGTTGTATCCGTTATACGAACAAGCGCGACGAGAAGTGCCATCGTTACTTCCTGAACTGCATCAACGTGGGCTTGATTGCCGCTATCATGAATCTGCGCCGCAAGACCCATCACTTCCTGGGTTCCCGCACACTTTCGTTCATCTCTTCTTTTGTGCTCATGATTTTCCAGCGCCTCGACTACAAGATGCATGTCAAGATCAATGAGGATGAGATACAGCGCAGGGTGATGACCATGTGCATAGGCAATGCCTCAGGATATGGGCAGACACCTAACGCCGTGCCCTATAACGGACTGCTCGATGTGTCGGTGGTGTATCATCCGCAGATCACACAGCTCTTCGAGGGATTCTATCTCTTCGTGCGTGGTAAGTTCCTTAACCATCGCAGTGTGCATCCTTACCGTACCCGTGAGGTGGAGGTGAAGGAGGCTTCGCATGCCCTCATCGGTGTGGATGGCCGTCTGATGAACACCCCTAAGGGTAGCTATAAGATAACGGTAGAGCAGGAGGTCATCAATTTCCTGATTCCTGCCTGATAAGAGGAGCGGGCAACTTGCTCCTCTTTTTTCGTATAAAGTGGTTGACGGCTGCCAGCCTGGGTGTTGTCAACATGCTGTTTTGTCCAAAAAGTAAGTTGATTTGGCTAAAAAAACATGATAAAGCAAAATTTCAACTATTTTTATCCGAAAAAACTTTGTTATACAACAAAAAATCGTTACCTTTGAACCAATCTAAAGTAATGTATTAAAAACTAAAACCTTAATATAGATCTATGAGTTATCTAAAATTCGAAAAGGCCCTGATGACTAACCTTCAAGAGTCATTGCCCAAGGAGTTGTTGCGTACCAACCGCTCTGGTGCTTATTCGTGCTCTACGATTGTGGACTGTAATACCCGCAAGTATCATGGTCTATTGGTTGTGCCGGTTCCAGAACTGGACGATGACAACCATGTGCTCCTGAGCTCGCTCGATGTTACGGTGATTCAGCATGGCGCTGAATTCAATCTTGGACTGCACAAGTATCAAGGCAACAACTACAATCCGATGGGACACAAGTACATCCGTGAATTCGATTGCGATAAGGTTCCTACCACGTTGTATCGTGTGGGAGGTGTCATTCTGAAGAAGGAAGTGGTGTTCCAGCATTATGAGAATCGTATTTTGTTGCGTTACACCTTGGTGGATGGACATTCTGCCACTACACTGAGGTTCCGTCCTTTCCTTGCATTCCGCAGCGTGAGACAGTTTACTCACGAGAATGCAACTGCTTCAAGAGATTATGCTGAGGTCGACAATGGCATCAAGACATGTATGTATGCCGGTTATCCCGACCTGTTCATGCAGTTCTCCAAGAAGAATAATTTCATCTTCCAGCCCGACTGGTATCGTGGTGTGGAGTATCCCAAAGAGCAGGAGCGCGGCTATGCCTCCAATGAGGACCTCTATGTTCCCGGCTATTTCGAGATGAACATCAAGAAGGGTGAGACCATCGTCTTTGCCGCTTCCACATCCGAAATCAAATCGCGCAGTCTGAAGGCACTCTTCGACAAGGAAGTGAATGAGCGTGCGCCACGCGACAATTTCTTCCATTGTCTGGTCAATGCAGCCCATCAGTTCCATCGTCGCGAAAGCAACGACGACCGATACATTATTGCCGGTTATCCTTGGTTCAAGTGCCGTGCCCGTGATACATTTATCTCTTTACCAGGTTTGACTCTCTCCATCGAGGAAGACGACTACTTCGAGTTGGTGATGAAGACCGCTATGAAGGGATATTACGAGTTCATGGAGGGCAAGCCTATCACCGTTCATATAGCAGAGATAGAGCAGCCCGATGTGCCTTTGTGGGCAGTATGGGCTTTGCAGCAGTATGCCAAGGAGAAAGGAAAAGAAGCTTGCCTCAAGAAGTACGGCAAGTTTATCAAGGACGTAGTGATGTATGTGAAGTGCAATCATCACCCCAATCTCAAGTTGATGCCTAACGGACTTCTTTACACCGACGGCAAGGACAAGGCTGTGACATGGATGAACTCCACTGCCAATGGGCATCCTGTTGTTCCCCGTACGGGATACATCGTCGAGTTTAATGCCTTGTGGTATAATGCCCTTTGCTTCTGTGCCTCTCTGTGCGAGTTGGCAGGCAAGGAGAAAGATCAGCAGCAGTTCCTCGAGGCAGCCGAACTTGCCAAGCAGTCGTTCCTCGACACTTTCCTCAACGAGTATGGTTATCTCTACGACTATGTTGACGGCAAGATGATCGACTGGAGTGTTCGTCCCAATATGATATTCCCTGTAGCCTTCGACTACTCTCCATTGTCGCAAGACCAGAAGAAGCGTGTGCTCGACATATGTACCCGAGAGCTTCTTACACCTAAGGGCCTGCGTTCACTCTCACCAAAGAGTGGCGGATACAACCCTGTCTATGTAGGTCCGCAGAGCCAACGCGACTATGCTTATCATCAGGGTACAGCATGGCCATGGCTGGGTGGCTTCTATATGGAGGCAAGTCTGAAGATGTATAAGCGTACACGTCTGAGCTTCATTGAGCGCCAGATGGTGGGCTATGACGATGAGATGTCATGCCATTGTTTGGGCACTATCAGCGAGCTCTTCGATGGCAACCCGCCATTTACTGGGCGAGGTGCTATCTCCTTTGCCATGAATGTGGCAGAGATTTTGCGTGCGCTCGAACTGCTTGAAAAATATCAATATTAAATAAGGAGGACTGCAATATGAAAGTATTAATGTTTGGATGGGAGTATCCTCCTCATGTATTTGGTGGCTTGGCTACTGCCAATTTTGGTATCTCACAGGGATTGCATGCTCAGGGCGATGTGGATATCACTCTCTGTCTGCCTCATCCTTTTGGTGATGAAGACCACAGTGCCGCTAAAATTGTAGCCATGAACTGTGTGCCTATAGCCTGGCGCGATGTCAACTATGACTATGTGAAGCAGCGTGTGGGCAACATCATGGACCCTAATGACTATTTCCGTTATCGTGATCATATCTATGCCGACTTCAATTATATGAATGTCAATGACCTCGGCTGTATGGGCTTTGCTGGTGGATATCCTTCCAACCTTCACGACGAAATCAATAACTATTCTGTCATTGCAGGAGTGGTGGCCCGTTCTGAGGAGTTCGACATCATTCATGCTCACGACTGGCTTACCTTCCCTGCAGGCATCCACGCCAAGAAGGTGAGTGGAAAGCCTCTGTGCATCCACGTGCATGCCACCGACTTCGACCGAAGCCGTGGCAAGGTGAACCCTACCGTTTATTCCATCGAGAAGGATGGTATGGACAATGCCGATTGCATCATGTGTGTGTCAGAGCTTACCCGTCAGACAGTCATCAATCAGTATCATCAGGACCCACGCAAGTGTTTTGCCATGCACAATGCTGTTTATCCATTGAAGCAGGAGTGGCAGGACATTCCTCGTCCCGACCATAAGGGCAAGGAGAAGGTGGTAACCTTCTTAGGTCGTATCACTATGCAGAAAGGTCCGGAATACTTTGTCGAGGCTGCCAATATGGTGTTGCATCGTACTCGCAATGTGCGTTTCTGTATGGCTGGTTCCGGCGATATGATGAATCAGATGATTTATCTCGCTGCAGAGCGTGGCATTGCCGACCGTTTCCACTTCCCGGGATTCATGCGTGGCAAGCAGGTGTATGAGTGCCTGAAAGATTCTGATGTCTATGTCATGCCTTCGGTGAGCGAGCCTTTTGGTATCTCTCCTTTGGAGGCCATGCAGTGTGGCACGCCTACGATTATCTCCAAGCAGAGTGGTTGTGGTGAAATCTTGACCAACTGTATCAAGGTAGACTACTGGGACATTCATGCCCTGGCTGATGCCATTTATAGCATTTGCCACAACGAGAGTCTCTTCGATTATCTGTCTGTGGAAGGCAAAAATGAGGTCGACCAGATAACCTGGGAGAAGGTGGGAGCACGCATCAAGGACCTTTACCTCAAGACACTGGGGTGGAAGTAGGTGTGAAGTGAAGAGTGAAGTTAAACGTTCAAATTTTATTTTTTTTATGAAGACAATTTGTTTATATTTCGAAATACATCAGATCATCCATCTGAAGAGGTATCGTTTCTTCGATATCGGTACCGACCATTATTACTACGATGACTATGAGAACGAGCGTAGTATCAGTGATATTGCTGAGCATTCTTATATGCCTGCCCTCACAACTCTTGAGAATATGATCAAGGCCAACGGACAGTATTTCAAGGTGGCTTTCTCTATCTCTGGTGTGGGTATGGAGCAGTTGGAACTTCATGCGCCTCAGGTGTTGGAGAAGTTGCAGGACCTCAACAAGACTGGTTGCGTAGAGTTCCTCGCCGAACCTTATTCTCATGGCTTGGCATCTCTCGTCAACGAGGAGAGCTTTAAAGCCGAAGTACAGCGTCAGGCTGCCAAGATGGAGGAGTACTTTGGCAAGAAGCCACAGGTGTTGCGCAACTCTTCACTCATCTATAGCGATGATATCGGTTTGCAGGCTTCACAGATGGGTTTTGCCGGCATGCTTACCGAGGGTGCTAAGCATGTGTTGGGATGGAAGTCTCCTCACTATGTTTACAACTGCGCTCTGGCTCCAAAGCTCAAGCTCTTGCTGCGTGATGTGCGCCTGAGCGATGATGTCTCTCTGCGTTTCAACAACAGCAACTGGGACGGTTATCCTCTCTTCGCCGATAACTATATCAATCAGATTGCTGCCCTGCCTCAAGAGGAGCAGGTAATCAATATCTTCATGGAGCTGTCTGCTCTCGGTATTGCCCAGCCCTTGTCAAGCAACATTCTGGAGTTCCTGAAGGCTCTGCCAGCTTGCGCCAAGGAGAAGGGCATCACCTTCTCTACTCCTATCGAGATTTGCAAGAAGATGAAATCGGTAGGCGAGTTGAATGTTCCTGATACCCTGAGTTGGGTAGACGAGGAGCGCGATGTCAGCACATGGTTGGGTAACTCTATGCAGCGTGAGGCTTTCAACAAACTTTATAGTGTCGCCGACCGTGTCCGCATTGCCAACGATCCTCGTATCAATCAGGACTGGGATTACCTGCAGGCAAGCAACAACTTCCGCTTCATGACCACCAAACCAAGCAATGTAGGTCTTGACCGTGGTATCTACAGCGATCCTTTCGATGCTTTCACCAACTATATGAATATTCTTGGCGACTTCCTCAATCGTGTCAACGACTTGTATCCTTCTGATGTGGATAACGATCAGCTGGAGGGCCTTCTCACCACCATCAAGAATCAGGATGAGGAAATCGAGGTAAAGGACAAGGAGATTGTCCGTCTGCAGGCTAAGCTCGAGAAGATAGAGAAAGAGGCTGAAAAACTCCGTGCCGAGAAGAAGCCTGCTGCCAAGAAGACCGCTACTGCAGCCAAGGCTCCTGCCAAGAAGACAGCTACTAAGGCTCCTGCTGCAACCAAGAAGGCTCCTGCCAAGAAAGCTGCCACTAAGGAAGAAACTACAGAAAAGAAATAAGAGTATAATCCTAAAATATAAAAAGGCAATCTGCTGTTTGACAGATTGCCTTTTTTGTTTGTTCTATATTGACAGGTGATGAGCCCCCGTAGTGAACAGTGCTGGTTATTTCACAACGAATTTCTTGTTGTTGAAGATATAGATACCTTTCTTCAGACCTTCGGAACCTTTTTGTGCTACAACACGGCCGCTGAGGTCATAGATGTTGGTGTCTGCCATAAGCTTATTATCCACCGTGATACCAGCTATAGAGCTTGTGGCGTCAGTGTAAAGAGTAAATGCCAAGATGCATTGTTTTACTTTCGGTGTGAAGGTCAACGTGTGCTCTACAGGAGAATTAAACTCTACAGTATATTTCTTTACGCTCTTGTCCTTAGGGAAGATATAAGTAGTAGCATCGTAGCTCTTGCCGTTAATCTCACCGATATAGGCATCTGCTTCAGTGTAATTGTTCTTTCCTTCTATATCCATCTTGGCGATTTTGATACCGTTGGGAATGATGATAGTATATTGGTTTGCACTGTACTTGATGTAGTTTGTGCCAGAACCAATATCATATGTCTTTCCTTTTTCATTGCTGATGGCGAAACCATTGCTGAAAGAACCTGCTGTTTTATCAGTTAGGGTCTTTGAGTTCAAAGTGAAAGGACCTTTTGTATCTGTAACCGTAGAACCTGTTGAGGTTGCATTGCATTCATCTGTCCATGATGAATTATATTTCTGAAGCCACATAGCACCACTGCTAACTGTAATCTTTGATCCATTCTTGAATACGAGATTATCCACAAAACGGATATCTATACCCTTCTTGGCTGATATCTGTACGTTGTCGAGTGTCACGTTCTTGATGTGGCTCTCTGGGCGACCAACAAAGAAGATTGCGTTACCATCGCAAACATCTGTTGTCTTCACATTCTGCAGATAAATACCATTATAGGTTGGGGTAGTGCTATCCAATGCTCTTGCGTTAGCCTTGTCTACCGCAGGATCGCTATTGTAGTTCTTGTCGTAGAAGCAGTCGATAGAGAGTGGGTTCTTAACCTTGCTCATAGTGAAGTTAGTAAACTTCCAGTCTTCCTCACCACCGCCACGCAGAGTTACCTTGTTGGTTGTTTTATCTACATCTTGACCTGTCTTCATGCGGATGCCCGCAGTAGTACCGTTCATGGTGATGTTATCGAACCATACATGCTTGATGTTCTTAGTATAACTACCGATAGAAGCACCATGGCCTGTTCCGAAGTTGCAGTTCCATACGTGGATATATTGTGCATCATTGTCGCAGACTACATTATCGTCACCATTGCTGATATTACAATTATAGATGTTGACGTATGGACCCCAGATAGAGACACCATCCGTGTTATGAGATGCCTTGCCCTTTCCTGCTTCTGAAGCAGGTTCGCTGATTGTTACGTCATGAATAGTAGCATGCCTTGCCTTACCGCTATTGCTGATGGTGATGTTCACACCGGGAGTATTCTGAATTTTGAAGTTGCGGAGCAAGAAACGCTGACCCTGTTCGAAGCGTATCATCGCACCAGGGTTGAAGGTCTCGCTTTGCTCTTTTGCCAGCCACCAGCGTGCGCCCTGGCCGTCAATGATAGATGTTTCGCCTTCACCCTCGATAACAACATCGGTAACATTCTTGCCCTTATTCTTTTCTCCGATGAATACTGTCTTGTTGTTAGGTGCCTTACCATATTCCACGAGCTTCAGGGTGGCACCTGCGCAAAGGTGGAGTATGGTTTTTGACTTAATGCTGAGAACTTCGGTCTTACTTGTCATCTGGTCTGTACTGCCAAACATCCATGTACCAGCTGGTATTACGACCATACCGCCAGTAGAAGGAACTGCATCAAGAGCTTTCTGAATAGCTTTGGTGTTGTCGGCTGCCGATGTGGAGGCACCATAGGTTTTGATGTTAAACGTATTTGCCGATGTGATGGCTGGCAACTGTGGTAACTCAACAGCTGTCCATCCCTCAGGAGTGTTCTGAGCATTTTGCTCAGCGGTGATTCCCGCAAAAGTCTGTGCCTTTGCGAGTACGGGTAATGTCATAAGTGCTGCAAGCACCATGTTTTTGAAAAAAGTCTTGTTCATAAATTAGGCTTATATTTATTATGTGGCAAAATTACAATTATTCTATATATAATAAGGTATAAACCTCAGAAAATTATACGAAAACGATTACGTATAAGGAAACGAACTTTCGCAAATTTTGCCTCACACGCCCTGAAGAGGCTAAGAGCTTTTGGGCCTTCAGCCCGTACATAAATCACTTGCGAAACTTGAGTTCACTTTATCTTCGATGAATCTACGAATTCAGTCTTGTTCTTTGGAAGTAGGGGAGTGGTAATGAAATAAAAAAGTGCAATGCCCGATGTGAGCATTGCACTTCCTATGCGCTTATGATTTTAATTTCTTGATTTCCTCTATAGATAAACCTGTGGATTGGAAAATGATGTCAATTGGTGTATTTAAAGCAAGAAGTTTGAGGGCGATTTCTTTGGCTTTTTCTTTTTTTCCTTCAGCTCTTCCTTTTGCTTCTCCTTTTATTATTCCTTTTTCCTCTGCATGCTTATATACTGCATAATTGTCCCACATGACCATCATGCTGTTGTCGTATTTCTCCTGCTCTTCTTTTGTCAGGGTCTTTGAGTCTGCTATTTCTGCCAGTCTCTTGAATATTTTGTGCTGAGCCTCGAAAGGCATTTTCTCTAAAGTCTCCATATGCTTCAAATTATAAATCCAACAATCTAAAAACGTATTACACTCCTCTTCTTTCTTTTTGAAAAGGGGCATCACCAAGTAGATGAAACGGATTTTGTTAGAATAAACTTCTCCGCTTTCTTTGTCTGCCAGCACAACGTCTGTTCTAAACTTCTTAGGTGTATTTTCGTCTACATCGAAGTTCATGAAGCAGATTACGTAAACAGGCGTAAGATGGTAGTCCCATTGTCCTTTTACGCCTTGGTCAACTATCGTTTTAGAAGCATAAAACAGAGAGCGGTCTATGAAATAAGCCTGACTTTTGTTTTGCATCTCGACGATAATGTGCTCGCCAGTGTCAGTTGTACAAAAGACATCGTATATGATTCCTCTTTGGTCTTTTGTTTCCGGCAACATTTCCTTGTCCTTAAATTTGACATTAGTAATGTGTTGTTCTCCTAAGAGAAGTTGGTTTAAGAATTCTATCAGCAAGTCTTTGCTGTATTCTTGACCGAAGATTCTCTTGAACGACCAGTCTGAGAAAGGGTTGATGTATCTTGCCATATCTTAACTATATTAATACCTCGCTGCAAAGATACATTTTTCTTTTGTAACTTCCAAGTGAAACAACAAAAAAAGTGCAATGCCCGATGTGAGCATTGCACTTCCTTTATAGTTTGTTATAGCGAAGCATCTTGTGGATGCTTGCTATTTGCTTATTCTGCTTTGTACCATCGTGGGTCACCGATGCGGTTGTCAATCTTCATGGTGAAGTTGTGGTTGGCAGGATCAGTGAAGATCTCATCTGATGTCAAGCTGCCTGCAGCGAACTCCTTGATGTCGTTAGAACCGTAAACACAATCCTTTGCACGCATTGATTCGTTGATAACAATAGAACCTGTAGTGCGGACACCTCTTGCTGCTGCATCCATGGACATACCAAGAACAGTTCTGATGATAGTCAGGTTGGTGCTCAACTTGTTGGAATCCATGAAATACTTACTACCGGAAACGTTGTTGTAGAAGGTACAGTCGCTGATAGTCACGCCGCCAGAGATAGCAGCCTTCAACTGGATGAAGTTGTGACTTGTTGTATCGAATGTAGAATTCTTCAACTCCAACTGACCAATAGTGGTAGTGGTTGAACCGATATAGAATACAGGGTAACCACCACCAGTAGACATGTTGGTCATCACACAGTTGTCAACCAAAATCTTATCAACGCTAACTACTCCACCCTTTGTACGGAATACAGAACTTTCGAAGCCAGAGAATGTACAATCTGTGAATGACAATTCACCTACTGCAGCATCTTTATCCTGGTTGATGAGGTACTGGCAACCAGTATCCTTCATACTTACGTTCTGGAAACGGATGTAAGCGTGTGAGCCTGCGATGTCGAGGCACTTCTTCCAGTTCAAAACAGGTTTGCTCTCGCCAGCCAAGCCGAAGAATGTAACTGAAGCACCCTCAGGAATCTTTACGTTGGCATCTGTACCATCCTCTGCTTTAGAAACCAGAGTGTAAGTCTGCCCAGCCTGCAAACCGATGGTAATAGCAACATTGGTCTTACCAGTCTTCTCCTGAGCAGCAGTTACGATGTTTGCAATCACGTCGTTGTTGATGGTTGTGATAGATGGGTCCAACTCTACCTTCTCGTCACCAGCAGGCATAGCTGCAGCAGTGCTTGCTGTAACAGAACCACGCTTTGTGTCATTGTAATAGATGTTGATGGTGTAATTGGTTGAAGGTGTCAAACCTGTAATGGTATAGCGACCTGCAGCCTTTGCCTCGTCATCCAACTCGATGGTGCGTGGCTCCTGTCCTTCCTCTTCTGTACCATCTGATACAGTCAACTTGGTAACGGCCTTGCTTGCATCCCAAGATACGGTGATGTAGTCTTCACCACGATCAGCGTTTGCTACAGCATTCATGATCTGTTCAGACTTGGTCTTGAAGGTAGTCTTTGTGCTTGAAGCATAGTGTACCCAATGGCTGGCAGTCTTCTGAGAAGAGAGCGCACGCATACGGAGTGAGTACTCTGTATCGCCGATAAGACCAGTGATGGTATAAGGACTGTTATCAGTCTCGAAGGTAAGCACCTCGTCAGAATTGTCCCATGCCTCATCGTCTTCCAAAGTAGCAGTAGTCACTTGAATCTCAAATTTCTCTGCACCATTTGCCTTCATCATGCCGGCATCGAAGGTGACTTCAGCCTCAGTGTCTGTTGGATCTACTGACAGAGATGTTGCGCTAAAGCAGCGGTCTAAGGTTGGGTCGATGTCCCAGTCCATCTTGTCAGTACAAGAGACCAATGTTGCAGCGAGCAACATGATGGCCCAAACTGAATATTTTATTGTTTTCATTGTTGTCTTTTGTTAATGATTAGAAACCATAAGAGTTTGCCAAAGCGTTTCTTGAGTCGGCAATAGTCTTGGTGTAGATAGGCAAGATGTAACGGTTCTTCACACCATGGTCAGGTGTTTCTAATGTACCGTCGATGCTTGTACCTACAAGACCTGCACTGATGGTCTTCAGGTTTTTAGTATACTCAGAGTCAGACTTGTCTCTTGCCTCTTCGTCTTTAAAACCACAACCTGTAGCTTTGTTATCATAGTCAGTCTCGGTCTTGCCATTCTCTAAGCCATACCAAGCGATAGAACTCTCGTCGATGCGAGTCTTGGTGGCATCTGTATAGTTGAAGTAGATAGTGGTAGGCCACTCCATACATTTCTGAGCATACTCAGCCTTAGCTTCTGCTATTTTGCTTGCCAGCATACCCCAACGTACGAGATCCCACTTACGTGCACATTCGCCAGTCAACTCCCAAGCATTCTCCTGAGCGATATCGTTCAAGAACTGCTCCTTGTTGTGGTTGGCAGCAGCCTGCAGGAAGTCACCTTCGATAGAAGTGTCGTTGTTGCTTTCCTTCACACCACGGTTATGAACCATTGCCAAAGCCTGAAGGGCTGTCATGCCAGCATCGCCCTGGTAGTTGCCATTGGCACCAGCCAACTCGTTCATTACCTCAGCATACATCAACAGAACCTGTGAGTAGCGCATCTTTACAACGTTAATACCTGTGGTTACCTTTTCTGTAGATGCCTTTGCTGCAGTCTTCCACTCTTCGCCCATCCACTCAGGACGCCACTTACCAATAGTGATGCCGAATGGCTTCACACTCTGCTTGTCTGGTTTTACATCTCCGATACCTTCTACGGTTTGGCCATTTAATTCTCCATACTGTACAGGGCAGCATGTTACGTTGCGGCGTGTGTCATCCTTCTCGTAAGAGTAGAGGAGGGTAGCAGTGGTGTTCAATTTACCAGAAGAGTTTCCTTTCTTACCAAATTCTGATGTAGAACCTTTGATACGCTTACCTACTGTATAACCAAGCTCGCCTGTAACATTCAGCAACATAGGAATCTCGAAGATATTCTCTTGGTAAGTCTGATCGAGTTTACGCGCATTGAGAAGTTGCCACTCGTTCTTGAAACTTGGGTTCATGCTGTGCTTGCCACTCTTGATAATCTCACTCAACTTAGCCAAAGCCTTCTCGTAGTATACCTTACGGGTAGCCTCATCAGGACGCTGTGTAGGATAAGTAGGATCAGAGAACTCTGGGAGATTCTCGTAACCTTCCTTAGCACTTTCACGGATAGCATAGCCTGCACGTGTCAGAGCTACCTGTGCATAGAGAGCATCAGCATAACCCTTAGTAGCATGCTCTGTAGTATAGTTGCCAGTACCTGCCCATGGGAGCAAGTTAGAAGCCTCTTCCAAGTCTTCGAGCAGACCATCGAGAATTATATCGCGGTCGGTCTTTCCCTCGTAGGCATCGCTCAAGTCAGGCTTGGTAGCAGATGTCTTGTAAGGCACATCACCCCAAAGGCGAACCAAGTCGAGGTAGAGCATAGCACGAAGAGTCAGTACTTCGCCTAAGTAGCGTTTCATGGCTGTTTCTTCAGCGATAGTGCTATTGCGGATACCCTCAATGGCTTTGTTGCAATATTCGATACAGCCATAGATGTTGGTCCATGTTGTACCCAAGTTAGCCCATCCGCCTGCAGTACCATTGTAGTTCATGTAACCACGTTCGTTAGAAGATGTTGAGGTTGATCCCAAACCATCGATTAACTCGGTATCTGTATTGGCACCGTAAGAGATGGTCATACGGTTGGCATACATATTATCCTGTCCGAAATCACCATAAATCTTGTTGATTTCAAGACCTGTGAAATAGCTTGAGTTGAACACGTTCTCCTGGTCCAGAGCTGAGTCAGCTTTCTGATCAAGGAAGTCGGAGCAACTTGTCAGCATGACACCCATAGAGAGTGCTGCTATTCCTAATATCTTTTTCATATTTTGTTTGTCTAAGTTAGAATGTCACGTTAATACCAGCTACGAAAGAACGGCTCTTAGGATAAGCAGCGTAGTCGATACCTGGTGTCATAGGATTGCCCTTAGAAGATGTGTCCACCTCTGGGTCGTAACCACTGTAGTTGGTGAAGCAATATACGTTGTAAGCAGTGAAGTATACACGTACGCTCTCAAGCCATGCTTTCTTTACCCAGTTCTTAGGCAATGTGTAACCTACGGTAATGTTGTTGATGCGCAAGAATGAAGCATCCTCCAAGTAGGTATCCAAGATCACCATATTGCTGTTGGCTGCTGGGTTCCATACTGTAGCATTGGCGTTGATCTCGTTCAGACGGCTCATCAAGCCTTCTACACCGCCATAAGCAGTTACTGTAGAGCTTGAAGGACGACCGAGGTTCAGACCATTTGCCGGGTCAACCCATGTGAAACGGTTGTTTGAGTTGTAATCATTGATGATGTTCCAACCTGCAGAAGTACCGCTATAGAAAGAAGCACCCTGTGCTGTAGCATTGTAGATCTTGTTGCCCAAAGAGTAGTTACAGAAGATGTTGAAGTCGAAGTTACCGAAGTTGGTCTTCCACATACCATCGAATCCGAAACCACCAGTTACCTCAGGAACTGTATTGCCCAAGCGCTGGAAAAGGGCTTCTCCTTCCTCGTCACATTCTACCTTGGCACCACCAGGATACAGTGTGCCACCGAATTTTTTATAAGAGTTGTTCTTTACGTCACCACCTACATGGCCATCAGCCTCAGTAGCCAAGCGCCACTTAGCACCATCATAGATGAGGTCGCCAGTGCCTGTTGCAGGATCGAATACGGTATAGAAACCTTGCTGCTTGTAGCCCCAAAGTTCACCTAAGCGGCCACCTTCCTCGAGTAGGAAGTCACCATTACCCTTGGTTACCTTGGTACCACCCCAGCTTGATGTCTCAAAGTGCTCGCCACCTTCCAACTTGTCAATCTTGTTCTTGTTGTAAGAGATGTTGAAGTTGAAGTTGAGGTTAAACTTCTTGCTGTCTACGATAGCAGCATTCAGTGCCCACTCAATACCCTTGTTAGAGGTAGTACCTACGTTCTGGTACTGACGCTCATAACCTGTTGCTGAAGGCAAAGTCTGAAGCATCAACAAGTTCTTGGTTGTATTCCAATAGAAGTCCAAAGTACCATAGATGCGGCCACGGAGGAAACCATAGTCGATACCGAAGTTACGAGTTGTAGTGGTTTCCCACTTCAAGTTAGGATTGTAGAGAACGGTCTTGCCGTTAGCCTTATAGGTCTCAAGCATACCAGTGTTCACCTCGTTGAAGCCTGGGTGCTTGCCAGCAGCATCAGCCACGCCATAAGTAGGAGAAAGCATACCTGAAGGAATACGGTTGTTACCGGCTGTACCCAAAGAAAGACGAAGCTTCAAGTTAGAGAGCCACTTGTCGGCACCCTTCATGAATTTCTCGTCAGACATACGCCAAGCCAAAGCCAATGATGGGAACAAGCCCCAACGATTGCCCTTACCAAACTTAGAAGAACCATCCTCACGCAGAGTGAAGGTCATCAAGTACTTGTCTGCCAAGGTGTAGTTGATACGACCGAAGAAAGAAAGCATATTGTCCTTAGCCTTGATGTCAACCTCGTTGCCAAGAGTGCTTTCTGCAGTATTGGTGAAAGAAAGAATTTGATCGATAGAGAAATCAACAGGGAAGTCTACTGATGTGCTGGTACGTGTAGTCTGCATATCAGAACTCCACTCATGACCAATCAATACGTTCAGGTGATCACGGCCACCGAAGAGCTTATTGTTGTCATAAGTCAAAGTGTTGGCGTTGCGCCATGACTTGTATGTGTCGCGTACGAACTGAGCCTGAGGACGACCATTGTGACCAAACTTAGAGTTGTTAACAGCCAAAGCTGTCCATGCCTGGTCGGTGTCATAGTATTTCCAGCCATAGCCAAACTCGGTCTTGGCTGTCCAGTGCTTGAATGGTTTCCATGTCAGAGCAGCATTGTAGTTCTGCTGGAAACGTGTCTGCAATTTGTAAGTACCATCCAGACGCTCCATTGGTGAGCGGCGGGAAGAAGATGAGTTTTCCTCGTCTTCATCAGCAGATACCAACTCCTGGATAGGAGCGAAGGTGATAGTCTGTGCTACGGTTGAGTTAGCAGCATTGCTATCGTTGGTGTCAGCACCACCGCTAAGACCCTTGATCTTCTGATATGCCATACGAGCATTAAAGTCGAATGTAAGCCACTTGTTGAGCTTGGCCTGCAACTTAGCACCGATGTTGTCCTTGTTGTAGCCAGACTTCTCCATGATGCTGTTCTCCTGGTTGTGAGCATAGCTTACATTGTACTTGAAGTCCTTGCTACCACCACTTACGTTGGCATTGTAGATAGCCTGTGTACCTGTACGACCGAATACCTCATCCTGGAAGTTGTGACCTGTTCTTGATTTCCAGATGTCATAGTCTGCATAGTTACCATAGTTGCTACCACCCAGGTTTGATGGGTTGTTGCTGGCGCTTGTAGTTTCGTACTGGTAGAGTACGAATTCATAAGGATTGAGAACTTCGATTTCCTTAGCGTTCTTCTTCCAGCCGTAAGAAGCATTGAAGTTTACTTGAGTCTTGCCCTCAGAACCACTCTTGGTAGTAATGATGATAACACCATTAGCACCACGGGCACCATAAATAGCTGTAGAAGAGGCATCCTTCAAAACGTCGATGGTTGCAATTTCGCTGGGAGCGATATCGCTGATAGAGCTTACAGGGAAGCCATCGACAATGTAAAGAGGAGAGTTGTCCTGTGACAAAGAACCACCACCACGTACACGGATCTTTACCTCTGCGTCAGGTGAACCTTCGGTTGTGGTGATGTTCACACCAGCCAACTTACCGGTCATTGCCTCGCTGACGTTAGAAACTGGAACGTTGGCGATTTCCTTAGAAGAAATGGAAGACACAGAACCTGTCAAGTCCTTCTTCTTTACTGTACCGTAACCGATAACGACAACGTCGTTAAGGCTGTTGGACTCGTCTTCGAGCTTAACGGAAACGGTTGATTTACCTGCAACATTTACAATCTGAGTCTTCATACCGATGTATGAAATCTTCAGTTTCTTACTGTTGCCTTTCAATGTTAAGGTGAAATTACCATCAATATCGGTAGCAACGCCATTGCTCTGCACACCCTGCTCGAAGACAGAGGCGCCGATTACTGGCTCGCCCGTATTGTCGATAACTGTACCCTTTACGGTTTGCGCAGATAGGCTTGCTGCAAAAAACAGCATGATGCTAACCAACGCAATTCTAATTTGTTTTAAATTACCAGACATACATTTATTTGGTTAGATTAGTAAAAAAATATATTTCTTCGCTGCAAAGATACTATCTTTTTTGGTCTTTTAATAAATATGGTGTGTTAAAATCTACGTAAACGTTTCCGTTATTTACGTAAAATCGGTAAGGTTTTCTGTAAAAAAGATAAGAGGGTGTGCCATAAGTTCATGACACACCCTCTTTCTTGAGTTGATAGTATTCTTTTGTCACCTGATATAATCAAGGTGTAAAATGAGGCATTGATTACTTCAGTACCACTTTGCTGGTCTTCTTGCTGCCGTCAGTCATGGTCTTTACGACGATGTTGATGCCACGCTGCAACTTGCTTGCCTGAACACCGTCGGCAGAGTAGATCTTGGTGCTTAAAACATCGGAAGAAGTTGCGATGTTCTCAATGCCGGTATCTGTTGAGTTGTCAGCTCTGCCAAAGCCACCCATCTCGTTGGCTGCACGAACTGTGAAAGAGCCTTCTCCCTCGACAGCCAAAGAATTCTCAGAAGTCAAGGCATAGAACTTGCCGTCTTTTGATACGAGATACATCTTGGCCTCACCAGTCCATGACAGAGTTCCGTCTTTCAGAGTTGCGGCAGGGGCGGCAGCCTGTGCAGACTTAACCTCTGGCTTCCAGTCGCCGAATACAGCATCGAGGGAGTATGTTGCAGCTTCTTCTGCTGTGAGAATGATGTTCTCTTCTGCCTTCTGCTGAGTAGCACCAGAGTTCTTGAAGACAACTTTCTTTTCTGCAGGAGAGAATACGTTACCTTCTGCATCCTTCAATACGTCGAGGCGGAACTTGTCTGCTATTGCGTCGCCCATTGCATTGATGGTGAAGTAAGCGTACTTCGTGTCATCGTTCAGGATTTCATCCTTCTGGTTCACGGTGGTGTTGAGCCAGGTAAGACGGGTGATGTTGTTCCATGAGCGGCCCAGGCTGAATGCCTTTGCCTTGTTCTCGATGGTGCAATCCTTGAAGATGTAGCCCCATTCGCTCTTGCTGTTAGGAGCAGCAATCACATCCTCACCGTTCTTTTCGCCTTCCTTGCGACTCTCGTTTACGAAGAGTACACGGTTGAAATATACGTCGCCGCCACCACAAACATAGTCCACGGTGCCGTGAATCTCTGAATCCTCAAAGTAGAACTGACCCTTGCCGTTTGGCTCATTACTATAATAGGTGTCCTGGTAAGACAGCATCTTCACGTTCTTGCAGATGGTCTGGGTTCCCCTATCCTGGAGGCAGACAGCACGACCGGCTGAACCGCTCTTGTAGTATTCCAGTGCATTCTGCAGGGTAAGATCTTGAAGATAGAGGTTGTTGCTCAAGTTGAGAAGGGTGGCAGTAGTGCCGATGCCCTCGTTCTCTATTGCTGGTTTGTTGACGATGATGGTGTTGTCCATACTCTCACCGATGATAGAGATGTTGTTACCACTAATCTGAGTGAGGCACTTGTCGCCCAAATCGTATGTTCCGTTAGGCAGGAAGATGAACGAGCGGGCTGCATCTGCTGCTGCATTAGCTGCATTTACTACTTCGAGTGTTGTCAGGAAGCTGTTGGTATCGCCAGCCTTTACTGTGTACCAGTTACCATCTTGAGCATAGGCTGGTTCTGTCATGTTTACGATGCTGAGACCGTGGAGGTAAGCAGTAGCTGCGAATGTAAGCGTGTACTCTCCGCTCTCTGTAGATGTATTTTCCAGAATGGTGCTGATGCCGTCCTTGCTTGCCTTGGCATCTACACTTGCGATTTCTGTTCCCTTAGGGTCGGTGAGAGTCAAGTTGCCAGAGGTAGAATACTGGCAGAGATTCAACTTGATGTAACCCTTGCCACCCATTAATAATTTAATCTTATCGCCTGCAGAGAAAGTCCAACCATGTGTGGTGTCGTGCCATTTGCCATTGCCCTCAACACAGAAAGCCTCATGGTCGTCTGCACAGAAACCTTCTTTCTGAAGATTGAAGTCGTAGCGAGCTGTTGTATTGGCCGTTTCGATGTCAGTAACGACTGCATAGAGTTTTGCATCTGATGTGAAGGCAGATGATGTAGTGTATTTCTTTTCATCCTGTTCCTGTGAAGGTGCCCAACCGCGGAATTTCTTTCCGTCAGCTACGGTTACCTTTTCTTCTGCCTCTTGATTGAAAGAACCGATTATAGCATCCTGCTCAACCTTTTGGGTGCCGATAACAGTAGTTCCGTCTATATTATAATAGGTGAGAGTGAAGTCTGGCTTGAATGCTACGGTCAGCTCGTATGTTGCTTCATCACCATTTGCTTCTACCACGATAGTCACTACAGTCTTCTGGTCGTTGCCCTCGCCTGTAGTCGTATAGGTTGTACTCTTGATAGTTCCGTTGTCAGCTGTGATGTCTGTAAGAGGATTGCTCTCGCTGATGAGTGTTGCCTTCTTTGAGATAAGGAGGGTTGCCAATTGTTTACCGGTAGCATCTTCGTTGAAAATGTCAACTGCCTGATATTTTTCTCCGTTGAGGCTGAAGCTTCCGAGCATAGGGGTCTTGCTCATGTCTACTTTTCCATAGATGGCAAGGTCGGTAACGAATGCATTCTGGTTCAATGTAAAGCTCTCGAACTTGATTTGGCAGTTGGTGCGATTTACATCAAGAGATAAGTCCTCGCCACTTGCTTTTACGATGGCTTGGTTGTGAATTGCTACCCAATCTGCATCTCCATCGCCCTTTACTGATACTTTGATACCACGTTTGCTGCCGGTAGCTGCCTGATGTAGGGTAATCTTGGTAATGCTTGCCAATGGAGATGTTACTACGTTAGGTTCTGCAGTATTGTATTCGCCGGTGTACTTGGCTGTCTGCATAAAACCGGTAATCTCTGGGAACTTAGAGTTGGTACCTGCTGGATAAACGCCCACGCCGTTGAATGTAAAACTAAGTTCCTCCTTGCTGTAGAGGGTTTTCACTTTTACCACCTCGTCGGTAGCTTTTTTGCGGTCGATTTCATTCCAGTTGGTGAAGTTGGTAGAGTAGAGTGCCTTTTCTTGGATGGCACTTACGTGCACTACCTTAACCTGATAGAGGTAGCTGCTACCAGTGGCAATTACTTCAACATAGCCTTGAGCTACTTCGGCAGAAGTGGCTTTGTGGTCTGTGACATCTGCTGTCGCTGCAACACCACCTATTGTGTAATTGTGATAGTTGGGATAACTTGTCACCGTAACTACATCTTTGGCAGACTTCACAGGAATCTGAAGTTTTGCGCCTGTATTAAACTGGGCATCGCTTGTTCTTCCTTTTAGTTTGCCGGTAGTTGCATCAACGTGCATAATGATGCCTTCCACTGTTGAGTTTACATCACCAGTTTTACCTTGAAAATTTGTTGCGGTATTGATTCCTTCAGGCAAATTATTCTGAAAGTCCCAAATCGCAGTAACATCTTGTGCTTTTGCAATGCATGCAAAGACAAGAAGTAGACTGAGTAGTCCGAATCTTAGTAGATTTCTGTTCATTTGTTTGTTACTTTTTTAGGTTATATATATTTTATATTGTTTCCAGTAAATAAGATTAGGAGTTAAGGGTACTGCTTTTGGGTACAAAGTCTTTGCAAACGAGTGCAGAACATCAAACTTGCTTGAATGTTATGCCGAGTGCAGCTTTGACTTATGCAAAGTCTTTGCAAACGAGTGCAGAACATCAAACTTGCTTGAATGTTATGCCGAGTGCAGCTTTGACTTGGGTACAAAGGTAATGCAAAATCTTGATAGTTGTTCCTCCTTAATCAAATTAAACTCACGTAAACGTTTACGATGAATTCTTGCATTTTTGTCTTGCATTTTTTACGATTAAGTTGTACTTTTGCATCGTAGTCATATCAAAGACTAATTTCTAAAACATAAAACAAACAAAAAAATAAACTAAAAACAAACGATTATGAAGAAATTCTTTACTCTTATTGCAGCTGTCGCTATGGCAGCAAGTGTGAATGCACAGACGTTGTCGTTCGATACAGATTATGCAGCTGGTTCTGTGCCTGCCACTTTTACTGCAGATGGATTGGTGTTGAAAGTTGTTGATACTGCTGGTAAACTTGCTGTAGATGCGAATTCGGCTTATTTTGGTACTGCTGATTCATATCAGAAGTTTGATAAAAGATTGAAATCTGGTGGAAAGTCTTCATCAAAGAATAATTTGACTCTTACTTTGCCTTCAGATGGTACTCTTAAAGTATATGCTCGTACAGGATCTTCTTCTGCTACAGACCGTAATGTTATATTGGCACAGAATGGTACCGAATTGGCTAACAAGATACTCTTAGAGTCAGAGGCTGTTTCTGTTAACATGATGGTTGATGGAGTAGAGGTAGCTAAGAAAGTTTATCCTGCTGTCTCTGTAGCAGTAAAAGCGGGTGATGTGTCTATCACTTATCCAATAGGTAGTATCAATTTCTACGGTTTTGAATTCGTGGCTGCTGGCACTTCTGGCATTTCAAACATCAATGCTTCTGAGGCAGCTAACGAGGGCGCTACATTCAACCTTCTCGGTCAGAAAGTGGCAAGCAATGCTAAGGGTCTTGTTATCAAGAACGGCAAAAAGTTCATCAACAAGTAATTTCGTTTTCCCTTGCAGGACTTCGTTCCTGCAAGTCGCAAAAAAAATATAAGGTCTTCAGTTTCGGCAGAAGACCTTTTTTATATCTCGGTTCGGTGTCATGTTGATTCAGGAGGCGTAAAGCGATAAGGCTCCTGGTATCTCTTCCTGCGCTATCAATCAGCACAAATTAATCAAGTCGAAATACATGATGCGGGTATTTAATGAGGAATCAGGTTTTAATCTTCTGTATTGTTTTTCTTGTTCTTCATTACTAAACATCATCTTGAAACCATTCGACTCATAAAACTTTATAGTAAAAGGATTATTGTAGGCGTCAACTAATACAAAACGGCAACCCGTTTTATTGTTTGGTTCAACAAACCAATACTTGATAAAGTTTATGATTTCACTACCAACATGCTTCGAATGAATTTTCTTATTAACCCCTAAACGTCCAATCAAGACAGCAGGATAATTACGACAAGTTTTCTGATAAGGTATATCATGCTCAATTTTCTTCTTGCGTGCATTAGGTAAATCGTCAACTCTTATACTGGCATTGGAAATTGTAAACGCTGCAATTGTATCTTCTTCCAATGAACGAAGCTTATACAAATAGGTTTTACCAAGCAACTGCTGATAGTAAGCAAAACTATCATTAGCAAAAAAATCATCTAAGTCTGCATCTCCACAAGTAAAATCACCTAAATCGGCTAACGTTTCCATGCGACAGAGCTTGCAGTTCTCGCTCAAGAACCCCATATCTATAGATTTGAATGTGACAATATCTCTTTTACCAAATTCATACCTTTCTCATAACTCGAACGTCGGGGCGTATTATTCTTTTTACGTTCAAGCATGTTCTGATATGCTTTGGTTGCCTGAGCCTCAAATTTCTCAGCCACGTCACCTGTTAAGACTGGAATAGTTGTAATTTCTAATGCCATAAAAATCCTCCTTAATTTATCTATTAATTATCTTATCGGCAAAAGTAGCAATTATTATCGAAACAACAAAACTTTTAGTAAGAAAAGTGACAAAAAGCAGTGTGTGAGGACGCAACGAAATAAAAAAAGCCTCCTTGCTGGTAGGATAGACTTACCAACAAGGAGGCTTAGCTGCGTAAGAGTAACGATGCTCTTGATAGAAAAATTACTTCTGTACGAACTTCTTGCCAGCCTTAATGACTACACCCTTGTAAGCCTTACCTACCTTCTGACCTGCGAGGTTGAATGCAGGAGCATTCTCCAGTGTTGCATCGGTTGTGATGTTGTTGATGCCTGTTGGTATAGGAGCAGAAATAGGAGCCAATTCTTTAATGATGTTACCGCTCAACTTAGTTGTAACTAAGATACCAGTTACGTCAAGACCTTCACCATCAGTGATGCTTATCTTGGTTTTAAACTTGTCGTAAATCATCACTTTATCAGTACCATTTGTGAGGTATTGATCGGTACGAGTTCCGGAAGTTTCTGATATTATATTTGCATTCTCTACTGTTACAAGATCGCAAAGATATTTATTTGATGTGAGGTCTGCTACAGTAACCTTTGTAGGAACTGCGGTTTCTCCGTCTGTAATAGTTAATTTTTCTGCAGATGTATTTGCGGTCTTTGTAGCCTCAGTCATCTCGTTGTAAAGAGTGTACTTAACCTCTACAGTACCATTGATAATTTGATTTACATTTAATTCCAAATCTGTATTGAAGAACTGAATAGCACCTGATGCATCGCGAACATAGTACTCTGTGTTTGTTGCACCTGATTTTGTTGTGTAAACGTTCTTGTAAACTACTTGCGCATTCTTGAGAGTTAAAGTAGCAGTTGTTCCACTTGCTAAAGCCTTGAAAGCTGCAATGTTTTCTGCTTTAGTTTCTTCTGCAGGAGGAGTTGGAGTTTCACCGCCAGTTTCACCGCCAATTGTAACTTCTACTTTCGTTGCTCGAACTTGATTGTTTGAAGCAGTAAGAGTCAGGCTGGCCGCATTACCAGACCAAGTACCCTCTTTTCCTGTACTGGCTTTGTAATTGTCACCAGTGAAGCAACCAGGACCATGTTTTGCACTACCATTTGTGGTACAGGTAATGACCACTTTTGTTATGTTGCCTACTGTTGATGATACAGTGAATGTTGCAGATTTATAAATGCGATATTGTGCAGCTTTAGTGTTGTAGTCTGTAGCTGCGAAAGCACCATTGTTAGTCTGTATGGTTACTCCGTTTTTTGTAATTTTGTCAGCTCCTGCTCCTGTACCAGTTTGAGTTGCATCAAAACTACCTTTGTCCGTTTCTGCAGTAAATGTAACAACAGTTTGTCCAAAGCTGAAATTAGCAATTAATGCCAATACAGCGATCATTGAAATGCGTAAAATTTTATTCATAAACGTAAGATTTAAAAGATTAATTAATGTTTTATTTAACTCTTAGGTGAAGAAAGTGCAAACGAGCGCAATGAAAGACTGCTTTCAGATTGCCGATTGCTCTTATCTTCTTTTGCAAAGTTAGTAAAAAATTAGATAGGTTGTTCTAAAAAAGGCATTAAATTTCGATTAAAATGCAAAAAGGTCGAAAAAAGGACATAAAACATCCCTTTTTCGACCATGAACGATAGGCTTTTCTTTATTTAATTACTTTGTCTGTTGCGGTTTTGCCATTGCTGTAGGTTATCTTTCTGATACTGATACCCTTGGCAGGGGCATTGAGACGAGAGCCGTTGAGGGCATAATACGTGATGGAAGCCACTTCGCCTTTGTCGACAACTGTCTGGCTGATGCCTGTTGAGGTAGAAGTTGGATAATACTCATCTACTCCTGAAAGGGCATCCTGGTTTTCTGCCTTCATGATGTTCTCTACCAACGAGTTGGCATAGACTTCGATGTTGGTATAGTAACCCTTAGCGTCGAGCGAGTAGGTGAGGGCATCAGAAGCGTCGTTTGGATTCAGGCCATTCGCCTTTTCCCATTCATCAGGAATACCATCCTTGTCGGTGTCGAAGCTTGCAGGACGTGTGCCGGTTCCGAAGTTGGTTTCCGTATAACCCTTCACGTCTGACACCTTATCTATAATACCAGGCGAGTTGGTGATGCTTCCCTTGTAGGTGGCTGTCCCCGTCTTGGCCTCTTCCATGTATCGGGCATCTATTTCGTCGCGATAGAGGGATGCTCCTACATAGGCTAAAACTTTTTCGTATGCTTCGGCAGCAGAGTGGGTGGTTACTTGTCCTGTAGGAGCTGGTTCATCCATCTTGATTTTTACACACGACTTGCCGCTGATTGTGGTATGAGCCACAGCATCGCCATAGAAGTTCTTGGCATCGGGACTGTAATATTCTCCGTTCAGGCTTGGAATACCCTTGTCGTAGCTTATGCCCTTCCAGTCTTTGTTCTCCGTCTTCTGACCTTTCGTGGTTTCTGTCGTATTACCATTGATATAATAACGACTGGTCATGTCGTATAGTTCTGGATGATTTTTGTCGGAGTTACCACTGTTAGAAAGTGTGACAAGGGTGATACGGTCTTGGCTACCTCGCTCCTTTCCTGTGCTCACATCCACCTTGAGTCCATTGAGAGTTGTACCTTTCAAACTATGGCTGGGTCCAGCCTTATAGTAGTTGTTGACGATATTGATCTGTCCGCCACCAGGACCACCATAGCAGGTGCCCTGTGCATTATACATCACGCAGTTGCGGAAGTCTACGTTCTCTGCCTGTACGGTGTTCTGCCACTTATAGGTGCTGTATTCCTTGTTGCTGGTATAGCCCGTCCAACCATATCGGGCACCATTGAAACGAGGACCACGGTTCATCAGATGAGCCACGAAGTTGTGGTGGAAACTTGCTAACTTACCACCCCAGATGCCGCCATAGCCATGAGCACCCTTGGAGTGACCAGGGTTGGTGAGGCTCTCTGCCACGGTGCACCACTGCATGGTGAAGTTGTTGTTGTCATAGAACGAAGCCACCTCGTCGATGCTCCAGCTGAAGGAGCAGTGGTCGAAGATGATACCCATCTTGTTGCGCTGCCATGAGGCATCAGCACCGTCGTTGATGTCCTTCTCCTGTCCACGTCGGATGCGAATGAAACGGATGATGTTGTTGTTGCCCGGTTGAACGGTATAATAGCGCAGGGTGATGCCTGGCGAGGGAGCAGTCTGTCCGAGGATGGTGATGTTGTCTGCTATCTTCAAGTCAGACTTCAAGGCGATGACGCCAGCCACATCGAAGACGATGATCTTATTGCCCGACTTGACTGCCTCTCTGAAAGAGCCTGTTCCGCTGTCGTTGAGATTCGTTACGTGATAGATTTTACCGCCTCTACCTCCAGTAACAAATCTACCATGGCCTTCGGCTCCTGGGAAAGCAGGAGCCTGTGCCATGGTAGATATGCTGATGAGTGAGGCTGCAATGATAGATAATGATTTCTTCATTTGTTAGCCTGATTGTTTTTATAGAGTTACTTGATAAGTCCCTGCTGTTCCATTTCGAGACTTGCCCAGATGAAAGGACCCACGCCCTTGGCATCGTTGTCGCGGATAGGCTCGCTCATATAGTATTCGAAGCTGCCGTCGCGCTTGTAGTTGGGCTTTTTGACGTATGGGCCAGGGCCAGGGCCTAAGCCGCTTACTGCACAGCAGCGTGTCAGACTGATGGTCTTGTCGGCGTTTACCTTGATAAACTGTTTCAAGATACCATTGTATGCCTTCACGCCAGCCTTGAGATATTCCTCAGAGAGGTAGCCCTTGCGGTAGCCCTTGAGCAACACATAGGCAAACATGGAAGAGGCTGTGCTCTCCAGATAGTTCTTGTCGCTCTTCACGTCGAGCACGTCGTACCATACGCCAGTCTTCTTGTCCTGGTACTTCACCACACTCTTCATCGCCTTGTTCAGCAGGTCGATCACCTCCTGGCGGCGTGCGTAGTTCTCGGGCATGGCGTCGAGGCACTCGGTCATAGCCATCACATACCATCCCAAGGCTCTTGCCCAGCAGTGCTGGCTCTTGCCGTCTTCCTTGTTTGCCCAGAACTGCTGATGGGTCTCGTCCCATGCGTGCTTCCAGAGTTGCGTCTTCTCATCGTAGGTGCGATAGTCGGTCTTCACCATCTGGTCTACCGCATCGTTGAGATACTTCTCTGCCTTCTTGGGCTTCATGGTCTGTACGGCATAGTTGCAGTAGAAAGGCAGTCCCATGAAGATACCGTCGAGCCATACCTGGTTGGCGTAGATAGCCTTGTGCCAGTAAACTCCCTCCTTGGTGCGAGGCTGGTTCTGCAGCTGCTTGAAGAGAGTCTTCAGTGCTTTCTCTGTCCCCTTAGAGGGGAAGAGGTTGTGCATACGCAAGATGAACTTGGCAGTACGCACATTGTCGAGGTTGAAGTCTTCGTATTTGTAGCCAGTGATGTTGCCTTTCTCGTCGATCATCTTGGCAGGATATTCCTTCAGGTAGTCGAGGATGGCATTGTTGCCTTCCTTGTAGTGCTCGTAGGTGTCGAGCATTCCCTCCATCTCGATACCCATCACATAGCTCCACTTGGGCTTGCTGCTGAAGTCGAGCAGGTAAGAGTGGGGCACACGCTTCATCTCGCTGTAGGTGAGCCATTCGCTATAGTTCTTGTAGGGCTGGTCCTCCTTGTTGAGAACGAGGGAGCCGTTGATGACGAGGTTGTCGAACTTCACATTGCGGGTCTTGCCGGTGATCTTGACAGGCTCTTTCACCACACCGTCGAACTTACAGTTCTTGATATTGATGTCGTAGACATTCTCCAATGAGTCGCGGCCGATAATCAGCACGCCGTAGTCGCTCTTCTGGCAGGTGACGTTCTCTACATTCACATTGTTCACGATAGGTTCGAAACCACGATAGCATATTTCTTTTCTCTCGTAGTCGAGGTTGATCTTCACCACAGCCTCCTTGCACTGACCCACGACGACGTTGCGTATATTGATGTTCTGCACCTGACCGCCACGGCAGTTGTTGGTCTTGATACGCAGGATGCGCTCCAAGTGTGGAGAGTCCATCACGCAGTTTTCGGCATATACGTTCTCGCAGCCACCCGAGATCTCACTTCCTATCACCACACCGCCATGGCCGTCTTCCATCTTGCAGTTGCGGATGATGATGTTCTTGGAAGGCTGGTTCCAGAGACGACCGTCGTTGTTGCGACCGCTCTTGATAGCGATGCAGTCATCGCCGGTATGGAACACGCAGTTCTGGATGAGTACATTCTCGCAAGCCTCAGGGTCGCAACCGTCACCGTTAGGTCCTTCGTTCCATACATACACACCGTCTACCGTGATGTTCTTGGAGAGCAGTGGATGGATGACCCAGAAAGGCGAGTTGATCATCTTGACATCCTTGATAAGGATGCGCTCGCAGTGTACCATGTTGACCAACTGAGGACGCAAGCCATAGCCCATACCGAACTTACGCTCGTCGAAAGGCACACCGTCCTCTGCCATCTTCAGCAGTTTGCTGCGTGAGCCCAACTTCTGGCTCTCTTTGGTCACACCCTCCTTGTAACCGAAACGAGGGCTGCCATTCCACTGCCAGAAGGTGTCGTTGTTGCCACCTCCATCGATGGTTCCCTTACCGGTAATGGCAATGTCGGTAGCCTTGTAGGCATAGATGCAGGGAGAGTAGTTCCAACAAGCCAGACCTTCCCAAGAGGTACGTACCAGGGGATAGAGCTTAGGCTCGAAGGCAAAGTGAAGGGTGGCGCCTTCCTCAAGTACGAGGTTGACATGGCTCTTCAACTCAATGGCTCCTGTGTTCCAGGTACCCTTAGGGATGATCACCTTTCCGCCTCCCTTCTTGGAGACAAGAGAGATGACTCTGTTGATGGCCTTTTGGTTTTGTGCAGCCGTAGCTGTAGTCTTGGCACCAAAAGAAGTGATAAGGAACTGGCGTTCGGCAATTTTTGGCAATTGGATGCTCTGCTCGATACGCTTGTACTCATTGTCGTCCCATCCTGCTGCAAAGGCGCAAGCTGGCAATAGGAGAGCGAGCAATAGTGTCTTTAAGTATCTCATAATTTGCTTTAAAATAGATAATGATTAATACTGTAGTTGTTATTTTCGCCACAAAGATAATGAATTTATTTGGTAATGGTTGCGTACACAATGTTAAAAAACTCATTTTCCTTCAAAAAAGCTTGGAGTTCTCAATAATAAAGTTTATATTTGCAGCATCTTTTATAAGATTTCAATTTTCTTTATTGAAATCATTATCACGAGGTTGGTGCATCCTGCACCAACCTCTTTTTGGCTCTGTATATATTATAAAGAAGTTAAAGAAGTTAAGGGAGTTAAGGAGTTAAGACAAATGTTTTGTGGACATAAAATTAAACACAAAACATTCCTTCAAAGGCTGTTGTCTTAACTTCCTTAACTCCCTTAACTCCTTTAACTCCTTGTAGAATCTCCTCAGCCACTAATTGTTAAAAAATAGTGTGAAAGATAATAAAAAAGTCTTCTTGTTTGGTGGTTTTTGATAAAAGTACTATCTTTGCAGTGATTTTTAACATTCCTAACACAATAAAAACAAATAGCCTATAGATTAAGATTTCTACTTGAAGAAACTAAAGAGGTTAGAAAAATGAGAAAACTCGAAGAAATGACCGATGAGCAACTCGCCTTGGCTTATGTCGAGGGCGACAATCGGGCATTCGATTTGTTACTGTCACGCAACGAGGTGAAACTGTTCGGCTACATCATGTTTGTGGTTCACGACCAGGAAAAGGCGAATGATGTCTTTCAGGAGACATTCGTCAAGGTGGTTACCAAACTGCAGCAGCGCCAGTATGTGCCCAATGGCAAGTTCCTGGCATGGTGCATGCGCATAGCCCACAATGTGATGATGGACATGTATCGCGACAACAGATTGCAGAACATCGTGGAGACTCCCGATGACAACGATATGTCGAAGATAAGAGACGAATACGTGGTCTTCGATAATGCGGAGAACACTATCGTGCGGGGACAGGTGATGTCGGATGTTAAGAAGATGGTCAACCTGCTGCCACCTACCCAGAGGGAGGTGGTGTATATGCGTTATTACCAGCAGTTGTCCTTCAAGGAAATCGCCGAACTTACGAATGTAAGCATCAACACCAGTCTTGGTAGAATGCGTTACGCACTCCTTAACCTACGTCGTATGGCTAAGGAGCACGATGTCTTCTCGAATATTACAATGTTTTAAGACCGTGGATGGTGGCAAGAGGGTCTTTGCTTTTGAACACATAACTGCCACTCACTAAGATATCGGCACCAGCCTCTATCAGGCGGGGAGCCGTTTCTGCCTGCACGCCACCATCGATCTCTATCAGTGCTTTCGAGCCGGATGACTTGATGAGTTGGCGCAGTCGTGCCAGCTTGCCTATGGTGTTCTCAATGAACTGCTGTCCGCCGAAGCCCGGATTCACACTCATCAGCAGCACCATGTCCACATCGCAGATAATGTCTTCGAGCACGCAGACAGGTGTGGATGGGTTCAGGGTTACACCGGCTTTCATTCCAGCGGCATGAATCTGCTGTATGGTTCGGTGAAGGTGGGTGCATGCCTCGTAGTGCACATTCATCATCATTGCGCCCGCCTTGGCAGTCTGCTCTATGTACTGCTCTGGGTGGACAATCATGAAATGCACGTCGAGAGGCTTGGTGCATACCTTTGACACCGCCTCGATGACAGGAAATCCAAAAGAGATATTGGGCACGAAAACTCCGTCCATTACGTCGAGATGAAGCCAGTCGGCTTCGCTCTTGTTGATCATCTCTATGTCGCTTCTCAGGTCGATAAAGTTGGCTGACAACAGAGATGGGGATATGATTGGTTTCATTCTTTGTTCTTATTTTAGTTGAGGCAGAACGCCTCATAACGTCCATTCATTTTGATAGCGCGATAAGTGTAGGCTATCTGTTTGATCATATTGATAGTCTTTCTCGACGGTCTCATTTCATCAGAAGTAGAATATTGCTTCATAGGCCTCTTTTTTATGTATGTTATGTTCTTGCTTTTGTTAATATAACGACGCCTTTGCCACTTTATTATATTTTTGCAGAAGAATATTCTAAAAAAAATGCAAGCGGCTTCGATGCCCAACGCAATTGCTTTCATCGCTCATCGAAGCCGCTTTCATCTGCCATCGAAGCCGCTTGGCTTTGTTATCTGTCATGCTACCCTTCCTTGATAATCCAGTCGCCAATCGTTCTCTGATTGCTATCATAGTTGACACCAATTTTAAACAATCGCTTGCCATCTGCTGAATAAGGAATCAGATAGCCCTTGTTGTCAATCTGCTGGATGGCTTCCTCTGCCGAGCCGTCATATTTCAGTTCGAAGACATAAATGGCATCGGGCATGTGGACCACAGCATCGGCTCTGCCTATGGCACTGTCTTCCTCCACCAGGATGAGAGCCCCCATCAAGTTGAATATCAAATAAAACACCGTCTGGAAATCACGTTCATTCTTATTAGACAAACGATTGGAGATACTTGCGAGATAAGCTTTCAAGCGAACCATCGCCCCTTCCAAATCACTATCATAAAGCTTTTCTACAAAGTCTACCACCAAACTGTTGTTGTCTATTGACATTGGCGAAAGGTAGTTGGGAGCCAGACTCTTCAGCATACCGATTTTTACCTCTTGATTTGGATAACCCAACTGATAACTTTTAGTAAGAGGTCTATACTTCTTGATAGTCAGATAGCCACTCTGATAGAGCAATGGCAAAGGAGACGTCATCTGCTCAGGCGACACGTCGAAATCATCCACGCTGGCAGCCTTCTTCTCGATGTCCATCACGTTGACATGATATTTCTGTAGACTCTTGATGAGATAACTTGGAGTGCCTGAGCCAAACCAATAGGTATCAATCTTCTGTCCATTCATGGCTCTTATCAGGCTGAAAGGATTAAATACATCCTCAGAATTCTCGCTAAAATGATAGCCATCATAATATTGGCGCAATTCCTCCAGGCATTCCTTATAGGTCAGTCCAAGAGCCTTCCCCAAGCACTCCACATCAGGCTTCAACGCAGTAGTAAGTTCGGTCTTGCTGATACCGCAAATGGCTGAATATTGGTCGAACATACTGATGTTGTCGAGATTGTTGAGCTCGCTGAAGATGCTGAGCTGGGAGAACTTCGTGATACCAGTGATAAATGTAAATTCCAAGTATGGGTCGAGTTTCTTGAGCGGGCTGTAGAAGTTTTGCATGATGAGTCGGAGGGCTTTCAAGTTATCCTTCTCATGTACCACGTCAAGCAATGGGGCATCATACTCGTCGATGATGACAACCACCTTCTCACCTGTCTGCTTATAGGCACGCTCCACAATTCCCATCAAACGTTTGTTGGGTGTATCCTCTCCTTCTCCCTTTCCATAGATTTCTTCGTATGGTCTGAGAATAAAGTCCAGATAGCCTTGCAAATTATTGGCATCAAAGTGTTTGGCTCCGCTCATATCGAAATGCAGAACCGGATATTTAACCCAATCCTTCTCATAGTCAGCAATGGCAAGACCTTCGAAGAGTTCCTTGCGTCCCTCAAAATAAGCTTGGAGCGTAGAGGCAAAAAGTGATTTCCCGAATCGTCTTGGACGACTAAGAAAGACATATTTCATTTTCTTCTTGCGAAAGTCGACGATGTATTGTGTCTTATCTACATACAGATACTTTTCCTCTCGAATGATTGAGAAAGTCTGTACTCCAACGGGATAACAATTTACCATTTCTGCCATAACCTTGCTTATTTTATGTTTTGCATTGCAAATATACGCTGAATATTCCTAATTGCCAAACTTTTTGGGAAAAACTTAGCCCACATTACAGCAGCCTTTGTCGATAAACTGCCTCAATTTACACAAAAAGTTGCTGATGAAATCGATTGTGCAAAATACCCTTCACCCTTCAACTATCCCTTGGAATCCCCAGTGTTTATCGGCATTCCGCGCGAATAGATGAAGGGTGAAGGGTTAATGCGTGTTCTATTTTTTTTAATACGGAAACTACAAAAATGCCTATTTATGGCACAATTGTGCCCTACTTATGGCACTTTTGTGCCCAGCGAATAGCAATTCTACGGCATAGGGAAATAATATGGTAAACTGCGCTTTCGCAGTTGCTAAAGCGCAGTTTGTTATTAGCTCCGCACGTTATATTTATTAATCTTCCTTATGGAGAATCAACAGGAGCATAAAAAACATTCACAGACGAGCAAGGATGCTGCGTCTGTGAATGTCGTAGAGGTTGTTGTCCCCATGATAGGGGGAGGAAGAAGTCTTGTTTATTTACTTACCTTTCTGGTCTTTCCATCGGCATACTTGACGATGTAGATTTGTCCGCGTTGCATCTCCTTGCTGTTGATGCGACGGCCCAAACAGTCGTAAACTCCCATTACCTGAAGACCTTGTGTAGTAGGAGTAGAGATACCTGTCGATGTAAACTGCAACTCAACACTATTGGATGGACTGCTTTCCCCAAAGCTTCCTGTGGCGCTTACCGCATAGGTGTTGGTACCATCCAATGGAGCAGGGTCAACATAGTCGGTCGTTGTGCTGGTGGCAATCTTGATGCCGTTTCTATACACGTTGTATCCAGTGATATTGTTGGAACTGCTGCCCAAGATTTCGAGGTTGTCAATCTGCCAGTAGTAGCTCAACCCCATGTTGTCTGTATCATAGCAGTGGAATCTGATTTGCATTTCTGCTGACTGATAATCCGAGAGGTCGAGGGTGATTTTGGTATATTTGCCCGCAAACGATGCGTCTTCGTCTGTACAAGCATTGAAAATAGGTGTCCATGACTTTCCGTTGTCCTTGCTTACCTCCACATTATAATATTGAGGGTTTCTGGGTGTCTTTCCCGCTGCCGTTGTACGAGAATAGAAGCTCAGCGTCTTGCCGTAAGCGAAGGTCTTAGATGTGAAATATTCATCTTGGTGAATATCCTCCCATGCGGAATACATTGTAGCAGCATAGCTTCCCTCGTATGGTCGGTAAAAGCCCTTGTTTGGGTCGCCTTTCTGCCATCTCCAACCACGATCGCCCGAAGTGCTGACAATCCAGCCATTGGGATTCTCTGTGTTCTCAAAGTCATCGTAGAGAAGTGTCTCGCCAGCCGAAGCCGCTGTCCAAGACAAATGGATGCCGTCGTCTTGTACACTTCCTGTCAGTTGCGATGGAGCCGTTATGCTGTTCGACAACTGGGTGATGGTCAGTGGTGCCTCCGTGCTGGCAGTCTTCACCATGATGGCAGCCGTTCTGTTTTGTGGCTCATTGTTCTCGCTGTTTGTAGTGAAGGTGACCTCTGCATTTCCTGTACCCTCAGTCTGGCTCACAGTAATCCATGTAGGAAGGTTCTCTAAAGTCCAAGTCTCGTCAGAGGAGATGGTTACTGTAGCCGAACTCTGTGCGCCTCCAGCCAAGGTAATCTCTTTCTTGTTTAGAGAAAGGTGGTTGGTAGATTCGTGGAGATAGAACGAGATAGTGCTTCCGCAAGTAGAAATGTTGCTGATGGCAAAAGGTGCCTCCTTGCCATTGCTATAGAAGGGCTTGGCTGTAGCCTCGCCACCAAAAGCAGTTCTTCCACTCTCAGCACTGAAGAAAGCCTTTGTGATATCACCATCCGATGTGATGGTTCCGTTAGGACGGAAGATGTACTGTTCGTCGAGTCGGGTAGTGCCATTATAGTTGACGTTGCCTCCAGTGTAGGCAGGGTTGATTCTGTAAATAAGCAGACCCGAACCAGGAAGACTCTTGTCGAAACCTTCCTTTTTGCGGTATTCCACTACGAAGTATTCATCGCTTCCTACTGGCTTGATTTTATAAGCAATGTTTTCTTTGCTGCTGCCACCTACGGGATTCAAGGTGTAGGTACCAGCTTTGGAAATCTCTGGTATCTCGTCAATCCATTTACAGTAGCGATACTTGGTGTAGGCTGTCATGTTTTGAGCTACGAGCTGATTGTCTGACATCAAGTCCCATATTCCTACAGGGTTGAGGCTTCCTGAAGCATGATACAGATCGTAGGTGCCCAATGAGTGAGACATCTCATGGCAAAGAACTCCAGTATTAAGGGCGATGCCTTCGAAGTTTTCATAACCATTAGCCTCGTCGAAAACCATGATGTAGCCCACCAGCTTCTTACCTTTTATATAGATAGCCTTTTCATCAGGCAAAGCCAAGTCCTTGCGTTGTGGCCAGAGGATGCCTCGCTTGTTGCTCAGTTCTGATTGTCCGCTGAAGATGATGCACAGGTTATCTATGTAGCCATCGTCGTTCTTGTCGATGTCGGTAGCGTCAGCCACGTCTTTCTCTATATAGTTGGCAATTTCTCTTACCAATGCCTGCATGCGTGCTTCACCCTCGGTGTCAGAGTTGTAGCCAGAGGGACGCAATGTGGCATCATACTTCTGGTAGTATGCTCTTTCGTAACGTGTCTTGTAAGACACAATCTTGGTGTCAGTAGTAACAGGATAGAAGGAACTCTTCCATTCCAACTGGTTGTAGGAAGCCTGACGGAAATAGTTGTATACCGAGTTGTCGGTAGTGTTGTTGCCGTTGAACAGGTTCTGATAGGTGTCTATCGTATGTTCAAAAATACTGGCATCCTCGTCGGCAAAGCGCACAAAGCACACCGTATTGCCAACGGTTCCTGTGTTCTTGTTGAATGCTCCTGCCTGGAAGGCAAAGAGGAGACAAAGAATGGTTAGTGCTAATGACTTCTTCATAGTCGTACTTGTTGGATTGAAAAAAGTGCCATACCCATGGGACGTTTCGCCCATGCGATGTGGCACTTTATGAAATAAAATTATTAGAGGGCTACCTTGATAGCCTTGCCGTTGATGCTGACGATGTACAGACCCTTTGCAGCCTGAACATGAGCATTGGCAGAGTTGGCGTGGAAGTTAGCTACCACAGCACCACCCAAGTTGGCTACTGTTACAGCGTCGCCCTGTGAAAGTCCAGAGATAGAAATCTCATTACCTGCTGTGCTTACCTTCACTCCCTGAGCTGTTACAACATTGATGCCTGTAGAACCTTCTACCTTTGTGACGGTAGTCTTGTAGATGCTTGTGCCAGTAAACTTGCTATATAAAGCAGAACTCATGGTTACATATACAGCTTCCTGTGCTGTAAGAAATGTAATTTTGCCGTCAGCAACCGTGTAGTCGGTGCCTTTTGTCAGAGCTGTTTTGTCTGACTTGTAAACAGCAAATTGGGTGTTCAAAGTGGCACTTGTCTGTGATGAGAGGTCGAGTACATCTCCTACCTTGTAAGATTCTGCAATGGCATAGTCATTCTGTGGAGCATAAGTGAATTTTTTTGTCGCAGTAGTTGCGTCAGGGGCAGGGAGCGTAGCCAATGTGAAGTTATTCTTAGAGATGTTCAAAGTATTCATCTTGGCACTGGGTAGTTTGATTTCTGTTAGCTGGTTGCCTATCAGAAAAAGTATTGCATTTTTAGCATCATTTATTCCTGATGCATCAATACTTGTCAGTTTGTTGTTGTTAAAACTGAACCTAGGTGCAGATGCTGTGTTATTACCAATCTTAACAGAGTTAAGTTACATGTTAAGGGCATATACATTTCTGAGGGCTGGATTGGTGGATAAATCCAATTCGCCAGTAAATTTGTTCTGGCTGATTGTAAGATTCTGTAATGCCTGATTTTTGGTGATGTCTATTGCTGTCAGGAGATTATTGTTAATGATCAATTCAGTCAATTTGGTACACTTGCTGATATCAATGCTTGTCAACTGATTGTTGGCGATGGTCAGCTTCTCCAACTCTGTGTTCTTTGTCAGGTCAATGGAAGTCAGTTTGTTGGCATTGGCAGTCAAATCTTTCAAGGCTGTAGCCTTAGTTACATCCAAAGACAATACTTGGGCACCACCATCTACTCTTGATGGACATCCGAAACCAACGATATTGTCGCCATAGATTTTTACTTTTCCATCACCTACAACGGTACCCGTTACTTCTTTCATAGTCATAGTTGAATATTTACTATCGTATACAGGTAACTTTTCAGATGTGACTTTCTCGCCATTACCCCAGTCTATCTGTACTGTTCCTTCCGTTGCCAATCCGATGGTAAATGTTCTGGTGTTACCATCTACCTCTGCCTGCAATTCAATGGCAGGTTCTGTCTGTGCGAAGGCTGTCATTGTACTGATGACAGCCAACAAAAGTGTAAAGAATTTCTTCATACTTGTAGTGTTTTATGTTGATAAATATAAAAGTTTGCGGTCATTTATTTCATGACCTTCTTGATGTTGTTACCCTGCTTGACAATGTACAAGCCCTGCTTTTGGCCCTTCAAAGTATTGCCTACCTTGACGCCATCAATAGTAAACACTTCCTGTGCGGCAGTACCCTGTGTCTGTATGTTGGCTATGCCTGCAGTCTCCTGCTTTGGAGTGGTCACCTTGATGCCGTGGATGTAAACCTCATGTTTGGTTGTATTTTGGAAATAAACATAAACAGGCTTATCTGACTTGATGGTAATATTGTCTTTTCCATTTGTTTTTGTTTCCAGTCCATTTACAGACGTATTGCCTGCTCCTGCAAATTTTTTAAATGGTACAAGATAAACTTGGCGTACACCATAATCAGTAAATGCAGTTTCAATTTTATCTGTGCTCAAAAGACGGCATGAAATCTTGTCATCGCATGAAACATTCATGCTGAGTGTAGAGCAAGAAGGCAGGCAAAGTGCAATACCGCCACCATTGGTAGAACCTAATGCACTTGCAGCAGGTAAGATGATAGCTCCTTTCTTGTAACCATCTGCACCCAACTCGCCGCCTTTTCCGAATCCAATCGCTTCTGGATCAACTGTAGTCGAAGGATATGTTGGCACTTGGTCTGCATAAACCATCTGGATGATTTTGCCTTCAGGGTCTACTTTGTAGTCTTCTTCATTGCAGACACCGACATACTGGTCAACGATCTCCTGGCTGTTGAACCATAACCAGCCATTTTCGTCGACTACTGAAGCAGGGAAAAGATTGTACTCCTGTGCTTGAACTCCGATTGCGCTGAGTAACAGCGCCCATGCTAAGTAAATTTTTCTCATAACGATGATTTTTTTTGTTAAGGAATGTTCTTTCGTCAGCGTCTTGCTGACGAAAGAACTTTTATCCGTTGTTTGTATTGAGTGTTTTGTTGCTACTTCTGAATTTTCGTATGTACGGAAGTTATAGAAGTTAAAGAAGTTAAAGAAGTTATCACTCCCTTCGGTCGTTAGAAGTTATAGCCAACAGCCTTTTTGTTTGAATATCTATTTGTAAAGCATATGGCTTTAACTTCTCTAACTTCTTTAAATTCTTTAACTTCCCCATTTTCGAAAGTTGAGTTCTTTATTGTTCTGTCCAGTCTGGGTTCTGGGCAATGCCGTGATACTTGATCTCGCTCCAAGGAATGGGCAGATAGTATTGTTTCTTGTCGAAGACTCTCACACGTTTAGGGAAACGGTTTACGTTGCTGATGGTGTACTTGGTGTTTACCACCTCGTTGTTTACCACAGTTACATCGACACGCATACCCTTCAGAGGATTGGTCTCGCCGTTCATCTTCTGCTCTGCCACACCCCATCTGAAGAGATCCCAGTAGGTGGTTTCCTCGAAAGCCATTTCCACACGACGCTCGTTCTTGATGTCGTCGAGTGTCGGATTCTCGATATCGGGCATGTGAACACGCTGACGGGTCTTGTTGACATACTCCTTTGCCAAGTCTGTATCTCCTAAGTCGTAGCAAACCTCTGCGTAGTCGAGCAGTGCCTCTGCAAATCGCCAGATGATGTAGTTCTGCTTGCTGGCATAAGTATCGTTGTTGTCGATAGTCTGGCTTGGATCAACAAACTTGCCCATGTAATAACCAGTCAAGGTTACGGCAGCCGACGTAGAAGTACCATAAGGTGTAAGGTCGACACCGGCAGTACGGTTTGTATAATGAATGTCCATCACGTGGTTGCGGTAGGTACATCCATCATACAGGATGTTGGCATAGAAACGATAGTCTCTGTTGTCGTATGGATGCTGTGCATCGTATGTCTTGCCAGGCTGCATGCCATACTCGTCCACATGGTTCTGGGTAGGAGTGTAGGCTGCTGTCGTACCTGTAAAGAAAGGAGAGGCCGCGTCTCTGTCGAGCTTATGACCAAACTTGTTGGCAAAGTCGCCATCATCAGAATGCTGTACCTCGAAGATAGACTCCTGTGAGTTCTTGGTGAGGAAGATCTTGCGATAAGCATCGCGAATATCGTCCTGTGTGGTGGCAGAGATAGGGATGAGGCTATACTGGTTCAGAGCGAAGAGGTCTTCGTAAGCCTTCTTGGCCTTCTCCAGCATGATGTGTGACTGATCGTCGGCAAAACCTAAGTAGGTTAGTTCCTCACCCTTGTTCTGGAATACCTTACTGGCAGCCCAGAGGTAAGTCTTCGCCTTGAGCATGAGAGCAGCACCCTTGGTGGCACGTCCTGTTTCGGTAGTGGCATGAGCCTGAGGCAAATATTTGGCAGCCTCGTCGGCCTCAGACACGATGAAGTCTACCATCTGCTGATAGCTTGCACGTGGGAACTTCTCTTCTTTGATGAGTGGATTATAAGTGTGGTCGATGAGGGTTACACCACCAAACATTCTCCACAGCATATAATAGTAATAGCCTCGCATGAAGTGCGCCTCACCGATGATGCGGTTCTTCTGGTCGCCATTGCTGATATTACCTAAATTTTCCAGCAAGGTGTTGATAGACTGAATCTGAGTGAAGTAGTTGCTCCATACATTGGCAGCCCATTTGGTAATCTCCTGGCTGTTGCCTTTCAGTAAGTCGCCATAGCCGGCGTTGTAGTAAGAACTCTTACCTACGCTGATCTGGTCGCCAAACCAAGGCATATAATATCTTGATTTGCTCTTTACCAGCGAAATGCTGGGAACATAAGTGCTGAAGCCATTGCTCATACATCTGTACCAAGAGTTCTCGTATTCGTCGAGAAGCTGAGGATTACTCCATACCGACTTCTCGGAAATCTTGTCGAGAGGAGCATCCCTGAACAGGCTGTCGCAACTCGGCAGCACACCGGTGGTGGCTGCGAGTGTAATGATGGTTATGATTTTATTGAATTGTATTTTCATACTTTCAGTGTTCTATATATATATATAATAATGTGGGCTCGTTAGAAACCTAAGTTGAGAGTTACACCGTAAGAGCGCTGGATAGGGTAGCCACGGAGTGACTCTGGGTCCATGCTCTTCAGACTGCTGATGGTGAAGAGGTTGCTTGCCTGCAAAGCGATGCTGAGCGAAGAGAGGCTCATCTTCTTGACGATGCTGCCTGGGAAGTTGTAACCGAGGTTCAGCAACTTGAGGCGCACGAAATTACAATCCTCAATCCAGAATGTAGACTTCTTGCGGTTGTTGTCGTTGGATGTGGCAATCTTCACGCGTGGATATTTGCCAGAAGGATTGCTCTCTGACCAACTGTCGGTAAGGTGATACTTCTGATACTTAGGCAGGGTACCGTTCTCCAATGTATAGTAGTCGGTAATGTTCTGCTTGTATCCAGACTCGCCCTGGAAGATGGCATTGAGGAAGAAACCCTTGTATTGCATTCCGAAACGGAAGCTGAAGTCCATGTCGGGTTGTGAAGAGTTCTTGACGTAAATATAGTCATGAGAGTCGAGAACACCATCCTCGTTCTGGTCGATGTATTTGATGTCACCAGGAGCGATGGTTGCATTACCCTGTCCGTCCTGGTCGAGTGGCCAGTTGTCGATTTCTTCCTGACTCTGGAACAGACCTGCTGCCTGATACATCTGCCATACCATGCTGCTGGTTCCCTTACGGCGAAGGTTGGGCAACTGACTGCTCTCGTCGCCGAAGTCGAGGTATTTGTCGTTACTCTTTGACAGGTTGATTGACATGTTGTACTTGAACTTGCCGATGGTGTTCTTGTGGCTGATGGTGAAGTCCCAGCCCCATGCCTTCAACTTGCTGAAGTTCTCAGAAGGATAAGCTCCGTCGGTACCTGTCGAAGGAGGGAAGAGATAGTCGGGTGCCGATGTGATCTTGTCGGTCTCGTAACGTACGAAGTAATCGAAAGACACACCGATGCGTCCGTTCCAGAAGCCCATGTCCAAACCGAAGTTGTAATCGTGGGTCTTTCCCCATGACAGATCAGTGTTAGGATAGCTCATGAGGGTGAATCCTGGACGGTAAACACTTGAGGCAGAACCCTTGCTGCCGAAGCTGTAACCATAGTTGGCAGACTCGGTGTAGTTCTTCAGATATGAGTATGCACCCACCAAACCGTCATTACCCAACCATCCAGTAGAGGCTCTCAGCTTGAGGTTGGAGATAACGCCCTGCTTCCAGGCTTTGAAGAATTCCTCATTAGAGACAACCCATGAACCAGAGAATGATGGGAAGAAACCCCATCGGTTGGATGGTGAGAAGTTGGTAGAACCGTCGACACGGAAACTGAACTCAGCAAAGTACTTGTTGGCGTAGCTGTAGTTGAGACGGCCGATAGTAGAGGCACGCTCGTTGATCGTCTCGTTACCAGAGAGAGTTGAGCTCTTGGCCACACCCATGGTCTCGGGCACAGAAGTCTTGTCGAGGTTCTTGCCTATCATATACTGATTGTTGAGTCGCTGATAGTTCATGACCAGTGTGGCACCTACGGTATGCTTTGCCGCAAAGGTGTTGTTGTAGTTGATACCAGCCTCATAGAGCTGACTCTTATAGAAACGGTCGGTCTGCTCTAAGGTTGTCTTAGCCTTAGGATAAACCGTATTCTGGTCGATGGCAAATTCTTCTGTAGTGGCATCGTAGGTGTAGAGAGTTACTGGAGTGCTGTATCTCTTTTCTATACGATGGTTGTCATCGAAGGTTCCACGTACATAGGCATTCAGACCCTTTACCCAAGGGATGTCCCATCGCAGGTTGACATTCACAGTACCCATTCTTGACAGATCTTTGATGTATCCGCCCAAGCCACGAAGGTTGATGAGTGGGTTGCTACCATCGATACTTGTCAACTCGCCATTGGTAAACTCATATACCTGAAGGGGAGAATAGCTATAGGCTGCATCGAGGGTTGTGTAGCTGCTGTTCTTGGCGTTAGAGTTGGCGCCCGTATAGTCGACAGACAAAACGAGACCCTTGGTGAGGGTGGCATCCAACTTCATGGAGTAGTTGATACGGTCGCGGCCTACACCACTATAGAGACCCTTGGAGTTGGCATAGCCCAAAGAGAGATAATATCTTACGTAAGAGTTGCCGCCACTTGCAGATACAGCATGAGTAGTAGAGTAGCCTGTCTTGTCGAGATAGTCTAAGAGGTTGCTGTCGCCATAGACGTTGGGGTTGGCGTGAGTGCGGATCTCTTCCAACTGCTCCTCTGTATAAGGAGCCAGGGTGCTGGAAGGTGAGTTGGCAATAGCCTGATTGCGAAGCTTGGCAAACTCGTAGGCATTGAGGAACTCAGGCAACTTGGTGGCTTCCTGAAGGTTGTACTGACCACGATAGTTGATGCGCAACTTCTGGTTGCCCTCAGCGCGCTTGGTCTGTACGAGGATAACACCATTAGCGGCACGTGCACCATAAACGGCAGCAGCTGCAGCGTCTTTCAATACGGTGATGCTCTCGATATCATCGGGGTTGAGGTCAGAAAGACGAGTCTCACCATCAGAAGTGGTCGTACCGAATCTTGGCACACCATCGATAACGAGCAAAGGAGCTGAGTTAATACCACGGATATGAAGGGCAGCTTCCTTGGCAGTACTTGGGTCACCCGTAGAAGCCATGACCTGCAGACCAGCCACCTGTCCGGTAAGGGCATTGTCGAGGTTGGCGGTAGGCATCATGAGCAAGTCGTCAGCCTTGATGGTCTCAATAGAACCTGTGATAGACGATTTCTTCTGAAGACCATAACCTATTACGACAAACTCGTCGAGATGCTGGGCGTCTTCTTCCAGTTTCACTTCTATCTGTTTGCCAGACTGAGCGCTTACCTCCTTGGTCTTGTAGCCAAGGAAAGAAATGACCAACTTACCCTGATGGGCAGGGATGGAGAAGTTGCCATCCACATCGGTGCTGGCACCTATCTTGGTGTCTTTCCACCTTACATAGGCACCAGTGACAGGCTCACCAGCCTGGTCGATCACCTTACCCTTGACGAAGTCCTGGGCGTTTGCAAATTGACATACCCACATGAAAGTAAGCATGAGTGCCCACTTCATGTAGTAGTGCAGTGTTTTGTTCTCTCTCATAAAAATATTTATTTTCAAATATATAACTTGTTCTGGGGAGAATTCTTTTTGAGGAATTCGGGGGAGTTAAAGGAGTTAAGGAGTTAAAGGAGTTAAGACAACAGCTTTACTGCTGAGTATGCTTCCAAAAAGGCTGTTGGCTTTAACTTCTGAGCGAAGCGGTATCTTCTTTAACTCCTTAACTCATTTAAACTTCTGAACTTGCGAAAGTAGAGTTACTTATTGTTCAGCAACTTCTCCAGGAGAAGAATCTGATAAGAGTAGAAGTCGCGGGTGCTGCCAGTAGCGGTAGCACGATAAGCACGATACTTGTTGAGTACACGCTGCAGGCTTCCTGTCATCAGGGCACCAGTCTCAGCATCGCTGAGCATGCTGCCACCATAATTGATACGTACGAAGCTGTCGGTCATATCGTTGGCATTGCAAATCTGCTGCGACATCTCGAGGTCGTTCTGCCACAACTGGTCGTCGGTGAGACCCTTGGATTTCTTGCCTGTCTCGGGCTGCAAGCCAGTGCGCTGCATCATCAGATTGATGGCGTTAGACTGCAGAGCCTGCTCGGCATAAGAAAGCTTTCCACCCACAGGAGCCTTGAAGATCATATTGGTCAGGTCGTTCATATAACCTTCGATGGTGTAGTTGGCGTTGGCATTTACCATTCCACCTTCCTTGATGCGATAGAGTGCTGTAGGGTTGAACAGTGAAGAAATGGTGCGCTTGCAGATGTTCTTGTTGACATCCAAACTCAGTTCCATCTTGTTCAGCAGGGCATGAGGTGTGAGCCAACTGTCGAAGCTGCGCATCTGTGCAAGCAGCCATGTGAGGGCTTCCTTCTGACGTGCCTTGTTGATGTAGTTCATGCTCTGAGCCTGACCGTCGCCCTGTCTGATCTCAGTATATTCGATGCCACCGATATAAGATGCCACATGGTTGATGTAGCGGGTGTACTGCTTGGTAACCTCACGATAGAGTTCCTCCAAGTCGTCGTATCTCTCGCCCTTTTCCATGGTCCAGTTCTCGAAGTTCTTCATCAGAATCTTCATGTTGCTGATACCATAGTTGCTGGCTTTGATATGGTCGTTTCCAAGGTCCTCGGTCAGGTCGGTTGGGTCTACAGTACCTAAAACCTGCTGAGCGCCAAACTGGAATTTCTTATCGTTGGCTTTTTCGGCAATCCATTTGTTAAGAGTAGCCACTTCCTCCTCAGGAGTATTGGCGCCCTTGATGATTCTGTAACCCCAGTTGATGGCATACTTGTCGTATACACCGATAACAGGAGGAGTAAGACGCACGCCTTTCTCCAAATCGCCAGGCTGGGCGATGTAGTTGTTGCGGGCATAGTCCATGATACTTGGTGTGGTGCCATACTGCTGTGTGAACTTTGGATCTCTCAGCTGCTCAACGTCGAAAGCATAGCTGGCACCCATGTTGTGCATCAGACCCAGGGTATGACCAATCTCGTGGGCTGCTGCATAACGGATAGACTCGCGCATCACATCATCATCGAAGATGTTCTTGCGAACTCGCTTGTCTACAGCTGCAGTCTGGATGAATCGCCAGTTGTGCAACAGGGATACGATGTTGTGATACCAGATGACATCGGCGGTGAGGATCTCGCCAGTACGAGGGTCTTTATGACTTGGACCCATGGCATTGGCGGTAGACGTAACTGCATACTTGAAGCAGTTGTAGCGCATATCGTCTGGATCGAAGTCTGGATCGTTCTTGGGATAGTCTTTAGCAATGATGGCATTCTTGAAACCAGCCTGCTCGAAAGCCTGGTTCCAGTCTTCTATACCCGTCTTGATGGTTTCTCTCCACTTCTCAGGGAAGGCAGAATCGACATAGAACACGATAGGTTTCTGTGGCTCTACCAGTTCGCCGGCAAAGTACTTGTCCATATCCTCGGGCTTGGGTTGCAGGCGCCATCTGTTGATGTAGGTCTTGCTCTCCACCTTGTCCTTGGAAGAACTGTATATGTTCTTGTTGTTATTGAAGAAACCCACTCGGTTGTCCTGGTATCTCATAGGCATAGGATCCTCGGGCAGGACAAAGAGTGAACGGTGAACCTTCACAGAGTAAGGCTTCTTGATCATACCTGTGGTGTTGAACGACAGGGTGCTCTCTATCTCGATGTTCTTAGGGAAAGTCTTCACGAAGTCGATGCTGGAAGCATCGGCAGAGAAAGTACCCTTGATGGCATTGGCATCGCCGAAGAGTTTAGAAAAAACAGAAACTTCTTTCAGTGGAGAGATGTAAGCCTCGTTGGTACCAAAGAAAGAAGTCACGTCAATAACGACATTGCCATTATTGCGTGCAGCAATCTTGAAACCTTTCATACGAGGATTCAAGAAATTCTTGTCGAAAGAGGCTGCGATAGGGTCGTTCTTGTCAACGACATTGTTGCTCTGTATGAGATTGATATATACGTTTCGTTCATCCTTTGAGAACTGTATGAGCAAAGGAGTGTTGATCATCTGTCCAGCCACAAAATCCTGTGTGTCGCTGGTGGCTGCCATTCTGTTGGCTAAGATATACTGGCGGTGGAAGGCAGAGTCGGGCAACTCAAAGTAGAGTTTACCACTTTTGTTGTTGTAGATAACAGTAAACAAACCTGTATCTATCTTTCCGCCCTTGGTGACTTTAGCATAGTCTGTTTTAGTGGAATCAGACTTAGCTGTCAGCAAGTTAAGGCTCTTTTTCTTGCTCTTGGCTTGGGTGTTCAGTGATGGGGGGGGCAAAGCAGATGCTTGCAGCCAATACCAATGTGGATAATCTCATAATAAATGTTTTTTCTTTTCGTTTTATTCTGTACGTTAATTTTTTTAACGGCGCAAAGTTACGTATAAAAAATGAAAAAACAACCATAATAAAGGAAAAAATATCGATTTGTAGCAGAATTAACAAAAAAAGTAAGCGAATTGATAGGATTTTTTTGATAAACCTTCTCTTATTACCCTATTTGCGAAAGTTGAGTATATATAATAAGGTATAGGGACGGAAGGAGGGATGGAAAAGAGCAGAAAGTGATAAAAAATAATCGAAATTGCAATTTTTATCGACAAAAAGTTTGTAGATTGAAAGAAAAAGTGTAAATTTGCAATCGAAACAATAACGAAACAATATTATTCATAAATAATAAGCAAATGACAACATTCGTATCTTCAACAGCATGGTGGTGGCGTATCTCAAGATTGAAACAGTCGTGAGTCGATAAGCCGTGTGTGGATATGAAAATCCTAAGAGAGATAGAAAAGGCCTGCCGTAACTTGCGACAGGTCTTTTTTCTTTAAGGTCTGTTACAGGTAGAAGGAGGGTTTGAACGAAGATACAACAAAAAATATAGGAGACAAAACTTATGGAAATGAAGGACATTTTGAACAGAATGTTGAATCATGAGGAACTTTCCCGAGAGGAAACCAAGAACATCATCGTTGGCATCACAAAGAGTGAGTTCCCCGAAGAACAGATCACAGCCTTGCTTACAGGCTTGCAGATGCGTGGTGTGACCGTGGACGAGTTGTTGGGCTTTCGTGACGGAATCCTGGCGACAGGAGTTCCTGCCATCCTCGACTGCGACAGATATATAGACGTAGTAGGAACGGGAGGCGACCGTAAGAATACATTCAATATTTCTACCACCTCGTGCTTCGTCATAGCAGGAGCCGGATATAGGGTGGCCAAACATGGAAACTATGCTGCCACATCGGTGAGTGGAGCTTCCAATGTGATTCAGAATCATGGAGTACATTTCACTGACGATCTCGACAAACTCAACCGCTCCATCAATGAGGCTGGTATCGTGTACCTTCATGCACAGTTGTTTGCCAAGGCGATGAAGTTTGTCGGTCCTATTCGCAAGGCCTTGCAGTTTCCTACCGTCTTCAATCTCTTAGGTCCTTTGGTCAACCCCAGCCAGCCTTCGTGTCAGTTGCTCGGAGTTGCCAATCTCGACCAGATGCGCCTCTATAACCAGGTATATCAGAAGATTGGCATCGACTATGGCATCGTCAACAGTATAGATGGATATGATGAGATTTCGCTGACCAGTGACTTCAAGGTAACAACCAACGACTATGAGCGTATCTTCAAACCTCAAGACTTAGGTTTTGAGACAGCCAAACCGGAAGAGGTTAGAGGTGGAGCTACCGAAGAGGAGGCAAAGGACATCTTTGATGCCGTACTTGAAAACCGAGCACTTCCTGCCCAGAAGAATATCGTTTTGGCAAATGCAGCCTTTGGTATCCAGGTGATGGAGAAGGGCAAGAAGAGCATTGAGGAGTGTGTGGAAATAGCACGCGAGAGTATAGACTCGGGCAAGGCACTTGCCACCTTCAAGAAATTTGTGGAACTGAATAGTTAAAGGTAAAAAAGGTAAAAAAGTAAAAAGGTAAAAAAAGTAGAACATGGCTGATATATTAGAAGAAATCGTAGCTCATAAGCGAATAGAGATGGAGCAGCGCAAGCGCTTCATATCTCCACGCCAGATGGTAACGCTGACCGACAGGAAGATAAAGGCTGACGAGGGACTTACCCCAGGAGGCAGCATGCGTGACGCCTTGATGTCATCATCCACAGGTATTATTGCCGAGTTCAAGCGCAAGTCGCCCAGCAAGGGATGGATCAAGAAAGAAGGCAAGGCGAGCGTTATTCCTTTGGGCTATCAGCAGAATGGAGCTTCGGCATTGAGTATTCTTACCGATATCGACTATTTCGGAGGCTACGACGAGTATATACAGGAGGCCCGCCATGTGGGTGTTACCTTACCTATATTATATAAGAACTTCGTCGTAGAGGAATATCAGCTTTTGCAAGCCCGCTATTGTGGTGCTTCGGCTGTGCTTCTGATTGCTGCCTGTCTGACAAAGCAGGAATGTAAAGATCTTCTGAATATGGCGCATCAGTTGGGACTGGAAGTCTTGTTGGAGATGCATAACGCCCAGGACTTCGAATATGCTGAGTTGGCCCCCGATATGTATGGCATCAACAACCGCAACCTCGGAACTTTCGTTACGGATGTGGAGAACAGTTTCCGCCTGGCAGAACAGTTGCCCAAGGATGTATGCAGAGTGAGCGAAAGCGGTATCTCCAATCCGGAAGTTGTCAGAAGACTTCGTGAGGAAGGCGGTTTCAGAGGCTTCCTGATGGGAGAGCAGTTTATGAAACAGGCCGACCCGGGCATAGCCCTGAATGAGTTTATAGCCAATTTGTAATTTTAAAAGTAGAACCGTCTTTAAAGCATCATGATTATAAAGGTATGTGGCATGCGCGATGCCGACAACATTCGCGATATTTCTGCATTAGGAGTCGACATGATAGGACTGATTTTCTATCCTCCGTCACCCCGATATGTGCAGCAGTTCAGCAGTGGGGCTGGCATTATTCCCGACTATGCACCCGACATGGGAAAGACACCACTCAGGGTAGGTGTCTTTGTAGACGATATGCCTCAGAATATAGTGACAAGAGTCTATAATTACAAACTCGACTATATTCAGTTGCACGGCAACGAACCACGCGAGACATTGGAGAACCTGCGTGCCACTATCGACCCCGATATCAAACCCAAAGTCAAGATCATCAAGGCCATCAGTGTAAGTTCGGCCGAAGACATTAAAAAATATAAGGAATATGTAGGAGCTGCCGACCTCTTCCTCTTCGACACCAAATGTAAGACTGTGGGGGGATGTGGTGAGCAGTTTGATTGGCAAGTCCTGCAGGCTTATGATGGCGATGTGCCATTCCTACTGAGTGGCGGCATCGGACCCGATGATGCAGAGCGTATCAAGAACTTTCATCATCCCAAGTGCATAGGCATCGACCTCAACTCGAAGTTCGAGATTGAGCCAGCACTCAAAGATGTAGAGAAACTCAAGCAATTCCTTGTAAAGGTAAAAAAGTAAAAAGGTAAAAAAGTAAAAAGGTAAAAAAGTAAAAAAAGCAAACAATGAACAAGATAAATCAACTATTTGAAAGTCGTAAAGATCGCAAGCTGCTGAGCTTGTATTTCTGTGCCGGTTGTCCCACTCTCGAAGGCACGGGCGATGTCATCAAGGCAATGGAACGTCATGGCATCGATATGATAGAGGTGGGCATACCTTTCAGTGACCCTTTGGCCGACGGACCTGTCATTCAGAGTGCCGGAACGCGGGCTCTGAAGAACGGTATGACCGTGAAGACTCTCTTCGGACAACTGAAAGCCATCAAGGGCGAAGTAAGCCTTCCTCTTGTGCTGATGGGCTATCTCAACCCAATCATGCACTTTGGCATCGAGGCTTTTTTCAAAGAATGTGTTGAGGCTGGAGTGAGTGGAACCATTATTCCCGACCTGCCTTTCGACGACTATCTCAAGGTGGTGAAACCTATAGCCGACAAGTATGACATTCGTGTCATCATGATGATAACTCCAGAAACCAGCGAGGAGCGAATCCGCTTTATCGACGAGCATACCGACGGTTTTATCTATATGGTCAGTTCGGCAAGTATCACTGGCGCTCAAAGCAGTTTCGGAGATGCCAAGCTCGCTTACTTCAACCATATCAACGGCATGAAACTTCGCAATCCCCGAATGATAGGTTTCGGTATCAGCAACAAGCAGACTCTCACCAGTGCCCAGGACAATGCTGCGGGAGCCATCATTGGAAGCAAGTTTGTTACCTTGCTCAATGAGACACTCGATCCAGACAAGGCTCTCGATGAACTCTTTGAGGCACTGAAAAAATAAGTGAAGAGTGAAGAACGAAGAGTGAAGAATTCATCTGTTTCGTTTGTGGCACAAGGGTGAAAGTCTAATTTAATAATTAACATTTAACATTTAACTCACGATGTATCAAGTTGACGATAAAGGATTTTTTGGAAAATTCGGTGGCGCATACGTGCCAGAGATATTATATAAATGTGTGACAGAACTGCAGCAGGCCTACAAGCCTATCATTGAGAGCGAGGAGTTCAAGAAAGAATATCATCAGTTGCTCAGAGACTATGTTGGCCGTCCTTCACCTCTCTATTATGCCAAACGCATGAGCGAGAAATATGGTTGCCAGCTCTATCTGAAGCGTGAGGACCTGAACCATACAGGAGCACACAAGATCAACAATACCATCGGCCAGATTCTGATGGCAAAGAAGATGGGCAAGACCCGTATTATCGCTGAGACAGGAGCCGGTCAGCATGGTGTGGCAACAGCCACCGTCTGTGCCTTGATGGATATGAAGTGCGAAATCTTTATGGGTGCTACAGATGTGGAGCGTCAGCACACCAATGTGGAGCGTATGAAGATGTTGGGTGCCAAGGTGAATCCTGTGCGCACGGGCAACATGACCTTGAGTGATGCCTGTTCGGAGGCTATACGTGACTGGTGCTGTCATCCACAAGATACTTTCTATATCGTAGGAAGCACCATGGGACCTCATCCTTATCCAGACATTGTGGCAAAGATGCAGAGTGTCATCTCCGAGGAACTGAAATGGCAGTTGCAGGAAAAGGTGGGTCGCGATTATCCCGATTACCTCATCGCCTGTGTGGGCGGAGGCAGCAATGCGGCAGGTACCATTTATCATTACATTGATGATGAGCGCGTTCAGATTTATCTTGCCGAGGCAGCAGGACATGGAATCGACACCAACTATACAGCAGCCACCATGCATTGCGGAACAGAAGGTATTATCCATGGTGCGAGAACACTCGTTATGCAGACCGAGGACGGACAGATAGAGGAAGCTTTTACCATCAGCGCAGGTCTTGACTATCCTGGTATCGGACCCATGCATGCCGACTTGGCAACCCGTGGCCGCAGTCATGTGCTTGCCATTAAGGACGACGAGGCTATCTATGCCGGTTATGAGTTGACACGTATGGAGGGAATCATCCCAGCCATAGAGAGTGCTCATGCAGTGGCAGCGCTGAAGAAAATGAAATTCAAGAAAGACGATGTCGTTGTCCTGACAGTGAGCGGTCGAGGTGACAAGGATGTTGAAACTTATTTGTCTCATAAAGAAATGGCAGGAGAATATGGCAACTTTTAATTATACGACCCAAACACGTAAGATTCTTGCTGACCTCTATACACCGGTGGGAGTCTATATGCGATTACGAGATATTTATCCACAGTCGGCGTTGATGGAGAGTTCCGACTATCATGGTACAGAGAACTCGCGTTCCTTCATCGGTGTGCACCCCATAGCAAGCATCGCCGTAGGACATGGAGTGGTGACAGCCACCTATCCCGACGGAAGAGTGGAGGAAAAAGAGTTGCCCGCCTTCGGTGAGGGCAAAGGAGAAAAATGCAAACTCGCCATCTCGAAAGCCTTCAATGACTTTATCCAGGCTTTCCATGTAGAGGGGGAGGGCAGTGAGTGCTGCGGTCTGTATGGTTTCACAACCTTTAATGCCGTGCGCTACTTTGAGAACATTCCCGTGAAGGATACGACGATGGAGAAGAACGATGCACCGGATATATATTATATTATGTATAAGAATATCATCGTCTTCGACCATTTCAACAACACCATGCAACTCATCACCCTCGGTGAGGAGGCAGAGCTCGATGCGCTCATGAAAGCCATCAACAAGGCCAATGTGAAACCTTACGATTTCCATCCTGTAGGCAAGACCACTTCCACCCTTACCGATGAGGAGCATAAGGCTAATATACGCCGTTGCATACAGCATTGTCTGAGAGGCGATGTGTTCCAGATTGTGGTAAGCCGCAGGTTTGTGCAGAAATATGAGGGCGATGACTTCAAACTCTATCGAGCCCTTCGCAGCATCAATCCGTCGCCTTATCTTTTCTACTTCGACTTTGGCGGTTTCCGCATCTTCGGCTCATCGCCCGAGACCCACAACCGCATTGTCGGTGACAAGGCTTTCATCGACCCAATAGCAGGAACCACCAAGCGTACAGGCAACATGGAGCAAGACCGCAAGGCAGCAGAGTTCCTGCGCAACGATCCCAAGGAAAATGCCGAGCATGTGATGTTGGTGGACTTGGCACGCAACGACTTGAGCCGCAACTGTCATGGAGTAAAGGTTGATTTCTATAAGGACATGCAGTTCTATAGCCATGTGATTCATTTGGTGAGCAGAGTGAGCGGCACGCTTGATGAGCAGGCCGATCATATCAAGGCATTTATCGATACCTTCCCGGCAGGAACATTGAGTGGAGCGCCCAAGGTGAGAGCCATGCAGATTATCTCAGAGCTGGAGCCGCACAACCGGGGTGCCTATGGCGGTTGCATCGGTTTCATCGGACTCAATGGCGACTTGAACCAGGCTATTGTCATCAGAACCTTTATCAGCCGTAACGGTGAACTGTGGTTCCAGGCAGGAAGTGGTGTCGTGGCAAAGAGCAACGACCAGTATGAGTTGGAAGAATGCAACAACAAATTGGGAGCCTTGACCAAGGCAATTCATATTGCAGAAGAGCTATAGAAGAGTGAAGAATGAAGTATGAAGAATTCAAATGCTTCAAGTAAACACTACACACTACACTTTAAACATTATAAAGATGAAAATAGTAATCATAGATAATTATGACTCCTTTACCTACAATCTTGCCCATCTGGTAAAGGAATTGGGAGCCGATGTAACCGTTTACCGCAACGACCAGTTTCAGTTGCGTGAACTCGACCGGTTCGACAAGATCATATTGAGTCCTGGCCCTGGCATTCCTTCAGAGGCAGGCCTGCTGATGGATGTCATCAAGACCTATGCAGGCAGAAAGCCCATGCTGGGAGTATGCTTAGGGCATCAGGCTATAGGCGAGGCTTTTGGTGCCAAACTCACCAATCTGTCGGAGGTTTATCATGGTGTGGCAACACCTTGCACCCAGTTTGGCAACGACCCTATCTTTGCCGGTATGGAGAAGCGTATAGAGATAGGGCGTTATCACTCGTGGGTGGTTGACCGCAGCGGTTTCCCCGATTGTCTGGATGTCACAGCCGTGAGCGATGATGGCTGTATCATGGGATTATGCCACAAGAACTACGACATTCATGGCATCCAGTTCCATCCCGAGAGTGTATTGACACCCCAGGGAAAAACAATCGTCAAGAACTGGTTGGAGATGTAAATGCTTAGTGGAATGCCACCTATATAATAAGGGTGCCAAACGTGTTGATATATGACACGATTGGCACCCTTTTTATGTTGTCTTTATAGCCTTTTCTTTTATTTCTTTTTGCTGATATTGACATTTTTGCAGATGGTGTTTTCTATTATATCTGCAGAAAATGCCATTTTCTTGTCGGTACAGGATATGTTTTCGAAGGTGAAGTGGGAGAGGCGATACTTGTCGCTTGTGCCCACATCGAAGAAGTTGTCGCAGTCCATGCGGATGTTCTTCATCGTGATGTTGTTGCACTGGCTCAGAGGCATGTCCTCTCTGTCGCCAGGCTTGAAGAACTGAGTCCATGGACGAATGGTAAGGAAACTTCCTGTGGTTCCGCTGATATTGTCGACTGTGACATACTCGTAATGTTGCGGTGTGTCGGGACGCAGTTTGAGCCATAACACGCGCTTGGCATTCTTTACGGTGATGTCACGAAGCACGATGTTGCGGTCGCTCACGCTCTCGCTTCCTAAGGTGAGGCATCCATGAACCTTGCCGTAGTTGCAACGTTGTATCAAGACATTGTACACCGGTCCGTTCTCGGGTGACTGGTCTGCCCATGTGCCTTTTCCTCCCTTGATGGCAATAGCATCATCGTTGACACTCATGTAGCAGCCTTCCACCAGCACATCATGACAAACATCTATATCAATGGCATCGCTGCTGGGAGCCCTTAATCCCTGAGTAGGAGCGAAGATGTAGCAGTCGAGAAACCGCACATGGTCGCAGCGATAGATGTGATTGGTCCAGAAAGCGCTGTTCTGCAAATGCACGTCCTGAAGAGTCACGTTCGAGGAATTGCTGATGTATACGAGTCTTGGACGCTGTGCATCCTTGTTGGTGCAGCGGCTGTTCCACTGACGTCGAATCCAGAACTCTTCCCAATAATGTTTGCCATTTCCGTCGATGGTTCCCTTTCCGGCAATGGTGAAGCCATCGCAGTGGTCGGCATTGATGAAGGCGGAGAAGTATTTGCAGGTCTCGCCTTCGATGCGTGTCGTGAGTATGGGGAAGTTGACGATACGGTCGCTTGCCTTCAACTTGCCTCCTTCGGATAGGAGCAGATGAGTCTTGGGACGGAAGAAGAGGGCGCCACTGAGGAAAGTGCCTTCCGGTATGACGACGACGCCTCCTCCATTCTTTGAGGCGAGGTCGATGACTCCCTGTATGGCGCTGGTCTGCAACAAAGTACTGTCATTCTTAACTCCGTAATCGGTGATGACATACTGTTTGCCCAAGGTGTCTGTATTCACTTTTTGGGCCTGCAGGAACCAAGTGTCCATCTTCGTGCCATCGGGCCAGAGCTCTGTCTTAGCCTTCCTTGCCTTCTTCTGCTTCTTGGAAGCATTGGCGCTCAGTGGCATGAGCGCCACCAAGCAAGCCAATACATATAGATATACTCTCATGTATTTTACCTTTTTACTTTTTTACCTTTTTACTTTTTTACCTTTAAAAGTTTGTAGTATTCAGCAGCACCCAACAGGAGGCATCCTGTGCCGTAGTCCTCGAAATCGGGAACAGACGTATAGGTGACAGGCTGTCCAGCCGATGGGTCCTTGCCAGTGCCCTGGTTGTAACCGATGAAACCATCTTCATGAACCGATGCAGCCAGCGCCTTCCATGCCTTGTCCATAGCTTTCTGATAAGTGGCAGCAGGCAGAATGCCCTGTCTCACGCCCCATGCCATGCCGTAGAGGAAGAGACCTGTACCCGTCATTTCAGGGCCGCCATAGTTGGCAGGGCAAACGAGGCTTACATTCCAGTATCCATCCTCGCGCTGGCATTTCAGCAGAGCTTTGCTCATGTTGATGAAGTCTTTCTTCAGATACTTGTAGTTCTTGTCGTTGGCAGGCAATGTCTCCATCACGCGAACCAAGGCTGCGTAAACCCAGCCATTGCCACGGCTCCAGTAACAGTTGCTGCCGTCTTTCTCCTTGTAGGGAGGAACGTAGTCCTTGTCTCTCCACCACAAACCTTCCTTCTCGTTGAACAGTCCGCCTGCCAGTGTGTCGCGTGTCCACTTGTAGGAGTTCATGGCATAGTCAAGATATTTTTTCTCGCCGCTGACTTTTGCATATTTTGCATATATAGGCATAGCCATCTGTATGGCGTCGATCCATGTCCAGTAAGAAACACGGTTGGATGCAATCTGATGGTCGAGGTTTGCCTTCACATGACTTAAGTCTTTCTTTCCTCCGCTCTGTACGTAGCGGTCGATGTAAACCTGCATGCAGCACTGGTTGTCGGCATTGTCGTTGGTCTCTCCGCTGCGAGCCTGCCACTTGTGATAGTCAGCCCAGCGATCTGTATAGTCGAGATATTTCTGCTGAGGGTCAATCTCGTAGAGTGCCATGAGTCCCTCGTAGTACACGGCGCGTGTCCACAGGTTGCTGGTACGTACTCGTTTGACAAAGGTATCGAGTGTAGGGTCGCTGTACTTTGCCATGAAATAGTTGTTGGTGCGATGAGCCACCTCCATGATTTCCTTTTTCAGGTTTGTTACGTTTCTATGAACTTTCTGGGCTGAGGCAAAGCTCATACCCATGAGTACACAGAGTGATGTTAAGATCAGTTTTTTCATTTGTTGAGTTGTTTATTCAGTTTATGTTTATTTTACTTCCACCAGCTTGACGGTGCTGTTGAGTCCGCTTGGCACAGGTTCCCACTTGTCGTAGGTGGTTTTCTTGTAATTGATGTCTACGACGTTGATTTCCTTCATCTTGCGCCATTTCACACCTTCGCGGTCGAGTGCAGCAATGCGGTTGGCAGGTAGGTTGGTCACTTCTATGCGGATGGTGTTCTTGCCCTTCGACAGTGCATCCTTGCAGTGGAGAATGTAAGGCACAGCCCAGGCGCAGCCTATGTAATGGCCGTTGATGTAGACGCGGGCACTTTCGCGAACGTCGCCTAAGTCGATGCACCATTGCTTTTTGGCTTGCTCTTTCGACAACTTGAACGCTGTCTCGTAGACACCAGTTCCCATCGTCACCTGGGCCTTGTCGCTGAGGCTCTCCCATGTTTTGAGACCTTGCAGGCTGAAGGTTTCCTCTACTTTGGGTGCTTCCTCAGTGAAGGAGAGTTTCCAGGTGTTGGCGGTGAGGTCGATGCTTTCACCCTTGTCTATGGTTTGAGGTTCGGTCTTTGCCTGGCGCAGTTTCTTGTCTTGCAACCAGGGTGCCGACTCTTTCTGTGCACTGAGGAGGATTCTGCTTTCGCCACTTTTGAGGTTGATATCCAGTTCTCCGCGGTCGTTTATCACAGCAGCATGGTAAGATCCGTTCATAGGATTGTACCACAGCGCAGCGTTCTCTCCTGTAGCAATAGGCACTTGGGCCTTGATATCGTGGTCGGTGAGGTTGGCGATGAAGTAGTGATGACCGTACTTGTTGTTGCGTCGTATCAGCTTCAGTCCATATTGTTTTCTCATCATTTCAGGGTTGGCAGCCTTTGCCATCGCCTCAGTGTTGTCGCCCTTGATAATCTTGGCTCCTTGCGCCTTCAGCTGCGAGATGTGCTGTATCACGTCGCTTGGCATGATGTTGTTGCCGGGAATGACCAGCGCCTTATATCGTGTTCCGGCAGCAGTCTCTATCATGCCGTTCTTATAAGAACACGAGCGCAGGTATTGGTCGCTGATGTAGTCGCAGTCGAATCCGGCCTTGTCGATATCGAGGATGCACTTGATAAACTCGGGAGCCTTCTTCGCCATGCTGTGAATGTCGAACATCATGAGCCATTTCTTGGTATTGGTGCGCCACATGTCTCTTACGGGCAGATACACCAAGAAGTCGTTGTCGGGCTGTCCCCATTGCAGATAGGTTTGACAGTGGGTGATGTATTTCATCAGTTCGGGCGCATCGCGCCAGATGCTGTTGGTGGGGCTCATGTCGATGGAAGCATAGAATTTCCATCCTGGCCATGGATCGTTTTTTGGCGAATAGGCTGTGCCGTGGAAGAACATGTGGTTCACGCCGGCACAGAACATCAGGTCCATATCGGGTTTCATCTGACTCAGTGACGTGCGGAAGTGCTCGGTGAGCCAGGTGAAAGTCTCGCTTGATGTATATTTCTTGCCCGTGATGTGGGCAGCCGAAGGAGCATATTTCAGCATGCTCAGGTCGCTGAAGTTGGGACGAGTCTTCCCCGGATCCTTGCGCAGGCCCTTGATGCCGAAGTCGGTCAGTCCGAAGCCTTCTATCTCAGGAATGTCGACAGCAGCATAGCAGTCAATGAGGTTGGCGGGTGAGCCGTGCGCCTGGTTGCGTGTGATGGCTCCGTGCTTGTGTGCCCATGCAGTCCATTGTTTGGTGAAATTGTGCAGCAGCATCTCTCCCAGGGTCTCGCGATAATCGCTCACAACGATTGCGTCGCCATCCAGGAACTCGGGGAACTTGTCCTGCAATTTGTAGCCGTGCATATTTTCAAACTCAGTCAGCAGGGTAGGAGTCCAGTTGGCGCCATACACTTCGTAGCTGTCGTTGAAGAAAGTATGTGGAAAAGGTGTTCCCGAAGCCGTAAAGGCGCTGTCGATGTGTGCCAGATAATGGGCTACGGCAGTAGAGTCGAAGTGGTCGATGACGTAGCCTTCGCCTCCAGGCGCAGCTCGCTTCACCATCTGTCGGGTGCGGCTCTCGTAGAGTGCGATGACGCGTTTCTTCTTGTTGGCTCCTGCCACAGGATAAGCCTTGATGACTTTCAGTTTGGCGAAGTTGCGCTCTTTCTTGGGCAGGGTGAAGTTGATGTCCATGAGTTTCTTCTTGACATCTACAATGGTGTCGACGAAAACAGCCTTGCAGGCAGCCTCGCTCAGTGGAACCCAAGGTCCGCCGAAAGGCCATCCTGTTCCGGTAGCCATATCGGTCTCAATGCCCAATTCCTTGTCTTTCTTTTCCACGAATCTGAGCATTTCCATCCATCGTGGCGAGAGGTAAGGTATGTCGTTCTTGTCGTTTCCCTGTACGCCATAGAGTGGAGTTATCTCCACTGCGCCTATGCCAGCCTTGGCATATTGGTCGAGATTCCATCCCAAGTTCTCCTTGTCGACGGCCGATCCCATCCACCACCATCTTATACCAGGTTTGGCTTCCTGTGTGGGGGAAGGCAAGAACTGAGCCTGTGCGCTGACTGCTGTGAGCAGTGCGCTGGTGAGGCATGTTGCAATAAGTCTTTTGCGTTGTTGTCTGATCATATCGATTATAATAGCCTTTAAGTTTTTATTTCTTTTGCAAAGATAATGCAAATCGAATGCAGAATATCAAGCTTGCTTGAATATTTTGCTGAGATGCAGCTTATCTTCTGCAAAGATAGGTATAATAGTTCAATAAAGCATAAGAAATCGTCCATAAAGATGTAAAACCGTACAAAAGCGAGGGGTGTATGATTGTGCTGTCGGAAATTTTGCTTATCTTTGTACACACCAGCTTGGGATGCTTATATTAATAGGTACGCGAGACACAGGCAAGCCATGCGGTTTGGACGAGACAGAAAGTCGTAAATCCAACAGAAAAGAGACTTAACCAAGGCTTGAATAAAATATAAAACTTGAATAATAAGAAACCATCAACCAACATGAAACAAACTAAATTAAAAACTATCGCAGTCGTATCGGCTTGTATGATGGGAATGTTGTCCTCGTCAGCGCAAGGAGTGATGCAGCGTACTGCCAACTACCACCCCGACGGTAGAGGTTTTAGCTGTGTGAATGGCAACAATCGTTATACACGCGCCCTCTATGGCAGTGTGGATGAATGGCGACTGGAAACCAGCGACCGTCCTATATTCGCTATCTTTAAGAAGAACAATCATCGCAACATCCGTTTCGTGATAAAATGCAACGGTCAGGCTTTTCAGCTCGACTCGGTAGAGTACTGCAAGGCAAGATATGAGGCTGGAAAGCGTGAGTATCTGATGAAGGACAAGCGATGGGGTAGCGGTGTGCTGAAGCTCTCGGTGTTGGCTTATCCGCAGACGGAAGGTGCTGTCTGGAAATTCGCTGCCGAGAATTTTGGCAAGGCGAAAATAGAGATTGTGGGTATGATATGCGAAACCAGGGTGAGCAAGTTTAAGAGAGCCGGCGACATCGGCAAGTTCGACGGTCCTGAGGCCTTCGATGCGCCTGCCAAGCCCAAGATGCTCTCTACCGTTGCAGGCATTGTGCCTCAGAAGGGCGCTGCCGAACTGTATTTCTCGGTCGACAACACCGTCTTGTCGACAGGCAAGAACTCAGAGATGTGCAAGCGTTATCAGGCAGCAGAGCAGTGGCGTTCCGACTTGGCTTCTTCCGTCATCTTCAATACTCCCGATGCTTATCTGAATCCTGTAGGCGGAACCATGGTCATGGCTGCAGAAGGAGCCTGGAACGGGCAAGTGTGGACGCATGGCGCTGTGGGCTGGAGAATGCCTCTGCCAGGCTGGCGTGCAGCCTATATGGGCGATTTCTTGGGTATGTTCGACCGCCAGCGCATTCATTTCGACGCCTATGCCAAGAGTCAGGTGACCGACATCCCTGTGACCCGTCCTCATGTGATGGACAAGGAGCACAATCTCTCGCGTGGCGCCTATGAATGGGGCACACCGATGTACAGCAATGGCTACATCTGCCGCAATCCAGAGAACAACAAGCAGTTCCACCATTACGACATGAACCTGGTGTATATCGACGAGCTGCTCTGGCATTTCCAGTTTGATGCCGATACAGCCTATATGCGCAAGATGTGGCCTGTCATCAAGAGTCATCTCGCCTGGGAGAAGAACACCTGGGATCCCGACAACGACGGACTCTACGATGCCTATTGCTGTATCTGGGCAAGCGATGCGCTGCAATACAACAGCGGTGGCGTAACCCATTCGTCGGCCTATAACTACCGTGCCAACCTCCTGGCAGCCCGCATGGCTGAGATGATAGGCGAGAACCCTACACCTTATCGTGAGGAAGCCGACAGGATACTGAAAGCCATGAACAGCCGACTGTGGCTGAAAGATTTCGGCCACTGGGCTGAATATCAGGACTTCATGGGACTGAAGCGAGTTCATAAGGACGCAGCGCTGTGGAGCATCTACACACCGATAGACTGTGGCGCAGGAACTGGCGAACAGAACTATCTGGCAACGAAGTATGTGGACAGGCATATCCCGCGTGTACCTTATATATATGATGGACAGGAATATCAGACGGTGAGCACATCCGACTGGTCGCCTTACGAATGGAGTATCAACAATGTGGCGATGGCAGAGGTGATGCATACTGTGCTGGCTTATTATCAGGCAGGAAGAGCGGAGGAGGCTTACCGACTGCTGAAAGCCAATGTGCTCGACTTCATGTATCTTGGCAGCAGTCCGGGCAACTTCGGACAGTTGTCGACGATGGACCGTGCCACAGGCGAGGGCTATCGCGACTTCTCTGATGTGACGGGCATCTCGTCGCGTGCGTTTATCGAAGGCCTTTATGGCATCACGCCCAATGCTTTAGAGGGCAAGTGCATCATTCGTCCTGGTTTCCCCGCAGCATGGGACAGCGCGTCGGTGCATACGCCTTATTTGGACTACTCGTTCAGAAGAGTGGGCGACAAGGACATCTTCGATATAGAGCAGAACTTTGCCCGTCCGCTGCAGATTGTGATACGCCAGAATATGGGTGGAGGAAAATACAAAGACACCGAACTGACAGCCGACAAGCGCCAGCACGTGGAGCTGGCAACCATCAAGCCAGTAGACAATGATGAGGTTGAGGTAAAGAAAACTTACACCTTGGCTGATGCCGTGGCAGAACAGACTGCCGACCGATGGGGAACGATGACAGGTGTGGGCAATGACTTCGACCAGTTGAACGACGGAAAGCGAAGAATGGTGAACATGGATGCTGCCTTCAATTCGGAAGTGAGCGACATCTTCAAGAACCAATACCTCACACCCCGCTCGCCTTACACCACACTCTGTGTGCCTACGCAGGGAATGGGCGACTGGTGCTCAACGAAGAAACTCGCCAAGATAGACGACACCAAGTTGCGCAGCATGGTGAAGGACGGATCTTTCGAGACCTTGCCAGGCTTGTCGTTCCGCACACCTGCCGAGGGCAAGAATATTGCCTATACCAGTTTGTGGGACAATTATCCCGACAGCATCAACATTCCTTTGTCTGGCAAGGCTTCGCATGCCTATCTGCTGATGGCTGGCTCTACCAACCCCATGCAGTTTGCCATAGAGAATGCCGTGGTGAGAGTGGAATATACTGACGGCACGACAGACGAGCTGATGCTTGTTCCACCCGTCAACTGGTGTCCTATCGAGCAAGACTTCGTGGAGAACGCTGTGGCTTTTGCCATGCCTGCTGTTCGTCCTTACCGCATAGGACTGAATACAGGTATAGTGAGCCGTCATCTTTTCCGCGACTCTCACTATCAGGAGGCAGCCACTGCCGGCGATCTTCCTGATATGAAGTTGGCGATGTGTGCCCTGCCTGGTGGCGCTGCCACGATGCTCGACATGCCTCTCAACGCCAAGAAGAAACTCCGTTCGCTGACTCTCCGCGCCTTGAGCAACGAGGTGGTTGTAGGACTGATGGGAGTTACGCTGCAGAAGTAAAAAACAGCTTTCGCAAATGGGGAAGTTAAGTTAAAGAAGTTAAAGCCATATACTTTATGGCTAAGTATTCAATCAAAAAAGGCTGTGTCTTTGGGAAGAATCCCTTTGACACAGCCTTTCGTTTTTGTATGTAGTATTGTAGTAGAAGATTACTTAACCATGATCTTCTTGATAGAACCGTCGCTCATCTTCACGATGTTGAGTCCCTTGTTGAACTGGGCGTTGCGAACACCGTTCACGCTGAAAATAGCTTCAGCCTTGGCTGATGAGTTGGCATTGATGTTGTCGATACCTGTTGGAGTGCTGTTGAGGTAAGTCTTGATCGTATTGATAATGTTCTGCAATGTGGTCTTGTTCGTAGTATATGTACCGTAATTGGCTGTAGCTGTAGAGGTGAGGATTTCTTTCAGCTGGTTGAGCAAACTTGTAGAAATTTTCTCGTTGGTTGTCAATTCACTTGCTTCTTTGTAGAGCGCAGAATATGTGCTGTAAGCCTCTTTCTGTTCAGGAGAGATAAAGAGGAAGTCGTTGAATTCGCTCTTGGTTTTTGCTGCAGTGTATTCGTTGTTATCAACGTTGAAATAGCGTGTATAAGATATCAGCCAGCCGTCTGTTTTAGATAATTTATAAGAAAAGCCTCTGTCTTGGGTATCGCCTGTTACAAAGTTAAATACTGTGGCTTTGGCTGTGTTTATTGCTTTATACCATATAAGTCCCGCGTTTGAATCACTCCACATATTTATGTGGTAATCCCCACAGCTGAACTGGTTGTTGGAAAGAGTCCAGAGTGCAGCATTGTCGATATTTTTCTCAGAGGGAGTGTTGTCGGTAGTTGCGAAAATGCCAGCACCAACATTATATACATAAACTTGCTGTTCTTCACCTGTTACTTCTTCGCCTCTCCACCAGCTGTTGGCTTCTGCTGGAGCATAGGTAGTGTTGTCTGCTTCTTGAGCATTTACTGTAGTCAAAGCGCTTGCTGTCATTACAGCTGCGAGCATGATGCTTTTGGCGTATTTAGCCACTGTGTAAATCTTTTTCATTTTTACTTATTCTTATGTGATTCTTAATTAAATGTGATTCTTAACTTGAAATGATGTTCAATACAATCGAATGAGGTGCCGGACGACTGTGATGTGTCATGTTATCTTGTTTACAATCCTGTCCGCACCTTTGTTTGGTTGTGCAAAGGTACGAAAAAACTATAAGAACGAGCGAGGTTTTGAGAAAAAAGTGCGGAATAAGAGGAAAATTTGATTTTCGTCATGTAAAAAGCGCTTGAAATGTAGATTTCTGTCACGATTATGCAGCTGTTCTTTTTAAAAACAATGCTTCTTTTTCTTTAAAACAATGTAGCAGTTCTATCAAAACCAATGTGTCGTTTGTCACGAAATACATATCTGTGATAAAAATGAGAATGCCTCCGAAATCACTTCGGAGGCATACTGTATATTCCTGGAACGATAAACAAAAAAAGTCCAGGATTTTTGTAAAGATGATGCCAAATTACAAATCCCAACCCACAGCACTCGCGCCCAAAACGGCTGCAGAACTACCATCGAGGGTAGAAACAAGGAACTTAGCCTTGCCCTTGAAGGTAGGCATAACAGAGTTGTCGTAAGACTCCTTGAGAGGTTTCATCAGCAAGTCGCCAGCCTTGGTAAGACCACCGAAGAAGACGAAAGCCTCAGGAGAAGAGAATGCTGCGAAGTCAGCGCAAGCCTCACCCAACATCTTGCCAGTGAAGTCGTACACGCGCTTAGCCAGGGCGTCGCCCTTGCCGGCAGCAATACTTACCTCGTAAGAGGTGATGTCCTCAGGTTTCAACTCACGGAGCAGTGAAGGCTCATCGCTATTTTCGAGGAATTCGCGTGCAGTACGAGCCACACCAGTTGCAGAGCAGTAAGCCTCAAGACAGCCAGTTCTGCCGCAGCCGCATTTACGGCCTTCCTTGCCACGAACCATTACCACATGGCCCAACTCGCCAGCGAAACCATCGCTACCATATACCATCTTACCATCAATAACGATACCAGAGCCTACGCCTGTACCCAATGTGATGTCGATGAAATTCTTCATACCACGAGCTACACCGTATGTCATCTCGCCCAATGCTGCAGCATTGGCATCATTGGTAAGCGCTACTGGGAGTCCGCCAAGAGCCTTGCTGAAGAGATCTGCCAACGGAACTACACAAGTGTGAGCCCAGGGCAGGTTGGGAGCGTACTCGATAGTACCCTTATAGAAGTTGCCATTAGGTGCTCCGATACCCATAGCCTTGATTTTCTCAATACCACCAACAGTTTCGATAATAGGTTGTAGTGCTTCGACAGCTGCCTTTACGTAATCATTCACGTTGTCATAACCACCGGTCTTGATGGCTGTAGTAGCCTTGATTTCACCACGTGCGTCCACGATACCGAAAACAGAGTTGGTGCCGCCAAGGTCCAAGCCGATTACATACGGCTTCAATGCATTTTCTGTCATATTGTTTATGTTTTTTAATAAGTTAGAGTTTTAAAATTTGATGGCAAAGATAAGAAAAAAAATGCATCGGACAAACTTTTAGACGGAAAATTTGCATTGTATGATTAAAAAATTGTATCTTTGCACCTCGTATGAATTCATTGTTTCCAATAGAGATAAACATCCTTGATTTTATTTTCAAGGGTATTGTCATAGGTATCATTGCCTCTGCTCCCATGGGTCCAGTAGGTATTTTGTGTATTCAGCGCACGTTGAACAAGGGGCGCTGGTATGGTTTTGTGACAGGCATCGGCGCTGCTTGCAGCGACATCGTGTATGCTATGTTCACGGGTTTGGGTATGAGTTTTGTGATGGATTTTGTCAACAATGCCCAGAACAAGTTCTATCTTCAGATTTCGGGCAGCCTGCTGCTGCTTGTCTTCGGAGTGTATTGTTTCAAGAGCAACCCGATGAAGAATATGCACAAGAGCAGCAACAAGCAGGGCACTTTGTTCCACAACGGCCTGACGGCCTTTCTCGTCACCCTCTCCAATCCGCTCATCGTGTTCCTCTTCATGGCCACATTTGCGCAGTTTGCCTTTGTGGTTCCCGACATGCCTATTGAGATGGGCGTGGGCTATCTCAGCATCGTGTTTGGCGCCTTGCTGTGGTGGTTTGGTCTTACCTGGCTCATCGACAAGATACGCGGCAAGTTTGATACCAATGGCATTCTTATTATTAATAAGGTGATAGGCAGTGTGGTGATTATCTTCTCGCTGATAGCGCTGATAGGCACGGTGTTCAACCTGTATCATCTGCCCGAGTTTTAGGCTGTCCTACGGGGCGTGTGCCCGGAAAGATTATATGAGAATATTATTTTCACAAAATATATGTTTGTAGCACAAGAGTTAAGAAAGAAAAGTATCGCCGAATACCTGTTGTATATGTGGCAGGTGGAGGACATTATCCGTGCCTATGGCTGTTCGCTGCCCGTTATCCGCAAGCAGTATATCGACCGTTTCGACTATACCGACGAGCAGAAAGCCGAGGAGCTGGATTGGTTTGGCAACCTCATCCGCATGATGAACGAGGAAGGAAAGCGCGAGTATGGACATCTCGATATCAACCGCGTGTTGCTCAAGGACGTCATCGACCTGCACGGCATGCTACTGCAGAGCAGCAAGTTCCCCATCTATAATGCCGAATACTACAAGGTGTTGCCCTACATCGTAGAGCTGCGCAACAAGGGTGACAAGGATGTGAACGAGATAGAAACCTGCTTAGACGCACTCTATGGCGTGATGATGCTCCGCCTGCAGAAGAAGGAGATAACGCCCGAGACAGCCCGTGCCGTGACCGAGATCAGCACCTTCGTGGGCATGCTGAGCGATTATTACCTCAAGGACCGTACAGAGGGCTTGAAGTTTGACGACGACATGTAGTGTTTAATTTTTAGGATATACATATTTTATAATAATATACAGAACTTGAGAAAAGTTCAAAATATATATACAACGAGATGAAAGAGATTGAAAGAAGAAGAACGTTTGCCATTATTTCTCATCCTGATGCAGGTAAGACCACACTGACCGAGAAGTTCCTTCTCTTTGGTGGACAGATACAGGTGGCAGGTGCCGTAAAGAACAACAAGATACGCAAGACAGCCACTTCCGACTGGATGGATATAGAGAAACAGCGTGGTATTTCTGTTTCCACGTCGGTGATGGAGTTCGACTACTTGCCCGATGGCGAGCATGGCGATCCCTACAAGGTGAACATCCTCGATACTCCCGGTCACCAAGACTTTGCCGAGGACACTTACCGCACGCTGACAGCCGTTGACTCAGCCATCATCGTGGTCGACTCAGCCAAGGGTGTGGAGGCCCAGACCCGCAAGCTGATGGAAGTGTGCCGTATGCGCAATACGCCTGTTATCATCTTCATCAACAAGATGGACCGTGAGGGCCGCGATGCCTTCGACGTGCTCGACGAACTGGAGGAAGAACTCAAGATCAAGGTTCGACCCCTGAGCTGGCCTATCGGACAAGGTGCCCGGTTCAAGGGCGTGTACAATATCTACGAGCAGCAGCTCAACCTCTTTACTCCCAACAAGCAGCGCGTGACCGAGAAGGTGGAAGTGGACGTCAACTCCGAAGCGCTCGATCAGCATGTGGGTGAGCGCGAGGCTGCCCAGTTGCGTGAGGATCTGGAGTTGGTCAACGGCGTTTATCCAGCCTTCGATGTGGAGACTTACCGTTCGGCCGAGGTGGCACCGGTGTTCTTCGGTTCTGCGCTCAACAACTTCGGTGTGCAGGAACTTCTCGACTGCTTCGTCAAGATAGCACCGTCGCCCAAGCCCACTCAGGCCGAGGAGCGACTGGTAGAGCCAGAGGAAAGCAAGTTTACTGGCTTCATCTTCAAGATCACCGCCAATATCGACCCCAACCACCGTTCATGTATTGCCTTCTGCAAGATTTGTTCGGGCAAGTTTGTGCGCAATCAGCCTTACCTGCACGTACGATTGGGCAAGACCGTCCGTTTCTCTTCGCCCACACAGTTCATGGCGCAGCGCAAGAGCACCATCGACGAGGCTTATCCAGGCGACATCGTAGGTCTGCCCGACAACGGCATCTTCAAGATTGGCGACACGCTCACCGAGGGCGAGCAGCTGCACTTCCGTGGTTTGCCATCGTTCTCGCCTCTGCTCTTTAAGTATATCGAGAACGACGACCCAATGAAGAGCAAGCAGTTCCAAAAGGGATTGGAGCAGTTGATGAACGAGGGTGTGGCACAGCTGTTTGTCAATCAGTTCAACGGCCGCCGCATCGTGGGAACCGTAGGACAGTTGCAGTTCGAGGTCATCCAGTATCGTTTGGAGAACGAGTACAACGCCAAGTGCCGCTGGGAACCTGTCCACCTGCACAAGGCTTGCTGGATAGAGGCCGACGATGCGCAGGAACTGGAGAACTTCAAGAAGCGCAAGTATCAGTACATGGCCAAGGACATAGAGGGCAGAGACGTGTTCCTCGCCGACTCGGGCTATGTGCTCAGCATGGCACAGCAGGACTTCGAACATATCAGGTTCCATTTCACTTCGGAGTTTTAAGGAATGATGAGGCGCGGACAACACAGAGGCTGATGCCATATTCCTTGGTGAAAGCGTTGTGGCAGTCAGAAGATAAAATCCGTGTAATCCGCGTAATCCGTGCCAAAATAAAATAATAAAGGATAATATATATATTAATGGATGACGATATTTTAGAAGCAAGGAAAAGTTGGGTCGACAAGATGGTGGCCTGGCAGAAGGAACATATTTCCGACCGCCAGATGACACTCATCCTCGCCTTTGTCATCGGGGTGCTCGCCTCGGTGGCAGGCTATTTCCTGCATGGAATCGTGCACGAGATACAGATTCTGCTCACATCGGGATTTGTCAAGAACACGTACAACCTGCTCTTCCTGCTCTTCCCAATCGTGGGCATTTACCTCACGTCGCTCTTTATCAAGTATGTGGTGCGCGACAATATTTCGCATGGTATTACCCGCGTGCTCTACGCCATCTCTACCAAGAACTCCAAGCTGCGCGGCCACAACTGCTGGTCGTCGGTGGTGGCTTCTGGCATCACCATTGGCTTCGGCGGTTCTGTGGGAGCCGAGGCGCCTATTGTGCTTACCGGTTCGGCCATCGGTTCCAATCTGGGACAGATCTTCCGCATGGACAAGAAGACGATGATCCTGCTGGTGGGCTGCGGAGCCAGTGCTGCCATTGCCGGAATCTTCAAGGCACCTATAGCCGGACTGGTCTTCACGCTCGAGGTGCTGATGGTCGACCTGTCGATGGCTTCGCTTCTGCCCATCCTCATCTCGTGTGTCACAGCCACCTGTTTCACCTATATTCTGATGGGCTCTAAGTCGCTCTTCGACTTCACGCTCACCTCGCCCTGGGTGCTCGACCGTGCGCCGGTATGTATCCTGTTGGGCATCTTCTGCGGCTTTGTCAGCCTTTACTTCATGCGCACCATGTCGGCTTGCGAGGGCATGTTCGCCCGTCTGGGCAAGCATCCTTATGCCAAACTCCTCTTGGGCGGACTCATCCTGAGCAGCCTTATCTTCCTGTTTCCTTCGCTCTATGGCGAGGGCTACTCGGCTGTCAACATCCTGCTCAAGGGCAGGACAGAGGCAGAGTGGGGGCAGGTGATGAGCAACTCGCTCTTCTATGGCAACAGCCATCTGCTGCTCGTCTATATCGGACTCGTCACCCTCACCAAGGTGTTTGCCACATCGGCAACCAATGGCAGTGGCGGTTGTGGTGGAACCTTCGCCCCTTCGCTCTTTATCGGCGGTTTTGCGGGTTTCTTCTTCTCCCGCTTCTGGAATGCCAACGAGATAGGTGTCTACGTGCCCGAGCAGAACTTCACGCTCATGGGCATGGCAGGCGTGATGACGGGTGTGATGCATGCGCCGCTTACGGGCATTTTCCTTATCGCCGAGCTCACGGGAGGCTATCAGCTCTTCATGCCGCTCATGATCGTCTGCATCTCGTCATACCTCACCATCAGCATCTTCGAGAGCCACAGCATCTACGCCCTGCGACTGGCAAGAGAGGGCAAACTGCTCACTCATCACATCGACCGTGCGGCCCTCACGCTGATGAGCATGCAGAGCGTCATCGAGAAAGACTATCATCCCATTCATGCCGATCTGCCTATGGGCAAACTCGTGGCTGAGATAAGCCGCAGCAACAACAACTTCCTGCCAGTGGTCGACAAGGGAGGTGTACTCTTGGGAGTGATAGATATCACCCGCATCCGTCACATCATCTTCAGGTCCGAGCTTTACAACCGTTTCACCGTGCGACAGCTCATGTTGCAGCCATCGGCTGTACTTTCCGACCACGAGCCGATGGACGAGGTGATGAAGAAGTTCGATCAGACCGATGCGGCCCAGCTGCCTGTGGTCGACACAGCCGGCGTGCTCGTAGGCTACATCAGCCGTACCAAGGTGTACTCGGTGTATCGCAAGATTGTGGCCGATATGTCGGCAGAATAACTTTAACCCAACTGTTATGGAGAAGAAAGATTTAAGAATCGTTTTTATGGGAACACCCGAGTTTGCGGTGGAATCCCTCAAGAGCCTCGTGGAAGGCGGATATAATGTGGTGGCTGTGGTTACTCAGCCCGACAAACCCGTAGGACGCCATCAGGACACGCTGCAGGCGCCTCCTGTCAAGCAGTATGCGTTGGAGCAGGGCTTGCCCGTGCTGCAGCCTGTCAAGATGAAAGATCCCGAGTTCGTGGAGCAGCTGCGTGGCTTCCGTGCCGACCTTCAGGTGGTGGTGGCTTTCCGCATGCTGCCCGAGGTGGTGTGGGCCATGCCCCGCTTCGGCACGTTCAATGTGCACGCCGCCCTGTTGCCTCAGTATCGTGGCGCAGCGCCTATCAACTGGGCTGTCATCAATGGCGAGACGCAGACTGGTGTCACCACCTTCTTCCTCGATCACGACATCGACACCGGACGCATCATCATGCAGGAGCCTTTCGCTATTCCCGACGATGCCGATGTGGAGTATGTCTACGACGGACTGATGCACCTCGGTGCCGGTATCGCGCTCAAGACCATCGACAAGCTGATAGCTGCCGATGGCAACATCGACTCCATCTCGCAGGACGAGTTGGTGGCAGAACAGCAGGAACTGCATCATGCACCCAAAATCTTCAAGGAGACCTGTCGCATCAGTTTCGGCCAGCCAGCCAAGAAGGTGTACGACTTCATCCGCGGTCTGTCGCCTTATCCTGGCGCATGGACCGAGATACAGAAGGAGGGCGGCAAGGCTCAGGTGCTGAAGGTTTTCAAGACTACGAAGACCGGCAAGGCACTGGCAGAAGGCATCGCTGTGGGCTCGCTCCGTGTAGAGGGCAAGAGCCTGCTCGTGGCTTGTGCCGACGAGTGGCTGCAGCTCGACACCATTCAGATAAGCGGCAAGAAGCGTATGGAGGCACGTGACTTCCTCAACGGTATGCGTGACATCGAGCAGTATAAAAACATTTAGAAACATTATACATATTATAATATCAGCATTATGACACAGCAAGAAGACATTAAGAATGCAGTGGAGTGCATGCGAAAGGGTGGAGTGATACTCTATCCCACAGATACGGTATGGGGCATCGGCTGCGATGCCACCAATGCCGAGGCAGTAGCAAAGGTTTATCAGATCAAGCGTCGTGACGATTCCAAGGCGCTCATCTGTCTTGTAGACAGCGCTGACCGTATGGCGCGTTATTTCCGCAACGTGCCTCAGGTGGCGTGGGACTTTATCGATGCAGCCATGCCTGTGAAGCCTACAACCGTCATCCTCGACGATGCTACGGGCGTGGCCAACAATCTGGTGGCAGAGGATGGCAGTCTGGCCATGCGTGTCACCTTCGAGCCTTTCAGCAAGGAGTTGTGTTACCGCTTCCAGAAGCCTTTGGTCAGCACCAGCGCCAATGTGAGTGGTGAGCCTGCGGCACAGAATTATCGTGATATTTCGCCCGAAATCCTGGAGGCTGTCGACTATGTTTGCTGGAGTCGCCGCCAGGAGCACAAGCCCCACACGCCTTCCAGCATTGTGAAACTGAGCAAGAATGGCGAGGTGAAGGTGATAAGATAATCGCTTCTTCATCTTCTGTTATTTCCCCATTTGCGAAAGCTGAGGTGGAATTTTCTGTCAAGAGTTAGAGAAACATCGCTCGATGGCCGTGGAAATGGCTTCTCTAATTCTTTAATTCTTGACTAAAATTATTCGACCTGTATGGTTGGCACGCCCTGAAAGGGCAGAAGCTCTTAGCCCAGGGCAACGCCCTGGGTTATTACGGACGCAAACCTGTCGCCCTGTAAGGGCAAAAGCTTTAAAACTCCAGACAATTAGTAAAGCTTTTGCCCTTACAGGGCGCCTTGCTGATTGCTGTTATACCCAGGGCGTTGCCCTGGGCTAAGAGCTTCTGCCCTTTCAGGGCGTGCTGCTTATAGAAGTTTTGGGACTTTCCAACCGTACAGGTCTAAATTATTCGATTTTATCATATACATTTTGTCCTTTTTTCTGATTTTCATCAGTCAAAGAGCTGAAATGCTCATTCGTGATTTGCTCATGGGTTTTTCCCATCATGTGTTTTTTGACAAATAGAATTGCTGATGGGAAAATCTGATTTGTCACGATTGTTTACTTTATTTTCTGCCTTAGAATCCTTTTCGTTTTTTTGAGATGTATATTTATACATTTCATTCCTATCTGTAGTTTTACATATTTATGCATGTCGGTTTTTAGATGTGGTTAAATAATTATGCAAGTTGCTTCTCTTTAGAATCAGGTTATATGCAAAAATCTATGCAAAAATAGGATAAGGTATTAACTTGATATTTTGGGGCTTTTATGCATAAAATCGCACGCTCGGAATGATTTCCTTGTTATGTATTGTACTCAATATTCTGTAAGTTGCAATATTGTAAAAATGTAATATAGTTTTACTGAATATTAGCTTATCTGAATCTTGTCATTTTTGTCAAAGTCATTTTTGTCATTTTCGATTTTGGAAATAGAAAAATAGTTCTATAAAGAATATATATATAAATATATATTTA